>Ga0137415_10005596_pt1 | contig 12448 bp, 5 predicted proteins | sample CZODoug3_1_1_16f_FD_183082 | JGI IMG/M metagenome (GOLD analysis project Ga0137415, IMG submission 183082) | Vadose zone soil fungal communities from Angelo Coast Range Reserve, California, USA - CZODoug3_1_1_16fungal (Hybrid Assembly) | ecosystem: Environmental > Terrestrial > Soil > Vadose...
CACTCCTACGTGTTCTGCAGGAGCACGGGTTCGAGCGTGTCGGTGGCAGTCGTCGAATCCGCGCCGACGTACGGGTGATCGCTGCAACCAACCGGGACTTGCAGGCCGCCATCAGTACTGGGTCCTTCCGTAGTGATTTGTTTTATCGGCTGAATGTCTTCCCGATTGAATTACCTTCTCTTCGAGAACGACGAGCGGACATTCCTCTGCTGGTCGAATACTTTATCGATCGCTATGCGCGAAAGGCCGGCAAGAATATAAAACGTGTTAACAAGAAGACCCTGGAATTGCTTCAGCGCTATCCTTGGCCCGGAAACATCCGCGAACTGCAGAACGTCATCGAGCGTTCGATGATACTTTGCGAAACAGAGATTTTCTCGGTCGAAGAAAACTGGTTACAGCAGCCTCCTCTGACACCGGAAGCGAAACAGCAAGATGAGCTTCCTCGGAGACTCCTCGTGCAAGAGAAGGACATGATCGAGGCTGCACTGAAAGATACCCATGGCCGCGTGTCGGGACCCACTGGTGCTGCTGTCAAATTAGGGATACCGCGGTCTACCCTGGAATCGAAGATCCGGTCGCTGAAAATCGACAAGAATCGCTTCAGGACTTCCCCGGGAGCCTGAGGGCTCTTCCTCAGTTCTCGTTTTCATGTGGCATTTCGGTTCTGCGACCGGAATCTGAATCGAGCAATTGTCAACTTAGGACGCTTGCGCTATAGTCCTGACTCGTAAGGCCTCACGTTTGCGCGATCCCGAAGGCAACCCAATGGCGCAGGTGATTCTCTTATTGCCGTTACTCTTGGTCCCTTGCGACCTTTGATTTGGCAACCCGGTGACCCTTGTTAGCCTTCTTGGGCGCGATGCAGACCTGGTTGATAAGCCCTTATTTCAAAAAACCGCGCGCCGCCTGAGAGCCCGCGGCAGGCCCTGCAGAATCCCAACTATGTCAGTTTGATGAAAGGGGACTGCCTATGAATTCCACTAATGATAACGCCGAACTTCGTGGACAACCTTCCGGTGAGGGCCACCATGTGATCAACCCATCCGGTTCGCCGACTGCGCGCGCGCTTGGCGCAGGCTCGGTGCCTTGTAGCTGATACAGAAATAGGTCATGGCGGTTATGGTCGGTGCCTTTCCTGCTGCCGCGAAGTGCATTTCGATGGCGTGCTTACTGTTAGCTCTCTTCGTGGGCTTATTCTCATCCTACGCGTGGCCCCAAACCCAGCTTGCGACCGTTTTCGGTACCATCAATGACCCAAGTGGTGCTGTTATTCCCGGCGCCCAAGTTACGATCATCAACCAAGGCACCGGTCTGAAACGGGCCACCCTTACTGACATGACGGGTCAGTATCATCTCGCCGGCTTGCCAATAGGAAACTATGCTCTTCGCACGGAGAAAGAAGGATTCCAAACCCAGACTCGCGAAGGTATTGCGCTTACTTCAGCTTCCGAAGTCATGATAAATCTGTCACTGATCATGGGCGTCCACCCAGAGCAGTTGACGGTCAGCGCAGGCATCACAGGCATCGACAATACGACGTCCACTGTCGGAGGAATCCTTACAGAGAAAAATCTCGCGGAACTTCCTCTGAATGGCCGCGATCTGTTTAATGCAGCGAGCTTGGCACCTGGAGTCGCCCCGACGCCCAGCAGTGCTCCCTCGCTGCTTTCGACCGGCAAGGTCGGGCAAGTGTCAATTAACGGTATGCGTCCGAGTTGGACGAACGTTCTGATCGACGGTATGGACGCGAATGATCCGGTCTTCGGCTTTTCGCCAGCGGGCGCTTCCGGGCTCTTTCTTGGCTTGAATGAATTGGCGGAGCTGCGTGTCTCGACCCAAACCTTCAGTGCGGAGTACGGCGGGAATGGTGGTGGCGTCATCGAGGCGGTAACCAAGTCAGGAAGTAATCACTTCCATGGATCGCTGTTCGAACTACACCGAAATGCTGCATTTGATGCCAGGAACTACTTTGATTTGGGTAGCCGTCCGATCCCACCATTCGTACGCAACCAGTTCGGCGCGAGCATCGGAGGGCCGTTGGTGCATGATCGCACATTCTTCTTTGCAAGCTATGAGGGATTTCGTGACGTGCAAGCATCCACAGCAATTGCCACGGCGCCCAATGCGCTTGCCCATCGAGGTTTGCTGCCCTCTGCTAGTAATCCGGGGGATTGCAGCAACGCCGCACCGAGCGGGTGTGTTGCAGTCAGAGTTGATCCTCGCATACAGCAGTTTCTAGAGCTACTTCCTCCTTCGAATGGAACAAACAATGGGGACGGAACCGGGGACTTGATCACCGCCAATAAGGGTGCGACTAATGGGCACCACGGCATGTTCCGCGTCGACCACAACTTCTCAAATACACATTCGCTATTCGCGCGTTACGTCATTGATGACAGTTCTTCGCTGGTCCCCTATTTCGGGGAACCACCGGGAACTTACGTCCCAGGGTTCCCAACCCTTCACCGAGCACGGAATCAATACTTTACTGTTCAGGACCGTAGAAATCTTGGACATGAAGTCTTCAACGAATTGCGATTCGCTATCAACCGCACGACTGCGTCGAGTTCAATCGTTAATACACTTCCCGGTCTTTCTATTTCTTTGCTGGCTGATCGACCGTTCGGAATGCTCAGCATAGCCGGCATGAGTTTGATAGGAAACAGCCCAGAAATTCCATTGGGCGATTTTTCGACCGTTTATCAGGTTCAGGACCAACTTTCACGTACCAACGGGCGCCACACCTTGAAATTCGGCGCGGAATTTCGAAGGATACAGTCCAATGGTCCGCTGGATTTTGCCGTGAATGGGTTGTATACGTTCCAGGATCTGAGTCCCTTCGGGTTTTCATCACAAAGCAATAATCCGGCTTTGGAGTTTTTCCTTCAAGCTCTGCCTCTTTCGTACGTGGGGGTTAATCCCTCCAGGTCCGATTCTGACCGCGGTTACCGACAGAGCGTTGTGTCTGGGTTCGTGCAGGATTTCTGGCGACTAACCAGCCGCCTAACAGTGAACGCCGGGCTACGGTACGACTTTTATTCCAATCCTACCGAGGCGCACGGACGTCTTTCGGTTATTCGTAACCCAGCGACGGATTCAGGGCCGACCGTCGGCAAGGTATTTGCGGCAACACCTCAGGATCTGTTGTCACCACAGCTTGGCTTCGCATGGGCCATCTCCTGTGACGGCAAGGCCGTACTGCGGGGCGGAGCCGGCATCTTCCGCGATCAGTTCCCGGTAATCTTGTTTGGTGCAGATCGGTTTCTACCTCCTTTTTTCGGCATAAATACTTTGGTCTTCCCGAGTTTTCCTAGCCCGCAGACTGCGGTGCTCAGCCAACCGATATTCTTTTTCAGTACGACTTACCATCCGAAGTTCCCGTACGCGCTGCAATATAACCTCAACTTGCAGCGAGAAGTCGCGCGGGACATGATCGTCAGCGCGGGATATTTCGGTGCGCGCGGCAATCACCTCCCCCGCGAGGCGGAAGCGAATCCTTTCGAACCGGCCTTGGGCCATCGCTACAATCCGAACTTGCCTTCACCTCTGCTAACAGTGCTAACCGATGCACAGTCCTTCTATAATTCATTCCAGCTGTCTGTTTCGAAACAGTACGCCCACAATCTCTCCTGGCAGTTGTTCTACACGTGGTCCCACTCCATAGATGATGCTTCAACCAATTTCTCCCCCATAGAAGCCGTAAACGAACCACCCACGACTCAGGATCCTTTCGATCGCAAGGGAAGCCGAGGCCGGTCAGGATTCGACATCCGGCACAATTTCGTCGCGAACGTTATCTATGAGCTGCCTTTTAGACACGGAAGAGGCTTCGGCGGCTGGCAGCTCTCTGCCGTTGCCCGCGTTCACAGCAACCTCCCGTTTTCTCCTGTGCTTTCCTTCGACAATGCAGACCTGCAGTCCTTATTGACTTCGGAACGGCCCGATCTGGTTGGTAATCCTCACACGGGTGTTTGTCCAAACGGCAGTAAAGTGGGTACTGCGTCATGCTGGTTTAATCCGAGTTCATTTGCGTTGCCCCCTCCCGGCCAGTTTGGCAATGCTGGGCGCAATATCCTGCGCGGCCCCGGGTTCGCGCAATTCGACCTGTCGCTGCAAAAGAGCTTCCATCTGAGGGAAGGCAGGGAGCTTACGTTTGGAGCGGAAGCCTACAATCTGTTCAATCATCCGAATCTTGCAGTCCCAAGTAACACGCAGAGTCCGCTTACCCTGGGAGGGAACGGAGACACCGTCTTCAGAGATGCAGCGGGTAATCTCTCAAACAACGTCGGCCGAATATTCACGACGGTCGGCACAGGGCGCCAAATTCAATTCGACGCACGCTTCACATTCTAATCTGGGCGATCGCTCCAGCGTCTCTTCACATGCACTGAATTTGTCGAAGACAATTTGTTGAGCGCCGCTGAAAATAGACAAGGATCGCTTCAAGCCTTAGAAGTGTTTTCGTCTGCTATTGAACTGTTGGCGATTTTTCGACATTTGCCGGAAACTCACCACCCAAGGACCTCCTAAACGCCCTATTTTCAGCTTACTACGTTGGCTGTTGCCTTGCATCCAGCATGGCATGTTTAAGATTTGGCGATGTTCGGAGTTGGGTTCTACCCTCCTGGAGCAAACGCCCGCAAAACTGATCGGGATGCTTGGGATTCTTCTGCTGTCGTTGGTTCTGGGTGGTTGCCACACCTCGAAACCAGAGCCCTCAAGTTTGACTTACTTTCGTCTCGGCTGGTCTCAACCGGATGACCTGCCAGGGACAGAACCTTTGCCGCAGCAGTTTACCCGTGAAACAGGAATCCGCGTTCGCGATCTCCCCGTTCCGGAAACTACCCTGGACCAATTGGAACTCTCTCGCAGGCTCCTGAAACAGAGTGGCTCAGGTCCCGATGTGCTCAACATTGATGTGATTTGGCCCGGAGTTCTGGAACCTGACCTAGTTGACCTTCGACACGACTTGGCAGACGAAATCAACTCCCTCGAGCCACAGTTATTGCAAAGCTACGCAGCCAAGGGAAAACTCGTGGCTATTCCTTACACCGTTCAAGTAGGTGTCCTCCAGTATCGAAGCGATCTCCTCCGCGAATACGGTTACCAGCATCCGCCGAGAACATGGGACGAGCTTGAGAGCATGGCTGCGCGGATTCAGTCCGGCGAGCGAGCTAAAGGCAACAAAGACTTTTGGGGCTACGTCTGGCAGGGAGCAGCCGCTGAGGCTCTGACCTGTAACGCCATTGAGTGGCAAGCTGCGCAAGGAGGAGGGAGGATCATCGAAAGCAACCGGACGATCAGCGTGAACAATCCTGCAGCGATCCGGTCATGGCAAAGGGCTAAACGTTGGATCGGCTGGATCTCGCCACCCAGCGTTCTCGCTTATCAGGAGCTTGATTCAATAAATGCTTTCGATCAGGGCGAAGCAGCATTTGTTCGCGTCTGGGGTGGCGCCTCCATTACCCGCATCGGTCTATTCGGCCAAGTGCATTGGCGAAATTCTCTGGCGCCGCGCAAAACAGGTTATACGAGCATTCCTGGGGGACCATTGGGCTGGTCGGGTACATTGGGAGGATCGGGCCTGGCGGTATCACAACACTCCTCTCATCGCAAAGAGGCTATAGAACTAATTCGATTTCTGATTCGCGCTCAGATTCATTCAAATCAGGTTGAGGAGAGCGCTGTTGTCAATCAGTCGGAGCTTCAGAGCCTACCTTCCGTTTCAAATGCAAGCCGTAGTCCTGAGGAGGCGGTTCGGACCAGATTGGTAATCAGACCGTCCACTGAGACCGGATCACAGTATGAACAGATTGCCAGAGCTTATATAGATGCAGTGCATTCCGTCTTAACCGGCGAGAAGCCAGCTCCTCAAGCAGCAGCCGCGCTGGAGGAGAAACTGGTGCGGATTACCGGCTTCAAAGCCGGACCACCTCTAAAGGGAGATTGATCCGGCGTCAAGCAGGCCAAGGCCTATTCGGACTGCCGTCTTCCACTAAGCTAAACATGCTCTCGCGCATCAACAAACTGAAGATTGCTCCGCGCCTAATCCTATGTTTTGCCGTGATTGTCTTGCTGATGTTAGTAGGTAACACTCTGCTCGTTTGGCAATTCTATTTGGTCCGCCAACAATCGGATCGCGTGAGTGCCCTGGCACGGGAGCTAGTTGTCGTTTCACGCTTCCAGACCGATGTCCTATCCCTCGACGCGAAACTCGACTCTCTAGCCAAGTCCGAAGACATCGACGGCTTGAAGCGAGAAGCCGGACGTTTACGATCCATTCTCCTTACCGACACCGCAGCTGTCAGAGACGCGCTGATTCGTCTACCGTCTGATGCGCCTCGGGATACGGCAATCCTGCCTACTGTGGAAGCAGTTGGGGTCACATTGCCGCCGCAGCTCGACGCCGTAATTGCATTAGGTGCGGCCTCCGATTGGAATGTGGCGCGTCTTCGTCTGGCTAATGAAAAGAAACCACTGGAAGCCAGTGCCTCAAATCTGGTTCGCAGTGTGGAGCAGCAAGTCAGTGACCAACTCTCACAGTCAGTTGCACAAGCTGAACGTGTCCAAAGCCGAATCCTCTTGATTCTTCCTCTTACAGCTTTCGTTACGTTGCTAGTCTCCATCTTCCTTGGCTTCGCCATCACCCAAAGCATTAGCGCTTCACTTCGCCGGCTGTTGGAGGGATCAACCGCTTTGGCGCGGGGAGACTTTAATCACCAAGTCCAGTTATCAGGAAATGATGAACTAGCTCACCTGGGGGCTGCCTTCAATGAAACAACCGCCAAACTGCGAGAGCTTTATCGGCAGATACAAAGCAGTGAAGCGTATCTCGCAGAAGCGCAGAGGCTTTCGCACATGGGCAGTTGGGTCTGCCAGGTAGCAGGAGGAGACGCGCTGCATCTTTCAGACGAATGGTACCGCATATACGGATTTGATTCGAGACGAGGGATGCCACGGTGGGAAGAACGGCTGCAGCGCGTGCATCCGGAAGATCGAGACAAGTGGCAAGGAACAATCGAGCACGCAATTCGTGAGAGATCGGACTACAACCTGGAGTACCGGATTGTTCTCCCTGACGGAACTCTCAAGTGGGTTCGCACTGTGGGCCATCCCGTCTCTAGCCCCGCGGGAGAACTTGTCCAGTTCGTTGGCAGTTCGATGGACGTAACCGCTCGCAAGCGTTCGGAAGATGAGCTGAAAGCTGCGTTTGAGGAAATCAAGCAACTCAAGGACCAACTGTATCGAGAGAATCTGGCGCTGCGGGACGAGGTGGATCGGGCTTCGATGTTCGAGGAAATTGTTGGCACCTCGAAACCGCTCAAGGCTGTTCTTTCCCATACTGCCAAAGTCGCTCGAACGGATGCCACTGTTCTGATTACGGGAGAGACCGGCACTGGCAAGGAGCTCATCGCCCGCGCTGTGCACAAACGCTCAGAAAGGTCGGAACGCGCTTTCGTCAGTGTGAACTGTGCCGCATTTGCGCCGACGCTAATTTCGTCCGAATTGTTTGGTCATGAAAAGGGGGCTTTCACGGGAGCCATGCAGCGCCGACTCGGCCGCTTTGAATTGGCCGAGGGCGGAACGATTTTTCTGGACGAAGTCGGCGAACTGCCTCCCGACACTCAAGTTGCGCTCTTGAGAGTCCTTCAAGAACGGGAATTCGAGCGGGTCGGAGGCACTCAGCCCATCAAGGTCGACGTTCGTGTCATCGCCGCCACGAATCGTGACCTGAACGCAGCCGTGTCCAGCGGGTCATTCCGTAGTGATTTGTTTTATCGGCTCCAGGTTTTTCCGATTGAGATTCCTCCTCTTCGAGAACGAAGGGATGATATTCCTCTCCTGGTGGAATATTTTGTCGATCGCTATGCGCGAAAATCGCGCAAGAACATAAGACATGTCAGCCAGGAAACACTCGAATTGCTTCAGTCATACGCTTGGCCTGGAAACATCCGTGAACTGCAGAACGTCATCGAGCGGTCGGTGATCCTTTGCGAATCAGACATTTTTTCGATCGACGAAAGCTGGCTGCCACAGCAGCCACGGCCATCTGTGATCGCGAAGCTTGAAAACCACACTGAGCTCCCGCGAAGACTCGAGACGCAAGAGAAGAACATGATTGAGGAGGCTCTAAAGGCAAGCCGTGGACGTGTGTTTGGGCCCACCGGGGCCGCGGCGAAGTTGGGCATACCCCGGTCAACGCTGGAATCGAAGATTAAGTCGCTGAAAATCGACAAGAATCGCTTCAAGACGGATCCAGGAAATTGAGGGCTCTTACGTAAGCGCAAAGTCAGCACGGTATGTGAGCGGACAAGCTCGATTCATGACAAAACAGATACGGAAGAGAAGTTGACTCTCGTGCATCATCGCAACTGACTGATTCTCATCGGCCTCGGAAAACGTCCGCTCCGGTAAAATGTGATGAACTAATTCAGATGGCTGTTAACCGAATGCTGGAAATCACTGTGCCAATACTGTGCCAGAATCCAACGTTTTCAATCGATTCGAGTTATCTTTGAGCGAAAAGCAGATTCCCCGATTTGTTGGAAACGTTAGTAGTTAGAAGAAATGGACGGAGTTGTTGGAGTCGCGGGCGGTGCGCCCAAGGCAGGCGCGCTACCAGGCTGCGCTACGCCCCGACATGAAGTGCACGATTCATTCTAAAGCACTTTCCAACTCTACTGCCACTCCGATCTGCCTTGTCTCCCTCGACTGTGCCAAAATTGTGCCAAATACTTCACTGGGCCATTCCTGCGCCAGAATCCAGCATCATTTCATTGGCTCGGCGATTCATCTTCTCCAAGGCTTCTCGTTTCATCTGCAATTTCAAGAACACGCCCGGCGGCTATCGCGCCGCGAGCGCTACCGAGGGATCATTGGAATCCAATTGTAGGATAATCGGAGTATTTACCGGCAGGTCGACGTTTGAACCTTTAGTGATGAATGCATCGCAAAGTCTCTTTGCGGCGCCAAAGTATCCGAACCCAATTGCCGTGCCTGCAGATGCCTGCGCTGCGCCGGCACCGAGCAAGCCGAAGCCTTTCCGGCCTTCGCCGGACCGAGACCATGCTGTCTTCTGCAGAGTCGTGTCCGCAACTGCTCTCGATGGGCCCACAAGTGAAACGGGAGCGAGAAGCCGCGAGAAAGTCGAAGTCGTAGCTTTAATCTCGCCCTCCTTACCGACATCCAAACCTTCCGACCGCTCGGCTTGAATGCCTCCGACAGTTGGATGGATATCTCTCATTGTGCCGTCCGGCATCTGGACTGAGCGGAATGCAAACAGGATGCTTCCGTTTCTCTTCATCCACCTCGCGGAGGAGGCTTTCTGGACCGTCCCGGTGATTCTGGTCCCGACGGGATAGAGCAGTTGATGATCCGCCTCGTAGTACGGCTGCGAAACAACGGCCTCGATTTGCGTGCCCGCCGTGGACGTACTTGAGTTGACGGGGGTCAAGAGGTGAAGGTGCAGATAGTCGCTCGCTTGCGGAGGCGCCGTATTAGGCTGAACCGGCACGAGTACCGTCACGGGTTCGAGCAGGGCCGTATCAAAAACGGTTCCTTGATCGATGTATTCCGGGTGGTATGGCAGGCTGGTTACGACGGCTTCGCCCAATCGCTGCAGCTTATTCGGTTCTCGCAGCGGGGCCATAGCGCCCCTAAGTTTTTGGCGGATTCCAGGACGCTGCGCCTTGGGAAGATATCGCGAATTCGCCAAGCGACCAAGACCGACAGCCGAATCACTGTGAATGGGCACCACCGTTCCATCGGAAAGCACCAGTTGATCGAAAGTTACGTGCGCCGTCTTGGGCGGGGTAAAGTCGCCATTTAGGAGCCTTTGGCCACGCTTGCGCATCGGAGACGTACTAATTGCAGAAACATGTCCCTTAATCGCCGAACCTGCCGGGATCGCGAGAACTTCTCCGGTGTAGACCGGCTCTAGCAGCCTGGCCGTAATGGGTTGCCCTGGAGCTTTGAGACGCACTCCTTTTTCGAGCGCGGCACGGAAATCATTGCCGGGCTCTACAACTAAAGTTTTCCCTTCGGACCTTGTCTCTTGTGCGCGCACTGGAATGCCCGTGAGGCCCAAGACTGAATAGGAAAGTAAAATCCACACAAAGCTGCGTTTCATAGTGTCCCTCGTCTCGTATCAAATTTCGGGCGCTTTCCCGGCAAGCGACCGCCCAGCATTCGAGGAACTTAGCCAGAGGTTACTTGGACGGAACCAGGAGTGCGGCGAGGAAATGTGGACCTTACGTAAGGAATTGAAAGGAACCCAATCTCTGAACGAGCGAGATCCCCTTCCGTACGGTGAGATCGCAGGCGTTACTTGCGGCACGTGAAGCAGATTGGTCAGAAAGGATTATTACGCTCGGGCAGGATCTGTCGCGGGCATTCGAACGCTAATCTCAAGCCCCCCGGGGCTGAGATTTGAAGCGGTGATAGACCCGTGGTGCAGTCGAATAGCCTCGAGCGCAATCGCGAGCCCGAGCCCATTGCCTTCGCTTTGCCTTTCGGGCTCGTTGATACGGAAGAAGGGACTAAAAATATTCTGCAACGCATCATTCGGTACACCGGGGCCCTCATCGCATACTGTCAGGATGACCTGTGAGCTCGAAGCCCCATTGTCTATCCCTAGAGCCACTTTTACTTCCGTCCCGGGCCGAGTAAAGTGAATAGCGTTGCGAACAATGTTTTCGCACGCGCTTCGCAGCGCGAGGGAATCAGCATTTTCCAGGACCACGGGATTTGCCGATTGCAGGGTCACCGACTTGCCCAGGGCTGTGGCTTCGAAATTGCCGTCTGCCACCACCTCTTGAACCAGCAGGGTGAAATTAACGTTCTCCCTTTCCCCGGAAGTCAAGCCAGCCTCAAGGCGGGAGAGTGTTAGGAGCTGCCCTATCAGTGCGTCAATTCTCGCAACGTCGCGCTCCATACGTTCACAAATGTCAAAGGCTTCTTGGGACGTGTGTTTTCGCATCACCGCAAGCGAAACGTTCAATCGGGCCAGGGGTGAACGCAGTTCATGCGACACAGAGGTCAGAAGGTTTCTTTGAGTACGGATCAGCGTTTCAATGCGTTCCACCATTGAGTCGAAGTCCATTGCCAGCGCCGCCAGTTCGTCGCGGCGCAGGGAAACGGCATTGGGCACTCTTGCGCTGAGGTCTCCTTGCGCGACTCTTCGTGCCGCCGATTGAATACTGTGGATGGGGGCCGCAATGTGGTACGCCAGCCAAAAGCAAAGGACGGTTACCACAAACAACAAACCGAGAAGGAAAGGAATTCCTGCACTCAACAACACCCCTGTCAAATTAAGGGCCGCAGGGTGTTCGTAGAGCACCAACGTGTATCGACGTCCGGAACTAGAGACAAATTTATACGCGGCAACACGTTCGTACAGCGGAATGTATTTTGTGACAAGTTGATCCTTGCCAGCTTCATTCGCCAATCGCAGGATATCCCTGGAGATCGCTCGCGATAGTACATCCTTGTTGAACTCATCGAGCAGGAAAAGCTGGCTCTCGTGACCGCCAGCGAGGCTATTGGCAAAACGAGTGAATCCCGCGGGACCACCCGACTCATATGCGCGCGCTGCTTCCGTGGCGAGCATGGATGCCACAGACGCGTACATACTGGATGAGTCGATCGGCCTCAAATCCATCACGCGGCGGCCGACAAAGATAATACCGATGATGACCAGGGCCGTCACCCAGAACCAGGAGAAGATTTTCACGAAGAGGCGGTGCACGGGTACTCGATCCCGAAAGCGGAACACCCTAGACTTGAAATTCATGCTTTCTTCTCCCGCCAGTTTCGCTACTCAATGTAGGGTTGGGCCTGTTCGCACGCAGAAAATGCCGACGAAGGGGCCCGGTAATCCTTATTCCTCGGGCCATGCATAGAGATATCCAGTCCCGCGAACGCTACGAATCCTCTCGGTTCCGTTTGGCTGTGGACCAAGCTTGCGGCGTAGGTTCGTTATGTGAAAATCAATACTGCGATCAAAAGGAGAGAACTTTCGGCCAAGGACACGCTCAACGAGTTTGTCGCGCGTGAGCACTTGCCCCGGCGCTTCGAAAAACAGGTGCAACAAATCAAATTCTGCCGATGTTAAATTCAAAGGCTCGCCGGCTTTCGTGACGATGCGCGCCGCCAAATCGAGTTCCAAATCTCCTGACCTGATTCTGGGGGGTCTGAGCCCATTATTGTTGTCGGACTGCCAGCCGGATCTCCGGAGAATGGCGGAAATTCTTGCAACGAGTTCACGGGGGCTGAACGGTTTCGTCAAATAATCATCGGCGCCAAGCTCCAAGCCCAGGACGCGGTCGAATTCATCGCCTTTAGCGGTCAACATCAGAACTGGAGTTCTCGCCCGCTGTCGTATTTCTCGCAGAACATCAAACCCTTTCTTGTCCGGCAACATGACATCCAGCACTATTAATTCGTA
>Ga0137415_10005599_pt1 | contig 12444 bp, 9 predicted proteins | sample CZODoug3_1_1_16f_FD_183082 | JGI IMG/M metagenome (GOLD analysis project Ga0137415, IMG submission 183082) | Vadose zone soil fungal communities from Angelo Coast Range Reserve, California, USA - CZODoug3_1_1_16fungal (Hybrid Assembly) | ecosystem: Environmental > Terrestrial > Soil > Vadose...
TAGTACCCGGCCCGGCCACCCAGGCCGATGTCCTCGGCCATGGTGATCTGCACGTGGTCGACGTAGTTGGCGTTCCAAATCGGCTCGAACAGCTGGTTGGCGAACCGCAGCGCCAGGATGTTCTGCACCGTCTCCTTGCCGAGGTAGTGGTCGATGCGGAACACCGACTCCTCGGGGAACACGTCGTTGACGATCGCGTTCAGCTCGCGGGCGCTCTTCAGGTCGTGCCCGAACGGCTTTTCGATCACCACCCGGCGCCACTGGTCCGGGTTGTCCTGCCCGGCCAGCCCGGAGCGGGCCAGCTGCTTGCACACCACCGGGAACGCGCCGGGTGGGATGGACAGGTAGAACGCGTGGTTGCCGCCGGTGCCCCGGCTCTCGTCCAGCTCGTGCACCGTGTCGCTGAGCCGGTCGAACGCGTCGTCGTCGTCGAAGGTGCCCTGGACGAACCGGATGCCCTCGGCCAGCCGGTCCCACACCGCCTGCCGGAACGGGGTACGGGCGTGCTCCCGGACCGCGTCATAGACGACCTTGCCGAAGTCCTCGTTCTCCCAGTCCCGGCGGGCGAAGCCGACCAGGGCGAAGCCCGGAGGCAGCAGGCCCCGGTTGGCCAGGTCGTACACGGCCGGCATCAGCTTCTTGCGAGCCAGGTCTCCGGTCACCCCGAAGATGACCAAGCCGGAGGGGCCGGCGATTCGGGGCAGTCGCTTGTCCCCGGGATCCCGCAGCGGGTTGGACCACCCCTCCGGCCGACCCGGCACGGACGGTTCACTCATCACGCATGGCCTTCCTCGGTGCGCCTTTCTGAGTAGCGGCTGGGCGGTTCCCGGACGGTGACCGCGGCCGGTCCGCTGGTTACTTGGCCGCCTCGAGCTGCTCGCTCACGGTCTGGGTCAGCTCGTTCCAGCTGGCGATGAACTTCTCAACGCCCTCCCGCTCCAGTACCTCGAACGCGTCGACTATGTCCACGCCCGCGGCGGTCAGCTCGTCGAACACCCGCCGCGCGTCGGCGGCCAGGTCGGTGACCCGGTCACCCTCGACCTCGCCGTGGTCGGCGAACGCCTTCAGGGTGGCCTCCGGCATCGTGTTCACGGTGTCCGCGACGACCAGCTCGGTGACGTAGAGGGTGTCCGGGTAGGCCTTGTTCTTCACCCCGGTGGAGGCCCACAGCGGGCGCTGTGGGTTGGCGCCCTTGGCGGCCAGCGGCGCCCACCTCGGGGAGCTGAACACGTCGCGGAACGCCGCGTGCGCCAGCCGGGCGTTGGCCACGGCGGCCTTGCCGCGCAGCGCCAACGCCTCGTCGGTGCCGATCTTCTCCAGCCGGGGGTCGATCTCGGAGTCCACCCGGGAGACGAAGAACGACGCGACCGAGTGGATCGAGGCGAGGTTGTGGCCGTTCGCGGCGGCCTGCTCCAGCCCGGTCAGGTAGGCGTCCATCACCGCGAGGTAGCGCTCGATGGAGAAGATCAGCGTCACGTTCACGCTGACCCCCTCGCTGATCGCGCTGGTGATCGCCGGCAGCCCCTCGACGGTGGCCGGAATCTTGACCAACAGGTTGGGCCGGTCCACCGTCTTCCACAGGTCCAGCGCCTGGGCGGCGGTGGCCTCGGTGTCGTGCGCCAGGTCCGGGTCGACCTCGAGGGAGACCCGGCCGTCGACGCCGTTGCTGCCCTCCCAGGTGTTCCGGAACAGGTCACAGGCGCGCTGCACGTCGGCCACGGTGGCCTCGCGGACCGCGTCGGCCACCGAAGCGCCCCGGGAGGCCAGGTCGCGCATCTGCGCGGTGTAGGCCTCGCCGTGGCTCAGCGCGTTGGCGAAGATGGTCGGGTTGGTGGTCACCCCGACCACGTGCCAGTCGCGGATCAGCTCGGCCAGATTGTTCGTGTCGAGTCGTTCCCGGGACAGGTCGTCCAGCCAGATGGATACGCCGGCTTCGCTGAGCGCGGCGAGTCGGGTCTGCTCGGTCATGGTGATTGCGCTCCTCAGCTGCTCGTCTTCTCCAGGGAGGCGCGGGCGGCCTCCGCAACGGCGTCGGCGGTGATGCCGAACTTCTCGTACAGGGTCTTGTAGTCGGCGCTGGCGCCGAAGTGGTCGATGCCGACCACTTCGCCGGCGTCACCGACCAGCCGGTACCAGGTCATCGGGTGCGCGGCCTCGACCGCGACCCTGGCCTTGACCTCCGGCGGCAGCACGCCGCGCCGGTATGCCTCGTCCTGCTGGTCGAACCACTCCAGACAGGGCACCGAGACCACCCGGGCCGAGATCCCCTCGGTGGCCAGCCGCTCCCGGGCCTGGACCGCGAGCTGCACCTCTGAGCCGGTGCCCAGCAGGATCACCTTCCGCTCGGCGGCGGGGTCCGTGTCGATCTCAGCGAAGTCGGCGAGCACGTAGCCGCCCTTGGCCACGCCGTCCGCCGAGGTGCCGGCCAGCACCGGGAGGTTCTGCCGGGTCAGCGCGATGCCGGCCGGCGCGGTCGGGTTGTCCAGGATGTGCCGCACCACGTAGGCGGTCTCGTTGGCGTCCGCCGGGCGCACCATGTTCAGCCCGGGGATGGCCCGCAGCGCCGGCAGGTGCTCGATCGGCTGGTGGGTCGGGCCGTCCTCGCCCAGCCCGATCGAGTCGTGCGTCCACACGTAGATGACCGGCAGCTCCATGACGGCGGCCAGCCGCACCGCGCCACGCATGTAGTCGCTGAAGGTCAGGAACGTGCCGCCGTACACCCGGGTACCGCCGTGCAGCACGATCCCGTTCATGATCGCGCCCATGGCGTGCTCGCGGATGCCGAAGTGCAGCGTGCGCCCGTACGGGCTGGAGTTGCCCCAGTCCTTGGTGACCACCGAGCTGGGTCCGAACGAGTCGGCGCCCTCGATCGTGGTGTTGTTGCTCTCCGCCAGGTCCGCCGAGCCGCCCCACAGCTCGGGCAGCGCATCGGCGATGCCGTTGAGCACCGCGCCGAACGCCTTGCGGGTGGCCACGCCGCCGGCGTTCTTCGGCTCCGCCGGGTCCCAGCTGGGCAGCCCGGCAGCCCAGCCGGCGGAGAGCTCGCGGCGGGTCAGCCGGTCGAACAGCTCGGCCTTCCGCGGGTGCGCCGAGGCCCAGGCGTCGAAGCCGGACTGCCACTCGGCGCGGGCCTGCTTGGCCCGGTCGGCCACCGCCCTGGTGTGCGCCAGCACCTCGTCGGAGACCTCGAAGCTGCGCTCCGGGTCGAAGCCGAGCACCTTCTTGACGGCGGCCACCTCGTCGGCACCCAGCGCGGCGCCGTGCGCCTTGCCGGTGTTCATCTTGGTCGGCGCCGGGTAGCCGATGATGGTGCGCACCGAGATGAAGCTGGGCCGGCCGGTCTCCGCCTCGGCCGCCTCGATGGCCGCCAGCAGGGCGGTCACGTTCTCCCCGCCGTGCACCTTCTGCACGTGCCAGCCGTAGGCCTCGTAGCGGGCGGGCACGTCCTCGGACAGCGCGACCGCCGTGTCGTCCTCGATGGAGATGTGGTTGTCGTCGTAGATGACCGTGAGGTTGCCCAGCTGCTGGCGGCCGGCGATAGAGGACGCCTCCGAGGTGATGCCCTCCTCCATGTCGCCGTCCGAGGCCAGCACGTAGATCTGGTGGTCGAACGGGCTCTCCCCGAGCGGGGTGTCCGGGTCCAGCAGGCCACGCTCGCGCCGGCTGGCCATGGCCATGCCAACCGCCGAGGCCAGCCCCTGGCCGAGCGGACCGGTGGTCATCTCCACGCCCGCGGTGAGGCCGTGCTCCGGGTGGCCGGGCGTCTGCGAGCCCCACGTCCGCAGCTCCCGCAGATCCTGCAGGGTCAGCCCGTACCCGGCCAGGTACAGCTGGATGTACAGGGTCAGGCTGGAGTGCCCGCAGGACAGTACGAAGCGGTCCCGGCCGGCCCAGTGCGGGTCCGTCGGGTCATGCCGCATGACCCGCTGGAACAGGCTGTAGGCCACCGGCGCCAGGCTCATGGCGGTACCGGGGTGGCCGTTGCCGGTCTTCTGCACCGCGTCCGCGGCGAGCACCCGGATCGTGTCCACTGCCCGGGTGTCCAGCTCGGTCCAGTCCTCGGGGACGGAGCGTTGGGTCAGCTCGGCGATGGTGTTCTCTGACACGGAGGAGTGCTCCTGACCTTGATCGACACGTCGTTGGTATGGCCGGTGTTTCGACCCGGTCCCAATCCCGACCCACGCCTGTCCGCGACAACAGGCCGGGGTGGTGGCCGTCGGCTCGGCACCAATCTAGTCCTGCTCGGACACTAAGTGTGATCACCAGGCGGGGGGACTAACAGGGCTACCCGGGAATCCTTGCGCAAACACCTGGCGGCTAACATCGGGCACGACTCATTCCCCGGGCGGGGATGCGCCGGTCGGTCCACGCTGGGCCGGCTGAAGAGAACTGACCAGCATGTGAGGTGCTCGAGGTGTGCCGACCAGGGCGGGCGTACGCCCAGTGCTGAGCCCTTCGGCATCCGGCGCACGGTTGGCGTCCCGAATCGAGCGTGGCCGCTCGGTGCTGCGGGCATACGTGTCGCTGACCAAGACCCGGATCATCGAGCAATTGCTGGTAGTCACCGTGCCGGCGATGTTCCTGGCGGGCCGGCGCGGCGGCGCGGGCGAGCTGCCGTCGGTGTGGCTACTGGTGGCCACCCTGGTCGGTGGGGCGATCGCGGCCGCCAGTGCGCACGCACTGAACTGCGTCGTGGACGCGGACATCGACGCCAAGATGAAGCGCACCCAGGCACGGCCGCTGGCCCAGCACCAGGTGCCGCGCTGGCACGCCGCGGTCTTCGGCCTGGTGCTCGGCGCGGTCAGCGCGGTGTGGCTCGGGTGCACCACGAACTGGCTGGCCGCCACGCTGGCCGTCGCCGCGATCGCGTTCTACGTGCTGGTTTACACGCTGTGGCTCAAGCGACGCACCTCGCAGAACATCGTGTGGGGCGGCGCCGCCGGGTGCATGCCGGTGGTCATCGGCTGGGCGGCCGTCACCGGGACGGTGGGTTGGCCGGCCTTCGTGATGTTCGGCGTGATCTTCTTCTGGACGCCGCCGCACTTCTGGGCGCTGGCCATGCGCTACCGCGACGACTACGCCGCCGCCGGGGTGCCGATGCTCCCGGTGGTGGCCACTCCGGTGCAGGTGTCCCGGCGGATCGTGTTGTACTCCTGGCTGATGGCGCTCTGGTCGCTGCTGCTGCTGCCGGTGACGTCCTGGGTGTACGGCGCGGTGGCGGTGCTGGCCGGGGGATGGTTCGTGGCGATGGCGCACCGGCTGCACGCCGCCGTGCGGAACGGCCAACCGGCTCGGCCGATGCGGCTGTTCCACCTGTCCAACACGTACCTGTGCGGCCTGTTCGTCACCGTCGCGGTGGATGCGGCGCTGGGGCTGCCGGCCCTCGGCTGGCCGTTCTGAGCGCGCCCCTGTTCTCAGCTGGTTTTCAGCTGTTCCTGAGGGTTCAAGCCACCGTCACCGGAAGTTCAGCTCGCGGAGGGTCCTGAACCGGCCGCCGTCAAGCCTGGCGTGATCGCTAGGTCAGGGGATCAGCAGCAGCTTCCCGGTGGTCCGCCGGGCCTGCAGATCCTCGTGGGCCTGGCCGGCCTGCTCCAGCGGGTAGCGGTGGCCGATCCGGATGTCCAGGGTGCCGTCCGCCACCGCGGCGAACACCTCACCGGAGTGGTAATCCAGTTCCTTGCGGCTGGCGGTGTAGTGCATCAGCGTCGGGCGGGTCAGGTACAGCGAGCCGCCGGCGTTCAGCCGCTGTGGGTCCACCGGTGGCACGGGGCCGCTGGCCGCGCCGAACAGCACCAGCATGCCTCGGACGCGCAGGCTGGCCAGGCTGGCGTCGAAGGTGGTCTTGCCGACGCCGTCGTAGACCACCGCGACGCCCTGCCCGTCGGTCAGTCGCCGCACCTCGGCGGCCAGGTCCTCGATCTGGTCGTAGCGGATCACCTCGGCCGCGCCGGCATCCCTGGCCAGCGCCGCCTTCTCCGCCGTGGACACCGTGCCGATCACCTGGGCACCCCGCGCGGTGGCCAGCTGGGTGAGCAGCAGCCCGACCCCGCCCGCGGCCGCGTGCACCAGCACGGCGTCGCCCCGGGCCACCGGATAGGTGCTGGTGACCAGGGCGTGCGCGGTCATGCCCTGCAGCAGCGCGCCGACCGCCTGCTCCTCGGACACCTCGTCCGGTATCCGGATCGCCCGCGCGGCCGGCACCACGGCCAGCTCGGCATAGCTGCCCAGCACCCCTGACCAGCAAACCCGGTCACCCACCGCGAACCCGGTGGCTCCGGGACCGAGCGTGCGCACCGTCCCGGCACCCTCCAAACCCAGCACGAATGGCGTCGGCAGCGGGTAGAGCCCGGAGCGCTGGTAGGTGTCGATGTAGTTCACCCCGGCCGCCACCACCTCGACCAGTAGCTCACCCTCGCCGGGCGTCGGGTCGTCCACCTCGGCGACCTTGATCACCTCTGGCCCCCCGGTCTGCTCTACCTGTGCCGCGCGCATGGTCTTTCCTCCCGGTCCCGCTGGTGTGGATGTGGTGTGTGAACGTTCAGCTGGAACCCAGCTCGGCCGGCGTCGACCCGGCGCCGGCCGTGGCCGTGGCCGTGGCGTCGGGCGCGGCCATGGCGTCGGGCGTGGCGCCGGGTGCGGGCGCGGCCTCGAGCGTGGTGCCGCTGGAGTTCGTGGGGTGGGGGACCGGCGGGCGCTCGGCGCGGGCCACCCACAGCGCGGCGGCGGCCGCCGTCACCAGCGAGGCACCCAACACGTGCAGCGACACCAGCACCTCCGGCACCCCGAGGGCGTACTGGACCCCGCCCAGGGCGCCCTGTGCCAGCACGGCGGCGATCAGTAGCCAGTGCCGGCGCAGCAAGGCAGCGGAGGCCCCCACGGCGCGCAGCAGGAAGCCGAGGCCGACCACCAGCCCCACGTACCCGATCACCAGGTCGGCGTGCAGCGCAGCCACCTGCGCCACGGCGAGACCCAGCCGAGGGGTCTTGGCGTCCCCGGCGTGCGGGCCGGCCGCGGTGACCAGCGTGCCGGCGGCCAGCAGCGCGGCCAAGGTGACCGTGCTCAGCGCGATCAGCCCGCGGCCGGCGGCGGGCAACGCGGGCACCGCCGGGCCGTCCAGCTCGGCGCTCGCGCGGACCAGCAGCACCGCCAGCCAGATCAGCACCATGGACACCAGGAAGTGCACGGAGACGGTCCACCAGGCCAGCCCGGCGAGCACGGTGATCCCGCCGATCACCGCCTGGGCGAGCACCCCGGCCGGCATGGACCACGCGAGCAGGGTGAGCCGGCGCCGCCGCGGCCGGGTGTTCAGTGCGGCGAGCAGGCAGGCGGCCACCACGATGGTGAGCACCCCGGTGAGCATCCGGTTGCCGAACTCCACCCACTGGTGCAGCGGCGCCACGTTGTAGCGGGGGTCCGGGATCAGGCTGCCGGGGAAGCAGCTCGGCCAGTCCGGGCAGCCAAGGCCGGAGCCGGTGACGCGCACCACCGAGCCGGTCACCGCGATCGCCGCCTGCGCCACGGCGACCGCGACCGCCAGCGCGCGCATCAGCTGGACCGGGGTGGCGGGCAGCCTGGTCAACACGGCGGGACGGGGCACCGAGCCATCGTAGGCCGGACCACCTCCGCGCCCGCACACCCCGTGGGGGCTTGCCGGACAGAGTGCGGGGTCAGCGCAGGCGGACGGTCCTGGCGGCCACAGCGGCGGAGACCAGCGCCCAGCCGAGCAGCACCAGGATCGGGTGGACCCCGGGGAACTGGCCGGTGACCAGCGCGGTACGCAGCCCCTCGGCGAGCGCCCCGGACGGCAGCACCCGGACCGCCCCGGCCAGCGCGCCGGGCAGCTGGGCCGCCGGGAGCACGATGCCGCCGCCGAGCAGCAGCACGAACCAGATCACGTTGGCCACCGCGAGCACGATCTCCGCGCGCAGCGTCCCGCCCAAGAGGATGCCCAGCCCGCCGAACGCGGCGCAGCCGAGCAGCACGAGCAGCAGCGCCCAGCCCACCCCACCGGCGGCCGGCCGCCAGCCCAGCGCGAATGCCACCGCGCTGAGCAGCACCATCTGCACCGCGACCACGCCGAGCACCGCGGCCAGTCGTCCGGCGACCAGCAGCCAGCGGGGCAGCGCGGTGGCCGCCAGCCGGCGGATCACCCCGTAGCGGCGGTCGAAGCCCAGCGCGATGGCCTGCCCGGTGAACGCGGTGGAGAGCACGGCCAGCGCGAGCACCCCGGGCGCCACCATGGCCACCCTCGGCTCGGGCAGTGGCACCACGTTCAACAGCGTCAGCCCGACCAGCAGGGCCAGTGGGACCAGCACGGTGAGCAGTACCTGCTCGCCGTGGCGCAGAGCCAGCCGCAGCTCGATGCCGGCCTGCGTGGCGAGCATGTGCCCCAGTCGGCCGCGCCCGGGGGCGGGCAGGAACGTGCCGGCCGGGAACCTCGTCCCCAGGGGCGAACTCACGAGCGCAGCTCCCGTCCGGTCAGGTCCAGGAACACGTCCTCCAGGCTGCGGCGGGCCACCCGCACCTCGTCGGCCAGCACGCCCTGATCGGCGCACCAGCTGGTCACCGCGGAGAGCACATTCGGGTTCAGCTGGCCGCACACCAGGTAGCTGCCGGCGATCGGCTCCTCGGTGCGGTACCCGGACGGCAGCGCCTCGGACAGCGCGGCCAGGTTCATCCCCGGGCGGGCGCGGAACCGCAGCTGCTGCTCGCCGCTGCGCGCGGTCAGCGAGCTGGGCGTGCCCTGGGCCACCACCTTGCCAGCGTCGATGATCACCACCTGGTCGGCCAGCGCCTCGGCCTCGTCCATCAGATGGGTGGTGAGCAGCACGGACACCCCGTCCCGGCGCAGCGCCCCGATCAGCTCCCAGACCAGCCGCCGGCTCTGCGGGTCCATCCCGGCGGTCGGTTCGTCCAGGAACACCAGCTCCGGCCGGCCGACCACGGCGCAGCCGAGCGCCAGCCGCTGCTGCTGCCCGCCGGAGAGCCGTTTGTACGGGATGCGCGCGCAGGAGGTGAGCCCGAGCACGTCGATCAGCCAGTCGACCGGCAGCGAGCGTGCCGAGCAGGCCGCGATGAGCTTCAGCATCTCCCGGGCCCGCACTCCCGGGTAGGCGCCGCCGCCTTGGGGCATCACGCCGATCCGGGCGCGCAGCCGCTCACCATCGGCCACCGGGTCCAGCCCGAGCACCCGGACCTCGCCGGCGTCCGGGCGGCGGAACCCCTCGCAGATCTCCACCGTGGTGGTCTTGCCCGCGCCGTTCGGGCCGAGCAGAGTGAGTACCGAGGCAGCCGACAACCGCAGGTCGATCCCGTCCACCGCGGCGACCCCGCCGTAGCGCTTGACCAGGCCGCGCACCGAGAGCGCGGTGTCCAGCGACGGTGTGGTGGGGGAGGGTCTCACAACGCCCGATTCTACGTGTTGTCGAACTGTGTCCAGGACGGACCCGGAGCCCCGGAAGGCCTCCCGCCCGCTCGGGCCCTCAGCGCGGAATCCGGTGTCGGACCAGGTAGAGCGGCACGAACAGGATGACCGCGCCGGCGATGATGGCCATCGGCAGCTGGTAGGGCCGGAAGGAGAAGTCGGCCCCGGTGGGCGGCACCAGCAGCGCCACGATCGCCGAGCCGGCCACGGACAGCCGGCGGAACCGGATGCGGGCGGCGGTGGCCGCCAGCGGGATGGCCGCCCAGAGCAGGTACCAGGGGTGCACGGTGGGGCTGAGCAGCACCACCGCGCCGAGCCCGCAGCCCAGCCCGGTGATCGGGTCGATCCGGCCCTTGAGCGTGCCCAGCAGCAGCCACAGGCACATCGCGGCGGAGACCACGCCACCCAGCGCCCGGCTCAGCGCCACGACCTGGGTGGTGTGGTCGCCCAGCCCGGCCAGTACGCCGAGTTGGCCACCGATCACGCCCATGTCGGTGCTCACCGACACCCAGCTGCGGATCAGGTTCGGGGTGTCCAGGGTGTTGATCCAGCCGAAGCCCAGGCCGGTGCCGTAGGCCACCGCGACCATCACCGCCCCGAACACGGCAGCCATGGCCACACCGACCTTGGCCACGTCGATCACCCGGCCGCCGCGCTGCCGGGCCACCCACATGCCCAGGAAGCCCAGCGCCAGCGCGGCGGGTATCTTGATGTCCGCCGACAGCGTGATGAGCATGGTGCCGAGCAGCCACGATCTGGACAGCCCCAGCTCCAGCCCGGAGAGCATCAGCCCGAGCATCAGGGCCTCGTTGTGCACACCGCTGAACAGGTGGAACAGCACCAGGGGGTTGGCCACCCCGAGCCACAGCGCCGAGCGCGGGTCCAGGTCCAACCGCTTGGCCAGCCGGGGCAGCGCCCACACGATCAGCGCCAGCCCGGAGAGCGCGAGCAGCCGGTGCGCGAAGACGCCCAGCACCACGTCGTTGCCGGTCAGAGCGGTGATGCCACGGCCGAGCCAGAGGAAGAGCGGTCCGTACGGCGCCGGGGTGGTCCGCCACACCGTCGGGATGCTCCGGGTGAGCGGGTTGTCGATGCCCAGCGCGTCGGCCGGGCCGAGCAGGTAGGGGTCCTTGCCGCCGGCGGCGATCGCGCTCTGGGCCAGGTAGCTGTAGACGTCCTTGCTGAACAGCGGCGGGGCCACGAACAGCGGCAGCGCCCACAATGTCATCGTCCGGGTGATGAAGCCCCTGGCCAGCGGGGTGCCGCCGTTCTGGTCCCGCTTGAGCATGCGGCCCAGCCACAGCCAGCCGAGCACCACCATGGCCATGCCGGCGTAGGTGATCGCGATGGACACCGTGGCGTTGCGGGCGGGCAGCCCGAGCAGCCGCACCCCGAACAGCGGGTTGGGCACCGGGAGCGCGCCGGCGCCGAGCGCGCCGATCGCCATCAACAACGCCCCGGTCATACCGAACCGACGCACCATCCGCGCGCTGGGATTGTTCTCCGGGACGGCGGCAGACTGCCCCTCCGACTCCGCCATCGGGACCGCGGTGACCCCGGGCCAGCCGGCGGCGGGCCCCGCGGCCGTTGGCTCGGCGGTTTGCACGAGGGACGGCTCGGCCTGCTGGTGAGTGCTCAGGTCGGGCGCCGCCATGGCCCAAAAGCGTATGGCAGCGCCCGGCGGGAGACCTGATCGGGTCAGCCGGGGCGGCGGCTGTCGGCCCACGGGCGCGCGCCGCTGGTCAGAGGCGTACCCAGGGTGACCGAACGTCAGCGCCGGGTGAGCGTCCGGAGTGAGGCCGGTCACCCGGGTGTACCCGGCTTGGACGTCGAAGCTGAAATACGCAACACTGGTGTTGTGAAAACCACCGGGACGACTCCGGCGGCGGCGCGGGAGCCGGCGCCGGGTGTGCTCGCGCGCGCCGGAGCGGCCGAGGTCGGCCAGCGCGCCGCCTCGGACGGTGGGACCCGGGTGGCGGTGGCCCGGCTGCTGCTCGAGCGTGGCCCGGTGACCGCCGTCGAGGTTGCCGCCGCGCTGGGGCTCAGCGGCCCAGCCGTGCGCCGGCACCTGGACGCGCTGCTGGCCGACGGGGAGGCAACCACCCGGGAGGCTCCCCGGCGCGGGCACCGGGGGCGGGGCCGCCCGGCGCGGCTGTACCTGCTCACCGAGGCCGGTCGGGTCCGGTTCGGGCACGGCTACGACGACCTGGCCGTTGCCGCGCTGCGCTACCTGGCCGAGACCGGCGGCGCGGACGCGGTGCGCAGCTTCGCGCAGCGGCGGGCCGAGGATCTGGTCGAGCGGCACCGGGACGGCATTGCCGAGGGCGCCACGGTGGCCGCCAGGGCCACTGCCCTGGCCACGGCGCTGACCGCGCAGGGTTACGCGGCGGCGGCGCGCCGGACCGGCAACGGCGAGCAGCTCTGCCAACATCACTGCCCGGTGGCCCACGTCGCGACGCAGTTCCCCGAACTGTGCGAGGCGGAGACGCGCGTGTTCGCCGAATTGCTCGGCACCCACGTGCAGCGGCTGGCCACCATCGCCCGCGGCGACGCCGCGTGCACCACACACGTTCCGCTCGGCATTCCCGATCGCGGTGAGCCACCGCGCGCCGAGCGGGTCGCTCCACCCAGCAAAGCAACCACCACAACCATCCCGAAAGGGAGGCAGCGCGTATGACTACCGCTCCTGAGCGGACCGCGGACACCCCCCAGCCCGCTCTGACCCAGTCCGAGACGATTGCCTCGCTGGGGACCTATGCCTTCGGCTGGGCGGACTCCGACGCGGCCGGCTCCGTTGCCCGGCGCGGTCTCTCAACCGACGTGGTCGCGGACATCTCGGCGAAGAAGAGCGAGCCGGAATGGATGCTGGCGAGCCGGCTGAAGGCGCTGAAGCTGTTCGAGCGCAAGCCGATGCCGCGCTGGGGTGCCGACCTGTCCGGCATTGACTTCGACAACATCAAGTACTTCGTGCGGTCCACCGAGAAGCAGGCCGCCACCTGGGACGACCTGCCGGCGGACAT
>Ga0137415_10005602_pt1 | contig 12442 bp, 11 predicted proteins | sample CZODoug3_1_1_16f_FD_183082 | JGI IMG/M metagenome (GOLD analysis project Ga0137415, IMG submission 183082) | Vadose zone soil fungal communities from Angelo Coast Range Reserve, California, USA - CZODoug3_1_1_16fungal (Hybrid Assembly) | ecosystem: Environmental > Terrestrial > Soil > Vadose...
TGGCCCGATTCTGGTCGCAGGCCCTGGGCTGGCCGGTGCTGTCGGAGAGGGAGCGCGAGATCGTCATCGGCCCGGACCTTACGGCGGCGGTCGGCATCTGCTTCATGCCGAGCCCGGACGTCAAGGTCGTGAAGAACCGCGTCCACGTCGACCTCACCGCCGGCGCCGATGAGCGCGAGGCCGAGATCGAGCGGCTGATCGCGCTCGGCGCCCGCCGGGTCGACGTCGGCCAAACCGGCGACGAGTCGTGGACGGTGCTCGCTGATCCCGAGGGCAACGAGTTCTGCGTGGTTCGCCCGAAGTCGACCCTCGTCGGGTAGCACGGGTGGCCGAGTGGATCCTGCACGTCGACCTGGATCAGTTCCAGGCGGCGGTCGAGGTGCTGCGCCGGCCCGACCTGCGCGGGCTCCCTCTCATCGTCGGTGGGAACGGTGATCCGACCGAGCCGCGCAAGGTGGTCACCTGCGCCTCCTACGAGGCGCGGGCGTTCGGCGTGCGGGCCGGGATGCCGCTGCGGACAGCCGCCCGCCGATGCCCCGAAGCGGTGTTCCTGCCGTTGGACGTCGCGGCCTACGAAGCCGCGTCGGCGCAGGTGATGGCGATGCTGCGCCGGTTCCCGGTCGAGGTCGAGGTGTGGGGCTGGGACGAGGCGTTCGTCGGCGCGGAAATCGACGATCCCGAGACGCTGGCCCGCGACGTGCAGATCGCGGTCGGAGCGGCGACCGGTTTCGCCAAGCCGGCCGGTATCTCCCGGCTCGACCGGGACAACTGGATGCCCGTGATGGGCGAGCGAGGCACGGAGGCGCTGTGGGGAATCGGCCGGCGAACCGCGACGAAACTGGCCGATCGGGGTCTGACGACGGTCGGCCAACTGGCCGCCGCCGACCCCGGCGTGCTGGCCGACTGGTTCGGGCCGACCACCGGACCGTGGCTGCGGCAGATGGCGCTCGGCGCGGGCAGCACCCAGGTGAGCAGCGCGCCGCGGGTGGCCCGTTCGCGCAGTCACGTGATCACGTTTCCGCGCGACCTCACCGACCGGGCCGAGATCGAGGAGCGCCTGGACGAGATCGCCCGCGAGCTGACCGGCGAGGTCGTGGCCGCCGGACGCACCGTGCGCCGGGTCGCGGTCGTCGTGCGGACCGCCGCTTTCTTCACCCGGACGCGCATCGCCACGTTGCCCGCACCGAGCCGGGACGCCACCGATGTCGCCCATGCGGCGGTGGCCTTGCTCGAGCGGTTCGAGCTCACCCGGCCGGTGCGACTGCTCGGCGTCCGGGTCGAGTTCACGGCGTGACGTTGAGGCCTGAGACAACCTCGGGGCCTTGCGCACCGGTGGGATCGAGCTCCCAGAACAGGCCGTTGTTGCCCAGCGGCGCGTCGTCCGGGACGAGGATGCGCATCTCGAACGTCAGCGACCGGCCCGGCGGGATCGGATCGGCGGCGGCGCAGTTGAGCAGATGCGCCTCCGGAGTACCGGACGGTGCGAGCACCTGGGCGAGCAGCGGGCAGGGCTCGAACCCCACCGTCGTGACCGACGCGTTGCGGAGCCGGACGGCGAAGCGGGCGACCTGCCCACGCTGACCGACCAGCCGCGAGCCGGTGACCGGCACGATCGTCGCCTCGAGTTGGCCGGCGCGCCACGGGGGGCTCGCGCTCAACGGCGCCGGCGCGAACGGCCGCACGCCGAGCATCGACGGCTGGCCGGGCGTGTCGCACGCCGGCACCGCGTCATAGTCGACGTCGAGGCTGCCCCGGCCGCCGGGCAGCGTCACCTGGACGGCCCGCGGCGGCACCAGCCGCGACCTCCCGGCACCGGGGACGCACCAGTTGCGCCAGTCGACGCCGAGCACCGCGTCGGCGCCGGGAGGCAGCGCGAGCAGCGTGGTCGACGGAGGCACGATCGCGGGAAACGCAGGCGGCTGCGGCCGCGCCGCCGTTTGCCGCTGCAGCGGTGCGTGCGGCGCACCGACCAGGCGGACGGTGGGACGACCGGTCAGGCGACAGGCACTCCGCCCGGCATTGCGCAATGTCACCGTCCCGGTTCCTCCCGCCAAGGCCGGGTCGAACCGAAAGCCGCGGCCGACCACGCGCAGCGCCGACGCCCGGCAGGGCGGGGCCACCGCCTGCACCGACGGCCCGTGCAGGCTGGCCGGCACGGCGTCGCCCCACGGCACCATCGGCACCGAGCGCGAAACGCGGTGCGACGACGAACATCCGGCGAGCAGCACTGCTGCGACGAGCAGCGCGGCCTTCACGCGCATGCCGCCTCGATGGCGCTCGACGCGTCCACGATGCGTGCCACGGCCGCGCGGTCGGTCATCGCCTCGGCGGCGGCCTGGAAATCGCCGCGGGCTGCCGGCGCCTTGGCCCGCGCGAAGTCGGCGGTCATGGCTCGCAGCGCGGTGACGATCCGATCGTTCGTCGCAGCCAGCTCCGCCGGCACCGGCGCGGACGCCATGAGCCGGGCCGATTGCCGCAGCTGGTCCTCCTCGACGGCGATGCCCTCGCTGAGCTGTTGGGTGCCCAGCGAATTGGCGATCAGCTCGGAGCTGGCGTTCAGTGCGGCCGTCACCTGCTGCAGGCGGGCGTAGAGCTCCCCGCACGGGGTCTTGCCGGACGCGGTCGAGCTCGGCCGGCCACTGCCGCACGCGACCAGGATGAGCAGCAGTACCGAAGCCAGGGCGAGTCTCACTGCTTGCCGATCACCTCGGTGGTCTTGCCGCCGAGCCGGCCTATCAGCTCGTCGGCGTGCGCCGTCACGGTCGACCGCTCGTCCGCCGACAGGGTGCCGCACGGGTCGGTCGCGGGCGGCGCCGGCTCGTTGGCGAGCGGAGCGTCGGGGAAGTGGGCCGGGACGAACCGCACGGCGAGCGCCTGGCGGTAGAAGTCCCACCGGTGCCCGGACTTGACGGCGAGCTTGACGTCGTACCACGCGGGGTCGGACGCGTAGGTGTGCGACACCTGCGGGTTGGTCGTCGCCATCGTCGTGCCGTCGCCGAAGTCCCAGTAGTACGTCAGCCCGGGCCGGCCGCCGTCCGCGGACCGCGAGAACGACGCGTCGAAGGTGATGTTCGAGGTCAGGAACGGCTTGGCCGGCGACGTCTCGAAGTACGCGACGGGGTTGTCGGACTTGCGCTCCGCACCGCCGTAGGGGTCCTTCGCGATCAGGTACGACGTCCACGTGGCCGGCAGCTCGAGCGCCCGCTCGAGGCCCTTGGACGGAGACTCCGGCCCGTTCGGCCCGTGCGTGGTGCCCGAGGCGTAGTAGTTCAGGTGCTCCGGGGTGTCGTCGTTGGTGTCGTAGAGCGCGTACTGCGAGAGCGTCGGCTTGTTCGCATACGAGGTCGGATATGGGTTCTCGTTGCCGCCGACGGCCTGGTCGGTGCTCGTGTCGTAGGCGCCGATGATGCCGTAGCCGGGGATGCCCCAGTCGCGGATGAACGACACCTGGTCGGTGCGCCCGGTGTTGTCGTCGACCACCGGCGAGAACTTCGGGATGTCACTTTGCAGGTACGCCGGCACCGACACCTGGTTCGGGTTGATCGGCGTCGAGCCGACCTGGTCGAAGCGCAGCGGGTTCTCCAGCGGCAGGCTGAAGTTGTACTTCTGGCCGAGCGCCTGGAAGGCCTGGCTCACCGAGTCGGCCGTTGCGTTGCGGAACGCCTGCGCCGCGGCCAGGTTGTGCTGGATGCGCTGGATCGCCGTGGCGTCGTAGAGGTCGTTCGGGGTCGTGTAGAGCGGGATCGCGTTGATGTTGGTGTACCAGGGGCCGACGCCGCCCCCGACGATGTTGTTGAGGTAGTGCTCGGTGCCGAAGTGCCGGGCCGGGTACTCGATGCCGTTCTGGTCCATGTTCGCGACCATCACGTACTGGCCCTGTGGGCCGTCGGGGATCAGGCCGCCGACGTTCGCGACGCCGGCCGATACCGGAGCGCCGATCACGTGTGCTGAGGACAGGGCGGGCGTCACGGTGATGCCGGTGCCGGTCGGGCCGGCGGTGCCGACCGAGACGATCGTGCGGGTCTCGGGCGTGCCGTTCGGGTCGACGAGGATCGTCTCGCCGGCGGCGAACCCGACGCCGGTGCGGCTCACGAACTTGATGCTCACGTCGCCCGCAGCGGCCGGCGCGGCCAGCGTCGACACATTGGTCTGCGAGTAGTAGCCGGATCCGACCAGGCCCCCCTCCTCGTTGTCGAACAACCCGATCTTGATCGTGCGCTTGGGGTAGGTGCCGTTCGCGGCGTACCAGCGCAGCAACGCCTGCACCTCGGCCATGCCCATGGCCTCACCCGAACCGGCGTCATAGGTGGAACCGTTGCCCCAGTTGCCGCCTCGCATCCCGGTCATCGGCGTGGGGCTGCCGGTCTGCGCGCCGTTCGCGACTCCCGTCGAGGTCGGCGTGCTGTCGTTGTGACCCGCGATCAGTGCGACCTGCCCGGCACACGACTGGCCCGGGATCGTCACGCTCTCGTCGTTGAGCTGCCACACGCGCGTCGGGTAGACGTGGTCCTTGGCGGTCATGAACCGGCCGAGCGGGCCCATGTGGTCGCGGTCGGAGTTGGTCAGCTCCTGCCCGAACCAGGTGTAGAACTCCTGCGCGCCGTTGTAGTTGGGCGGCAGGTTGTTCGGGTCGGTCGGGTCGCTCAGCGGGCCGTCGGCGCCCGCCGTCCGGAAGATCGTGTTCGTGCCGAGGAAGTACAGCTCCTGGTAGAGGAAGTCGGTGTCGACGACCGGCAGGTGCTGCCCGCGCGCGGCCGCCGGCGTCCGCCCGGCGACCGTCGCGCCGGCCAGCACGGCGAGCGGGGTGGCGGCGACAACGGCGATGATCAGCCAGCGCGGCGGCAGCATTCGCCGGAGTGTCCATCTGTTCACGGCTACTCCCCGTCCTTTTTCGCGGCGGCCAGGGCGGTGTGTGCGGCCGCGACCAGGCTCGTCCTCTCCTGCGGCGTGAACGTGCCGCAGGCGTTCGTGGCCGGAGCAGCACCGGACGGGTGCTCGACTGCGACCGCCTGCCGGTACAGCCCGACGTCGTGGCCCTTCAGCACGACCAGCTTGACGTCGGCGTAGATCGGTGCCGAGTAGGTGTGGGTCACCCGCTCGCCGACGCCGAACGTCCCGTCGCCGAAGTCCCAGACGTACTTCAAGCCGCGGGTGCTGCCCTCGCCGTCGCGGGAGAAGCCGGCGTCGAAGGTGACGGTCCGGGTGGTGTCGGGCTTGACCGGGGTGGTCTCGAAGTAGGCGACCGGCCCGCGGGGGGCAGCGGTCGCGCCCAGCGCGCCGTCGCCCGCGAGCAGCAGGCTGGTCCATTGCGCCGGCAACTCGAGGGCCCGCTGGAGCTCCTCGGTCGGCTGCTGGGGCCGCAGTCCGTGCGGCGCGCCGGCCGCGAAGTAGTTGAGGTGCTCGATCGAGTCGGACAGGTACCCGACCGGCTGGTTCTCGTTCACGGTGAACGGGACGCCGCTGGCGTGCGCCCGCGTCAGCGGCCGCACGAGGGTGACGCTCCCCGTCCCCACCGCCTGGATCTGCCCGTATTCGGTGTTGTCGCCGGTGTCGATGAAGATCGGCTGCCCGGCGGTCAGGTTGGTCGTAACGGCCACCGGGACCGTGCTTGCGCCCGGGCTGGTCGCGCCGGCCGTCGTCGTCATGCCCGGCTGCGGGGTGCCGTTGCCGAGCTGGAACGTCGTCTGGTTGCCGGCGTATCCGACGACGGGTGTCGCCTTACGTGTGGGATCGACCGTTGCCGCATAAGGGTTCTCGTCGGCGTTGGAGTTCTTCACGCCCGCGACCGTGAAGCCGGGGATGCCCTTGTCGATGAACGCCTGCTCGTCCTCGAGCGCCGTTGTGTCGTCCCGTACGGGGGAGTACTGCGCTTGCTCGGCCGCCGAGTACGCCGGCTTCGTCGGCGCCACACCGCTGTACGGATTCGGTGCCTGACCGTTCTGGTTGTAGCGCAGCGGGTTCTCCAGCGGCACCGAGAAGCCGTACTTGGCACCCTGCTGGGCGAACCCGGCCCGGACGGCCGCCTGCAGGTCGCTCCGGAACTGTCCGATCGCCGCCGCGTTGGCCGCGATGCTGGCCCCGGGCGAGCCGGCGCCCGTGTCCGGGTAGGCCGCGTTGGGTGCCGTCGGCGTGGCCTTGATGAACGTGAACCACGGACCTACGCCGCCACCGGTGACGTTGTTCCAGTAGAACTCGGTGCCCAGGTGGCGGGCCGGGTAGTCCAGGCCGAGCGAGTCCATGTTGGCGAACAGCGCGTACTGCCCCTGCGGCCCGGACGGGACGAGGTTGTTCGCGTAGTAGGCGGAGCCCTCGCGACTGAACCGGCCGTCGCCCGTCTTGCCACGTGACGCGTCGAGCAGGGTCACCTTCAGCGTCCGCTTCGGGTAGGTACCGTTCGCCGCGTACCAGTGCAGCAGCGCGTTGTACTCGCCGATCGTCACCGCGACCCCGGACAGCCCGTCGTAGGCGCCCTCGTTGCCGAGGTTGCTGTCGGTGATGTGCCGGCGGGCCGCGCCGAATCCGGTCGTGCCGCTCGTCGTCCCGGAGTCGATCAGCCCGGCGACGTCGCTCGGCACCGGCGTCTCGTCGGGATGCGCGGCGAGCAGCACCCGTTGCCCGGGGCACGTCGCTCCCGGAATGGTCACCTCGGCGTCGTTCGAGTCGAAGCGATACCCACCCGTACGGCGGAAGTAGTGGTCGGTAGCAGTCGCGAAGTCGGCCAGCTGGCCGTTGACCTTCGCGTCGGTGAGCGCGGCCTTCCAGTGCGTGTACAGCTCCTGCCAGCCGTTCACCGTCGGCGGGAGGTTGAACGGATCCGCCGCGTTCCGCGGGTCTCCGTCGGCCCCGGAGATCCGATAGCTGTACGCCTTCGCCATCGCGTAGAGCTGGTCGTACAGGTAGTCGGCGTTGATCACCGGGGTCGGTTGCCGGGTCAGCGCCTGCGCGGCCGGCGAGCCGGGCCCGCGGGCCGTTACCGACAACGGCACCGCGACGGCGACGCACGCGATCACGACCGGCCAGCGTCGGCGGCGGATTCGGGGAAGGGCCTTCATTGAGACGTTGCCTCCTTCGGGCAGCGGCCTCGATACGGGGCCGCTCGCAGCGCGAATCCGAAAGCAGGACGGGCGAGCACGGGAAGGCTCGTATCGAGCTCACAGCTCAAGACACGGCGCACGTGCTACACCCTTCGTAAGGGTTCTCGTCGCGCCGAGCCGTCGGTGACCGGCTCGACGCCGAGGCGACGTGGGTCGCACCTCGCCCCGTGCCTGTCGTAATGCCCTTAGCGTGAGCGTGTCAACGCGGCCAAATCGGCGCGATACGCGCGCATATCCGGTTCAGCGCAGCTGGGGCCTGACCAGGTCCGCGAGCGGATGCGGTTCGGTCGCTACCGCCTGCCGGAGCAACTCGTAGAAGAGCATCCCGTGCCCGGTCGACCCTCGGCGGTCGAACCGGAACGCGTACTCGTCGAGGTAGTACGGCAGGTTGGCGCGGCTGACGTGGTGCCGCAGGGTGCCGGCGATCCAGCGCTTCAGGTCCGAGGCGACGAACTGGACGCCAGGGGCGGCGCTGTCGCGCTCGTGGACGTAGCCCAGGCGGACGAGGCGGCGGGCCGGGCCGCCGAGGTCGATGCGGATCGTCGCCCCTTGCTCGATCGTCTGCCGGGCGAAGTCGACCAGATGCCCGCTGTCCGGGTCTCGATCGACGACCCCGAAGCGGACCCGGCCCAGCCGTTGCCGGCTCACCCGCTCGACGGCCACCAGCACCCGAGTGCGAGCCTCGAGTGTTCTGCCGTTCACGAAGGTCTCGTCGAGTTCGATCGTGCCGGTCAGCAGATCGTGGCGGGGCCGGACCATCGCCCGGCGCAGCTTCTGCAGCCACGCCCACGCCGTCTCGTACGAGCCGAGGCCCAGTGCCCGTTGCAAGCCTCGAGCCGAGACGCCGTTGGGTTGCCCCGTCACGTACCAGATGGCAGCGAACCAGGTCGAGACCGGAGCGTGCGAGCGGTGGAAGATCGTGCCGGCGGTCACCGACGTCTTTCGCCCGCAGGCCACGCACATCCACGACAGGTGCCCGGTCCGCCAGGATCGGTCGCCGCCGCACGTCGGACATGTGAACCCCTCCGGCCAGCGCAGCGCCGCCAGGTACTCGACGCAGCCTGCCTCGTCGCCGAACCAGTCCTCGAACTCTTGCCGCGACCGTGGATAGTCGGCACCGCCGACCGGCCGGCGTGACGTCGTGTGGCTGCTCCGCTCAAGCAGATATGCCATTGCCCGCCCGTTCGTCGCCGCGACCGTTCCCAACCGTCACATCACGTGTCCAGGGCGACTCGGGTTCACCCGATAACGACCCGCTCAGTGCACCGAGAACCCGCCGTCGACGTAGATCGCCTGTCCGGTGACATAGGCCGAGGCGTTGCTCGCCAGGAATACCGCCGCGCCGGCGAAGTCCTCGGCCCGACCGTTGCGGCCCACCATCGTCCGGGCGACCAGCGCCGCCACCCGTTCCGGGTCGGACGACAGGCGGGCGTTGAGCGGCGTCATCACGAACCCCGGCACGAGCGTGTTGCAGGTGACCCCGAACGGCGACCACGCCTCGTCCGCGGCCGCGCGCACGCCGTCGCGAGTGCCCAGGTCAGCACTCACCCACGCCGCCTGGGCGCCATCAGCAGCTAGGTCGGCGACTACCTCGGCGAGAGCCGCTTCGTTGCGGGCCACGATCGGCGGGTGATGATCTCGGCCGAATGAACCATGGATGGTCCGTGCAGCAGAGATGATCAAGCTCGCAACAGCCAGACGTTGGACGCCCAGGCTCGCCAAGATCAGCGAGCCTGGGCAGCAGGCGGATAGCTAGGGGATCAGGCGACGACCACGGCCTCGGAGACCTGCGACAGGTCGCTCTTCTTCACGGTGATCATGACGACGGCGGTGACGATCGCCACGATGCCGAAGATCGCGGCGACCATGAAGCCCTGGCCCGCCCCGTGCGACTGCACGACGTGGAAGGCGTTCACCGCGGCGTTGTCGGCATAGGCAGCCGGCGAGGCGGGATGCCCGCTCGCCGAGCTGGCGATCAGCTCCTGCAGGTGTTGCTGCGAGGCGCCGACGAGCTTGCCGGTCTCCGACTTGCCCTCGCTCTTGGAGGCACTCGCGAACGCCGTGGCCAACACGGCGAGCCCGATCGAGCCGCCGACCTGCTGGCCGACGTTGAGCAGGGCCGAGGCCAGCCCGGTGTCGGTGTGGCTCACCTTGGTGACCGCGACGACGGTGAGCGGCACGAACACCAAGGCCATGCCCAGCGCCATCACGATCATGGCCGGGAAGATCAGAGACCAGTAATCGCTGTCGGCTTTGACCGTCGAGAACCAGAACAGGGCGAGGGTCATCAGCACGGACCCGATCGCGATGAGCGGCCGTGGGCCGACCCGCGGCAGGATCCCACTGACGATGCCCGAGCCCACGATGATCACGAACGAGACCGGCAGGAACGCCACTCCCGACTTCAGCGCGCTGAAGCCCATGACCCCCTGCACGTAGAACGTCAGGAAGTAGAACATGCCGAACATAGCTGCGCCGATGATCAACATGACCACGTAGGCGCCGGCCCGGGAACGGTTGCCGAAGATCCGCAGCGGCATCATCGCGATCTTCGAGCGGGACTCGTAGAGCACGAACGCGGCCAGCAGCACCACACCCGCCGCGAGCGAGCCCACCGTGGCCCCTTCACCCCAGCTGTGGTTGGCCGCGTTGATGAAGCCGTAGACGACGGCCACCATGCCGGCCACCGACAGCAGCGACCCGATCAGGTCGAACTTGCCGGACAGGCGCTCGGAGGTGTGGATGTACAGGAAGCCGCCCACCATCAGCGCCACGCCGATCGGGACGTTGACGAACAGCACCCACCGCCAGTCGAGGTATTCGGTGAGGATGCCGCCGAGCAGCAGTCCGATCGCCGCCCCGCCACCGGAGACGCCGGCGTAGACGGCGAACGCGCGGTTGCGCTCAGGCCCTTCGGCGAACAATGTGGTGATCAGTGACAGCGCTGTCGGCGCGGCGATGGCGCCGCCGATGCCCTGGATGACGCGGCCGGCCAGCAGCAATTCGAAGCTGGTCGACAGGCCACCGAGCAGGCTGCCGAGCGAGAAGAGCCCGAGCCCGACGATGAACATCTGCCGTCGACCCAAGATGTCGGCCGCCCGCCCGCCGAGCAGCAGCAAGCCGCCGAACGCCAACGTGTAGGCATTGATCGCCCAGGTCATGTCGGTCTGGCTCTTGTCGAAGTAGCGCCCCATGGACGGCAGGGCGATGTTCACGATCGTCGCGTCGAGCACGACCATCAGTTGGGCGCCCGCGATGAGGAACAGCAGTATCGCCGGATTTACGGCGCGCCGGGCCGCCGTAGTTGCCTCGGCCGTCGCGACGCCGCCTTGTACCGTGTCGGTCACAGATGACTCCGTGTGTCTCGTGGTTCCGTCTAAGCTGGTAGAGAACGCAATCGTCTCCTATGCTGGAGACGGTAGTGGTCGCTGATAGGGAACGCAAGCGTGCCCTATCAGTATCGGCTCAGGTTCCGCGGCTGAAAGGGCGCGACACGGTGACAGCAGTCACAACTACCGCATCTCTGGCTCGGCACCGCAAGCGCGGAGTCGCGCTCGAGGACGCCATTCACGACGCGGTTTTCGCCGAGCTCAGCGAGGTCGGCTACGCCGCCTTCACCATCGAGGCGGTTGCTGCTCGGGCGAAGACGGGCAAGGCCAGCATCTATCGCCGCTGGGACACCAAGCAGGACCTGGTACTGGACGCGTTCGTCGCCCGCTTCGGCGGGCCCGATGACATCGTTAGCGAGTTGCTCGACGACGCCGACGCGCCGACTCGCGACCTACTGGTGCGCCTGGCCACCCGGATCTGTGAGCTGTCAGATGAAGCCGGCGAGGTCATGCGGGCGGTTGCTTGCGAGTCCACCCGCGACCCCGAACTCGCGGCGGCGGTCGAGGAGAAGGTGCACCGGCCCAAGCTCGCGGCCATCGTCGAGCTGTTGCAGCGCGGTGTCGACCGCGGTGAGGTGCGTCCTGAAGCCGTGTGCGGCGTGTACGCCGACGTTCTTCCGGCCATGCTCACCTATCGAGTGGTGCTGAACAACCAGCCGGTCACCGAACAGGATGCGGTCGATATCGTCGACCGGGTGCTGATGCCGCTGATCTCGACCCAGCGGCCTTAACCGCAGCGCCGGATCAGCGGCACCGGTAGATCGTGACCGGCCGACCGGGCTATGCGGCCGCGGTTACCGCGCGCAGCGGGGCCAGCGCGCTGCTCCAGGCGATCACTTCGTCGACCAGTGTGGTGAGCGCGTGCAGCTGATGCTCGCCGGGGGCCAGCTCGGAGAAGTTGACGAAGTCACTGAACATCGACAGCGCGACGTTGGTACGGACGTCGGCCATCTTCAGTTCTCCGGCGATCAGTCGCAGGTGCTCGGCGGCCCGGGCACCACCGACTGCGCCATAGGAGACGACACCCATGGCCTTGTTGTTCCACTCCGCGAACAGGTAGTCGATGGCGTTCTTGAGCACGCCGGACGTCGAGTGGTTGTACTCCGGGGTTACGAAGATAAAGCCGTCGAACGCCCCGATCGTGGCCGCCCACTGGTGGGTGTGCGGGTTCGAGTACTGGCCCATCGACGGCGGCAAGGGCTCGTCTAGATGCGGCAACGGATAGTCGGCCAAGTCGATCAATTCGAACTCTGCGTCGTCGCGACGAGATACCGCGTCCATCACCCAGCGGGCCACCTTCTCGCCGTTACGCCCGGGGCGGGTACTGCCGAGAATGACACCGATCCTGGTCATAGCTGCCTCTCCATAATTGAGTTGAACGCTCAACTCAACAGCGTACTGCCATGACTTCAACAGTCAAGTCATCGACTAGACTGAGACGATGCCCACACCTGCGAAGCGGCCGGCGAAGGCCACGATCCGAGCGACTCGCTGGCTCACCGAGGAGGAGGAGGCGACCTGGCGGGCGTTCTCCTACATGATGATCAAGCTGCCGTGGGCGTTGGAGCGCCAACTCCTCCGGGACGCCGAGTTGAGCCTCATCGAGTACTACACGCTGGCGAGATTGTCCGAGGATCCCGAGCACACCTTGCGGATGAGCGTCCTCGCCGAAATGACGGACTCGTCGTTGTCCCGGCTGTCCCATCTGATCAAACGACTGGAGGCTCGGGGTCTGGTTCGTCGCGAGCCCGACCCCAACGACGGACGCCTCACCAACGCGATCATGACCAAGGCGGGTTACGCCAAGCTCGCTGCGAGTGCGCCGGCGCACGTGGAGACGGTGCGCTCGCTCCTGATCGATGTGCTCAGCCCGGCTGAGCTTCTACAGCTGCGGGAGGCAGCGCTGCGCGTGGGTGAGCGACTCGAGTCGGCCACGTGACCTACGGCCACGGGGACGGC
>Ga0137415_10005603_pt1 | contig 12442 bp, 9 predicted proteins | sample CZODoug3_1_1_16f_FD_183082 | JGI IMG/M metagenome (GOLD analysis project Ga0137415, IMG submission 183082) | Vadose zone soil fungal communities from Angelo Coast Range Reserve, California, USA - CZODoug3_1_1_16fungal (Hybrid Assembly) | ecosystem: Environmental > Terrestrial > Soil > Vadose...
CGCCTGCGAACTGTCAAGTTATCGGACGCGCCTAAAACGCATACGTGAGCGACACCGAGTGTCGGTCACGCTCGCACCGCATGTTTTTGAGAAAATTAAGTGGTGAATGCCCTACGCCGCAACTGTCACAGGTCTGTTGGAGTTCTGCTTCGTGCAGACAGCCCGTGATCGTACTGGAATATCCTTTTCCAAAGTCACTCTCCTGCTAGCATTCGATCTACCCAACTGATGGTGGGTGAGATGACAATAACGGTTCATATTGAACATAGTCAATAGGGGCCATGGTCACGCGCACACGAACTTGGTTTCTAACGCAGAGCTTTACTGTTAGTTTTATGACCATGACGCATCGTCATATCGATGAAATATGATGGCCGTGCCCACACCGATCGCCAGCGAGCGAAACATCGACGTGTGGCTCGCGTTCTACGACGAGGTTGTTGACCAGGAACTCCAGTCGAGACTGCGCGAGCTGCTGTGCGACGTCGAACGAAGTCGGGAATCGCGTTTCTACTTCGCAGACGATCGCAAGCGCTATCTTGTGACACGCGCGATGGTGCGTAGCGTGTTGTCGCGGTATGCGGCAGTCGCGCCCGCGGACTGGATATTTGCAGCGAATCGATTCGGGCGCCCGGAAATCGCGAATGCGGACCGAGAGGCGCGCGGTCTTTCTTTCAACGTATCACACACGCGCGGCTTGATCGCTGTGGGCGTAACGCAGCGTTTGGCATTGGGAATCGATGTCGAGAACGTCGTGGCGCGCCAGGTATCCATGGGAATCGCGGATCGCTTTTTCGCCCCGGCTGAAGCGGCCGAGCTCGCTCATGTGCGGCGGCGGCGCCGGCAGGAGCGATTCTTTGAGTACTGGACGTCGAAGGAGTCATACATCAAGGCACGCGGCATGGGTCTGTCGATTCCGCTGGATCAGTTCAGCTTCACCTATCCGGGCGAGCGCGGCATCCGTATGGCAATTTCGCCGGAGCTGGACGATGACGCGAACCGGTGGTGTTTCTGGCTGTTCCGCCCTACACCCGCGCATCTGCTCGCCGTATGCGCCGAACGTCTGGACGATCCGCCGCAGTTGACGATCAGAAAAACGATTTCGACCGTCATGGATGAGGTGCTGGATCTGCAGTGCTTGCGAAGCTCCGAGGCTAGCGCGAACGAGTAGTTTTCTGATAACCCAACGATGAGCACCGCATCCTCCTTTTTCGATGCGGGGTGCACCGACGCTGCTCGCCTCCATCGCGCGCCATTCAAGCGGTTCAACCAGCTTCAGATCTTGGAGTGTCGACTGTCTCTGACCACCTCAGCGTGTCGGTATTTTGGTGGCGAGCTCAATTGAAAATCCGAATACAACCGGAAACCAACTCGTATGGGGTGATAGTGGGTAGCAAACCAGCGACGGCCGCTCGCGCGCTCCGCACAATCACGTACGGCATCGCCCAAAGGTAACTCGGGCGGGACCAGATAGTCGCTGCGGCGGAATTCAGCCAGGTTACGATGTCCGACGGACCAGAGTCAGCGCCCTGCGAGTACTCGATCGAGCTCATCCAGGTCCAGGAATAGCTGCGCAACGCGCTATCGAAACGCGTGGCGTGCGGCGCGTGCCGGCGGTGGCGTACCACTGATGTGTCGCGATCCCGCCCGCCGCCGAGCCGCCGGTTCACGACGGTTTCAATGTGGCCATCAAGACCTTCGGTGAGCTGCGAGAGCACTTCTCGACTATCGTGGGAGATCCGGCGGGGAGAGCCGAAGCTGCACGCGCTCTGCCAAAGCTCTCGGGGCGTCTTGACTCCCTAGTACGAGCCAAGCTGACATTTACCGAGACTCTGGTCAACGCGAAATGGCCGCAGGACCGGAACAAGATCGCGGCAGCCGCAGAGGTTCTCAAGGACCAACTCCACAAGCCCCGCTTTGCGCTGATCGATGTGTTTGCTCCGCTGGCAAACGCGCGGCGGAGACTTGCAGGCCCAACTCGATTGGGTGCCGCACGGAAAATGGCAGAGTCTCGATGACGTTGCTCGAGACCTCGGCGCAGACGGCACATCTGCCGATCGTGAAGCACAGTCGAGGTCGAATCCGCAGCTGTCCCGCAGGGTCGGTGACATCAATGTTCAGCTCCCACACCCATCGCGCTCATTCCACGGCGGACACCTTCATCATCGTGGAGATCGCATACGTGTTGCTGCCACCACTGAGCGTGCCCCCGCCTCCGCCGTAGCTCGGCAAACCATCTGGACGGCGGGTTAGCATCCGGCTGCTCATGGCGCCGCCGACACGGCGCCGCTGACCGCGCCGCTCCTCGTAGTACGTGAAGTCCACCTGCGCCCATCCGTCCTCGTAGAGAGTCGGCGTGGCTTCGACCCACAGGCCATCCGGCCCCTGGAAAGCGGTAGTCGTCTTGCCGTTCTCGGTGACCAGATCCGCGGTTACCGGTGGGCTTGCGTTGGCCGTGAGGCGGATCTCGAGCCTCACCTTTCCGACCACCGGGATGCGTTTGAGCGGTGGCTCGCGCGGCCGCGTGTCGTCGAACTCCGGGCTCATGCCTGCGCTGATGCGTATCTGCTGTACGTACTTCTTTTGGCTCGCGAGCTTCTCTGCCTCCATCCGGGCACATGCTTCGAGCTGTTTGGGCGTGAGGATCGCTGGCAATTGCCGCAGCAACGCACGGCTGTCTTCCTGCATTTGCCGGAAATTGTCCTCGTTCGACACGACGTTGAGTTTCTGCATCGCATCCGGTGAGAAAGCGGGCTTCGCCAGCGGAATCCGGCTACCGGACTCCGGCCCGGCGCCGCGCCATATCCGCATCCTGCTGAGCACGCAGCAGCTTCATCAACAGCTCTTTCTGGTCCGCCGTCAGCCGGTCTTCCTCGTTGAGGTGCGCATTGAAGTAATCCACGGTGCAGCGCTCGCCCAACGTATCCGCGTAGCTCAGATAGCGCTCGGAACGCTCTTCGCCGAGCACATCACGGATCTGCTGCTTGCTGCGCGTTTCCTGATCGGCGAGTTGCCGCACCTCCTCCATCGGATCCCGTGACGTCACGGAATGAGGGGCCGGGCTCTCCGGCCACTCGGAATAGAACCGGCCCAGATGTGCCATCTGCTGGTCCGAAAGCACGTCGATGAGCTTCGATTCCAGCTCGGCGTCGAGGCCGAGCACCTGCGCAAGCTCCGAATGCACCGAGCGGACCTGTTCGGAATTCATGAGCGACACCGACAACCGCGGCAAGGTTCTGTTCGTGCTGATGACCAACCGGCCCGATCGGCTCGACACCGACATCAAGCGCGCCGGCCGTCTCGACGTCAAGATTCCGCTCTTTTACCCCGACACTGCACGGGAAGTGAGCGCGATCGTCCAGGCCCTGTATCGGCGCTACGGAATGACCATCGTCAAGCGCAAGCTTTCAGCGGCGAAGGCCAACAAAGGATGGACCTGGCGCGACGTTTCGCTGCTGTACGAGGCCCTCGGTGCCCGTCAGACACCGACCACGCTGACCACCAAACACAGCCGGGGATCTTTCCGCGCGCAGGATTTCCTGCTGATGCTGCGTGGCATGGGCGTGCGCTCGCTCGATTTGTCTGAACTGGACGTCAACGGCCTCGATGACGCGGTTCGCAGGATTGAAACCGGCAAGCACAATAGGGCCAAGGGCAAGTAGTCATTGAATGATGACCGGCGACGTCGAACGTGCAAAACCAACACCTCGTTGCATCGAGACAGGGGGCGAAGGGGTTGGCGCGCAGATGAAGTCAGATAACTGTCGAGCACAATCACTCCATCATCGAGCGACAGCACTGCCTGCCGACCACCCTGCCGCGCCCGTTTCACCGTTCAGCTTGTGCGCCAGGCACGTAATCCAACGGCCGCAGGTTTTCTCGGGCCACAATTCGACCTCCCTTTGAAAGACTGCGCGCACCAATCGCGATGAGCCGTTCCGTGGGCCCTCGCAGGAAAGCCGTGGGGCCTCGAAACGCGGGGCCGAGGTGCCCGTGGTGACACGGTGTCCAGGGCGACGGCGCCAAGATTGGTCATTGATGGCACTTTGCCGCTGCGGTTGCACGCACGGCCCTTTTCCGACAGGCCCCGACCCGGGCTGTGAACATTATGGCACCAGGACTTCTTCATATTTCCGAGGCTTACATCACACTGATTGTTGGGGACATCAATGATCAGTTTCGACACCTGGGCACGGATTCGCTCTACGGGATCGGTGCTGAGGACCTGGTGTCGGAACTCATGCTGACAGCGCCACGCGGGCGCGGGCGCGGCAGCGGTCCAGACTCCGGTGACATCAATGATCAGTCTCCACCGGTCGAGCTTCCCGGCGAGTTCCGAGATCCAGCATCGGAAAGACATCACGCGCATCGACAAAGCGGATGTCAGGCTGTTGTGGCAGTCGTGCGCCGGGCTCAGCGCCCGTATTCATCGCCTTCTCCACCGCTTTGGCAGAGAAGAGCTCCAGATGCTCGGAGGTCGCGAACATGCCGCACACCGTCTTCATCGGGAGCCTTCCGTCGAGTGGACACCGATCAGCCTCGAAACGGCGGATAACGAAAGCCAGCGGGTCTCGACCGTAGCAAAATGGCGGCAAGCTCTCCCAATTGTCGCGCGCAAACGTTCCGGTGCCTCCCCCGTCATCCATCACCGTGACGAAAAGTCCTCACCCGACGCGACTCCTGCATTGAACGCATCAACAACATCAACTATTCGGTTTGGCATGGAAAGAGATCCTCCGGCGGCCGGCGTCGACGGTGCTTACAAAGTCTTGAACGCATTCAACACCGTGGTGACAGCCAGACTCAGCGCCACGTTTCCCAGCATGACCAGAAAGACCCACCGTACGAGCTTCGCCTCCATCTCCGCCAACTTCTCCGCCAACTTCGCATTGAGTTCCGCACCGAGTCGCTGCATGTCCGCCTTGTGCTCCTTGGTGCTCGCGTCGAGTTTCCCTTCGAGCGCGCGTATCTCTGCGCTTACACCGTGAAGGCGCGCATCGAGAATCGGCACTGTTACAAACTGGGTCTGTGTCATTGCCAACTCAATCGCCTCGGCGACCCCAAGGGCCACCTCGGGTTCAAACTTGGCTTTCTCAACGAGTATCCCAACCGTTGCCGCATGTAGCGCCATGATTTTCGTCCGCAACGCAACTGCGAGCGATCCTAGAGGTGACCTCCTCGATAGGATACGAAATTTGATTGCGTGTTTGCAGAGAAATTCCGGGGCGGCGGACAAGCCACGCGGAAGATACTGACGGGGCAACGGACGTAGTTAACTTCTGGCTGAGGACGGCTTACGTGATGCCCTTCTACCGTGAGTCCGGAGGCCCGATCATCAATTGTGGCAATACCACTCGCGCCGATCAGCATTGCTGGCAGTTGCGACCAATTGACGCTTCGTGGGCGGAAACACACTCCTAATGTGCGAACCGCCGTTCGCGCGCTGCATGTCAAATAGCCACCAGCGCGGCGCGCGCAAGAGCCAAACCAGATCTCGTTAGTAGGTGCATATGCGACATGTCTATCTCGCATCCGCCAAAGGGCCTCCACCGCCGCATGCTGCACACACGCCCGGGGAATTCGCTCTGCGCATCAACGTAGACTGCTAATTACCGTCACTCTTCCCCGCCGGCGGAGTGTCATCCGGGGTCCGGCACCGGAATCGCGGGCGTGTGTGGGAGGTTGTCACGGCGTGATCGCCATCGAGCCCCCATTGCTGCCGCGCAGCTCTATGATGCGACTCGCAAGCTTCGCTATCGAGCCATGCTCGAACAACACGCTCGTTTTCAGGGTAGTCCCCAGCGCTCTGTTGATTCGATTGATCAGCCTGACTGCGATGAGAGAGTCCACCCCATATTCGAAGAAACCGGTGTGATCGCGAACGTCGCCGCGCGGCAATCGCATTGCGTCCGCAAGGCACTGGCGGAGCAGGTCCGTGATGCGCTCATCGTCCGATCTTTGAGAGGTAACGCGCCCCACCTGCAGCGCGTCCGCGACACGGGCCAGGCCGCCTTCAGGTTCCCGTATGGCGGCATCCGGTGCACGCCGGCTGGGCGTCCACTCTCCTTCGGGAGCGAACGGCAAATTCCCTTTTGACGCGAGTCGCACGAAACCATCACTTTCGGCGACGAACAGTTGCTGGCCCAATCCCGGACTCTGCGCCGTAGGCTGCGCGATCTTCCGAAACCCTTCTTCGCCGAGCACCCTCACCCATGCGTCCGGATTGAGGAGCGGACTGCCCGGGATGCGCAATGCGCCGTCCTCGTAGCGCCACCAACCCTCCAACAAGCCAAAGGTCAAGTGATTGAAAGATGTCTTGGCACTGAGCTCATTGAGCAGCAGAACGCCGTTGTGTTTGAGCAGCGCTTTAATGTTCCTCAGGCTGACGCGAACACGGGCTGTCGCGTGTACGACGTTGGCTGCGATGACGAAATCATAAGCAGCCAGGGGCAACCCCTGCTCCGTAGCAGAAATCTCAATGTCAAACCGCTGTGTCTGCAGAAAGCTCACGCGCGAGGCCAGTCGCCGCCCGGCATCGTCCAGGAAGAGGCGCGACACATCTGTGAAGCGATACTCATTCAGACTCTGTCCCGTCGCTGCCAGCTTGTCCAGTACCGCCACCGTGGTCGCACCCGTGCCGGCGCCGACCTCCAGGATCGTCAAAGCCGCGGCGGATCTCAACCGCTTCCGCTCTTGAATCAACCTCGAGAGCACTTCGGCCAATACGCCATTGACGTGGCCGAAAGCGTTGTTATTGCGGTAAATGGCGCTCACGAGCTCCATGTTGGAGTCCGGGAACATGATGTCGGTCGGCAGCCTGTGTCCGTGTAGAATGTCCGGCAGAGCGCGCAGACAGACTTCCGCCAGCGGGATTTCGGCGCAGTGCCGACCCGCCCGGAGCCACCGTTCTTTTGCCGTATCCCAACTTCGCCATAGTTCCGTCAGATCGTGGAGCTCATCAGGCGCGCAGAACTTGTCCTCTCCCTGAGAGACCAGGACACCGGACGAAACAAGCAGTGCGAGACTCTCGTCGAGCCACCGCCCGGTGAGGTGCGGCGCCGCTCGTCTAGCGCCGCGCCGCACAGTCAGTGACTTGCCACGCCGAGCGAGCCACCCCGCTGACATCAGCGACGCCAACAGCAAGCTCCGCAGCGACTCTTCCATGCTTTCCGGACTCACGCTCCCAGCCCTACCCCATCTGCTGCAAGGTCGTTATCACTGACGGCACATCGGGCGGATACGCCCTATACAGCTCCTCCGCACTCACCAATCTCAGCAGCTCCGGGCGGTAGCCTTTGTCATACGCAAGTTGCGGAACCGTTGAGCGCATCAGTCCCGTAAGCGCGGCCATGCCGTCCTCTGCCTTGATCGAGCGTACGCCGGATTTCGCCATCCACTCGCGGTACTGCGCTGTGTCGAGCACACCCGTGGCCCCCCAGAAACCCCAATTGACAGTTTTGACCGTACAGCCCCAGTCCCGGCTCAGACGCCGGGCAAAGGCGTCTTTGAATGTGCACGCGGCAGCATAGTTGGCCGTGCCGGGTGATCTGCTAAATGACTGGATCGAGGAGAAAAACAAAATCAGATCCGGCTGTTCAGCGCCGAAAACCTGCGCAATGCGCACGCTCACGTCCACTTTTGCGGACAAGCAAGCCAGAAGGTCGTGTTCCTCCATATTCGCTAGGCTTCTGTCCAACAGAGCGATGGCGCAATGGATTACGCCATCGATTATCCCAAACCGCTGTTTGATCTCTGCGCGCGCGCGCGCCAATGATGCGTATTCGGTCGCGTCGGCGGTGATGTAATGCGGAGCGGGCGCCCACTTTGGAAAAGAACGAATCTTGCTGCGGATGGATTCATCCAGCTCACGCCGGCCGACCCAGACGACGTTAGCCAGATATTTTTCCGCCAGATAGCGGGAAAACACCTCGCCGACCCCACCCGCTCCGCCAATGAGCACATATACGCCACCCATTCTGTAATCGGACTGTCCAGCCGGCAGCGACCCGGCGGCCGGTACCAGCTGCTGGCTGAACCACTCTCCATTGCGATAGGCAAGCGTGTTACCCTCCGACGCGGTGTCCCCAAACATCTGCTCTACTGGCCAGGCCTCGCATGAATCCAGGTCCAGGAGCCTGATTTTCCAGTGCTCATATTCTTTGGCCAGGCTGCCCGCCAGACCGTGCACGCCGGCATGACTCGGCTCGACGCGATCTTCGCGAAGCACCTGCTGGGCACACCGAGTAACCAGCGTATACTCCAGGTCCCTGCTCGCATAACCCAGCGATAGCAGCGCCTTGATCGTTCTGAATACCTGGACCACACCTGCCTGCTGGTCGCACAACAGCCCTTCGTCATCCACCGACTTTGCTGCCGGCTCAGGTGCAATCCACAGCAAGTGGTCGAACTCTTCACGACCGAGCTCTTCGGTGACGGCCCGCGTGGACTCGCTAGCCCCCAGGGAGATGAAGCGCGCGGCCGGAAAGACGTGTTGCAGCAGCGCTTGCCGGTGTATCGGGGCGCCGATGGCGAGAACTCGTCGATCGCTTGTACTGGGCCTGGTTTTTGCGGCGCCAGGACGCGGATTCCAAACCGGGATGTAACCGTTCACATCAGGGATTGCTGCGATGGTACGGCTAATGACACGTCCTGGTGTCATTGCACGGAACCCCGTCATGCGAATGCAAACAGTACCGTCGGGCTCGCAAAGGTCGATGTCGAACTTGCGAGGTTTCTGTACGTCGGGGCCGCTGTTTGAAGCAACCGCCTGTTGAGAATGACGTACCCATGCGTAAACCGCATTCACAGACGGCGTGTACACCTGCAACTCGTCGAGACCTAACGGCTCGGAGCGAGGGACTGCATCCGCGGCTCCGTCCCAATCCATGGCGGCAGCAGCCTGCACGGCGGCATCCAGGATGGTCGGGTGTAATCCGAGCGGCGGCAGTCCGTGCGCCTCTGCATTTGTCGGGCCAATTTGAGCCAGAACATGAGACTCGCCCGTCTGTATCGAGCGAACGCCTCGATGAGGGCCTTCGTAGATCAGACCGTGCGCTGCGAATCTCGAATAGAACTGTGCCTGCTCGATGCGACGCGCAGACGCGGTGGCGCTCAGAATTTCGACGTCCAAAGGCGCCGGCGTCTGCAGAGCCACCGCCTCGACCAACCCTTTTGAATGCAGCGTCTCCTGCTCTGGATCGACGGAAGTGTGCGAGCCGATGACATATTCGATTGCTCCGTTACCGCTCTCTCGCAGCTCTATGAATACCTCCCTATCTTGCTGATCGGCCTTCACCGTGTTCATCCAGGCGACATTCTTCACGACCATCCGCTTGGTCTCATCGGCACTGCGTTCCGTCGCGATCCCCACCGCGGCTCTGGCCATCTCGAGACAAACGACGCCGGGCATGACTCTCTCGCCGCCGTGCTCTCTGAAAAAAAGCTCACGACCGGTAAACCTCGAAGAGAATCGCAGCCGTTGGAAGCTCGAGACATTCCGATGCAGAAACGGGTGAACTGGTGAGATCCGCGGAACGGAATCGACGGCGGGGATATCCAACCAGTGCCTGGATCTGCTGAATGGATAAGTCGGCAGCGCGACCCGCCGTCGCTGCTCACCCCGGTAGTACCGCGTCCAATCGACGGCGGCGCCCATTGCCCACAGCCTTGCGATGCAGACGACGACACTCTGGGCGGGTGCGGTTGGATCCAGTACGGCCATAAGACAGTTCCGCGTGTCGATGCCGTCGCTGGGCGGCAGCTCCTGAAAGTCATCTCGCGATCCCATACACAGCAAAGTATCGTTAGTGTGCTGAGCCAGCATGCTCCTGGGAAACGCACCACCCGCACCCCGCTCGCGGGTCGCCACATCAGCCCAATGTTGTGAGCTCGACAATCCTTCGGCCGTCGCCCAGCTGCCTGTGACACATGAGGCCAGCGGAGTCGTCGGCGATCCCGCGGTTACGTGCCAGCGAGAAGACGGAATATCTATCGAGCCCACCGATGCATCCACGCCGACGACGGAATCTTGCGACCCCTCCAGGTCGAGAACTTGTAGGGCTTGCTGCAACGAAAGGGCGCCTGCGATCACCGCGGCGACTAGCTCTCCGAGCCCCTGGCCTGTTACGGTCACGGGCCGGATACCCGCGGACATCCAGAAACGCGCGAGCGCGTAGAGCAAGATGAATGCTGACAAGAGATCGTTTCGATCCGAGTTAAGGCCGGCAAGCGGCGCAAAAGGGTCCGGCAGTCGCCCCTCCCGCAGAAGTCCCTGGCATTGTTGAACGTGTTCGCGAAAAAACGGTTGGCTATCGAACAAAATGCGAGCTTCCGGGAAGTGGCGCTTTGCCGGTGTCAAGCGCGGAAACACGAAAACAACCGACGGGGCCGCCTCCATGATTTTGCCGGACACATCGAGAATTCTTTCCAGCGAGCGCTCCTCGCGCGCAGGAGGTCGCAGGACGATCACCCGACGGTGCGCGTATTCCCGCCGCCCCACGGCCAAGGTATATGCCACGTCGGAGAGATTGATGCCCGGGTCGGTCCGCAGATGGTCACGAAGATTTTGCTCGATCTGTTCCAGCGCGGCCGAGGTCTTTGCGGACAGCACAAGCAGCGGTGGACGGCACGATGCGGCACTGCATCTTCGGGCGGGAGGTTCCTCCATAATGACGTGCACGTTGGTGCCGCCGACACCGAGGGAGGTAACTCCCGCGCGTCGTGGCCCTGATCCGGCCTCCCACGGCGCGAGGCGATTGCTGACATAGAATGGGCTGTTGGAAAAATCGATATTGGGATTGGCGGTCTCGAAATTGATCGTCGGAACCAGCTCGCCATGCTTCAGCATCAGCGCTGTCTTGATGAGACCCGCGATACCCGCCGCTGAGTCGAGATGACCCACGTTGGATTTTACGGAACCGATGGAACAAAACCCGGTTGCAGCAGTGCCTTTGCGAAACGCCTGCGACAGAGCCGCAACCTCCACCGGATCGCCCAGAAGCGTTCCCGTCCCGTGAGCTTCAACGTACGTAATGCTCTCCGCATTCACACCCGCCAGGGACTGCGCTTCCAGGATGGCGCGCGCCTGACCTTCTTTGCCCGGCGCAGCGTAACTCGCTTTGAGCGATCCATCGTTATTGGTTGCCGACCCTCTGATGATGGCGTGGATCGTGTCCCCATCTCTGAGAGCCGCAGCAAGGGGCTTGAGCACGACGATGCCGACACCGTTTCCCCAAACGGTGCCAGTCGCTCTGGCATCAAACGGGCGGACATGTCCGTCCTTCGAGAAGATCATACCCTCTTCGTATAAATACCCGCTTACCTGCGGCACCTTCACGCTGACGCCGCCCGCCAGAGCGATATCGCATTCTCCAGTTAGGAGGCTTTGACACGCGGCATGAACGGCAACCAGAGACGTGGAGCACGCTGTCTGTATCGTGTAGCTGGGGCCCTTCAGATTCAGCTTGTAGGAAACGCGGGTCGATAGATAATCCTTGTCGTTCGCCACCATGATCTGGAACTGCCGAGTCGAATCCGGTGAGGGATCGTTCGGATAGATGTTGTTGTACAGATAGGTGTTGGTCGCAACACCGGCGTATACGCCGATGAGCCCTGGATAAGTGTCCGGATTGTATCCGGCGATCTCCAGCACCGCGCTGGCCTGTTCCAGAAACAATCGTTGCTGAGGATCGATGAGCTGCGCTTCGGCGGGCGAGTAGTTGAAGAACTGATGATCGAAGAGCTCGATGTCCCGCAGCACCCCATGGGCCATGACGAAGTTGGGCTCAGTGGTCACCGCGGAGGGCGGGCCGCCGTGCCCGAAGTCGCTGCGGCTGAAGCGGGAAATTGATTCGGCACCGTTGCGCAGGTTGTACCAGAACTCGTCGATATTTCCGGCTCCCGGGAACTGTCCCGTCATTGCAATGATCGCGACGCTCGAGTCGGCAGATTCTGCGGCTAGTGCCATTTCAGCCTCGTCGATTGAAAAGCCAGATTCCTGCTTCGTGGGCTTGACACTCACGTTTCGAAGTCCGGCGGGCGCGCACTTCTGCGTCGCCGCTGCAGTGTCTCCCGCGCGGCGCGCCGGGAATCAACATCAGTTTTCTGTTCTATATCGACGTGCGTTTGCACACCGGCTGCCGCCAGCTTGTCGTTCACCGCGTTCGCAAATGATGCGATGGTTGGATACTCCACGAGCGAGGAGGCCGGACGCGTTGGCGGGACTGCGGTCCGCGGAGGCGCAGCCGCCGTCTTCGCTTCGATTCGGCGCCGACGGGCGACGGTGCTCGTTTCGAGCGGCACGTTCGGGCGCCTCATAGGCGCTTCGACGGCGGCCCCGTCTCCGCGACGCGCGGCGCGAGACGGCCCGGGCCTCACCCGGCGGCGGCGCGGCGGCGGCGCGGCTCGGCCGCGTCCTTCTTCTTTCCCTGGTCGCGGCGGCGCT
>Ga0137415_10005604_pt1 | contig 12441 bp, 12 predicted proteins | sample CZODoug3_1_1_16f_FD_183082 | JGI IMG/M metagenome (GOLD analysis project Ga0137415, IMG submission 183082) | Vadose zone soil fungal communities from Angelo Coast Range Reserve, California, USA - CZODoug3_1_1_16fungal (Hybrid Assembly) | ecosystem: Environmental > Terrestrial > Soil > Vadose...
AGAAACTCAAAAGCCAACTCACACAAGGAGATTCACATGAACACCATCACCCGCCGGGTCGCCGCCACCGCCGCCCTGCTCGCCGCTCCCGCCCTGATCGCCCTCGGTACCGCCACCGCCAGCCACGCCGACACCACCGTCCGCTACAACGGCCCGGCCACCAGCGCCCCGGCCCAGCACCCGGCCTTCCCGCACCAGGCCAACACCCCCAAGCCCGGCACCGCCGAGCATCACCACCACCAGAAGAGCAAGTAAGCCGCACCAAGCCCGAGAGCCCGGATGCCTCCACATCCGGGCTCTCAGGCCCGTTCGCCTGACGCCAACACTCGAGCGATGCTGTACTTCCCGCATGGGGATTCAATCGATGACACGTCAGCTGGGCAGGGTCACCGCTGTCGTCGCGCTTGGTGGGGGACTGCTTCTGGCATCTCCGGGGACGGCGTTCGCGTCGACCCCAATCGTGTTCGAGTTGACCGGCTCGTTCGGTGACGGTGTGCAGGTGTCCTACTTCGGGGCCAATGACGAGCCCATCGTCGAAGTGGCGGGCCTGCCGTGGTCGGCGGCGTACGACTACAACGGCAGCGCACCGTCGCTGACGTTCACCGGCATCCATCCCGGCCCCGATCCAGGCACGGTGACGTGTCGGGTGTCCATCGGTGGGCGGACGATCGTCTCGCGCAGCAACAATGCGCCGAAAGCCGCCGGCAACGGCGCGTACTGCAACGTCGTCAACCTGGGCAAGGGTTACGTCGCCAACTAGATCCCGGGCGAAGTGGTCGCGTAGATCTGGCAGGTGCCGCGGGAGGTGGCGACCCACCTGCTCGACCGAGCATGAACGTCGACATTCGAAGCACCGCTTCACAGTCGGCAAGTCGGCCGACTCACTCCGCTTCCAGCCGTTTCCGGTTCGACAAGCGCCAACTGGACGGCCAGCTCAACCTGTATCCCGCCCGTGGAGTTCGAACCCACCTACACGGTCAAACCCACACGTCCCCGCTGGCGACGCCTCAACCACGAGGCCGGCATCAAACCCCCGGCCCTTCATACGTGTCGTCGTCGGTGCCGAATTCAGCGCAGTGGACAAGACGCCGTCAAGGCCGATCGAAGTGAACGCGGTCGGCCATATCGGAACCGGTCCCAACAGGTGGCGTGCCTTGTCCAGGGTGCGGTGTTCCCAATGCGGGTCGTCGCTCTCCCCCCAGGGTTCGGCAATACCCGACGACAACTCGGTACCGTCGTCGGTTCGTACCACGACTGAGCTCAGCCGTCGTCTCGGGAACTCGGCCGTGAGATCCGGATCCACGACGACGCGGATGAGTGGCAGCAGGCGATTCGCGGCAGGGTTGTCGAAGTCGCCCAATGCCTCTGTCACCCCGTACCGGCCCAACCCCAGTTGGCAGGCGACCGGCCACACCAGGCTGTACTGAGCCTGCTCGGTGTTGGTGGGCGGCACGGCCGCGAGTGCGGCAGCCGCATCAAAGGTACGAATTTCGATGGAGATGATCCTCGCCGGGTCGAATTCCGTTGTTTCCGTGATGGTCTTGGCGGCTACGACCGCCGACTGGGTCCACCGACAACAGGGGAATGGCTTTACATACAATTCCTCGACCACCCGGCGCCAATCCCAGTCGGCGAGCTCCAGGCTAGCGAATTGCCCTGTGGTGGAGGTGAAACCGGAAGCAGCGAGAAATGCGGTGGAGACGCCGACCATTGCTCCCCAACCGATGCCGTCCTTGGTCATGGCGGGCTCTGCCACCGATCGCATGATCAGCGCGAGTGGGGCGTGGTACTCGGCGAGACCGATCGCGTGACGACATGCCGCCTCATCCGACCCGAGCAATCGGGCGGTCGCCGCGGCGGCCCCCACGGCACCCCAAGACCCGCTGCCGTGGTACTGCGGCGACCGGTCATGTTGGGCGGTCGCGGCGCGCACCGCAACCTCGTAGCCGACGGCAATCGCGGCGAGCACCTCGTGCGCCGTCGCCTGCACGTGCTCGGCGACCGCGACGGCTGCGGGGATGACGACGGCGCCCGGATGCCCCTTGGTCAGGCTGTGCCCGTCGTCGAGGTCCAAGACGTTGGCCAGCACCCCGTTGGCCCAGGCTGCGGCTGCCGGACTCAGCTGCTGGCCGTCAAGCCAGGCGGTTGAACGGCCGGGGCCGAAGATCGTGTGCGCCGTGTCGGCGGCAATGCGTGCCGCCGGTGCAGGTCGCCCGGCATGGCAGACCGCCGCCAGATCGAGCACGGCCAACTCGAGGCGGCGCCGCGCCGACTGTGACAGATCCGTGAGTTCGAATGTCGTCGCGAACTCACTAGCGGTGCGTGCGGCGCTCACGAGACGCGGCCGAGTCTGCGGGCCCACCATGCGTGGAAGTCCATGACCGAGATCTCGGTGATGGGAGAGAGTGGGCCGGGGCGATAGCCAGAGGAAGCTATTCCGGCAGCAGTGTTCTCACACAATGCCCAGTCCTGTTCGGAGGTGGCGACCCACACCGCCGCGACGTCGTCGATCTCGTAGTCGATGCCGGCACGGGCTCCCTCTCGCACCTGGAACGTGACGTCGACGTGGGTGGTGTCCTCGTCGATCGGTGTGAGCCGTGTGGCCATCACATAATCTGCGTTCACGTGAATCCAGCTGTTGGGCAACGTCACTATTCGGACGCTGCCGACATCGGATGAGGTCAGGTCACCGAGCAGCGGTCCGACCAGTCGGCCGGACATGGACTCGGTCAGGTAGCCGTCTTTGAGTGGGAGACGTGCGACCCGGAAGAAGTCACCATCGGGGAAGCTCACATCGTCGACGGGTAATCCTTGTTCGGCCCAGCGACTCCGCTGCTGAGCGACTGCCGTGTCGTAGCGCTTGTTCGTTCGACTGTCGCCGGACATGCCGAGTTCATAATTGGACAGGCAGAACTCGGGGTGATTTGGCGAGCAGTGATAACACTCGCGGTTGTTCTCCACCAACACCTTCCAATTGGCGGCCACTTCGTAATGGTGAGTGGAGACGATCTGCGTGGCCTCGGGGCGATACCGTGTGACGTGCGCAGTGATCGCATCACGAGCTGGATCGAGCGGCGGTGGATTCTCGGCGAAACAGACGAAGACCAGCCCCGCGAATTCGCGCACCGACACTGGCGCAAGACCGAGTTCGGATCGCAATTCGGCCGTGATCGCATCGCCCATGTGTGGCGCACCGACGAAGGACCCGTCGAGCCGGTAGGCCCAGTTGTGGTACGGGCACACCAACGCTCGGCCATGGTCCGTTCCGTCCGGTTTGATCCGGCAGCCGCGGTGGCGGCAGGTGTTGTGCATGGCGGCCAGGGTCCCCTGTGCGGTGCGGACGAGCAGCACCGATTCTGGTCCCACGGTCCACGTCAAGGTGTCGCCCGGATTCGCGATCTGTGCAGAGGTGGCGGCAAAGAGCCATCCGCCGTGGAAGACGTCGGTGAGCTCCCGCCGGAAGATCCCCGGGTCGCGATAGGCGGCACTCGGTAGCGCCCACCCAGGACGAACGCCCGGCACCGGAGCCGGCTGGTGAGAGGTCATCATGGTCGCGTCAGCTCTCATCGGTGATAGTGGGCGCTGAAATCGGGATCGGTCAATGCCGGTCGGTCGGGCTCCAGCCCCGTGATGTCTTGTGACGTCGTCCCTTTCAGCGCCAGATCGGCGAGGATCTGGCCAACCAGGCTGGCGAACTTGTATGCGTGCCCGGCGCCGATGAAGACGCAGATGCGGGGATCGGACTTCAGCGGACCGAGCACGAAGTTGTTGTCAGGCGGGATGGTGTAGAGGCAGGTCTTGGTGTAGAGCTCCGGTCCGAGGAATCCGGGGATGCGTTGGGTCAGGAAGTTTCGCTGCCTTTCGATCCGGACGGGATCGACGACGAATGTGCGTGAGCGCGCGGTGACGTGGTGACCGCCCAGATGCTGGCCCAATTTCGTGGCGACCTCGCCGTAGACGGGAAATCCGTAGAAGTTGTCTTCGCCGTGCCACATGAACACCGGGAATCTGGTTGGAGTGAAGTCGGCAAGATTCTGGGTCGCGTAATAGGTGACCTGCTCCTGGGTGACGACATAGGGCAGCGGTGTCGCTTCGGGCGGCAGAATCTCATTGGTCCAGCCGTCGGCGGCGGTGATCACACGGCGAGCCAGATAGGTCTCGTCGTCGGTCACCACTTCCACGCCGAGGGGGGTCGACCGCAGCGCGCGGACGGGGTTGTCTTCCTTGATGACCGCGCCCCGTGAGCGAGCCAGCGCGACGTGCACTGCGACGCCCTTGGTGGCGTCGACGAGACCGGATTCCCTTTGAAAGATCGCCATCTCGTCGCCGTGGAGGGTGTACTGCGGCCAACGCGCCATCAGCTCGTCCGCAGTGAGCAGCTCGAAATCCACACCATGATCCCGGAATGCGCGGACGTAGCCTGCGATATTCCTGTCTCCGGTGTCGAGACCGGCACGCGCAGTGACATCTTCGATGATCAGCCCGCCGGTTTTCAGCACGAGCTGGATCCCCGACTCAGTCTCGACGTCGTGCCAAGCGCGGTAGGCGCCGGGCGCAAGGCTTGCGTAGGGCTCCTCGAACTGGGCCAGCCGGATGATGCGGGAGTGGTCCTGCGAGGCACCGTTGGAGTGATGCAGGCTGAACTGTTCCAAGCCGAGAACGCGTTCACCGGCTCGGGCAGCCCAGTAGCATGCGGCCGAGCCGATGCCCCCCACACCGACGACGATGGTGTCGAAGTCGCGATTCATGGTGCTCCGGTGTTTTCTGGTAATTGATGTTGCGAGGGAACGAGACTCGCGCAGGGCGTCATTCGGCAGTGTTGTCGTTGGAGCTCACGCCTCGATGGCGGGCGCGGGTGCCACGCCGCCATTTCCCCGCAGGTCGTAGTTGCCGGCGATCAGAGATGCGCCAAGGTCCCTGACATAACTGCCGACGCGGTAGTGCAGGGTGAAGGTGCGAGTGTCGCGGAAGATCTGCTCGAGCTGGTAGCGCTTGAAAACCGACCGGGCACCGCATACGTCGAAGGCCTGTTGCGTCACCTGCAAAGAGATCTCCTTGGCAACCGCGAGTGTCTGCACCGACGCGAGCTCGGCGGATGCGCCAGGGTGTTCCTCCCACGCCCGCGCGGCTGCGAATAGCGACGTGCGGGCGGCCTGCACATAGGCCGACATCATGCCGACTTGGTGCTGGATCAAGTGATCGGAACTCAGGTGCGGACGTTCCTGCACCCATTGGATGGTGAACTCCAATGCGCCTCGGGCGGAACCGATGTGGTTGGCGGCGAACCCCAGTGTGAACGTTCGCGGGTCGCTGTCCTCGAACCAGCCGCTGTGACCGAACACCGCCGAGTCGGGCACTTCCCAGTCATTGATGCGCAGTCCCCAGCTGACTGTGGAGCGCATACCGAGGGTGTCCCAGTTGTTGATCCACTCGATCTCGGGAATATCGCGGGGCACCAGGATGGCCACGCTGCGGGCGTCGTAATCCTCATCACCGGGGACGGACGTCCAGATGATCAGGAAGTCCGCGCCCGGCCCGACCGACGCGAAGTGTTTCTCGCAGGTCAGACGCCACCGGCCGTTGTCGCCACGGACCAGTTCGGAGGTGGAATTGCCCTTGTTGGTCTTGCCGGGCACCGATTCGCTGCCGATGGACGCGACGCGCTGCCCGGCCTTCACCATCGGGATCAGGTACTCCTCGGCCTGTTCCTCGGTGGCGACATGGGCGAGCATGCCCATGGCGTGGGAGTGCACTTGGAGTAGCTGACCAGTGGGGGGGTCGATGCTGGCGAGGTGCTCGAGAACCTCGTAGTACTCGACGTATCCTGCGTCGGCCCAGAGTCCGTCGCCGCCCCACTTCTCCGGAGCGGTCAACGCGAGGAGTCCCGCGTTGGCAAGGTCGACGAAATTCTCCTCGGGAAAGACCGCTTCGCAGTCGTAGTGTGCGGCACGTTCCCGGAAGGCCGGAGCGAGCGCATCGAGGGTGGCCAGGCGCTTGGCATTGCTTTCGGTTGTCATGGTGCTCCTTGGATCTGGCGCCTGGGTGGATGACGCGGGGGAGAGGTTCATGTTGCAACTATGCCAATTCGAGTGGGGGTTATTGCAACAATCCTCACATGATTGGCGCCGCCGAGCCAGTGTCGGGTGTGAAGAATGCGTTAACTCCGAAAGGGGTTCTCGTTTACTCCACCTGTGTGATCACACCGGCTTGGGTGATCAGACCGGCCAGGAGTGCGGTGCGGGGGACGATGCTCGCGATCTCGACGGTTTCGCGCCTGCTGCACTCGTCGAACGCGACCGGTCCCAGGCCATCGAGCACGAGCGTGCCCTGGCCGGCAACGAAGCTGCCGTCGGACCCGCCCGTCTCGGCGACGCCGAAGGGTGTCCAACCGGTGGTTCGAGCCAGCTCGACGGCCATGGCGAAGACGGGCGCGGAGCGCTCGGCGGCCATGGCGGGCCGGGTGATACCACCGAGCACCTCAACCTCGGTCCGCCCGCACGACACCGTGCACGCGAGATCTCGGATCTGTTGCGCCAATTGCCATCCCGTTCGTGTGTCCGGGGCCCGCAGATCGATGTGCAGTTCGGCGTGATCGGGTACCACCTGCCGTGCGGTCCCGGCATTCAGGATGCCGACCGCGCAGATACGGCCAGCATCGCGGTCCGTGAGCGCTTCGACTGCGGTGACGAGTCTGGCCGCCGCGCTCAGTGCGCTGATCCCGCTGGGGTCGGTCGAATGTGATGTCTGGCCGATGAACCGAACAACCATGGCGCCGACCGCGCCCCGGGAAGTGATCGTTCCGCCGCCTGCGGCACCGGCTTCCAATGTCAGGCACAGATCCGCAGCTCGTCCGAGCTCCTCGATCATGGCCCGGCTGCCCACACTGCCGAGTTCTTCGTCAGGGACGAGCACATAGGTGATCTCACCGATGTGTTGCGGTGCGACGGCAATGGCGGCGGCGATCGCTTCGACCGCCATCGACAAGGCACACTTCATGTCCCCGACGCCGGGTCCACTCAACCGGGTGCCGTCATTGGCGAAGGGCCACTGCGCGGCGGTTCCCTGCGGCCAGACGGTATCGGCGTGGCCCAGCACGAGCACCTTCGGGCCACTGCCGAGCCGTAGGGAGGAGGTGAACAGCCGACCGCGGTCCGGTCCGATCTCGCGGTGGCGACTGATGAAGCCGAATGGACTCAGCGCCTCACCGATCACCGAGGTGACGGCGTTGACACCGTCGGGATCATGTGAGCCACTGTCGATTTCGACCAGTACCCCGGCTTGCGCGATGATCGCGTCGAGGCGATTGCCGAGTAGTCCGGAGAGTTGCTCCATGACTGACGAGAGATCCTTGCTCATCCGGAGATCGATCCACTTGCCGCGTCAGGGTTCAAGGCGCGGCTTCGATACTCGTGCGCTGCGGGCTCGTAGAGGTCGTGCAGTCGGCGAAGTTCGGCCAGCGGCCGGTTGTGCTCGTCGACTCGCAGATCGATGAAGGGGAAGGGATTCTCGGCGTAGAGCAGCAGCGCAGCCGAGCGAAGCGGATTCACCTCACCGCCGGCGCTCAGCCCTGCTTCCAGAGCTTCGAGCAGCCGTCGGGACAGGGCGTTGCCGGGCGAGGCTGAGAATGCCTCGCTCACTGCCGGCCCGACCGCGGGTGTAGCGAGGACGTTGCCCGCCACCGCATGGTCGCAGGCTGCGATCTCTGCGAGACCGGTCCGATCGGCTCGATCACCGGTCCACACGTAGGCCGGTCCGGTCGTGCCGATAGCGGCGAGCTGGCGCCATTGCGCGTGGGCGGTGGAAGACCTTGTCCCGTCGACGGATTCCTGAGCGGACGCACCCAGGGCCATCAGTTCGAGCATGCGCGGACCGAGTCGCGGGTCGGTGCGGTGCTGGGTGACCACAGCTCCGACTCGCGGACGGATCCAGGGCACTCGGGAACCGATTGCGATGTCGGAGGTTGTGGTCGCGATGCCGAGCTGGCCGGTTCGTCCGCATCGCCCGATGATCGAGAAGGTCATGATCCTCCGCTGTATCGACGCCTACCTTCGACGAAGTGGTTGCAATAGTGACATTTGCAATTGTGATAGTAGATACGATCGCGTTCTGCTGGGTTTCGTCGTCGTAACACCGTGAAGGGGGCTGACAGCTGGCGCTGCAGTTGCGATAGTGGCAACCCGAGGCGACTATGGGTCAACGAACCCAAGGAGCTTTGTGGCGACAGGCGACGACCTACGCACCTCGACAGATCGCGATACCGGTCTTCGCCGGGGTCTGGACATCCTGACGTGCCTGGCCGGTGCGGAAGCCCAGCGATCCGGTGGCCTCGGTGTCACTCGCGTCGCCGAATTGTTGGGTCAGGACAAGAGTCAGATCTCGCGCAGCCTGAAGGTGTTGGCCGAGTACGGGATGATCGAGCGCGACGCGCGGACCCGCGCCTTTCGGCTCGGGTGGCAGCTGTATGCCATGGCCGGACTGAGCGGCGACCGGCGACTGCTCTCAGTCGCCGAGCCAATCCTCAAGGGCCTGCTCGCCAAGATCGAGGAGTCGGTTTACCTGGCGGTCGTCGGCGGGCCGAATGCCTTGACGGTGCTCAGCTACGAGTCATCCCATGCAGTGCAGGCACGCAGTAGCGACTGGCCGCTGCACGCAACTGCGGTGGGGCAGGTTCTGCTGACCTCTTTCACAGAGGTCGATCTGCGACGGCGCTACTCCGGCAGAGATTTTCGCTTCCTCGATCAGAAGGGCTCGGCCGCCACCGAGCTTCTCCTCGAGCGTGTGGCACATGTGCGGGAGCAGGGCTACGCGATCGTGGTGGACGAATTCGAGATCGGGCTCACGGCGGTGGGAGCCGCGGTGTCCGATGGCGATGGCCAGGTGCTGGCCGCAGTCGGTGTCTCCGGGCCTTCCTTCCGATTCGCGCCGCGGGTGGACGAGGCGGCCGCGCTGGCGTGCAGCGCGGCGGCCGGCGTGACCCATGGCCTGCGCGATGCCGGCGCCCGGTGAGACGGAACCCCGGGGGCGCACTCGTCGGGGTCGCGTGTGTCCAGATGGATCCCCAAATGATGGATCTGGACGGCAATCTCGTGCGCAGTGCGTCGGCAGTGCGCCAGGCCGTGGAAGCGGGTGCGTCATTCGTCGTTCTGCCTGAGCTGGTCACCAGTGGATACATGTTCGGCAGCGCAGACGAGCTACAGGCCGTGGCGCTCGGGGTGGATGACTCAAGGCTGGACATCTGGCGTCGGGCCTTGGCCGGCTCGGGCGCATTGCTCGTGGCCGGGATCGCCGAACGGGGACAGGACGGGAACGTCTACAACAGCGCGGTGATGTTGGACGCCTCGGGTGTGGTGACCGTCTATCGCAAGATTCATCTGTGGAACCGTGAAAAGCGGTTCTTCACACCGGGTTGTCATGCCGCCCCGGTGATCCGGACCGCGCACGGGATGGTGGGCGTTCTGGTGTGCTACGACCTGGAGTTCCCCGAGATGCCACGCTCGCTCGCCCTTCGCGGTGCCGATCTGCTGCTCGTCCCTACCAACTGGGGCCTGTTGCCACGTCCCGATGGAGAATCGGCCCCCCAGCTTCTCAATGCGCGGATGGCCGCGCGCGCGAGTCACGTCTTCTTGGCCGTGTGCGATCGCTGCGGCATCGAGCGCGACCAGCATTGGACCGGCGGGAGCGCGGTCGTAGATCCGGAGGGCTGGGTGTTGTGCACACCCGACTCAGACGGGATGGCCCTTGCCTGGGTGGATCTCGCTGCGTCGCGAGATCGGCAGCTCAGCGAGGTCAACCACATGTGGGGGGATCGCCGTCCTGAGCTCTACCTGTCCTGAGCCGGTGAGCGGTGTTACGCGCGGGTAAGGCCTTTGTTTCTGTTTGGTCGGTGCACTTGTGCGCCGCAGCCACAATGGCAATGATGTCAATACGTCAATCATTGTTGAAAAGATGACAACAAGCAGAGTGGTCGCATCACTTTCACCGACAGGGGAACCAACCCAGATGAGTGCATCTCGTTCGCCTTTCGGCCTGGCCGCTTCGGGCCCGCTCTCCCGCCGCTCGGTTCTCGGATTGGGGTTGGGGTTCGCCGGCGTGGCAGCCCTTGCGGCCTGCGGATCGAGCACCGGCAGTTCGCCGGCTGCCGAACCCGGCAGCGCGGAGAATGGGCCGGCCACCCTGCGATTCCTCAACTACCCCGACTGGATCGGAAAGGACGAGTACTCGGCGTTTGCGGCCGCCACCCCGGGAGTGACAGTTGTCGAGACCGCAGAGGCCGAAGGCGGTGTGTCGGCGATCTCGGCCCAGATCGCCCAGAACAAGGGCACTTTCGATTTCGCGCTGCTCGGTGAGTTGAACGCGGCTCAGTTGAAGGCCGGCGGCCTGTTGGCGGAGTTCGACCCCGGGCTGGTTCCCGGCCTCACGAAAATCCCACAGAACTTCCGCGACATCTTCCCCTACGGCTTGCCCACCGATCTCGGCAAGGTCGGGATCGGTTACCGCGCCGATCTGGTGAAAAGTCCTCCGACGACGTGGAAGCAACTGTTCGACATGATCCCGCAGTACTCCGGTCAGGTCATCTTTCCCAACTACGACGTAGATGTCCTCGGCGTCGCGCTTCTCGCATTGGGGCACGACGTGAACTCGGACAACGAATCAGAACTCAACGCGGCCAAGGATCTGATCATCAGTGTCAAACCACACCTGAAGGCGTTCCTGTCCACGGATCAAGGTGCGAGTCTGGCCGACAGCTCCTCCGCGCTGGCCGTCTTCTATGACTACAGCTATGCCTCGGTTGCGCCGGACAACGCGGCCATCAAATGGTCGGCGCCATCGGAGGGCCTGCCAGCCTACGTCGACGGCTGGGCGCCACTCGTTGGAACACAACACATGTCGCAACTGGCGAAGTTCATGGAGTTCCAGCTGCAACCGAAGGTGTACGGCGGCTTCATCAACGCCACACGCGCCTCCTACCTGCTGCCCGATGCCGAGCCCTTCATCGACGCTGCCATCAAGAACGACCCCGCGCTCAAGTACGACCCGTCGCTGAACCTCAAGTTCTACGAGTTCAAGGGCGCCGATGCGGTCAAACTCCGCTCACAGATCTGGGAACAAATCAAGGCCGCCTGAGATGTCCGCATCGGGCAACACTCGTTCACGTCTGCAGACCAAAACGTCGCAGGCGCGGGTTCCCCGACGGTTCAGGGGATGGGCGCTGGCGACGCCTCCGATGTTGTTCACGCTGATCTTCTTCATCGCGCCGCTCGCGCTGCTGGTGCTTTACAGCTTCGGCCAGATGGACATCTTGACCTTCCAGATCAGCTTCGGCTGGACGACCGAGAATTGGCGGACCGTCTTCACCGGGATCTATGCTTCAGCACTCCTACGTTCGGTGGTCCTTTCCGTGGTCTCCACGGCATTGTGCGTTCTGATCGGCTTCCCCGCCGCACTGGGTATGACCCGGATGCCCGCTCGCATGCAGAACATCCTGCTGCTGGCCGTGATCGTGCCGTACTGGATCAGCTTCGTCGTGCGCAACTATGCCTGGCTGACGTTGCTGGGTCCCGACGGGGTGGTCACCAGATGCTTGGCCGCGGTGCATGTCGTCGACGACGGAAAAGACCTGCGCTACACCAGCACCGCCATTGTGATCGGCATGGTCTCGAGCTATCTGCCGTTGATGATCTTGCCGATCTACGTGGCACTGGAGCGCATTGACCCGGCGGTCATAGACGCTGCTGCCGACCTCGGTCTGCACGGTGTCCACGCCTTTCGGCGGGTTGTCGTGCCACTGTCGGCTCCCGGGTTGATCGCAGGGGTATTCCTGGTTGGTGTCCCGGCGACAGGGGAGTACACGATTCCCGCCATCCTGGGTGGCGGGAAGACGCTGATGGTCGGCAACGTCATCCGCGACAAATTCCTTGGTGTGGGCGACTTTCCATTGGGTTCAGCCCTCGCCGCCACCTTGATGGCGCTGCTTATCGTGGTTCTGGTCGCCAGCCGCAAGAGAATTCGTCAACTCGAGGATGTGCTGTGAAGGCCAGGAAGCGTCCGCTGTTTCCCACCGTCGTGCTGGGCGCGGTTCTGCTGCTGCTCAACTTGCCGATCCTGGCCGTGGCGATCAATTCGCTCAATGCTGGGGACACGGTGACGGATTGGACCGGTGTGAGTCTGCGCTGGTTCGGCGAGATCATCGGCGACGACCGGATTGGTGCCGCCTTTTGGAACAGCGTTGTCATCGGGCTGCTCGCGACCGTGGTCTCGGTGGTCATCGGTGTGATGACGACGCTGGCCGCCCGCTTGTTGCCGAAACGGGCCCAAACCGCGTTCACTCTCACCACCTATGCCCGCCTGATCCTGCCCGAGGTGGTGACCGCCGTCGGACTGTATCTGCTGTTCAACTACCTCGGCATAGGCTTTGGCGTCGCGACCGTCGTCGTCGGGCAC
>Ga0137415_10005605_pt1 | contig 12440 bp, 11 predicted proteins | sample CZODoug3_1_1_16f_FD_183082 | JGI IMG/M metagenome (GOLD analysis project Ga0137415, IMG submission 183082) | Vadose zone soil fungal communities from Angelo Coast Range Reserve, California, USA - CZODoug3_1_1_16fungal (Hybrid Assembly) | ecosystem: Environmental > Terrestrial > Soil > Vadose...
TAAACATAAGCCATGATATGTTACCCACAGGAGCATCAAACAACATGGAGGTGGTGGTACCTTGGAGTGCAGAGTTGTAGGAATGCTGTGTGAGAAGGGGGGCCATGATAGCCCGATATATTTGGAGTGCAGAGGGAGGCATAGAACTTAAATGTGTGGATATGGTGGTATATTGATTCTTGAGCCATTCTGGAGGCATGTGGTAGTGCATAGGTGGGCGGCAGTTGATCTGGGGGAGCTTGGGATTGATCTGGTGTATGCTAATCATACATTCAGCACTGTACAATCATGTAACAGATATTGTTTTATTTGAAATGAACAAATACCTAAAATGTAGCAAGAGGCTCACAAAATGTAACCAGGACCTCTTTTGGAGGAGGAAGGAGGAGGTGAAGAGCCTCTCCTAGCAATCTCATTCCTCCTTGACAGCATCGAGGAACGACGAGGTGCTTTGTTGTGAGATGATGATTCAAAGTGCATCCTTTCATCCTACCTATGGAGTGCTGAAATGTGTGGGAGTGTGGTCAGCTGTCATTCACTGCAGTGCATTACATGGCAAGCCCAGTATGCCTGGCCACGCCAATTATAAATTTCGGATCATTATAAATTTTGGATCTGTTAATCCTCTGATTCTGTCAGGGTTGTGGTTCTTATCAAAATGGGTACGTAGAGCTTGGTTACCTTGGTACCTTGATGGTGTGGAGAAATTGGTCCCAGAGACTTGTGGTGGATGGAGGAATAAGGTGGAAATTGGTCAGTGACGGATGGCGGAATGACATGGCAGATGGTGGAATGAGATGGGAGGCTGATCAAAAGCGGTATGTCGAGCTTGCTATCTTGACAGAATGGAGAAATTGGCACTGAAGACTTGTGATGGATGGCGGAATGAGGTGGGGAGGCTGATCAAAGTGATATGTTGAGCTTGCCACCTTGACAGAATCAAAATTGGCCTTGAAGGCCTGTGACTGGAATGACGTGGTGGATGGTGGAAACAGTTGGGTATCGGGTGGCAGATGGCGGAATGGGGTGGTGGATGGCGGAATGAGGTGGCGGATGGCGGAATGAGGTGGGGAGGCTGATCAAAAACATTATGTTGAGCTTGCCACCTCGACGGAATGGAGAAATTAGACCTGTGACGGATGGCAGAATGACATGGCGGATGGTGGAAACAGTTCGCTATCGACATTTAACTTAAAGATAGATAGTTCAAAATGTTCCTGTGGGGACATTTGTAAAAATAAAATAGGCTTGTCACAAGTCAAATGACAAATGAACCTGTGAACCTACTAGTGACCTCAGTCACACAAATAATGCACACCTATTAAACTAAGGTGCCAAGTACTGTACTATTTCAACCTTAGGTTCTGTGTGACCTAACGAGATTAGATCATCTCAGTAACATAGATTTCAGCAGATGGAATGTTTATTGTACATACCATCAGTCCCTGCAAAATGGGCATTATTAAGCCACATCATCATCGTTGAGGTGGAACAAGTTCTGGTGCCCACATGTAGGAGTAAATGACAAAATCTCTAATATAAATCCAACGGACGTAAGCGACCAAGTTTTATGTGAATAGAATAACTATTCTCCATACCACACATCACTTCTGAATAGACACAATGGGTCATGACTTGCACTGCATGACTCAGATGAATGTCAATTTCTGAAATATAAATTCAAACAATGTCAATGATGTAGTACATTTGACCCAGTGAAATGGTTCATCTACATACATTACATCACCTCTAAATGGTCTTAAGAAAGCCTAGTGATGTGCAGGGCCCAGCTTCAGGCCATGGGCCGAGCTAAGCCGGGCTCTGGTGATGGCCTGAGACGGCAGGTATGAAAGCCAAAAGCTGTGGGCTCAGGCCGCAGCTTTAGGTTAGATTTTTGGGAAAGAGCAAGAGCACTATCTGGAGCATTGTAGATTTGACTTGAAGTTTTTGTGGAGAATTACCCAAATTACATACCTTTTTTGAGTTTTCATTCTTAAATTCCGGGCTGGATCAGGAAATTGATCGAACACATTTGTGTCAATTGCGCATGGCTTTGCACATTTGCCAAATGATCAATGTACTGTCTTCTGAGTCCCATCTGAACTTTGGACTAATAAATTACATTAGCAAAAAGTCACATCTCACTGCGAATTTTATTTAAATAATTATTTATCCTGTGTAATTGTTAATAATGAATACTGCCAATCAGCAAAATGACAAAAAACTTTCAAACTTTCAGGCACTTTTCAAGCCTTTTCACCTGTCCCACAGGTCAACAGGTATCCACAAGCCTTACAGGTCCCACAAGCATGCAAGTTCTAAATAATTAAATATGATAGTATTTGATTGTTATTGTAAAAACTCGTTGCTATGGTGGTCAACATAGGAGTTTAAGACTGAATAAGAGACCAAGCATACAACAGTTTTAAATCATCTCAGAGTCTCAAGTTTTTCTTGTCGTGCCCTAAACCAACTCTTTTAGTCATCGCCTTATTGCCTGGTCACTACCACCATTCGCGTCACTGCCACCATCGCTCATCACTGCCACCATCATTCATGGCTGCATCACTGTGCATCACCTGTCACAATTGTTTGCAGCCATGTCACTCCTGTTGTCTTGGCCACATCACGCTAACGATGCAGGCGATGCCTCGTCGTGGCCACGTCGCTACTAATAGTAAGCCATTCATTTATTGACATGTTTTGTACTAATCTGGACAACCACCACCATCGTTCGTGGTCATGTCACCATCGTCAAATTGAAAGCTAAGTCCATTTATTCATTATGTTATGTACTAATCTAAACAACCAGTGAGAGGCAGCAACAAAGGGCAGCAATGTGGGGGCGGCAACGAGAACAAGTGTGCAGGCAGCAATAACAATGGCAGGCACAATGACAACAAGCGCACGGCAGGAACAACAACAAGTGTGGGCCTCAAGGAGGGTAGATGCGATGCGCTGGCAACAACGATGAGCGTGGGCGGGCAGCAACGATGAGCATGGATGCAACGCACGGGCGGCAACGATGAGGGTGGGCAGCAATGACAAGTGCGAGCACAGGCGGTGGCAACAATGAGGGCGGCGATGACAAGGGTGGGTGGCGATGACAAGGGTGGGTGGCGATGACGAGGGCAGGCATGACAACACGGGTGGGTGGTGACAACAAGGGCAGGTGGCAACAACAAGGGCGGGCGACGATGATGAGGGTGGGCCATGGGTATAATATATGTGTTTAATATGATTATCCTGGCTTTTGAATTTTTTTATTTGTCGTCTTGTGGGCTTGTCATAGCTTGTTGTGCGAAATGAAACCAGACTTATGGAAAATTGGACATAGCTTGTTTTGCTTGCAGACTTTCAACTTTTAGAGCTTGTACAGGCTTGTACAAGCCTGTACAAGTGCCCGCAAGAAAATTGTAAGAATACTGATGACTGTAAGTATCCTTCAGTCCAATTATCCAAAAGGACTGACGGTAATCATACGAGAACATCCGAAATCAATTCAAGAATGGTCTCTGCTGGGCTGTAGATGTGTTTTCATGCAAACATTGTCTATTGATTGCCCAATTGGGACATACAAATCCTCACTGATCGTTGCCCTTCATTGATGGTTGCCCCACTCCATCCTTGGCTCATCATTACTCCAGTGCTGTGTGGTACATAGGTGACTCTTCCCTACTTGTTGCAATAGATTCTATCATGCTAAATGATTTATTTCTAGGTATCCAAGTTGTTCTGGCATGTTTGCATTGAATAATAAGCAACTTTGGTAAATTCTCCCTCAAAAGCTGTAGCCCAGGCCCAGGCCAAGCCAAGCCAAGCCCTCTTTGACAGCTTTAGCTCAGCCTGACCTCCACTCAAGCCATGGGCCCTCTCAGGGTGAGCCCAAGCCACAGCTTTCAGGCTAAGCCAAGCCCACACATCACTAAGAAAGCCACCCTGTCATTGATGAATCAAGTTGGTCATGATGTCCACCTGCGATAAAAGTCTAAATCTGGAATATAAATGTGACCAACTTCAACAATTTATATTTAATGCAATGGAGTGGTTATTCAAGTCACCTCTTATCCACTGTGTCTGTGTAGTGCACATGCTCGCTCTATCCGTCATGATGGATGGTGGATGATGGTTGGTTATGGAGGGTGTTGCCGTACTCCACAAACAAAACAGGTAGTCCCTTATACAACAGCAAATATTGTCTAGACATATCTAGCTGGATGCCAAATAAACACATGCACAGTTGGCATCTATTGGCCTAAAAGCATATCCAATATTGGTTGTTTGGTGCTGTAGGATTTGCCAGATACTAACTGGATATTTACTGGTGTAGGCATACCATGGTCAGCCAGATACCAACCAAATATTCAGTCTGTGTAGGTATTTATTGGCCAGACAGTATATCTAATATTGATTGGTTGGTAACTGATGGGTTAGCTGGATACCAACTGAATATTCATTCCTGGTAGGCATTAATCTGCCTTATGGATTTCTGGATCTGAGTCGAGGGCTTGACTTGGGTTATAAAAGATATATATAGACTCATTGGACACAAGATCCTGTTTTTTTGCTCACAAAACCTTCCATGTTCGTTAAGTTTGTGACTACATTTGAAAGTGCCACAAATTCTACCCATAATTTAAGTTTGTCCAGCTCCCATAATTATATTTGGTGGAGTTAATTATTATTAAGTGGTTCTCTGAATATTTGTGAGATTTGTAATGTTCACAATTTTAATCACAAACTTAACAATTGTGGAAGACCTTGTTGAGGCTACTAAAATGGGTACATATTTTAGGTGATTGTGGGTTGACTTGGAATCAGTGTTAATTTTCAGAAATTCACAGAGAATAGGAATTGCTAGTATACCCATTGAATTTAGTGGTATTTTACAACTATTGAGCCTTAGCATGGCCAATAGTTTAAATAATGCTGAACAATTTTGTGAGAACATATTTAATTCAAAATGGTTTTTGAGCCAGCCTGATAAATATATCTTGAAGAGAAAAAATGTACTTGCTGAGGATGGAATGCACAAATGGCCTTAATATTTTTACATTGTGACATAACAACAGTCCCATGTAACAGTATCCCACTTGATTAACTTGAACAGACATGATACTTAAGGTAACACAATTTTAGAAAAGTTTCAGTGTAAAGTTAACCTAAAATTACATGCTAAACAATTCTTTCATTGTATATAATGGAATATAGGTTATTTAAATAAATTGCTTAGGAGTAGGAATGTTGTGATTTAATATTTTTAATGAATTCTAAGTGTTCTGGATACCTAATAGTCCATGGTGCTCAAGCAAGTGAATTGAGCAGGAATATCAAAGGAGAGGAAGATAGGTCTAATATTGTCTTTCATGGATTTATATTGCTCCACAAATCTAGTATTATGGTAGCATTTAGTTCATAATATCTTTACTTGACAGTATATGTAGAAAAAACTGTAAAATTGTGACCACCAGAGCTCATGCACAGTTTCTGGCACATTTTAACATTGCCACTGCCAAAAGTAGTCAATCCCCCTCACCATAAGTTCATATGACCCACAACACCTTCTAAAAAGTTGCTAAATTCATCGAAATATTTTTATAAATACAGAACGCATATTTAAATTTCCTAATAATTGTTTTGAATGCATTTACTTGTGCTAAATGGAATATATATTGAAAATAGCTAGATTAGGCTCTCAACAGCTTTATAGCACCTTCCACAGTCCTCCTAAAATCATCAAAATTTGTGGATACACTCAAAATGCAAATTTATATAACACTGCATTTTTATTCTGAGAAAAAACAATCTGTGAGTCTTGCTCTGAGGTAAGGGCATTTCAGAAGTGCAGAAATTTCCTTTTATATATAAAATCTGTGTTGGTTTTGAAACTCAGTTAATAGAGACTACAAAATATATTCCTATGGTAATCAATGAAAAAGTGGATGCAGACATTTTTCATTAGAACAGACAGTGAAAAGAACTCATCCCTTTAATTCTTAGTTGAGTTAAGATTTGATTTTACCAGTCTAATCTCCCAGTGCCACATTTCTGCCCAATTGGACGCTTTTCATGTGGCTTAGTTCTGGATGGCAGGCTTAGGGATTTTCCCTTTCATTTTAATCACCTCCACAAATACTGAGGAGGCTTCCTCTTGCATAGCATTTTTCGCAATCTAACTCGTTTTCACTCCCATCAAAACTCAATGTCCCATAATGAGAGCCGAAATGAATCACCCTTCCCCAAAGAGGGTGTTACTGATTGCCTCAAAGCCATCCAGGACTATAGGGGGCAACAAATCAGCAAATGGGAGGCTGTCTTGCAAATTGCAAATGCAATCAAGTCAGTCACTACTAGCATGGATGGTGGTCAATGGGCATCTGCAGGTGGCACCTACCTCACAATGCTCAATGAGCACGATAAGCTCCTTGTCTGAGCTGGTAACCAAGGCCAACACAGAGGCATTGGAGAAGAGCAACATGAGGAGTATGCTGATGGAGAGGCTGGGTCTAAACACTCGTGATCCAGCAGTAACTCCCCAGAGCCCAAGCGCTGGAAGTTTAGTGAGTCGCTTTATGCGTGGAAAGTCTGAGAGGAAATCACTCCTATCACTCTATCAGTGAATCTTGAATGAACCTGCTCCATGGTCCAAAATTACATGGCCAACTTATATATATACAAAATTAAGCAACTGTTCCTTAATGATTTCAGAAATGCTCCCACACCATCCATCCATACACTGAATGGATTGTGCAAGCATTAGATGGTCACTCCCACTGAAGGGGATGGCCCAAACATGCCTGTACATTTCATTTGGTGCAGGGGTAAATAGTAGATGAGCACTCCTGAAATTATTAAGTAACAGTTATTTAAATTTTTAAATATATCAGACCTTACAGGGTTCAGCAGTGGTTACCTGAACATTTGGATGGTGACAAACCTTAAAGTCCCCAATGTTCTATTGAAGATGATGCAGCAAATACCAGAGCTAAGGCCTTATGGTGTTTAAAGGGGGTGGATTCCTTGGGTGGTTACTTAAGATGTCAATACTGAGACTAAACCTCAAAGCTGAGATCCACAAAACCTACACCGGGCTGAACTGGGAAGTATGCTAGTATAATCTTATAAACATTTGTTCCTGCATGGAAAGCTCAGTTGAGTCTGACCACCAAGATAACATACTATGATACACCTGTTTATACTCTGAAAATAAGCTGGACTTCTTCTGCTGGAATGTAGATGACTTCCATTACACTGAGATCATTGGCTATGATACTCCACAAGTGTGTCATCTCCCCTCTGGATATCTGAGAGTACTGTACTATTACGACCGAGTGTTCAGTCATGGGTCATAGGCTACTGTGAATCAAGTATTTGAGGTGTTTTGTCACGGGTCACAGGCCGCTGTGAACACTTGATAAGTTGATTTTCGCCTAATTTGACAGCTAAATTGCCTATTTAGGACAAAAGGAACAGCTTTTGGTACCTGTCATGGCCAAAATTTCGCCTGTGAACTGTGCCAGATAGTGTTCACGAGCATCACATGTCACACCCCTTGGTCGTAATAGTACAGTATTTCTAAGGAAATGATAACTTAGCCCTACCCAATACATTCTGGACACCCCTTCTGAGAATTTATATGTCCTATTGACCAACTCAATAACTTCTATTTAGAGATCTAATCATGATTTCCCTTCTGATAGTGCTCCAAATGTTCTTGTGTTTCAGAATTGGATTGGATTCTGTCTAAAATCCTGAGAAAACACTGTATGGTACACTTATGGGATGACCCTTGTAATTTGACTTGCAGGAACACCCTGAAATCATTCCACTGAATACACTGCAGACAATCGATGCATTTGGCCTTTGGACCTTTCCTATGCCTCAATTGAGAGGCTAACAGTTGTATGGTCTATTCTAAACTTCCTGAACAACAGGAATACTATTTATATTGTGTGACTATTTGTATTACCAAATCAAAAAATCACAGGACTACTACAGTCTCCCATGTCCACTGGAATCCAAATCTGATACATCTCTTACACGCCAGTTTTATCATACATTTACACATCTGAAAAGTATAGAAAAATGAGTAAGAACTTTGACTGATCAGTAAGGTACATTCCTGTATTAAAAATCTCCCCCTAGTGTAAAGAATCCTCTGGATGCTCAAAGGGAACAATCCCTTACTTACACAGAACTCTAGGACTGATCAGTCCACAGTTCCCAAAGACTATATGAAATAAGATTAGTGTATTTGTATTATTTAACCAAGTTAGATAAGATCTGATTTGGCTGACAAGCCTATCTTTGTTATCAGTACAAACAATCTTTTGATTACTTGAACACCAGTCTTGTAAAGAAAACGGACACTATACAGAACAAGCATGATATATTTACTCACCCATCAATACCATTACAAAACTCATACTGCTACTTCTAAAATCTCTAAATACTCTTCTACAAATATTCTCACCCTTATCTGGATATTTAATATATATAGAGGTACCCCCCCTAGAAAAAGTCCCAGTAATTGAAAATATGTCAGCCTATAATATTTAAAATAGATTGAATGGTTGGTACAACATTAGTAACTATTACTAAATGGAGTACAGTCCAGTTGAATATGAAAGGCCCACATATTTTCAATTGTCCATTGCATATGCAGACACCAACTATTGTTTTGCAACTTTGAATATACGGAAGGATATGTAAACATCTCATATTAATTGAACTACTATAAATATTTAAAAGGATAGCTAACACATATGTGTACTTTTAACATTCATTTCCGTCTGTCGTGGGAGGTGTGAGGGACCTCACAAAAAAGCATAGTAATTCAATAAATTTATAAAGTCCCAAACACTAATATGTAATGCATGGTCTTATTCTATACAATGTGCATTCTTGTCGGCACCAAAAATCAAGCTGTGATCCCAATTCTCCTCATAGCCTCTGCCAATACTCTCGTAGATGACCCATCTCTCGCCAATACCCGGGTAGAATCAATCTCTCTGTTGGTGATATCTATGTATTCACTTGCGCCAGACAGATGAGCGACTTTGGCGCATGCGGCATGCAAAGCTAGATAGCGTGGGTCTGGTAACGGAAGATTGTTCTGTGCAGTGAGTGTGATGGATGGGGGAAGGCCGACGAGGATGGAGGGATTAGCTGCGCGCAGCGCATATTGGTTGACCGTATTCTAATAGGTGTCGTAGGAAGAAGTGAAATGTATTGGCGAATCAGCCAAATGTTGACATACCGTAGCTTCCAACCACAAATCAAGATCATCGAACAATCCATGTATACCCAGATCCATGGTCATGACATTCTCCAATCGATGCCCATCATTGCCATTAAGCTCATCAACAACGAGAACATTTCCCATACGACAGATCACCGCCCATGCGGAGGCGGCATACTCGTGCTGCATAGCGACCGACATTAGCCGACGTGCTTATGGTTCAGCAATGACAGGCGTCACCTTTGCACTGTATGCTTGATCGCCGGATATGCCTTGACTTGTGGATGGAGACAAGATATGAGCACATGTAGTCTTGCGGCTGCCGTGCAAAGCGCCAAACACCGTCAATCGATTGGGGTATTCTTTGAGTGACGCAGAATCGACGGCCCCTGTGATGACACAGCGATAACCATCCCGTATGAGGGCCTAGTAGCAATGGTAAAAAATGACACAATCGGGCGTCAAGAAGAACACTGACGCCAGTCTTCGCGTGCGCATAGTCTTTGGGAGGCTCAACGAGGAGGTACTTCAATGTTTCCTGCATCTCATCGAATGATGGCCTGGAAATATGACCGGAGGGCACAGGGGTGCGACCTTTTTGTTGTCTGACTGTTCGATGGATTAGGTGACGGAATATGAGCTCCTCCCGATGAGTAGGCAGCAACTCACAAACACGGAGGAAGTTGTCTATGTAGAACTTGGCTAGGTTGTGAAGTTCCTCGTCGTTGCTACAGGAGTTAATCTCGTTCACAATGTTTACACGACCATCATCAGTGGGAGAATGAATGATCATATACCCTAGCAGCCGCGCGCACACTTGTGTCGAAGGACTCTCCCAATTAAGAAGTGGAAAACTGGCTTGCAGCGCGAGGCAAGTCGCGTATGCTTGGTGAGGAGGTGTTCCCGCGGGATATGGATTGTTCGGAAGAGCCTGTGGCATGGTCTTAATCACAAGTACAAAGAAATGATACTTGGAGACTCGATCAACTCGATCAGTCACGTGCAAAGTTGCACTACTCTTCCACAACGCTCACCGCCCTCCCAGCACTACGTTTCTACCCGCTCAACACAGATTCATTTCTGAAACACATCAACCTCATAAACAGCTAGCGGGTCATGATCGTCCGTCAGACCAATGCTAGGACAGTTCCGGCTGAGAATAACGGGTATTTTGACTCGAAGGTGCTTAGTTGGCAGCATCTGAGGTGTAAGAGGAGACTGGGAAGGTACGTAGGCATATTTTTGAGTATCTGGTATGTTCTGAGCGGGTTTGGTAGATCTTCATTAAAGACGTCAAGAATTCCAACGGGACGTTCATCGATGGTGAGCGACTGAGCCCTGAAGCGAGCCATACGAACTAAATCGGACGACATCGCAATCTACATCGTAGGCGAGGACAACCATAACGTAGCAACCCATGTCGTATGCGTGTTCTCAGACCAAGACGCCCTCGTCGCCCCGCGGGCAGAACAACTCCAGCTGTAGCTCCCCAGCAACAGCACCACCAGCTATCCCAACATCACCACCAGCTATCCGCCAGCTCACCCTCCAGTCAGTCTTCCTCTAACCTCCACATTGGACCGGAGAGCGGTGCCGGGGATAGACCCCAGGAGTGCAACACAGGCGCACCGTCGTTTGCGTTCGCACAGGGGTTTGGTAGGAACCGGGGGAGGTGGCTTGCGATGCAACCTGTTCGATTTGGGGGGATAGAGGGGGATGGGCGCGAATGTTAGACCTTCGGGGAAGAGTGGGCTGACGTTTTGACCATATATTGTGTCAATTGCAAGACGAGCTGCAGAAGAACCACGAGATGGGGGGGAGCTGCATAATGTCTCTGGCCCCATCAGTGATATCCCCAATACGCTCGGTAGCACACTGGTGAGTTCCATTATTATTTATTAATTTATTTATTGTATTTTAATAATATCTCCCCAGCCATCTGGTCTACCACCGTACCCAAACGCTTTACCGCCCGTTCGACTGCCAACCCAAAACCAAGAACAGCACGAACCTCCTAACACCCCGTCATCACCGGTCTCCAAACGCAACTTCACGACAGAGTACGTGCACTTCAAGGTGTTTTTACGGAGCACGATGCCATCAAGCGTGAGGAATGCTGTGGCAGCTCATGGAGAAGACGTCTAGTTCTTCGCCTGGGCATAAGGTGAGATAGCGGGATACAGTGCGTCGGGGGAGGGGTGAGGAGGACGATTTCGGGGTAGGGCTGATGATGAGGATGATGAGGAGCGGAGTATCCGCACGATTGTACCTCGTGAGTCGGAGAGGGTCGATGAGGTGGACGAGGAGCAGCTCGCGAAGCAAGAGTAGGGGGAGGAGCAACGGCAGCAGCAATGGAGACGACGCGCGCGGAGGGCTGAGCTCGGGCGACCCAGGACTCCTGAGCCTACGGGCTTGGGCATGACGCATCACCACAACGGACGAAGACAACGTCTCATCTGTGCACTCGATAAACGATCTCTTATATCAAAGCCCTAGCGTCTTCGATCACTTGTTCCAGCGTCTTAATACCCTCTCGACCAAATTTGAACCGGTCGTCAAATTGTCCTCTACGCTGCAGGCGCAGCACGAGGCTGCTCAGAGCACGATTCTGGCTCTGGAGTCCAAAGTAACGACGCTCGAATCTCGTCGAATCCCAACCCGAAACACCCTCACCACCATCCTCACCAGAATCCGTATCCCCAGCGTCCCCCGACTCCCCGGCATCCCTCACAGATATACTAAACGACTGGAAAAAATCAGTCGAAGGCCAATGGTCGTCCGGGCGCGAAGAATGGGAGACCAAAGTCAAAAGCGTGGTCTACGGATATTCGCACGGCATGAACTTGATGTATACACCCTCCCCACCTTAAGATCCATTCATTTAGACTACCTCTCTCATATCCTAGTCTTGTACCCTGCATTCCCACTCGCGTTTACTGTATTGTTCTGTCTGCCTTTTCTTCTTTCGTTTTCAGAGTTATTTATTTTATTCCCTTAGCCTCGTATGTGTCTTTGTCTTCGGTTTGCATTCCTGACTCATGTGTATGCCCATGCCTCTTCTCCTCTTGTTCGTACATAAATTAATGAAATCATGATGATTTGTCTCGGGTAGCGGAATTTTATTGCATTTTGTAGTAAGTACTACCTCGGCTGAAGACGTACGTACATCTTCAAATGCTAAACTCCGCTTGACTTCGCG
>Ga0137415_10005606_pt1 | contig 12439 bp, 10 predicted proteins | sample CZODoug3_1_1_16f_FD_183082 | JGI IMG/M metagenome (GOLD analysis project Ga0137415, IMG submission 183082) | Vadose zone soil fungal communities from Angelo Coast Range Reserve, California, USA - CZODoug3_1_1_16fungal (Hybrid Assembly) | ecosystem: Environmental > Terrestrial > Soil > Vadose...
CATAGGCCTCTGCAAGGCTTTCGGGCCGGTTGTAGTCCCCCAATCGTCCCTCTGCCCGTCCAGAGACCGTTTCGGGCGTGCGCGTGATCGCCACTACCTCGTGCCCGTCGGCACGCTGCAGCAGTTCCGAAACGACGGCTCTGCCCAAATGGCCGCTGGCGCCACTCACACCGATTTTCATATCAACCTCCAACTTCCAGATGGATTGTCGTCACTTCATATCTCCTAAAGAGATAGCTGCATGCCTACAGATAGTAGGGGCGGGCGTCGGTTCTCAAAAGACGGTATATTGAGATGCAAACCATCTGTTTTTGAGATGGAAGGACAGTACAATGCTTGACGGCGTCTCCCTGGACCAGCTCAGAACCTTCATCGCCGCTGTTGATGAGGGCAGCTTCTCGGCCGCAGCTCGGAAGCTCAATCGCGTTCAGTCGGCCGTGAGCGGCTGGGTCAGCCGGCTGGAAAATCAATTCGGGGTCGTGCTCTTTGACCGCTCGGGTCGGTTCCCGAAACTCACGCCTGAAGGGGTGCTGTTGCTCGCAGATGCCCGCAGCATCGTTTCGGGGGTGGACACGATGAAGGCCCGCGCGAAGTTAATGGCTTCAGGCCTGGAGACGGAGCTCTCTGTGGTGATCGACGTGTTTTTCCCGACTGCAGTCGTCAGCGCGGCCGCGAAGGCGTTCGCGAGCCGGTTTCCGTTGACACCGCTGCGCCTCTTCGTCGAGGGCTTGGGAGCGGCATATCAACCCGTTCTAGACGGCCGATGCAGCTTGGGGATATTGGCGACGATTCCGGTGCCATTCCCGTCACTGGTCAGTGAGCGACTGGGAGAAGTACCGTTGGTCGCGGTCGCTTCATCAAGTCACCCCCTCACGCGCTTTCGTCATCGCATACCAAGGCACGAGATGGCGAAGCACCTGCAACTCGTACTGACCGACAGGTCCGACCTCATGACCGGTCGGGACTTTGGCGTCGTGGCCCCATCAACTTGGCGCCTCGCGGACCTCTCGACCAAGCACGCGTTTCTGAAGGACAGCATCGGGTGGGGCGGCATGCCTCTGCACATGGTCGAGAAAGACATCGCTTCCGGCTCTTTGGTCGTCCTAGATGTCGACGACGTGCCACCCAGTGGCTTCATGTTGACCATGTCGGCGTATCACCAGGCTTCCGAACCGCCAGGGCCTGCAGGCAGATGGCTCATCGACCACTTGAAGGATTCCTGGGAACATCCTTCGGACGTCAAGCGCGAACTGTGAGTTTCGAGCTTGAGTTTGTGGTGCCGGATCAGTTCGGCGAGACGCCCATTGTGCCTGTGACGCCCAAGATCGCATTGTTCGCCGACTGGGCAGGTTCATCTGAAGACGAACACACTGTGAGGATTTTGAATCCGTCAACTGGTCAGTGCCGTGAAGCACTACGTAGGTCGACCGTCAAAAAATAATGCTTGGCGACAATAGAAGGCGATAGATGCCGAAAGCAGCATTTGCTAAGCCTTGACGGCGGGTGCGGCGAGTCAATCGAGGTCGACTGCGAAGCGCTTGAGGTCCGCGAGTGAGCAGTAGCTCAGCGCACCTTCATGCGTAGCGCGCAAGACCACGCGCGCCGCACGCCCCGCTTGCAGCGCTTCCTGCCAGCGAGGTGCGCACAGACACCAGCGATCATCGGGCTTCAGTCCCGGAAAACCGAATTCCGGCACCGGCGTCGAGAGATCATTGCCGCAGGACTTCGAATACTCAAGAAATCCCGCGGTCATGACGGCGCACACGGTGTGGCTGCCGATGTCCTCGCGGCTGGTGTCGCAGCAGCCGTCGCGAAAGAATCCCGTCATCGGGCTCAAGGAGCAGACTTCGAGTCGATCGCCGAGCACGTTCTTGGGCTCGTTGCGCCGGCCTCCGCTCTTGCCAGCGTCATCTCTCAACATCGGAATTCTTTGCATCGTCGCTCCCTCCCCACTGCGAAAACATCCATACCGCTCGATCCCCGAAGAATCCTAACCAATCGGCCCGATAAGGCCCTAAGCATCGAAAAATCAATGCCTTAGATCGCACGAGCACTAGTCCGTCACGGGTACCAACCCGTGCCATAAATCGCGACATTCGCCGTAGAAAGTCCCGTCGACGCCTGTGCGCCAATTGATGCTATAATGCATCATTATTGATGCATGAGGACCTGCTCTTGAGAACCACCGTCACCATTGATGATGAACTCTACCACCGAGCGCTCGAGGTCGCCGATCCTGGAATGGACAAGGCCAACTTGTTTCGCGAAGCAATGAAGGTGTTCGTCCGCGTTCAAGCGGGGAAGCGACTTTCCGCTCTCGGCGGCAAAGCGCCCAAGATGAAATCGATCCCGCGTCGCCGGCCCGCATAGGGTCCCACCGTTGACTGCCGTACTCGCGGATTCGTCTGTCTGGGTTGCCCATTTCCGCAAATCCAACGACGTACTTCAATCGCTTTTGGCAGCGGACCGGGTGTTGTGTCATCCGCTGATCGTGTTGGAAATCGCCTGCGGGACGCCCCCGGCCCCGCGTAAGCGCACCCTCGGCGACCTCAATAAGCTGCAGCAGTCCGTCATCGCGACGACCGAAGAGACGCTTGCACTGATAGAGAATGAGCAACTTCAGGACTTGGGCTGTGGCGCCGTCGATATGTCGCTGCTTGCATCCGTGATTCTGACTCCTGAAACCTTGCTGTGGACCGTCGACAAAAATCTTGATGCTTTGGCGACGCGATTGGACGTGGCCTTCCGCGACGTCCTAGGTTGATCTACTCCTGCTCAGCTGAGAGTGGCTCGCGCCTGACGAGCTTGATCAGGGGCGCCGAGAGCGCCGCGAGAGTCAGCATACCTGCGAGCCCATACAAACCGGCCGTGAAGGATCCGGTAGTGTCCTTCAACCACCCAATCATGTACGGGCCGAAGAAGCCGCCGAGATTGCCGACGGAATTTACAAATGCCATCCCGGCCGCTGCGGCAGCGCCTTGAAGAAACCTGGGAAGCAAGCTGAAGATCGCCGGCCTGCATGAGTTCATGCCCACCAAGGCGAGGGAAATGCCCGCGATCATGATCGGCAATGAGTCCACGGACACCGACAGCGCAAATCCGCCGGCTGCTACCGCGCAGGCAGTGACATAGTTGCCGAGGTATGCCCGCGAGCGATCGATGTGAAAGGACCAGGCGATCATCCCAATGCTTGCCACCAGGTACGGAAACGCGGATGTGAATCCGATTGCAGTCGTTGAAAGGCCGCGCTGTTTCAGCATCTGCGGCAACCACAGCGTGACCCCCAGTACGCCGACGATCAGGCAAAAGTACGAGAATGTCAGGATGAGCACGCGCGGATCCCGTAAGGCCGCCCACACGTTATGCGACGCTCCAGGAGGGCTTTCCTCGAAGAGCCGCCTCTCTAGCGCCTCCTTTTGCTCGTGCGTCAGCCAACGCGCCTCGCGCGGTCGGTCAGGCAGCGCATACAACGTGTACAGGCCGAGCGCGCAGGCCGGGAGTCCCTCGCACAGTAGCAGCCAGCGCCAGCCGGCGAGACCACCGACCCCGTTCATTTTGAGTAGCGCTGCGGACAAAGGGCCGCTGATGACGGACGACATCGGATTGGCGACGTTGAACCAGGCGAAGACGCGGGCTCGCACGTCGATCGGAAACCATGTCGACAGGTAGAACATCACGCCAGGATAGAAGCCGGCTTCGCAAACACCCGTGAGGAAACGATAGGCAGAAAAACTGACGGGTCCCACCGCGAGACTAGTCGCCGCCGCGGCGACGCCCCAGCTAATCATGATGCGTGCCAGCCAGCGGCGCGCTCCGAACCGCCGCAACGCGAGGTTGCTCGGAACCTCGAAAAGGACGTATCCGAAATAGAACGTGCCTGCTGCAAATCCAAACTGCGTCGCGCTGAGTCCGAGGTCGCGGTTCATTGTCAGCGCAGCGAACCCGACGTTCGCCCGGTCGATGTAGCTGACGATGTAGCCGACCGCGAGCAACGGGATGACGTGCCGCGCGGCGGTGCGAACTGCATTGTCGGAAGCGCTCCCTGCTATCGATTGCACGCCCTCTCCTTAGAGATCCGACCCCATCTGCCGAACCGCGTGAGCCTCGGTACGGGCCTGGTTCCACTCCTCGCGGCGTCGCCGGATCTCGTCCGCCGTCAGCTTCTCTGCGTTGCAATAGTCGAGTTTCCACGCTGCCGACTCGCTCCAACGCAATGGCGACTGCAGCGTCGTGCGCGGCCCCGGCGCCGACTCAAGCAGGCGCAGCGCCCATTCCAGTGTCGCCGCTTGCGATTGCGGATCTTGTGGACGACCTGCAGGGTTCCCCAACGGAAAATCACTAAAGAGATAGCGCGGCACGCCGCAGTATTCGGGAATATCCCTGGCACACCCCATTATCACCGAAGAGATCCCCTGGCTCTCCAGCTGACGGGCAACGAGGCTTAAGGTTTGGTGACACACGGGGCAATTCGGCAGCAGGATCGCTGCCTCAACACCGTCGTCTCTGCAGCGTTGCAGTATCTCTGGACAGTCCACCTCCAGCGTCTGACGCTGGCTTCGATTGGTCGGTGCACCATGGAATCGCTTTGCAAGGGCGCCAATTCGCCCGGCCACGACAGTGGTACGGAGTGCCTCGAGCGGAAACCAGCAGCGGCTATCCTCCATGCTCGTGTGCACGCGATCAATGGCGACGTGCGAGATCCGCAGGTCGTGTTCAAGCGCTGTATCGCCGCTGTAGACGGTGTAGAACTTTGCCGCGGCGTTGTAAGGCGCACCGGACCCCTGCGGCCCCTTGTCCGACTGATAGCGAGCAGCAGTCGTGACGAACGTGACGCAGCTACGAGCCAGCGGCTTCCTCAGCGGCGCGAACGGCACCTCTACGTAGTGTGCCCACTGGTACACATTGGGGTAACCCAGTGCCTGGTACCAACTCCGCGTGCGTTCTATGTAAGGCACGGGCTGATCGTACTCCGGAGCGAAGGTCAGGCCCTCAGGTTGGTGTGTCGGTGTCACGGGCGGCTCGCGTTCGTGATAATTGGGGGCAATTGATTGTAGTCGAATTACTGGTCGGGCGGTAATCCAGCGCGGAGTCATCACTCCTCGTCTCGCGATATCTACGAAGGCGGAGCAATCACATCGCATTTACCTTCCGCTCGATGATCGCTTCAGGCCTCTGGCGAAGTCCCGGCATGCTACGCACTCTGGCTGATCGGAGCCACACCGACTACTCTCCGGCGGGGGCTGAACGCTGCCGTCTGGCGTAGTCCAATGCAGACTAAGGCGCCGAGAAGCGCAAGGCCCGCGAGCCCCAAGAACGCACCGGAATCGCTGCCGGTCGTCTGCTTCAGAAATCCGATGATGCTCGGTCCAAAGAAACCGCCGCTTGTGCCGATCGAGCTGACCAGCGCAATCCCGGCAGCAGCCGAGGACCCTTTGAGAAGCCTCGTTGGCACGCACCAGAACGAGGTCATGAATATCGGATTGCCGACCTGAAGGACCACTAAGGCGACCACACGAAGGATCGAATGCGGTAGCAGCGCCACCCCGATGCCGCCGACACAATAAAACGCGAGGCCGATTGCCGCCAACCCGCAGCGGTCATCCATCCGATCTGACAGCATTCCAGCAAGCGGGTATACAATCGCTGCAAGCAGATAAATGCCGCCAACGATGAGGCTCGTAGCCGAATTGCTCGTGCCGAGCGCATCGCGCACGAGCAATGGTGCCCAGAAAGTGGCCCCATAGCCTATGGTGCAAAGGGCAAAATACGGAAAGATGAGAGCCCACAGGAGTGGATTACCGAGTGCGCGAAGCGGGGAGACGTGTGCCGCGACTGTCTGCGGCCGCTCTTGCACAATCCGGCTTGAGACCCAGTCGCGCTGCTGTTCCGACAGCCATCGAGCGTCTTCGGGGCGATCCGTGAGGTAAGCGAGCGCGGCGAACCCAAGCAACACAGGCGGCAGGCCTTCAACTAAGAAGAGCCACTGCCAGCCGGATAGATGCCCCATACCAGTGAGTCCCAAAAGGGCACCCCCGAGCGGCGCACCCAGTACTTGCGACAGCGGAATACCAATGATAATGCCGGAGATCGCGCGTGCCCGGTAAGTCGCCGGAAACCACAGACTAAGATAGTAGATGACTCCAGGAAAAAACCCGGCCTCCGCCATTCCCAGAAGGAACCGCACCGCGTAGAACTGCTGCGGGGTTCGAACCCACATCATTGAGCACGCGAGTAAACCCCAAGTAATCGCGATTCGCGCGAGCCAACGACGAGCACCGAGGCGAGCGAGTATCAGGTTGCTCGGCACCTCGAACAGCGAATAACTTAGGAAGAAGATGCCTGCACCGAATCCATACGCCGCTGGGCTAAACTTCAACTCGCTGTTCATTTGCAGGGCAGCGATACTAATGTTACTTCGGTCGAGCCAACAGAAAATGTAGAGCAGGAAGAGAAACGGCAGCAGCCGGAAGCTCACCCGACGCATCGTTACAGGTTCAACATCCTGGTCTGTCACGCGCCTCAACTCCTAGAGCAGCGGATTCATCATCGCCGGATGCGCACTTCCCAGAACTTGGGTAGTCGTCCCGACATTCCCTGGTTCCGAGCGGGTCTTTGTTGCATACAGCATGCGCTGACCAAATCCCGCTTGCAACTTGCGCTCCTGGCGCATCTGCCACGCCCTTATGTGCTCAGGGAGAGCGACATATATTTCTGTTCGAAACTCTCGACGGGCACGGGCTTGCCAAAGAGATAACCTTGCATTTCGTCGCAGCCCAGCGATCGCAGCTGACGCAGTTGCTCCTCTGTCTCGACACCTTCCGCCACCGTATTGAGCTTTAACGCGTGCGCCAGATTAATGATGACCGAGACCAGTGTCAGTCCGCCCGTTGCTGAAACCATTTCCACGAAAGAGCGATCGATCTTGAGCGTGTCCACGGGCAGTTTTGCCAAGTAGTTGAGCGATGAGAAGCCGGTTCCGAAGTCGTCGATGGCAATCGTGACGCCCAATGCACGAATCGCGAGTAGGCTGCCGATGCTGTGATCGACATCCTGCATGATCACGCTCTCCGTGATCTCCAACTGCAGTCCCGCTGCCGCGTCCGCAGCAACACTGACGGCTTGCTTGATCTCCGCGACGAAATTTTGATTGCGCAGTTGGAGCGGCGACACATTCACCGCGATGCGCACGGCGGGCAGACCTTCATTGCGCCAACGTTGGTAGTCTTCAATCGCCTTGCGCAGCGCCCAACGTCCTACATCATGGATCAATCCGGTTTCCTCGAGGATCGGAATAAAGCGACCGGGCAGAGTCAGGCCGGACACTGGATCATTCCATCGGATCAATGCCTCGGCCCCAGTCAGCTTGCCGCTTACAATGCTTACCTTAGGTTGGTAGTGAAGCACGAATTCTTCTCTTTCCAGCGCTCTTCGTAGCCGATTTTCTATGCCTAGACTCAGAGCCACGGTTTCAGTCATTTTCTGTGCGTAAAACAAGTATCGGTCCCGGCTCGCCTTGGCCTTCTTCAGCGCCGCTTCGGCATTGTTGAACAACGTATCGGCGTCGGTGCCATCATCCGGGAATACGGCGACGCCAATCTTAGCCGCCATACGGTACACGGCATCATTCAGGCTAAACTCATGCTTCATAAAAGCCGCGATCGTTTTCTCGAGTATTCGCGCGACGTTCGCCTCGTACATGACTTTGGGCAACACAACGGCAAAATGATCCGCGTCGAGGCGCGCGACGAGATTGACGTTTTCGGCGTTCTGCACCAACCACTCGGCAACTTGCTTCAAAAGCGCGTCACCGGCTGGCCGACCCAGGCTGTCGTTGAGTTTCTTGAACCGCTCCAAGTCGATCAGAAACACGGCCATCTTGTGGCCAGCGTCGGCGGCACTCAGCATGTACTGCGCGACGCGCTCAAGAAACGACCGTCGGTTCGCGAGTCCCGTGAGCGTATCGTAATTAGTGAGGCGATCAAGTCGCTCCTGCCTTTCGAGATGATCGAAGGCGAACGCGACATTGCCGGCTAGTTCGGTCAATAACAGCAAGCCCGCCGCGTCAAAGAATTCCGGTTTGCTCGTGTACAGCGCCAACACGCCGATTGGATTGTCCGAGACCATCAGCGGAAATACGGCTAACGAGCGAACACCCGACTGGGCGTGCATTTTGCCAAAGATGAGACTTTCGTCCTTCTGTACGTCGTTGGAGACAGTCGGCGCTCCCTCTCTGATCGCCCTCGCGGCCAACGTTCTCCCCTGCAACGTACCCTCGCTCGAGGAGAAATGGCCCTTGATTGCGGCCATGACGGTCTCGTCATGGCCCGCCCAGGCCACCGGAACAATCCGGTTCTCGTTGGGATCTATCACCGCTATCCAGGCCAATTCGAACTCGCCGTGCTCGACCGCAGTCTGGCAAGAGCGGTTGAAAAGGTCCGCGCGATCACGTACTCGCACCATCGATGCGCTTATGCCGGTGACCATCGCGTACAGGCGATTGAGGCGCTTGAGCCTGTCTTCCGCTCCCTTCCGTTCGGTTCGATCCCGTGCCACCCGCCAACCGGAGACGACGGCGATCAAAAATGCCAGGGTGCTTCCCAGAATCAAGGCGACTTGGGCCTCACGATAACGGATTGCGGCCGCTGATTTGCGTCCGCGCAGCAACTGTCGCTCTTCCGCTTCCATGTCACGAGCCGCGGTGCGAAACGCGGCCAGAAGGGAATCGTCCTGCCCGCTGCGAATCAGGGCCGCCGTATCCTCAGCAGCCGGCGTCTGCCGCAATCTTTCGATGGTGTCACCACGCTGAACCATACGTTGCAGCAAATCCGCGACAATACTTAGGCGACGTTGCTGACGTGGGTTATCCGCCGTCAGTGCTCGCAGGGCTCTTTGTTCGTTGTCTGCCAACGATGCATTGGCGCGCGACCTTTGGAGAAATGCGTCAGTGTCGCTCAAAGCGAAATCACGATAGCCATTCTCAATATTTTCCATCCGCAAGCGCAAGTTCGCGAGATGCTCAAGAACCTCATCCGTATGCTGGGCCCATTGTGCACTTTCAAAGGAGGCGAGAACGCTGCGGTAAGCGACGATGCCGACGACAAGGAGCACAGCCATCATGACCGCGCCGAACGCGGCCTGCACTTTTAGAACAACTGGCAATTGTATTTTCATCCAAATCCGTGATCAAAAGCGGTACTTCGACCGAACACAAGGCCCCCTGGAGTCAAGCGCCCGCGCGAACGAATGGCCCCCAACCTTCCATTTAAACAGGCTGTCGGCCCTTTTGCGTACAAACAAAGACTGAATCCCTGGCTATGACTGCAAGGCATAGGGAATTGCCTGCGAAAAGCTCTCAGGGTGACCCTGAATGCTTAAGTGTCGTGCCAATGTTTGGAAAGCGGCATAGACCCCAAAGGCCTGCAGGGCCCTAAGAGCATTCGCGAGGCGGTATCGCGGTTCTTTCAGGGCAGCTCGGAGGACTCCAGAGCTACAAAATCAGGAGCTCAGCGACATTGAGCAGCAAGCCCAGCTCAAGATCCTTATGGACTAGCGTCGCATTGTCCGCTAGCGTCCAGACGTTGCAGGGGCTTTTGCATCACGCGTGGGCATATTGGCGTGATTGAGCTGAATAGCCATGACCCGCCCTCCTCCTCACCAAGCCTGGCTCACCGCAATCGCTAGTGTCGACCAACTCGATCCGCCGTCCCAACACGGAAGATTTGATTCCGCCTTTGCGGTTCAGTTCGTTGGCGACAGCGTGCAAGTAGCAGCGAGTGGTACCTGTCAATTGTGCGCTTGCATCGTCCAGATGTAGACTCGAGACCCATTCGCAAAACGTTCAGTTCGTTGATCGAGAGCACCCGAGAAATAGGAGCACATACTCATGGCGCGATACGTCGACGGTTTTGTGGTCCCGGTACCCAGGCGCAAAATGGCGGCCTACCGGAAAATGGCTCGTACGGCAGGCAGAGTCTGGCGCGAGCACGGAGCGCTGGAATACGTCGAGTGCGCCGCCGACGATGTGTCCGTCGGCAAAATGACTTCGTTCCCGCAAAGTGTCAAGCTCAAGCCCAGCGAGATCGTCGTGTTTTCGTACATCATTTACAAGTCGCGCGCGGATCGGGACCGAGTCATGGGCAAAGTCATGAAAGATTCACGCCTCGCCAAAATGATGGATCCCAAGAAATTGCCCTTTGACGGCAAGCGAATGTTCTGGGGAGGATTCAAGACGATCGTCGAACTCTGAGAAGGCGCTTGCCCGGATCCATCTGCCTAAAAGGGACACTTTAGGGAAACTCACACCCTCGGTGGCTGCCGCTTATGTGACGTAAGCATCGACGCTGCACCCACCCCCAGTATAATATTCTCGATTAAGAAGAACCGGGATCAGGATCAGGCGTCCGCCAGGGTCCGGACGCCAATGACGACAGAAGCGAAGAAAGCGGTCTTTATCAGTTACGCCTCCGACGATCGCGAGGCGGCGCTGAAGATTTGCGAATCCCTGCGCAGGGCCGGCGTCGAGGTTTGGTTCGATCTGAGCGAACTCCGCGGCGGCGATGCCTGGGATGCCTCGATCCGCAGGCAGATCAAGAACTGCGCATTATTCCTCGCCATCATTTCCAAGAACACCCGCGCACGTCAGGAAGGCTACTTCCGCCTCGAGTGGAAGCTCGCCGTCGACCGTTCCCATTTGATGAGTCAAGAACGCGCCTTCCTGCTGCCGGTGGCGATCGATGACACACCGGAGGACAGCGATAACTTGCCCGATCGGTTCAAGGAAGTGCAGTGGGTGCGCCTGCTCGGCGGCGCCGTCCCTGACAGTTTCATCGACCGGGTGAATCGGCTACTGGCGGTGCCTCCAGCCGCCCCGGCCCAGATCTCGGCATTGGCTCCGCCAGCGTCCGCGACCGGTGCCCGTCCGTCGCCCTCTAAAGGTCGCTCTCTCGTGCTGGGCGCCGCGGCTTTCATCCTCGCCGTTCTGGCGGCGACAGGTGTGCGCCACTACCTGAACGCGCGTGCCACCGCGGCGCAGGAGTCTGCCATCGCCGCCAACCCGTCATCCGCGACTGCGAAAATCGCCGGATTCAACCCGCCCGAGCATTCCATTGCGGTGATGCCCTTCGCCAATATGAGCGGGGATCCCGCTCAAGAGTACTTCTCCGACGGCCTATCCGAGGAACTGTTGGATGCGCTGTCGCGCCTGCCGGGACTGCATGTCGCCGCGCGCACATCCTCATTCTCGTTCAAGGGCAAGTCCATCACCGCTGCCGACATTGCCCACACGCTGAATGTAGCGGCCTTGCTCGAGGGCAGCGTCCGGCGCGAGGGCACGAAGGTCCGCATCTCCGCGCAGCTGATCAGTGCAGTGACTGGGTTCGAGCTCTGGTCGCAGACCTACGATCGCGACCTCAAGGACGTCCTCAAGGTGCAGACCGATGTTGCCGCGGCGGTGATACAGAGTCTGCGCGTCAAGCTCATCGACGATCTGCCGACCCTGGTTGAGGCAGGCGGTACTCACGATCCGCGGGCGCTTGACTTGTACTTTCGGGTCAAGGCGCTGAGTGGAAACCATTCGCTGCAGAATCTCAATCAAATGCTGGAATTGACGACGCAGGCCATCCGCCTCGATCCGCAGTACGCCGACGCCTATGCGGCGCGCGCCAACACGGAATCGAATCTCGCAGGAGGCTGGGATCCGCAAGGGCGAATCGCGAGCCGGTACGCCGAAGCGCGCCGCGATGTTGAACGAGCCATCGAACTGGCACCACAGAACGGAAGAAATCGTGCCACTTATGGGACTGTCCTGCAGAACGGCTACCTCGATTTTCGGGGTGCGCAGATGCAATTTGCCAAAGCCGAAGAGCTCTCGCCCAATGACGTGGCCTCGATGGCGTCCGTCGCCAACTTTCAGGCGCTGATGGGCCGCAGTGCGGAGGCGACCACGACCATACGGCGCGCGCTCGCTTTGAACCCGCTATCGCCCGGCGCGTGGGCCAACTCAGCGGCTGCGTTTCTGTACATCGGCCTGTACGAGGAGACGATCAAAGCGGCCGATCATGTCGCCAGCCTGGGAGGCTCTGCGGGCGAGGAATCGCGTTGCCAGGCCCTGCTCGCGCTTGGCAGGAATGAGGCGGCGTTAGCCGCCTGTCACCCGGCCGACACTGCGCCCAAGCAAGCCGCCTTGGCGGTGCTGTTTAACAAGCTGAACCGCCAGAACGAGGCGCAGGCCGTGCTTGATCAGCTGGTGAAAGAGAACGGTGACGCGGCCGCCTACCAGTACGCCGGAATCTACGCCCAGTGGGGCGATATGAAGACGGCACTCAAGTGGACTGAAAGGGCCTATGAGGTCAAAGATCCGGGCCTGGCCTTTATGAAGGCAGACCCCATGCTGGAACCGATCCGACGCGAGCCACGCTTTCAAGCCGTCGTCCGCAAGCTG
>Ga0137415_10005607_pt1 | contig 12438 bp, 10 predicted proteins | sample CZODoug3_1_1_16f_FD_183082 | JGI IMG/M metagenome (GOLD analysis project Ga0137415, IMG submission 183082) | Vadose zone soil fungal communities from Angelo Coast Range Reserve, California, USA - CZODoug3_1_1_16fungal (Hybrid Assembly) | ecosystem: Environmental > Terrestrial > Soil > Vadose...
GGATGCATGTACCACTCACGGAGCATCAGGATCAGCTGTTCTTTGGCAAAGGTCGCATCCACCAACGCCAGCGGAATGCAGTGGAATGCGAGATCCCAGGCGGCGTACCAGGGATACTCCCACTTGTCCGGCATGGAGATGACGTCTTCGTTGTAGAGATGCGTCCAATCCGAGTTGCGTCCATGGAGCCGCTCTCTGGGCGGTTCGGACCCAGTCGGGTCGCCCTTCAGCCATCGATTGACGTCGTAATGATAGAACTGCTTGCTCCAGAGGAGGCCGGCAAACGCCTGCCGCTGGACGCGCCGTGCGTCTTCTGAAAGATCGGGCGGCGCGAGTTCGTCGTAGAACTCGTTGGCCTCTTGAATTCGCTGCGTGAACGTGGCGTTGAAAGCCTCGCGCGTGAGACCCTTCTCGCCGTCTTCGTTCGTCAAGCGAAGATGGATGGTGTCCGATGCGCCAGGAGTCAGTGAGAGGGTGTAGTGAGCGGCGGCTTTCGAGCCGATCTTATCGGGGTTCACCGCTTCTTTGTCGCGGTGCACCACGTAATCATGAAAGCTGTCTTTTACATAACGGGCCCCCTCCGCATCGTCGTAGAGCCGCCTGGTGTTTGTCTCGTTCTCCGTGAACAGTAACGTCGGCTGTCGCTCACACCAAAGGCGTCGTCGTCCGTAGTACTCGTGGTCCAGCTCGATGACGCTCATGCCCTTGGCGGCTTCTCCTTCACGCATTCGCGGCCGGCGCGCGTCGAGCCCCCAGGACCAGGTGTTTCGAAACCAGAGCGTGGGCAGGAGTGTCAGCTCAGCTGGATCGGGCCCCTGGTTGACTACCCGGATGCGGACTAAGAGATCTTCCGGTGTAGCCTTGGCATATTCCACAACGATGTCGAAGTAGCGATTCTGGTCGAAGACACCGGTATTGATCAGTTCGTATTCCAAGTCTCGCCGGCTCCGTCGACGATTCTCCTCGACGAGCTTCGCATAGGGAAACTCCGCCTGTGGGTACTTGTAGAGGTACTTCATGTAGGAGTGGGTCGGGGTCGAATCGAGATAGAAGTAATACTCTTTGACGTCTTCGCCATGGTTCCCTTCATTGCCCGTGAGGCCGAAGATCCGTTCCTTCAGAATGGAATCTCGTCCGTTCCAGAGGGCGATGGCGAAGCAGATATATTGGTGACGATCGGAAATGCCGGCCAGTCCGTCCTCATTCCAGCGATAGGCGCGCGAGGGAGCTTGGTCGTGAGGAAACGCTTCCCAGGCGGTCCCGTGCAGGCTGTAGTCTTCGCGGACGGTCCCCCAGGCCCGTTCGCTGAGATAGGGGCCCCAGCGTTTCCAATGTTCCTGCCGACGGGCGTCTTCATCGAGGCGCTGCTGTTCCGCGGTGAGCGGTGCTGGACTGGCTGGGTTTGATGGGATTGTTCGGTGTGAACGTGGCATGTGATCCCTCAGTGGCTCGTGTAGGAGAACAGTCGGCGGAGCAGGATCTTTCTTACAACCCTAGCAGGAGAATGACTCAGTCCGCCAGCATAAGAATACAGTGATTTGTAAGGCCTAAGCGTACATCGCGAGATGTGCGGGAAAGGGGCGATCCGAAGTTCGAAGTTCCGAAAACGTCGAACTTCAGCCCTCAAACCATCGCCAGTCTCGCCCGTCCAGCATGTCGTATCAGGATCACCCGCGACGAACAAGATGGTCGGCCTGTTTGGGCATCCTGCAGGGTCCTCTGTTATCGGTCGGTCTAGGGCGGAAACTGAGTCGAGTCGCGGAACAATCGCGGCAGGTCTTCGAGGTTTAGCCCGCATGATTCATGAAGGTTCGTCGCGAAAGCGTGCAGACGCGACGCGAGACGGCCACTCGGAGACGTGGAGCCTTGAGGCATACTCGTGCAGTATGTCGAAGGGCTGAATGGCGAGACTGCCTGTCACAGCCGCGTATCCACGCTTGCAGCAGAAGCTTCATGAATAATGCGGGTTAACACCCCCTTGTTTCAGATTGACAGGGTAGGGTAGACTTTTGTATATAGACTCTTTCTGAGACGAGCCTCGCCAACGCGGATCTCAATTGCGATCGAGTCACCAGGGCGGAATACGTTTCCATTTCCTTCCCCTCAAGGCTGGTGGTAGCAGATAAAGGAACGAGAGAATACAGTAACCTGCGCGGTTATTTGTTCATAACAAGGAGGCAGTCACATGAGACAGAGTGTGTTATCAGCGGTATTGGGCGTGGCAGCCGTCGCGTTCGTCGCGGCGCCTCTCACCTCGTTTGCAGGCGGAACGATTACCGGCAAGGTGACCTATGCGGGCAAGGCCGAGCAAAAGGAATTTTTATTCTCGAAGTTCCCAAACCCCAAGTTTTGTCCCAAGAACCCACACAAGGAATTGATTGATGGGGATAAGCGGCTCTTGAAAACCATCGAAGTCGGTAAGGATGGTGGCCTGAAGAACGCGGTGGTCGCCGTTATTGATGTCGAAGATAAGGCATTCGTCGATGGGTATCAGGGCACTGACGTGGTTGCGGAATTCTGCGAGTTCCTGCCCTTCAGCGGTATCGTGGTCAACACCAAGAACTTCCACGTCGAAAATCATGATGCCGATGCCGATGACCCAAAGTCGGTGCAAGGCGTGTTGCACAACCCCCACAGCTTCACCGTGAAGGGCACCAGCTCGGCCACCGGATTTAACATCGGTCTGGCCAAGAAGGGTGACAAGCTCGATAAGCCGGTGATGTTCCGTGGCGGTGCAGAGAAGGATGGCTACTATCGTTTGCAGTGCGACCAGCATGAGTTCATGCAGGGCTTCTTTCTCCCGGTGTCGAGTCCGCACTTTGCGGTCGCGAAGGACGATGGCTCCTTCGAGATCAAGGATGTACCGGCCGGCAAGCACAAGGTGGTGGCCTGGCATCCTTTCGCCGCCAAGGGCAAGAAAGTGGAGTTTGAGGTCGATGTGGCTGATGGCGGGACTGCCAACCTCAAAGCTGAAATCAAGTAAGCTAGTATTTGAATGAGCGGGGTAACCCGCAATCAAAGGGCAGCGGAGCAATCCGCTGCCCTTTGTGTTTGTGCCGCCTGCCGCGCCGCGTCAGCTGCCTTGCCTTTCAGTTTCCGATCTAGGTAAGATACTGAGTTTCAAAGCTATTTGCTTGAGGGAAGTGGTGTGTCACGAGAAATTTCGCTCGCAGAAATCTTCCAGCTTGGATACTACTGGGAGACTAAAATCCTGCTCACGGCTGTCAGGCTGGATGTGTTTTCTGCCTTGGATGGGAAGCGGAAAACCCTCCACGACGTGGCCGGTCGTCTCGGTGTCGATGGGCAGACACTGGGACTGCTGTTGAATGCCCTTGTTGCGATGCGACTGTTGGAGAAGGATGGGGATTCCTATGGGAATTCGACGGCTGCGGCCACTCATCTGGTCCGCAACTCTGCCCAATATGTCGGGCATCTCCTTTTGCTTCACGATGCAGAATGGGACAACTGGGGCAAACTGGAGCAGACAATTCGCACGGGACAGCGGTCGGTCGACCGGCACGTCTTTGAGACCGACCCTGATTTAGGCAGCAACGTGCTGGCGGTGCTCCATCGGATCGGACAGCAGAGCGGGCCAGACTTTGCCAAGCGGCTGCAGCTGAGTGGGCCGGTGCGATTCCTGGATTTGGGAGGCGGAGCCGGGACAAACGCGATTGCTTTCTGTCAGGCCTATCCAGAGCTGACTGCCACGGTGTTCGATTTGCCTGCGACGCTCCGACTCACGGAACGAACGGTGAAAGAAGCTGGTTTGGAATCGAGGATTGCGTTGCTTCCTGGCGATTTTAACAAGGATGGACTCGGCGGACCCTACGATGTGGCCCTGATGTCTGACATCTTGCACTATCAAGACTTTTCGACGAATGCGGCATTGGTGAAGAGGGTCTGGGCCGAATTGGCACCCGGCGGCCGGTTGGTCATCAAGGATCGATTTTTAAATGAGGCAGGAACCGGTCCGGCCTGGACCACCGCGTTTGCGGTCCACATTCTGGTGAACACGGAACGAGGCGGCTGCTATAAGACGGCAGATGCGATCCAGTGGATGAGGGAAGCCGGTTTTCCAGCCGTGACAGAGTTGGAACCGTCAGCGGTCGTGCAGGGTACGAAGTCTGGTCAGGCCTGAGAGGTGGCCGCGCGAGAAGGAGCATCATGCTTGAATGGCTGAAGCAGCCGGGGTTTTTTGGAACCCACGCCACGGTCGGGGCGGACATGAGTCAGCTCATGGCGACGGTCTTTACGGGGCTCTTCGTGATCGGCTGGATTCAGGCGCGGAGACGTCGGGCGGATGCTCATCACTGGATGATGTTTAGCGGGATGATCGCCATGTTGGCGTTCTTCATAAGCTACTATTTATTTCGTCAATTAGGCGTGTTGGCCTTTGAAGGGAAAGAGGGGTTCGGTGGATCTGAAGCACTCTACCATAATGTGTTCATCCCTCTCCTAATTACTCATATCATTCTTGTGGTCATTGGGTTGGTCATGGCGGTCTACATGATTGTGCTGGGGTTCCGTGCCCAGTTGATCGAGCAAGGGCGACGGATCCTGAGCGATCGCGTCCTTCAGACGACCTGGGGGAAGATCGGTATAATCTTCGGTGCCCTCTGCGTGCCGGTGGCGGTGTACTTGCTGTATCTGGTGATGGCAGATCGTTTTCGGATGGGACGGCTCATTGTGTGGGTTGGATTTCTCGCCCTTATCGCGATTGTGTTTGCCGTGGAGATGACGATTCAGCGTCTGTGGCCGGACGGCGGGCAACGCCACCGAACACTTGGACGCTTTACGATGACCATCTACTGCATTCTGTTTGTGACCGGAACCACCACCTACACGATGCTCTACATTCTGTATCCAGGCAAGATCGGATAAGTGATGGGTGATCTGTGACGAGTGATGCGCACGCAATGCAGAGATGGCGGATAATCACGCGCTCCGAGACGCTTCACGCCCTACGTTTCACGTCTCACGGTGCTTCACCATGCTGACCTGTGGCTGCGGTCGCTGGATGCATACCGAGGGGATAGAAGAACGTTCGTACGATGATGGGACGCCCCAGTGGTTTATTCGGACGGAATGTTGCGGCTGTGGGCTAAAAGTAGGGACCGATGTTCCTGCTGGTCAACCCGGTGGGCTGGTCGATCGGGTGATGTGGACCGATGATGCGATCCATCGGCTGGATCGCATGCCTCCGTACCTTGCCCTGCTCGTGCGCGGGGAGGTCGAGCAAGACGTGGGGGTGAGAGGAGAACGAGTCATCACCTACGACACGTTGCTCCGTCCACGAACCGGTGAACGCATCGAGTGGGAACCTGAAGCGGAATGTCGATTGGACAAGGTGCCGGCGCCGGTACGTGCCATGGCACGCATTGAATTAGAGCGGACCGCGGCCGATCGCGATGAGACGCGCATCACCGTCGCGCTGATGGAAGAAGTGAAGGCGCGCTATTTCGGGATGGGCGCCCGGAAGACGTAATGGGTGAGGCGTTAGGGGTAAGGCAAGAACAACGGAGGCCCAGTCACCTTACGCCTCACGTTTCACGCCTAACGGAATAAATATGTTGCATCGAATGGCGTTACGAGTATTACCCAGCCTCAGTCTGGCGGTCACAGAAGACGCTGTGCGCAAGCAAAAGCGGATCGTCATGTTTGTGCCTGGGTTGGTGGCGTTCGCTGTCTATCGCTTGGCCAAGCTTCTGTTGCCGCTGTCGGAACCGATCGTGCTGTTGATGGTCAGCGGTCTTGTCGCGTTGGTGACGGCACTGTTAGCCTATCGCGTCGGTCGCGCCACTGCGTGGGGGAGGATACTTCGAGAGGATGGGAGCCGTTTACTGATATGGCTCGGCGGCTGGATTGGGTTTGTGTATGGGGTCCAGCTGTCTCTGTTGGTCTTGGCGCTGCTCTGGCTTGTCGGGTATGACTATCTCAAACATCCTGATGGGCCGGCCATGATGGCCATCATCATTTCCTGTACGGCTGTCGCGCGCGACGCCTTCGAGATTGGTCACGTGCGGAAAGTAGCCCTCATGGGCCGTCCATTTCCGACGTTTCCCGATGGAGCGGCCCTCCGCACGATGGTGGGCAATCATGCGATGGAACTTGCTCCCTGGGTCGCAGTTGGTCTCGTCGTCGGTGCACTGAGCGCGTCGCTTGGGCATCTCGTCGAGTCGGACCAGGGCGCGGCCCTCGTCCAGGTGTCCGCTGTGTCGGTGCTGGGGGGTGGGGTCGCTCTCTGTGCCTACTTAGGCGGGCTTCGTCCACAGGCATCATGGACCCAAGGGCTGTTACAGACGAAGGCGAGCGAATTGCTCAAATATTGGTGGTGGCCTGGATTCGCCTTTTCCGCGACGTACTATCTGGTGGCGGTGGGATGTGTGATTTTCCTCTTGAGACAGCCTGGAATTCCAATTTCCTATGCCATGGCCGGTGGCGGATTCGTGACAGGCATGATGGCGCTGTATTGTTACTATCTCGGGTTTCGCCGGCATGTAGAAGAACAACAGGGACACACGATGTCGAGTGACTTGCTCCGATGTCCCTTTGTCATGGGAATTCTCGGCAAGTCAACGGGTGCAGGGGTTTCAATGCCGGCTGGTTCTGGCTCGAAGGTCTAACAGAATGCTCAAAAAGTGCGCCAGCATCCATGGACTGTGGCGCGTGACGCGCGAGATATGCGAGAAAGGCGCGACGCGGACAGATTGGGTTCCCACCTCGTTTGGCCCGTCTCGCTCGTCCTGCCCGTCTCGCGCGATTATCCTGCGGGAGTGTTCTCCTGTTGTGTCACACGTGCGGACCCTCGAAGTTCTAGCACGCCAACATAGTTTCTCCGCAGCCTGATAAGAGAGTATGTTCATGAAGAAGAGAGCGTATGGAGTAATCGGGTATTCTGTTCTGCTACTTATTGTTCTCGCGGCCTCAGGGATTGGCTGGGGTTTACATAGTCAATCCTTTGCCGAGGGCACCACCGATCTGTATTTCAAGACACCAGGGACCCCCCAGGGGCCACCGGCTCCTTCTCCCCAGGAGACCGTCTACTCGCGCATCGGGTCGCTCGACAGTCGATTGCTCGTGTGGTTCGTCACGCAACAACACACCTACTTCGGAGGGTTTGTTCTCGCGTTGCCGATCTTTTGTGTGTTGCTGGAATTTCTGGGACTCAGTAGTAAAAAGCCCGCGCTCGCACTTCGCTTTGATGGCCTTGCGCGGGATTTGGCAAAAGTCGCCCTCCTCGCCCTGTCGGTGACGGCCGTGGTCGGTGGCCTCATGCTGGGGATGTTTCTCTATTTCTATCCCAGCTTCATGAAGTACATGGGCGGGACGTTCAAGGCTTTTATGCCTGTCTATGCGATCGTGTTTGTCGGAGAATCGCTGCTGCTCGTCACCTATTATTACAGCTGGAACCGGATGGCTGAGCCGGCCTTGAAGTGGGGTCACGCATCGATCGGCCTGTTGACCAACGTGTTTGGGACGGCACTGCTGCTCTTGGCGAACGCCTGGTCGGCCTTCATGATGGCTCCGGCCGGTGTCGATGCGCAAGGGCGGTTTTTGGGGAACGGATGGCATTTGCTCCATTCGGCCCTGTGGAATCCATTGAATGTCCATCGCTTCCTGGCAGACATTATGTCCGGCGGCGCGGTGGTGTTGGCCTACGCCTGCTATCGATTTTTCACCAGCAAGACTGAAGAAGCGCGCGCCTATTTCGACTGGGTGGGGCACATCTTTCTGTTTGTCACGGTCTGCGCACTGTTACCGATGCCCTTTGCCGGCTACTGGTTGATGCGATCGGTCTACGCGTTCAGCCAGAGTATGGGCGTGACGATGATGGGCGGATTACTCACCTGGCTCTTTGTGGTGCAGGCCCTCTTGATCGGCGTCCTCTTCCTCGGAGTGAATTTTTACCTGTGGCAGAGTATGGCACGCCTTCGTGGAGGGGAACGATATCAGCCCTATTACCAATTGCTGCTTACGGTGTTCATGTTGGCCCTGTTTATTTGGCTGACACCACACACCGTCTTTATGTCGGCCGGTGAACTGAAGGCGATGGGCGGAGCGTCACATCCCGTGGTCGGCAACTACGGAGTGATGTCGGCGAAGAACGGCGCGGTCAACATCATGATTCTCGTGACCACCCTGAGTTTCATGTATTACCGTCGAGCCAATCGAACGATGGTCGTGTCCTGGGTCAAGAAAGGGAACATCCTCATCGGCGCGCTGTTCCTCCTGGGGGCGCTCAACATTATCTGGCTCTCAGTGTATGGGTTCTATCTGCCGGCGAAGCTCCGCGTCGGGCTGGCGTCGCCGCAGGCTGTGACCACGTTTACAGTCCTTGTGGTCGGTATGGTGATCAATCGCATGATGCTCAAAGGGGCGCTCCTCCACGGGCCGGTCCAGTGGGGAAAAATTTCCCTCAGAGGCATGGTGGGCCTATTCGGATTGGCCGCTGCATTCTCGTGGGTCATGGGTCTCATGGGCTATATCCGTTCCTCTGGACGGTTGGCGTGGCATGTGAGTGAGTTGATGGCCGATGTCTCTCCCTGGGCCTTTACACCGGACTTCGCGTTTGCTGCGAAGATGGTGACGCTCAATATGATGGTGTTCTGGGTCGCGGTACTCACCCTATTCTGGATGTGTCAGCGTGACCAGTCGCCTGTGATGGGAGAAGAGTTGGCCGAGGGAAACGCGAGGGTGTTGGCGCCGTCGTCGTCGCAAGAGGCCTAACAGGATGCTGAAAAAGTCCGCCAGCTTCGTTCTCGCATCGCTCAGAAGCTCAACGTACCGAAGCGTACGCCTCGCCTCTTCGCTCGCTGCGGCCTTGCTGAACGGACTTTTTGTGCATCCTGCGTGGCATTCTCCCGTTGTTCCAGACGAGCAGGTCAGTGAAGCACCGGTCTGCGTAGAATCGTCGCGCGAGACTGGCGGGACGAGCGAGACGCGAGGGTCCGAGGTTTTCGGAACTTCGAACCCCGAACTTCGGATCGCGCCTTTCTCGCATGTCACGCGCTTCTCGCGCCACAGTCTGTGGCGCGGGCGGACTGATTGAGCACCCTGATTAGGTGGCCGCTCCCATCAACAACGGGCCTGTATTGTAGCGGGCAGCGTGTCGGGAGGCGCCTATGCGTTCGTGCTGCCGCTCTGCTCGGCCCCTGCCGAGACGAATGCCTTGTTGTTGCGAAACACAAACCGATCCGTGAGCAATTGTTGGGAAATGGTCAGGGTATTGTTCGTCAACCAATACAACACAAGGCCCGCAGGAAAATTGACGAACAGGAATGTCATGCCCACCGGGAGCACCAACATGATCTTCGCCTGTGTCGGATCCATCGTGGTGGGCGTGATCTTCTGTTGGATAAACATCGTCGCCCCCATGATAATCGGCAACACATAGTAGGGATCCTGCACCGACAAATCGGTAATCCAGAGCATGAAAGGGGCTTGGCGCAAATCAATCGTCGTGTAGAGGACATTGAACAGGGCCACGAAGACCGGCATCTGCAGGATCATCGGGAGAAAGCCGCCCAGCGGATTCACTTTCTGATCCTTATACAGCTTCATTAACTCCTTGTTCAGACGGTCGCGGTCACCCTTGTATTTCTCCTGGACTGCAGCAATCTTGGGTTGGATCACCCGCATCATTTTCATCGACTTGTAGCTCTTGTATTGCAACGGCGCAAATAACAACTTGATCGCCACCGTCAACAGGATGATGGTGACCCCATAGTTATAGGTATACTCATGGATGAATCGCAGCACATAAAAGATCGGCTTGGCGACCGACTTCACAACAGTCCAACTGCCGAAGATGAAGAATCCGAAATCGATCATCTCTTCCAGGCCCACGTTCAACGAGCGGAGCGAGTCGTGTTCCTTCGGGCCTGCATACAGCTGAAGACCAACCGAGGACGAGACGCCGGACGCGGCCATTCGCACCCCAGCCGACACGATCTTCTCGCCTTCGTTCTTGGCTACCGCGGCCGTACCCTGTTTCGGCATCAACACCGATAGAAAGTACTTATCGTGCAATGCAACCCACTGAACCGTCCCCTTTCGCTCAAGCTCTTTTTCTGGCGTCTCTTTTTCTATTTTGTCGTCAACCCGCCAGGCAGATCCGATCACACCGATGAACCCACTACCCCATTCCACGATACCGAAGTTAGTCCCCAACCCGACATCATAGGGTTCGGTCACCCCCTCCAAGTCGACCGATACATCCACCACATAACTATCGTTATGAAAGGTCAGCCGTTTCTCTACGCCGAGATGGGTGGCTGAATCGTGGAACTGCATCGTGACATGCCCGACAGGATGAGCAGCATCGAGAATAGTGAAATCTTTCTCAATACCATAGAGGCCTTCTCGAATCGTCTTGTCGATCTCGGCATTCGCCACCGTAATTGAGAGTGGACCTTTGAACTTTCCCCCTTGATAGACGAGTTGCACCGGCTTCTTTTCGGGGGGTGCCGTGTGGTATCGCTTCAGCTCCCAACTTTGAATCACCCCGCCACGATTCGACAGACCGACCCGAACCAGATCCGTTTCAATCGTCACCGTCTGTTCCGATGCTGGTGGCGAAATATCCGACGAGGGAGCGCCAGACTTTTGACCCGATTTGGCTGGGACACTCAGACTAGTCGAACCGCTGTCCTTGTCTGTCACGGGGGCGGGAGTTGGTTTTCGCTCCGCGGAGGAGGGGGCCGGGACAGCGGCGTCCTGAGCAGGAGGCGGCTCAGGAAGCCACCCCATCTGCTTGAGGAGAAAGTCAAATCCCAGGATGATCGCTAACGACAGAACGAGAAAGATGACAACGCGTTTGTCCATAAATAAACCGCTACCACGATGTGAACAATTGTGGCCCTACTACTTCACAGGATCCATTCCTACAGGATGAAACGGGTAACATTTCAGCAGACGGCAGATCGCAAGCTTGTGTCCACGCACCACCCCATACCGGCTGCTCGCGGCCCTCGCATATTCAGAGCAGGTCGGCTCAGAAGGGCAGGCAGGCCCAAGGTAAGGCGAGATCCAATAGGGTAACCGGCAAGCAGAGTCAGACACCACTGGCGCATGCTAGTCCTCATGGATACGAAACAGCCGTTGGTGCTGGAGCGTCGATAACCACACCTCTTTTAAGACGGCAAAGGGTTGCGTAATCGAATCCCGCTTGGGGAAGACCACAATGGCATGTCCTGGGAGCAATTGACCACGCAGTTGCCGCGTGAGCTCCCGAAACAGGCGCTTCACCCGATTTCGGCTGACGGCTCCCCCGAATCGTTTTCCCACGACAATCCCGACCCGGCTGCCACTCACATCTGTCCGGCAAATCAGCATATTAAACAGGGCGGTCGAGATACGACTGCCGTGCTCCTTGGCATACTCGATGTCGCGGCTGCGTCTCAGGAACAGATCCCTGTCACCTCCACCCTGCGACATCGCCATCATCATGAGAGAGGGCCAGCTCGCACAGGACTTCCCCTTCGAGACCAGATCTACGGACTCGGCATGACCACACACCGTCATCCTGTGTTGGGAACTACCTTGTCTGGGGCACATAACGGAGGGCAAAGATTCCTTCGTGCAGCCCTAGTCAGCGTCGCTCGACCTATACGGTTAAGCGGGCCCGCCCCTTTGCGCGACGACGAGCCAAGACCTTCCGGCCATTCTTCGTACTCATTCGCTTACGGAACCCATGTTCACGTTTTTTCTTGAGGTTTGATGGCTGCTGAGATGTAAACGACATGCGATCACTCCTTGCCTAAGAACACTCATGGATGACAGAGGCATTATAGGGACGGGGTGGCACCCTGTCAAACTACGTGCTATTCATCCAGGAACGGTCACCATGACAAAGGGCGTCATGAAGTACATCCTCTCTAACAGAATGCTGAAAAAGTCGCTCTCAGGAGCCGTGAAACGTGAGGCGTGAAATGTGAAATGAAAGACTGCTGAGTGCTCTTCATCCGAAACCTTTTACCTTTAACGTTTTACGTTTAACGCTTCGAGTTTTCCGCAGCCTGCTAAAGTCCCAGAGGGACAGGTGTCCTAACTCATTGATAACTTTTTCGTATTGAGGCGCTTTTGTTTCTGACAGACTAGATTGCCCCAGGATCTCCTGAGCCTCTCAATTTTTCACACTGCTATATTGTTGCAACAGCTCATATTCCTCCTAGTCTTGGTATGCCGTTCCTGGCATTACCCTTGCGTCTTAGCTAGCATTCTCGACATCTTGTGTGGAAGAGCACCAATGTTGGGCCAGAGGCTAGGGGCGGCCAGAAGGAATGTTTTTCCTCACGCATGGTGCCACTTGCCCCTCGCCTGTGTTCTTATGTGATTTCGCGACGAACCATCATGAATAATGCGGGGTAAGCCGTCTCTCCATCAGGTGCGGATGGCAATCGACACAGCAGACTCTCCGGCCGCACCATCTAAGGCGAA
>Ga0137415_10005608_pt1 | contig 12437 bp, 9 predicted proteins | sample CZODoug3_1_1_16f_FD_183082 | JGI IMG/M metagenome (GOLD analysis project Ga0137415, IMG submission 183082) | Vadose zone soil fungal communities from Angelo Coast Range Reserve, California, USA - CZODoug3_1_1_16fungal (Hybrid Assembly) | ecosystem: Environmental > Terrestrial > Soil > Vadose...
CGGTGGCGCGCTGATCCGGCACAGCCTGAAGTCGACGCTCAAGCACCTGATGTCGCTGGAGTACTCCACGGTGGCACTGCAGGAGCTCGCCATGCGGGACTTCGCCGAAGGGCCGCTCGCGCTGTTCGACCAGCTGCCCACCTCGCTCGGTGAGGTGCGCGCCCGCCGGAGCGAGTTCACCGACGGCCGGGTGCTGGCCAGCGCGAAGGACCTGCCGCTGCCGTCGATGGACCGGGTCCGTGCCTCTCGGTTCCTCAAGCCGCCGACGAACCCGATCACCATCGGTGCCACGCTGGTCAGCGGCCTGGTGCACAACCTGCTGCCGGTACAGGCCGAGCACCACAGCCGCCCGCAGCTCAACGTGGCCGCCCAGGACGCCCGCTGGTTCCTGCTGGCCCGCCTGGACGGCGCCACCGTGGGCACCTCGGACGGCCGGGGCGTCGCCTACCGCAAGCGCGACCCGAGGGTGTTCTGGAAGCTGCTCGGCACCGCGGTCGGCAACCACCTGCGACTGGCCAGGGAGTTCCCCCGGCTGCGCCGGACCTATCGGGACGCGTTGCCCGAGCTCACCGGTCCGGAGCAGTGGACCCGGGTGTACCACGGCTGAGCGTGGGGGACACGGGGGAAGGGGCCGAGTCGCCGGCAGCGGGTCCGGCGACCGGCACACTGGCGCGTCCCGCACCGCGGCCGCCGACGTCGCTGGCCGCCGATCCCGGTGAGATCCGGGCACTGACCGGGCTGCGGCTGTTCGCCGCCGGCTGGGTGGTGCTGTTCCACTTCGAGTTCACCGAGGGCCACCTGCTGGCCAAGGTGCTCGCGCCGATCTACCCGGCGGTGACCACCGGCGCGATGGGCGTGGACCTGTTCTACGTGCTCAGCGGGTTCGTCATCGCCTTCACCTATCTCGGCAAGCTCGGGCCGCACTGGCGTTGGCGTGCCGCCGGCAAGTTCATCTGGGCCAGGGTGTGCCGGATCTGGCCGGTGTACGCGCTGGTCACGACCTTGTTCGGGGCGTACCTGGCGATCAAGATGGTCCGGCTGTCGGACGCGACGCCGGCCTACCAGAACGTGCAGCCCACGCTGTCGGTGAGCTCGTGGCTGCAGCAGCTGGGCATGGTCCAGATCTGGTTGCGGCCCTGGCACGACGGCGCGTCCTTCGTCGGGCCGGCGTGGTCGATCAGCGCGGAGTGGCTGGCGTACGTGCTGTTCCCGGTGGCGGCGCTGCTGCTCTACCGGCTGCGCCGGCTGCCCCGCTGGCTGCTCGCCACGTTCGCGGTGCTGCTGATGCTGCCGGAGTCCGTGCTCTGCCTGCGCACCGGCAGCCCGTACTTCCCGTTCAGCTGGGCGGCCCGGATCCTCACCGGGTTCACCGCCGGCGTGCTGATCTACCTCGTGGTGCGCGACATCCCGAGGACCGACCGGGTGCGCCGGGTGGCCTCCTGGCTGGGCTGGCTGCTGGTGGCCGCCGTGGTGGGTGGGCTCTGGCTGGGTGCCTGGCTCGGCGTCGCGCCGGAGGGCACCGAGCGCGGCGGCGTGGTGCTGGTGCTGTTCCCGCTGCTGGTCGGCGCGCTGGCACTGGCCGGCGGGTCCCGGCTCGGGGTGGCCCGGGTGCTGTCCACCCGGTGGGCGGTGCACGGCGGCCGGATCTCCTACAGCCTGTACCTGGTACACGTGCCGATCTTCGAGGTGTGCTGGGCGGTGATGGAGCGGATCCCGGCGTTCCACGCGGACACCACCCTGGCCACCGTGCTCACCCCGGTGGTCTTCCTGGCCACCTTCGGCACCGCGCACCTGCTGTTCCGGCTCGTCGAGGAGCCCAGTCGGCGGGCGCTGCGCCGGCTTACCAGCCGTCCACGTGCAACACCTGCTCCAGCGGCTGGCGCGCCGCCGGCCGGAACGTCTCGCCGGTGAAGTAGGCGGTGGGCAGCAGGGCGGCCTGCCGTACGGTCGGCGGAATGCCCAGCAGCTCGCCGACCTCGCGCTCGAACCGCAGGTGCAGGGTGGTCCACGCCGAGCCGAGGCCGCGGGCCCTGGCGGCCAGCATGTAGCTCCACGCGGCCGGCAGTACCGAGCCCCACAGCCCGGCCTGGTTGCTCGCCGGCAACTCCGTCGAGCCGACCTCGATGCACGGGATCAGCAGCACCGGCACCCGGCCCATCACCTCGCCGAGGTAGGACGCGCTGTCGCCGACGCGCTGCTGCACGGCGGCCCGCGCCGGGTCGTCGCCGTGCAGCGAGCCGGCGAATGAGCCCGAGTTGGCGTAGTCGGCGAACGAGCGCCGGTAGAACTCGCCGACCGCGGCGCGCCGCTCGGCGTCGGTGACCACCACGAAGTGCCAGCCCTGCCGGTTGGAGCCGCTGGGCGCCTGCAGGGCAACCTCGAGGCACTCCTTGACCAGCTCCAGCGGCACCGGGCGGTCCAGGTCCAGTCGCTTGCGCACCGAGCGGGTGGTGCTCAGCAGCTCGTCCGGGGACAACGGCAGCACACTAGTTCCAGTCATCCCCCGATCTTCCCGCGAGTCGCTAGATTCCGCGGGCCGAGTCGCTGGATTCCGCGGGCGCGTCAGCCCGATTTGCGCGGCGCGGGGTCGTCCGGATCTCACCGTAGGGATCGCCCGGCGGCCGGCGTCGATTATCGTCGCCACCGTGCTCGTCCGTTGGTTCGCTCCGCTCGCCGATCGATTCCTCGCGGCGGACCACGGGCTGCTCCGGTTCCGGTTCGCGCTGCGCGCGGTGCTGTCCGTGGTGCTCGCCGCCGCGGTGCTGGCCGGGCTGCGGATCCCGGTCACCGCCCTGCTGCTCGGCTGCGTGGCCGCGATGATCTGCTCGACCTCGATGCGCACCGGTACCGGCAACCAGCGCGCGCTGAACATCCTGCTGTTCGCGCTGGCCATGAGCGTGTCCGTGACGTTGGCCTCGGTGCTGTCGCCGCACCGGATCGTCAGCGACGCCGTCTTCGTAGCGATCATGTTCATCGGGGTGTCCCTGCGCCGCTTCGACCAGCTCGGCTCCAGCATCGGCATGGGCGCGTTCATGGCGTACTTCTTCGCCCTGTACCTGCACGCTGTGCCGGCGCTGCTGCCGGCGATGTTCCTGGCCGTCGGGATCGGGACGGCCTGCTGCGCGGTGATGTCGCTGTTGGTGTTCCGGGAAACGCCCGCGAAGACGCTGAACCGCACGCTGGTGTCCATCCGGGCCCAGGTGGCCAGGCTGGTCGACGTGCTGGCCAAGCTGCTCGAGGACGGCGCCCGGTTGCCGCAGGGCCAGGACATGCCCCGCGCGGTGGCGCGGCAGGCCACCCGGATGCACGAGACCATGCTGCAGATCGAGGACAACGCGGACCTGCTCGGGCTGGCCCCCCGATGGCAGCGCCAGCTGGTGGACGCCGAGCTGTCCGCCGACCGGCTGGCCCGGGCCACGGTGCGGGCGCTTTCCGACGACCTGGACGCGGTCACCCGCGCCGACCTCGCGGCGGACCTGCGCGGCCTGCACCGGTTCCTGGACCGCAACCCGGGGCCCGCGCTGGCCCTGGACATCGACGAGCTGCTGCTCCGGATCGCCCGCTACGACATCCTCGGCGACGCCGGCGCGCTGGCCTCCGAGCCCGAGCACCACACGCTGCTGGTCCGCCGGGCGATCCGCGAGCTGCTGCTGTCCATGGTGCAGATCCGGCGCACGACCCTGCGGCTGATGACCGAGCCTGGCGACAACTCGGCGGGTCCTGCCGACGCAGGGGTGGCGGACCGGGAGGAGCCGCTCGAGGACGACTCCGACGAGGCCGCGGACATGGAGCCGCCGACCCCGGAGGCGGAACCGGGCGCCCCGGCTGCTCCGGCTGCGAAAGCCCGGGAGCTGAACCCGGCCACCCGCGCCGGGATCCAGGCCGCGATCGGCGGGGCGCTGGCCATCGTCGGCGGCGAGCTGCTCTCGGCGCAGCGTTGGTACTGGGCGGTGATCGCCGGCTACATCGTGTTCGCCGGCACGACCAGCCGGGGCGACCTGCTGGTCAAGGGGTGGCGCCGGGTCTGGGGCACGCTGCTGGGCATCATCGCCGGCACCGTGCTGGCCACCCTGCTCGCCGGCAAGACCGAGTTGAACGTGGCGGCGCTGCTGGCCTGCATCTTCCTGGCGTTCTACACGCTGCGGGTGTCCTACGCGACCATGACCTTCTTCATCACGGTCATGCTCGGCATGCTCTACGACATCCTCGGCACGTTCACCCCGGACGTGCTGCTGCTGCGGCTGGCCGAGACGGCCATCGGGGTCACCGGGTCGGTGATCGCCGCCATGCTGGTGCTGCCCACCCGAACCAGGACCACCGTGCTCACCGAGCTGCACGACTACTTCGGTGCGCTGCGCGACGAGCTGCTCGACGCCGAGCGGCTGCTGGTGCACGCGGACCGCGTCTCGGTGATCGCGGCTACCCGCGAGGTGGACCGCGCCGCGACCGACGTGCGTAAGGCGATCGACCCGATGTTGCACCGGCTGAGCCCGTCGCGGGTCCGCCGGGGGCACGCCACGCGGTTGCTCACGCTCGCCGAGGAGTCCTCGCTGACCGCGCGCAACCTGGCCAGGGCGGCCGAGCCGGGGGCGCTCGCCGGGATCCCCGAGGCGGCGCACACCCTGGAGCGGTTGATCGCCAACACCGAGGCGCTGCTGGCCGCCACGGAGGTTCCGCCGAAGACCGCGCGGCTGGTCAGCGGCTCGGAGCTGGCCCCGAGGGTGGACGTGCGGGCCCACGCCCAGGCGAGCAGCGCCGGCGAGCCGGACCGGATCCATGTGCTGCACCTGCGCCGCGTGATCAACGCGCTGGACCGGCTGGACAAGCTGCTGCTCGGCATGGCCGCCCCGCTCGCGCAGACCATCTCTGTGCCGCGTGGCGAGGTCGTGCCGGAGGCCGGTCCGTCGCGGCGCCCCCGGCCGGCGACGTCCAGTGCGGCCGAGCGCGGCGGTGCGGCCGCGCGCGGCGGTGCGGCGGAGGGCGGTGGTAGGGACGAACGCGGTGATGGGGACGACGGCGTGGCCGGCGATTCCCGGGACCGGCTGTTGCGTGTCCTGCTGGACGAGCCGGGCCGCGCCCTGCACGCCTTCGAGGACCTGCTGAGCTCACGGGATGAGCTGGACCGGGGGGACGGCTCGCGGCGTAGCTCGCGAGAGCGGTTGTCCGGCGCGGTCCAGCGGCTGCGCGCGGCCGGGCTGACCTCTGCGCAGATCGCCGAGCTCGCCGGTTTCAGCGAACGCGAGCTGGCCGGCCTGCTCGTCGACCACGCACCCCCGTCGCCCCGCCCCACCGGCACCGGCCTCAGCTGACATCCGGCCGCACAGCCGCACCCAGGCTCGCCGCACAAACCGTCGGTGGCCCACACACAGCGTTTGGTGGCCACACACGGCGTTTGGTGGCCACACACGCCGTCTGTAGGCGGCACATGAGTTCAAACTCGTGTGTGGGCACCTGAATCCGGGTGCGACGGCCGCAGCCTGTGTGTGGGCGCCGGCCAGCCGGGGGCGGCGGCCAGCGCTAGGGCGCCGGCCAGCGCCAGGGTGCCGGTTGGCCGGGGGCGGCGCCAGCCAGCCGGCGGCTAGAGCGGCAGGCGGCGGAAGATCGGGCGGGGGACGTGTCGGAGTGCGCTCATCACGGCGCGCAGCGGGCCGGGCGCCCAGACCAGCTCGCGTTGGTTGCGCACGGCGTCGGCCACCACGTCGGCGACGTCGGAGGCGGTGACCGACAGCGGGGCCGGTGACATGCCGGCGGTCATCCGCGTCTTGACGAAGCCGGGGCGGACCACGGTGACCCGCACCCCGGACGGCCGCAGCGCCTCGCTGAGCCCGAGGTAGAACCCGTCCATGCCGGCCTTCGAGGAGCCGTAGACGAAGTTGGACCGCCGGACCCGCTCGCCGGCCACCGAGGACAGCGCCACGATCGCGCCGTGCCCCTGGGTACGGAACTGACCGGCCAGCGCCACCCCGACGGAGACCGCCGCCGTGTAGTTGACGGTGGCCATCTCGACGGCGGCGTCGACGTCCTGCCAGGCGACCTCGGCATCCCCGAGTACGCCGAAGGCCACCACCGCCACGTCGATGTCACCGCCGGCGAACGCCTTGGCCACCACCTCGGCGTGCGTGCCGGTGTCCACCGCCGAGAAGTCCAGGGTCTGTACCGCGCAGCCGCCCTGCTCGAGCCCGGCCACCGCCTCGTCCAGCCGCCCGGACGCCCGCCCGGCCAGGACCACCCGGATCGGGCGGCCACCGGCGAGCCGGCGCACGATGGCCAGCCCGATCTCGGAGGTACCGCCCAGCAGCAGTACGGACTGCGGGTTGCCAACCGCGTCGATCATCGGGAGATCACTCAGACCAGCTCCAGCCGTCGTGCCATATCGGAGGTGAACACCCCGGCCGGGTCGGCGGCGGAGCGCACCTTGCGCCATTCGTCGAGTCGGGGGTAGCCGCACCGGATCGCCGCCGGCGAGGTACGCGACTCCTTGGCCAGGTAGTGCCGCCCACCGGCGTCCAGCACCAGCGTGTCCAGCTCGGTGCACAGCTCGGCGAGCCCGGCAGCGATCGGGAAGTCCACGGTGATCGTCCAACCCGCCTCGGGGAAGGACAGCGGCGCGTTGTTGCCGGCGCCGAACCGCTTGAGCACGTTCAGCCCGGATGCGTGGTTGGACGCGGCGATCTTCTCCACGATCCGGCGGAAGCTGTCCTCGGCGCCCATCGGCACCAGGAACTGGTACTGCAGGAAGCCGCGTTTGCCGTACACCCGGTTCCAGTCCGCGAACACGTCCAGCACCTGGTAGAAGGCGGTGATGTTCTGCACCGCGTCGCGCTGGCGGCGGGGTGCCTTGCGATACCAGAGCTCGCTGAACGCGCGCAGCGTCCTCGGGTTGGCCAGCCCGTTGGGGAACACGTCCGGGAAGCGCAGCAGCTGCGGAGCATCGAACTTCAGCGGCGCCTTACGAAGCTTCGCCGGCAGCTCGTCGCGCCGCGCCAGCGAGCCCCGGGTGAGCACCGCGCGGCCGAGGGCGGCGCCGGTGGTGGTCGTGTCGAACCAGGCGGCCGAGTAGTCGTACCGGTCGTCCGAGCCGTCGGTGAGCAGCTCCATCAGCTCGTCGAGGTTCGCGGTGCGGTCGGTGTCGACCACGAAGTACGCCGACTCGCAGCGCTTCAGCGCGACGGTGGCGCGCAGCATGACGCCGGTCAGTCCCATGCCACCGACGGTGGCCCAGAACAGGTCGGACTCGGGCCCGTCCGGGGTGAGCGTGTGCACCGTGCCGTCGGCCGTGGCCAGGTCGATGGACCGCACGTGGTTGCCGAAGCTGCCCGCGGTGTGGTGGTTCTTGCCGTGGATGTCGGAGGCGATCGCGCCGCCCACGGTGACTTGCCGGGTGCCCGGCAGTACCGGGACCCACAGCCCGAACGGCAGCGCGGCCCGCATCAGTGCGTCCAGGGATACCCCGGCGTCGACGGTGACGATTCCGCTGTCCGCGTCGATCGCGTGGATCCGGTCCAGCCCGGTCATGTCCAGCACCAGGCCGCCGGCGTTCTGTGCCGGGTCGCCGTAGGAGCTGCCGAGGCCGCGCGCGGTGATGCCCCGGGGGCCGGGCTCGCGCAGTGCGGCGAGCACGTCGGCCTCCGAGCTGATCGGCGCCACCAGTGCGGTGGTGGGCGCGGTGCGACCGAACCCGGTGAGTCGTTGCGGCCGGGCGGTGCGCGGTACGGCGGGCTCTGCTGACATCGCTGCTCAGGCTACTCAGTGCAGTGGCCACGTCCGGGCACGGGTCGGCCGGTGGTTCAGGTGACGGGTCGAGGGGAAGGACCGGAGTCCGCTCGCTACCCTGACCGTGTGGATGTGAGCCCGGCGACCGCGCCCCCGACGGAGGGCCGCTCTCGGCTGTTCGCCCAGCTCGCCCGGTTTGTGCTGGTCGGCTGCCTGGCGGCGGTCGTCGACTACGGCATTTATCAGACCCTGCTGCACTTCGACCTGCACACCAGTGTGGCCAAGGCGATCAGCTTCATCTGCGGCACCACGGCGGCGTACCTGCTGAACAAACGGTTCACTTTCAACTCCAGCGCCACCCGCGGCGCGGGCCGGTTCACCGGCTTCCTGCTGCTCTACGGCACCACGTTCTTCGTGAACGTGGGCGTGAACGCGCTCGCCCTGAAGCTGATCCCGGAGATGGCCTGGCAGACCACCATCTGCTGGCTGATCGCGCAGGGCACCGCGACGTGCATCAACTTCCTGGTCCTGCGCACGGTGGTCTTCCGCCGCTGACCCTCCCGGCGCCGGCACACACCTCCCGGCGCGGACACACACCTCCGGGCGCCGGCGCACACGTCCCGGCGCGGGCACACACCTCCGGGCGTTGACACACGGTCTTCGGATACGGCACACGCGTTCTAACTCGTGTGTGGCGTCCGGAGTCCGTGTGTGAGAACGAGAGCGTGTGTGTGGGCACCCGTTGCGGGTGTCCGCCGGCTTGTGTGTGGGCGCCGGAGTGCGTGTGTGGGCACCCGAATGCGGGTGTGCGCCAGGGGGTGTGCGCCAGGCCTGGGTGCGCGCCGGAGTGAGTGTGCGCCCCGGAGTGCGGGTGTGCGCCGGAGTCCGAGGTCAGCGGCTGCCGACGCCTACCCAGGAGAAGCCGGCGCGGCGCAGCACGTCGGGGTCGAGCAGGTTGCGGGTGTCCACCACGGTGCGGTTGGCCGCCACCCGGGCCAGCGCCGGCCAGTCCAGCGCGCGGAACTCGGGCCACTCGGTGAGCACCACGATCGCGTCGGCGTCCTTGGCAGCGGCCATCACGTCGTCGGCCACTGCGACGCCGTCGGTCAGCCCGGCCACCGGCGCCGGACAACCCGGGTCGAACCCGGTCAGCTCGGCGCCCTCCGCGCGCAACCCGGCGGCCACCGCCAACGCCGGAGAATCGCGCAGATCGTCGGTACCGGCCTTGAAGGTCAACCCGAGCAACCCGATCCGCTTGCCCGCCAGGGAGCCACCCACCGCCGCCCGCACCTTGGCCACCATCCGGCCGCTTTGGCGCTGGTTGGTCTGCAACGAGGCATCCAACAACGGGAACTCGAACCCCGCCGCATCCGAAATCTGCATCAACGCGTGCGTGTCCTTCGGCAGACACGAGCCGCCCCAGCCCGGTCCCGGCTTCAGGAAGGCCTGCCCGATCCGTCGGTCATAGCCCATCCCCTCGGTGACCTCCCCCACGTCCGCACCCAACCGCTCACACAACTCCGCCATCGCATTCACATACGACAACTTCATCGCCAGGAAGCAGTTCGCCGCATATTTGACCAGCTCCGAGCTGGCCGCGTCGGTCAACAATGTCGGCGCGCCCAGCCGCGAATACAACGCCGCCACTCGTTCCGCCGCGTCCTGCTGATCACAACCGACCACAATCCGGTCCGGGTTCAAAAAATCGTGTACCGCGCTGCCCTCCCGCAAAAACTCCGGATTGGACACCACCGCCACGTCGCGGCGCCCCAACAACTGCCGCGTCCGGGCCGCCGTCCCCACCGGCACGGTCGACTTGTTCACCACCACACAGCCGCGCGGCAACAGATCCCGCACCTCGTGGGCGACCGCCTCCACCGCCGCCAGATCGGCCGCCCCGCCCTCACCCATCGGCGTGGGCACACACAGGAACACCACCTCGACCGGCTCTTCGACCGCGCCAACCGGGGCGATCGCCTCCCGCGCGCCGAGTACGAACGACAACCGGCCAGCGGCCATCCCCTCGGCCACCAGCTCGGGCAGCCCCGGCTCCAGAATGTCCACATCGCCGTCGCGCAGCCGGGCAATCTTCGCCGCGTCCACATCGGCGCACACCACCCGATGCCCCAGCGACGCCAAGCACGCACCGGTGGTCAGACCGACATATCCAGCGCCGATAACGGCAATCCGACGAACAAACACGATGCTCCCTAGGGCCGACGGAAAGGAGCGCGCGGCCGGAGCGGCGGTGAACGTCCGCGCGCTGGGGGCTGGCCCGCGAATCGGCGTCCGAAAAGGGGGGGCGATGGATCGCCGGTGCCGTGGGTCAGGGTGCCTCGAACCCCATTGTTTCCTCGGCAGCGGTACCGCGCAGGCCTACCAGCCTGAACATTGGTGATCTCTGAGCTGTCCAGCAGGTTTATCCGCCGGAAGATGGCTCAGGGCGCGCGGTGGAACCGCTCGCGGCGGCCGAGTCGGACCAGCCGCAGCCACTCCCGGAAGCCGGCCGGGTCGCGCTTGGAGATCAGGAAGTACCAGCCGAACCGGACCAGCTCGAGCGCGCCGATCAGCCGCATGCCGCGCTGCCCGAACAGGTAGCCGCGGTTGCGGTAGGTGTAGTACCGCTTGACCGGGTCCTCCGGGTCCTGGGCGTGCAGCCGGCCGCCCAGCATCGGCTTGAACTCGTCGGAGCCGTTGGGGTGTACGTAGGCGGCGCGCAGGCAGGTGCCGAACGGCAGCCCCGAGCGGACCACCCGCCGGTGCATCTCCACCTCGTCGCCCCGGACGAACAGGCGAAGGTCCGGCACGCCGACGACGTCCAGCGTGCTGGCCCGGAAGAGCGCACCGTTGAAGAACGAGGCGATGCCCGGCAGCAGCTCGCCGTCGCCGAGGGCATCCCGGCCCCGGTGCCAGCGCAGGCCGCGGCGCAGCGGGAACGCCAGGGTGTCCGGGTCGGCTTGGTCGGCCACGACCGGGGAGACCACCGCGAGGTCGCGGCGCCGGGCGGTGTCCAGCAGCGTGGCCAGCACGTGCTCGTCGGCGGCCCGGCCGTCGTCGTCACCCAGCCACACCCAGTCCGCGCCCAGTGCCAGCGCGTGCAGCATGCCCAGCGCGAATCCGCCGGCGCCGCCCAGGTTGTGCCAGGACCGCAGGTAGGTGACCGGTAGCCCGCAGGCCTCGACCACCTCCCGGGCCGGCTGGTCGGGGCCGTTGTCCACTACCACCAGGTGTGCCACGGGGTGGCTCTGCTTGGCCATCGCGGCCAACGAGTCGACCAGTAGCTCGGTCCGGTGCCGGGTGACCACCACGGCCACCACGGAGTCGGTCGGCAGCGGGGTGTTCACCGGCGCTCGCTCAGCTCGGCGTACACGTCACGCCCCTTGTAGTGGTTGAGTACGTCGCGCAGCGGGCCGTGGTCCTTGATCTGCCCGTGGTCCATCCAGATCCCGGTGTCGCACAGGTCGACCAGGAACTCGTCCGAGTGCGACGCGAACACCAGCATGCCGGAGCGCTCGACGAGCGCGTTCAACCGGTCGCGGGCCTTGGCCAGGAACTCCGCGTCCACCGCGCCGATGCCCTCGTCGAGCAGCAGGATCTCCGGATCGATGCTGGTCACGACACCGAGCGCGAGCCGCACCCGCATGCCGGTCGAGTAGGTGCGCAGCGGCATCGACAGGTAGTCGCCCAATTCGGAGAACTCGGCGATGTCGTCTACCCGGGCCTGCATCTGCTTGCGCGTCATGCCGAGGAACAGCCCGCGCACCATGATGTTCTCGAACCCGGAGATCTCCGGGTCCATGCCGACGCCGAGGTCGAACACCGGGGCGACCTTGCCCTGGATCAGGGCGCTGCCCCTGGTCGGCTCGTAGATGCCGGACATCAGCCGCAGCAGTGTGGACTTGCCGGCCCCGTTGTGCCCGACCAGGCCGACCCGGGCGCCCTGGTGCAGCGACAGGTTGATGTCGCGCAGCGCCTCGATGATCGGCACCCTGCTCTCGGTGCCGATCCGGCCGCCGGCCTTGCCGAGCACCGCCTTCTTCAGCGACCGGCTCTTGGCGTCGAAGATCGGGAAGTCGACGAAGGCGTGCTGGATGTCGATGCTGACCATTGGCTACTCACTCACACCCAGTACGCGACGCGGGAACGGTAGTTGCGCAGCACGAGCAGGGCCGCTGCCCAACCCACCACGGTAATCGCCCCGGCCACGATCCAGTGCCGCCAGAAGATCTGTTCCCCGAGCATCGGCTCGCGGACGATCTCCAGGAAGTGCATCACGGGGTTCAGCTCGGCCAGCTGGGCCCGCTCCGCGACGTGCGGGTTCGGGTTATTGGCCAGCGTGTTGTAGTCCCAGACGATCGGGGTCATGTAGAAGACCAGCTGCACGACGCTGGCGATGATCGGCGGGATGTCCCGGAACCGGGTGGCGATGATGCCGGACAGGATCGCGATCCAGAAGCCGTTGACCATCAGCAGCGCGAACGCCGGCACCGCCAGCACCAGCGTCCAGCTGATCGGCTGCGGGAACAGCAGGATCAGGATCAGCCAGATCACCAGGTTGTGCAGGAAGAACAGTGTCTGCCGCCAGATCAGCCGGAACACGTGCAGGCTGAGTGGCGCCGGCAGGAACTTGATCAGGCCCTCGTTGGAGATGAAGACCTCGCTGCCCTCCAGGATGCAGCCGGAGATGAAGTTCCAGATCAGCAGGCCGGTGGCCACGTAGGGCA
>Ga0137415_10005609_pt1 | contig 12432 bp, 9 predicted proteins | sample CZODoug3_1_1_16f_FD_183082 | JGI IMG/M metagenome (GOLD analysis project Ga0137415, IMG submission 183082) | Vadose zone soil fungal communities from Angelo Coast Range Reserve, California, USA - CZODoug3_1_1_16fungal (Hybrid Assembly) | ecosystem: Environmental > Terrestrial > Soil > Vadose...
CGCGTCCCCAGTGTCGAATGTAACCAGCTTCACGACTTCAGCCTCGCTTAACTCCTTCGTCGACGGATGGTCCCTAAGCCGACAGGTCCAGTCTCATCTGCTACAGTCGACGCCGCCCCGCACCTATACTAAACTCAGTGCTACACTCACCCGAACGGGCCTGTAGCTCAGCGGTTAGAGCAGCGGACTCATAATCCGTTGGTCCCAGGTTCAAATCCTGGCGGGCCCACCAACTGTTTCCGTAACTTACCATCAACATCAGATCCTTCTGGCTAGACGACCTCTCCTCTTCAATCGTTCTTATCGTCTTTTTTTTGAACTCCGTTGGTCTCAACCCCGCTCTGTCTCGCAAACTTTTCTCTATGTGGCTAAATCTAACCAAAAGGAGGACAACATGGCAGCCAGAAAATCCGGTTCGCGCCGCAGGTACGGTAAAGGAGCAGGTAAGACGGTGGCTAGTGCCATGCGCAGAAGAAAGCGCGGCACGCTCCGCTCCGGCAAAGGCGGTAAGGGCGGCCGGGTAACGAGCCGCAAACAGGCCATCGCCATCGGCCTTTCGGAAGCGCGCAAGAAAGGCGCCAAGGGCCCCCGCAAAAAATCCAGTTAGCACCGCTAACGCTCTGATTCCTGCTGTGCCTACGCATGGATAGCGCCGCATCTTGCCATCGCCTGCTGAGGGCGCGATAGAGATGCGCGCCAACGCATGTCCCGAACTCGATCCATTGGAAAACTTCGCCTCGCGGCCCACGCGGTGTATAGTCTGCCCCTAGACGCACACATCTCCGCGGAGGCCTGTCATGCGACTCGCTGTCTTCGTTTTCTTTCTTTATTTAACTCCCTCTCTCTTCGCTCAACAGTCGCAAGTCCCTGAAATCCGCTACCGCTCCGTCCCCGATTTCCTCAAGCTTCCCGCCGACCTCTACCTCGGCGAAGCTGTCGGCGTTGCCGTCAATTCCAAAGGCCACATCTTTGTCTTTTCGCGCGGCAGCACCACCGGCCCAGCCTACGGAGCCGCCGCCGCACAGCTGCTCGAATTTGCCCCCGACGGAAAATTTCTTCGCGAGATCGGTCACAACCTCTACGCCTGGTCCTTCGCCCACTCCGTCCGCATCGACAGAGACGACAACATCTGGGTCGCGGATAAAGGTTCCGACATGGTCATCAAGTTCAATCCGCAAGGCCGCGTCGTACTGGTCTTCGGCCGCAAGCAGGAAGCTTCTGACGAAGGCACCGAGCCGCTCAAGCATCCCAAGCCGCCGCTTCCTCCCGTCGACGGAATGTTCCGCCAGGTGACCGACATGGCCTGGGATTCTGCCGGTAACACCTACATCAGCGATGGCTACATCAATTCCCGCGTCGCCAAAGTCGACAAGAATGGTGTCTGGCTCAAATCCTGGGGTGACCCCGGCGATCAGCCTGGCCAATTCAACACTCCCCACAACATAGGCGTCGACGCGCACGACAACGTCTACGTTGCTGACCGCGGCAATCGCCGCATTCAAGTCTTCGACACCGAAGGTAAATTCCTCCGCCAAATCACGATCGACGTGCCCATCGCTCACGACGCACGGCCGGCCATCGGCAATCGCCCCACGCAGAACACTGGCACCATGTCTCCCGGCGCGCCCTGGACCATTTGCATCACACCCCCGCCCAATCAAGTCCTCTTCACCTCCGACGCCTTTCCCGGCCGCATCTACAAACTCAGCCTCGATGGCAAAGTCCTCGGCATGTTTGGTCAAGCCGGCAAGCGACCTGGCGAGTTCGGCTGGGTCCACGAAATCGCCTGCCCCTCCGAAAACGAACTCTACGTCAGCGAAATCCTCAACTGGCGCGTCCAAAAACTAATCCTCGAGCCCATCCATTGAGCTGTGCATTTCCACCGCCAGCGATTTGCCGTTCGCATTTTTTGGAGTGCGGCGGTCTTGTTTATCCTGCTTGCCCCGAGTCGCGAGGGGAGCCCCGAAGGGCCGCCGCTTTCACGGTTTCTCCACAAGAAGACTTTTGCCGCAAGCCAAAAAAGTGTAGTCTCTCGCCCTAACTGATCGCAGAACGAGAAATCATCCTGACTGGAGACGAATATGACCGACCGTCGAACTTTCCTTCAAACCGCCGCAGCAGGAGCAGCCGCGCTCGCCTTACCTAGTTGGACGCGAGCCGCAGCCCCCTCCGACCTCGACCCCATCTTCGCCGAAATCACAAAGCGTCATGACGAATCCCTAAAGCGCCTGCAAACCTGGATTCACCAGCCCTCCATCGCCGCCGAAAATCGCGGCATGAACGAAGGCTGCGAGCTCACCATGCAAATGCTCCGCGAAGCTGGCTTCGCGCAAGTCGCCAAGGTTCCCACCGACGGCCAGCCCGGCATCTTCGCCACGCTCGACGCCGGCGCTCCGAAAACGCTTGGCCTCTACTTCATGTACGACGTCAAGCAAGTCGATCCCGCCGAATGGTCCTCGCCGCCGTGGGACGCCGCGCTCGTCGACAAGCCCGGCCTCGGCAAAGTAGTCATCGGCCGCGGCGCCGTAAACCAAAAAGGCCCCGAAGCCACCTTCCTCGCCGCACTTCACGCCATTCACGGCGCAGGCCGCAAGCTCCCCGTCAATCTCGTCTTTGTAGCCGAAGGCGAGGAAGAAATCGGTTCCCCGCATTTCCACCAGGTAGTCCATCGCCCAGAAGTCCTCGCCGCCGTAAAAAAGTGCAGCGGCATCTTCATGCCCTCTTCCTCGCAAGGACTCGATGGCGAAGTCACCATCACTCTTGGCGCCAAAGGTGTCGTCGAACTCGAGCTCATCTCCAGCGGAGAGAAGTGGGGCCGCGGCCCGCGCAAAGACGTGCACTCCAGCAACAAGGCGCGCCTCGACAGCCCCGCATGGCATCTTGTCGAAGCCCTCGCCACGCTCGTTTCCCCCGACGGCAACGATCCCGCCATCGAAGGTTTCGCCGCGAAAGCCCGCCCCGTTTCCGACGCCGAAAAGAAAATGATCGCCCAAGCCGCCACCCGCCTCAACGAGGCCAACACCAAGAAACTCCTCGGAGTCGATCATTGGGTTCACGACGTAAGCTGGCACGAAGCGATCGAACTCCTCGTCTCGCGCCCCACTGTCAATATCGAAGGATTAGTCGGCGGCTACACCGGTCCCGGCGGCAAAACCATTCTCCCCGGCCGCGCCGTCGCCAAGATCGACATGCGCCTCGTTCCGGACATGACCGCCGCGGAAGCGCTCGCCGCGCTAAAAGCCCATCTCGCCAAAAAAGGTTTCGCCGATATCGAAGTGAAAATGAGCGGCGGCTATGATCCCACCAGCACGCCCGCCGACGCCGAGCTGATTCGCGTCTCCAACGCCGTATATCGCCGCCACGGAATCGATCCCGTGCTCCTGCCGCGCAACGCCGGCTCCTGGCCCGGCTACGTTTTCACCGGCGACCCGCTGCGCCTCCCCGCCGGCCACTTCGGTCTCGGCCACGGCAGCGGCGCCCACGCCCCCGACGAATACTACGTAATCGAATCGGCCAACCCGAAAGTTCAGGGTCTCGACGGCGCCACTCGCTCCTACGTCGAGTATCTGTACGAACTAGCTTCCACATCCTGAAACGGTGTGAACGGGAAGGTTCTGATGAGCGGCCGGCTCTACCAAAGCGGAGAAGTTACTCTAGAGACGTTTGCCCTGGCAAAGTCGCGGCGACGTAACTGTAGCTTAGGTTTACCCTGAGCCTCGAACGGGTCCGCCGTTTGGACCTGAGGCTTCTCGTCGTGTCCTGCGAATGCCTATCTAAGCAAGACCCGCCTTAGTGAACGGCAACTCCCGAATCCGTTTCCCCGTCGCCGCAAAAATAGCATTGCAAAGCGCCGGCGCAATCGCCGGCAAGCCCGGCTCCCCAATACCGCCCGGAGCCGCATCGCTCTCCACAATGTGTACATGCGTCACCCGCGGCGCCGAATTCATGCGCGCCACCGGAAACGTATCGAAATTCGATTGCTCAATCGCTCCATTCGCCGCGGTAATCTCTCCCCACAGTGCAATGCTCGTCCCCATCACCGCCGCGCCCTCAAACTGGCTTCGCGCCATCTCCGGATTCACCACCGTCCCCGCATCCAGCGCCGAATCCACACGCGTGATCTGCACTTTTCCCGCATCATTCACCTGAACCTGCACCACGGAAGCCGCGTAAGTCAAAAAGCTCCGGTGCATCGCAATCCCCATCCCAAATCCATTCCCATTCTTCTTCTTGCCCCAACCAGCTTTCTCGGCCGCAAGTTGTACCACCCGCTTGAATCTTCCCGTATCGATAGGATACTGCTCGTAACTGCCGCCGTAATTCGTGTAATCCTTCGGCAGCTCCGTCTTCGGCACAATGCGGTCCGGCCCCAGCAGCGCCAGCGTGTACTCCACTGGATCCTTGCCCGCCGCATGCGCCAGCTCGTCCGTAAACCCCTGGATCGCAAACGCATGATAAATGTTAGCCACCGACCTCAGCCACCCGATGCGCACGTGCGCCGTGGCCGGCCCATTCTCCGAGCGATGATTCGGAATCGCGTACGGTAAATCCGAGAATCCCAATCCAAGTTCACCTGCGTCCGAATACACCGCGTTAGCGTCAAACGTCGACCCGATGGGCGGAAACACCGTGCGTTGCAGCCAAGCCGTCGGCTTCCCGTCTGCGCCCAACGCCGCCTTCATATACATCGCCGAAACCGAATGATACGTGTCGAACCGGATATCGTCCTCGCGCGTCCACACCACTTTCACCGGCTTTCCGGTTTTCTTGGACAGCACCGCCGCTTCCACGGCAAAATCCGGAAACGATTTCCGCCCAAACGCGCCGCCCAGCAGCGTGACGTGAACGGTCACATCCTCTTTCTTTGCGCCCACTGCCTCCGCAATCGCATCCCGCGCGCCCTGCGGATTTTGCGATGGAACCCACGCTTCGACTTTCCCATCGCGATAAACCGCCAGCGCCGCCGGCGGCTCCATGGAGGCGTGCGCCAATAGCGGCGCATAATATTCCGCCTCAATCACCTTTCCGCCCTTTGCGAACGCTTCGTCTACGTTCCCGACTTCCCGGATAACTTTCCCTGGCTTCCGCGCCGTCTCTTCCAACTCTTTGCGATACGGTCCCGAATTAAAAACTTTGTGCGCGCTCTCGTCCCATTCCACCTTCAGCTTCTTTCGCCCCTGCATAGCCGACCACGTGCTGTCCGCCAGCACGGCGACTCCGCCCAGCGCTTGCATATTGACCGGCGGCTTGTAAGTCGGAATCGTCTCGGTTTTTTTCACGCCGCTCACCGCCAGCGCCTCTTTGTCATCCACCGACTTCACCGTGCTGCCCATCACCGGCGGATGCATCACCGTCGCGTACAGCATCCCTTCCATCCGCGTGTCTTGACCAAAAATTCCTTTGCCCGTGCACAAATCCTTCAAGTCATAACCCGACGCATCTTTCCCGATGTAGCGCCATTCGCTGCGCGGCTTCAGCTTCACTTCTTCTTTCTTCGGCACGTCCTGCTTCCCCGCCGCCGTGGCCAATTCCCCATATCCCAGCTTCTTCCCGGATTTCTTGTGCACCACCGCATGCAATTCTGTCGAGCATTCCGCAGCCGGCACGTTCCACTGCTGCGCCGCCGCCCTCACCAGCATTAACCGCGCCGTAGCTCCCGCTTCCCGCAGCGGCACAAAAAAGCTCACCACCGAATGCGACCCGTCCGTATCCTGGTCGCCATATTTTTCATCCCCAGTCGCCTGCACCACTTTCACCCGCGCCCAATCCGCATCCAACTCATCCGCCACAATCCGCGGCAGCGCCGTCCGCACGCCATTCCCCATCTCCGACCGGTGCGCCACAATGTAAGCAGTCCCGTCCGTATCAATCGCCACATAAACGCTCGGGTGCAACGGCGCCTTATTCATCGGCCCAGCCGGATCCAGCCCGCCCACGTCACCGCCAGCAAGTAAGTCCACCGGGATCAGCCGCACGCCCAACACAAACGCCCCCGCCCCCACCACGCCCTTCAGAAATCCCCGCCGGCTAACATTTTCGATGGCAATCATGTGCCCCTCTCAATTTCCAGGCTCCCGCGTTCCACCCAAGTTGAAACCAACACGCTACATCCTACCGCCAATCCCATTTTCCGCAACACACAGCGTTGGCCGGGCCGTTGTAGGGGCGAGCTTTAGCGCGTCCCAGCGGTTAGCCGCCGAGTAGAAATCTGCGAGGCTTCAGCCTCGCCCCAGCGCCGTAGGCGCGGCACAGGTTAGCCCAGTACGTGAGTGCTGGGAAAGTAACTCGCGGGGAGGTGCGACACACTACCACCAATCTGCCGAATCCGCCGATCCCCTACTCCACTCGGAGCGCCTCCACCGGATCCAATCGCGCCGCCCGCCAAGCCGGCAACACACAAGCCGCAATCGCCACAACCAACAAAATCACCGCCACGCCAGCAAACACGCCGGCATCCAAAGGCTCCACGCCATAAAGCAAATCGCGAATCATCTTCGCCGCCGCCGCTCCTCCAGCCAACCCCAAAACGAGCCCGAAACTCGCAGGCCGCAACCCGTCCACCAGCGTCAGCCGCACCACCTCCGTCCGCTGCGCTCCCAGCGCCATGCGCACTCCAATCTCGCTCCTTCGCTGCGCCACCAAATACGACAACACCCCATACAGTCCCACCGAAGCCAACACCAGCGAAAGCACCGCAAACGCCAGGGTCAATTCCGCATTGAAGCTCGCGTCCGTCGTCGACCTCCCTATTACCTGCTCCATGGTCAATATATGGAAGACCGCCAAGCTCGGATCCATCTGTGCGACCAACTTTTGAATGGGCAGCGCCAGACTCAGCGTCTCCTGCTGGGATCGAACCACGATCGTCGCGCGATCGAACGTGCCTCGGTAAAGTGGGAAATACATCATCGGTCTGACCGGCTTTGCTATCGCATACCGCGAATCGCCTACGACTCCAACGATTGCATACTCTTTCGGTGCGTCCGGGCCGTCCAGTGCAACCCGAATATGTTTCCCAATCGGATCCTCACCAGGCATATATGTGCGCACAAAGGAATCCGTCACGATCACGGTCGTCGCCCGCTCGAGCCGTTCCCCATCAAGAAACGTCCGGCCACGCAAGAGGGGGATTCCCATCGCCTCGAAGTACCCTGGTTCAGCTCCGCGTCGCACGGCAAATTCGAGCTGGCCTTCCGGCAGCGGAGGATGCTCGACAATGGTCAGCAGGCTATCTCCTCCATATCCGTCTCCGGGAACCAGGGTTACCAGCCCTGCTTTCTGCACTCCGGGTAAACGCCGCGCATCCCCGATCAGCCGCTCAAAAAATGTCGCTCGCTGAACTGCTGTCTGATAGCGCCCCTCGGGCAGCGCCACGTGCATGGTCAAGACGTTGTTCGTGACGCAACCCAGGTTCGTTCCCCGCAAGGTTTGATAGCTCTTCAGGAGCAAGCCGGCGGAAACTAGCAAGACCACCGTAAGCCCAATCTCCACTGTCAAAAGTACCCTGCGCAGCCTTGCCTTGCTCTTCCCTCCGCTGTGTGTCCGCGAGGATTCTAGTAGCGCCTCAGGTATTCCTTTATTGCGCGAGGAAAACGCCGAGAAGACGCCGGCGAACACCCCGCCAAGCATCGTAATTCCAGCGGCAAACAGCAGCACCATGCTATCCATATGGATCGTGTCCACGCGCGCCATATCTTGTCGCGTATGGATCACCCACTGGATCGCGAGGTACGCAAGCTCCAGCCCGATGATTCCCCCCATCACGGAAAGCGCCACGCTCTCTATCACTTGCTCGCGAATCAGACGCCAGCGGCTGCCTCCCAAAGCGCTCCGGATTGCCAGTTCCTTCCGCCGTGCCGCTGATCGCGCCACCAGCAGGTTTGCCACGTTCAAGCACGCAATCAGCAGCACGCAACCCGTCGCTGCCAGCAATACATATAAGGGTGTTTTGTAATCACCGACCATGTCATCGAAGAGCCAGCGCCCGGTGGCGCCTATTCCGATCGCCGCCTGTAAAGGGTGTTCGTCATGAATCCTCTTTTCAATCGTGTCTACCTCCTTGACCCCTTGCGCCATCGGTATGCCTGGCTTCAGCAGCGCGGCCACCTGAAACTCGTGCCAGTCCACCTCGTTCACTATGTTGGCGGGAGTTTCGTGATACAGCGGCGTCCATACCTGCGTGTCCGCGTCCGGATATACAAACCACGACGGCATCACCCCGATGACCGTGTAAGCCTTCGCATTCAGTTGAATGCTTTTGCCAAGGATTGCCGGGTCGCCGCCAAATCGCCTCTTCCAGAGTCCCCACGTCAAAATCACCGTTGCGTTGGCATTGAGGCTATCGTCCCCGGCATCGAATTCTCGTCCCAGTGCGGGTTGCACGCCTAGAATCGAAAATAGATTCCAGGAGCACGTAGTGGCCGCGATTTGTTCTGGCAGTTGCCCCCCGTTTCCGGAAAGGGTGTAACCCGCTCCTCCAAAAACCGCCATCTGTTCGAAGCTCCGCGCTTCTTTCTGCCAGGCCTCAAAGATTCCGCCCGCCACCACGTTAGGGAGCTTGTTCGGGCCTGAAATCTCATAAAGCATCACCAGCCGGTTTGGATCGCCAAACGGCAGCGGCTTCAACAGAACGGATCGCACAATCGCGAACAGCGCCGTGTTCGCCCCAATTCCCAGCGCCATCACCAGTACCACTGCAATCGCAAATCCCGGCGCACGCCGCAGCGTCCGCACTGCGTATTTCAAATCCCGCCAAATGCTATCCAGCATTTCCACCGTATTCCATTCCCAAACCTCTTCGCGCACGCTCACCGCGCTCCCAAGTTTCAGCCGCGCCCGCCGCCGAGCCTCTGCCTCCGGCAAGCCCCGCGCGATGTTCTCGTCGATTTCGTGCGCCACGTGCGCTTCCATCTCACGCAACAACTCATCGTCTTCGCCACGTCGCCGAAAAAATCGCCGAATACTCATACCCATCTCCGTTCGCACTCAGCCAGCCCGTAGGGGCGCAGCACTGCTGCGCCCCAGTTCAGCAACCTCAAAACCACTAGCAATGACTTGGTTTCCACAACTTCATTACTCCGCTTCCTTCATCACCCGCCCGATCGCCCGCACGATTTGCTGCCAGCGGTTCTTTTCCGCGTGTAGCTGCTTCCGACCCTTAACCGTCAACTTGTAATACTTCGCCTTGCGGTTGTTCTCGCTCGTTCCCCAGTACGCTTCCACCCACCCGCGATCCGCCAGCCGGTGCAGCGCCGGATACAGCGACCCCTGTTCCACCTGCAGCACCTCATCCGAACTCCGCTCAATCGCATGCGCAATCGTGTGCCCGTGCGCCGCGCCCATCACCAGCGTCCGCAGAATCAACATGTCCAGCGTCCCCAGCAGCATCTCCTGCCGGCTAGCCTCCGCTTTTCTGCCCATCTCGCCCCTCTCGCTTCCACTCGTACCGTCCACTCGAACCTCTATGGGTCCCACACTATACTCCACTAGACCTTCTATGGAAAGAAACGAAAGACGGCCCAAGAATGTTTCCGAAAATGTTGTGGAACGAGCTGGAAATCGCTGGGCGCCCTGACGATTCGTTCCGGCGTTGCGATTTTCCGCCGACACAGGCAAGCTGATTCCCGGAATACACCGGACATGTCAGCCGAATTCATGCGCCGCGCCATCGCGCTCGCTTTGGAAAATGTGCGCTCGGGCCGCGGCGGCCCCTTCGCTGCTCTCGTCGCAAAAGATGGCCGTGTCATCGCCGAAGGCGCCAACAGCGTCACCTCCACCAACGATCCCACTGCGCACGCCGAAATCGTCGCCATTCGCGAAGCTTGCCGCGTCCTTAGAAATTTTCAGCTTGCAGAGTGCGATCTATACACTACTTGCGAGCCGTGTCCTATGTGTTTGGGCGCTATTTACTGGGCGCGGCCAGCGCGTGTTTTTTATGCGGGACTTGCCGCCGATGCCGCGGACGCTGGCTTCGACGATGCGTTCATTTACGACGAACTAAAAGTCGCACCTGAGGAGCGCCGAATTCCCATGCTTCAATGTATGCGCGAGGAATCGCTGGCAATTTTCTCGGCGTGGAAGCGACAGCCGAACAAAGCTCCGTACTAATCTTCGCTCTGACTTGTTCCCGAGCTTACCCCAAGTCAGTCATGCGGCCAGGCGCCCAGGGCGCGGCGCAAATCCACAAGCTGCCCCAGGTGATACGCGTTGTGGTCCGCCAAAACCAGCGCCTCGCGCAATACCGTGTGCCCGTCGCCGTGTGGAATTTTCGCGAAGAGATCGGTACGCGGATTCTTCACCAGGGCGATCATCTCGTCCAAGTCGCTCTGGAATTGCTGCACGCTCTTGTCCCAATCGGCATCGCTTAGCGGCCCCGGAGTTTTCGGCCAGTAGCCCTCCGGAAACCCCGGCGAAACATGCTTCGGGTTGCGGCTGAATTCCAGGATGTCCCATTGCGCGATTCGCGAATGTTCCAGCAGTTGCCAGCCCGTGTGCGGCAGACCGGGGGCGAACGTGCCGCGTTTGTTGGGCGGAAATTCCTCCAGTGCGTCCATAAAATGCACGTGCGCGGAGCCGCCCTTCAGTACATCGACCACATGCTTGCGCAGCGATGCATCGTTGCTCGCGCCCAAGCCTCCTCCGCTCGAAGCTTTTCCGCCTGCGCTCTTCTTGCTCTTCGCAACTGCCTTCTTTTTCTTCAAGCCTATTTCTCCGAGACAATCACTTGCTGCGGCATTCCCGGCACGGGATGCAGCGTAGAGTTCGCGAATCCCGCGTTGCGAAACATCTTCTCATATTCCGAAAAAGTGTACGCGTCGCCCGCATCGGTGTTTGCGAGCATTATCAGGCTGAACGCTGCCGCGGTCGGCGGCGTCACGCGATCCTCATTCGGCACAAATTCCAGCGTAATCGCTTCGCCGCCCGGCTTTAGCGCCGCGTGCACCCGCCGCATCAACTTCTCGCAGGTGGGCATATCGAAGTGATGGAAAATATTGGTCAGCAACACGCTGTCGTATCCGCTGCCCATCTCTACCTCAAACGCGCTTCCGGCGCGCACGCTAAAGCGATCGGCCACGCCAAAGTTCTGCGCGTTTTCTTGCGCCACGTTCAACACGTTCGGCCAATCCAGCGCCACAATTTCGGCGTTCGGATTCTTCGTCGCTACTGTGATTCCGTACATTCCATGGCCCGCGGCGATGTCCAATACCTTGCAGGGTTTGCCTTCTTCGGCACGAAGCAGCGCAGCAATAAACTGCGAGGACGGCACCGCCAGAGGTGCCATCCCTCGTGCGAAAGCCACCCAGAATTCGTCATTCGGCTTGGTGTTGTCCCCGCCTTCGGACCAAACCGAGCCGCCCTTGCGCACCGCCTCGGTCAGCGAATGGAAGCGGGCACGCGTCTGGTCGCTGCCCAAAAATCCGGCCATCGACGCTACGCATGCCGGCGATTTGCGGTCTAGAAAAAACGCGGATTCCTGGGTCAGCGCGTACTTCCCTTCGTGGTCCTTGATCAGGAATCCATGAACGGTCATAAAGTCGCAAAGAACGCGCGCGCCCTTCTCCGCCGCTCCGGTTTTCGCCGCAATTGCCGCGGCAGTGTTGGCGCCGGCTCCAATCGCCGTGAAAATGTCGAGTTCAATCGCCGTAAGTAACGCCGCAGTCTGCTCGTGTGCATTCAGCGTGTTAAAAATACGTTCCGGTGTTAGCCGGGTTGCTGCCGTGGGTGTAGCCATTAGTTCCCTCCGAGGTGTCGACTGAGTGCGCCTATTCTACACGTTCGGCCATCTTGATAGTCCTCACTCAAATTTTATTGCTCCAATCACCGAGCTGCTGCCATACTGCTTCACCCCCGCAAGTGTTCGGAGCACGGTTGAAGCCCGTGCTACTGGCTCATGAGCATGAAGCGCGAATATCACCGCTGGCATTCGCCACGCCTGGGCATCGAACTGGGCGTCGTCGTCTACGGCCACTGGGGACCGCCGCTGCTCGGCTTCCCCACCTCCGCCGGCGATGAGTGGGAGCTCGAAAGCCAGGGCATGATCGGCGCGCTCGCCGATTTCATCGACGCCGGCAAAGTAAAATTCTTCAGCGTCAATTCCATCAACGGCCTTTCCTTCTACGACAAGTCCGCGCATCCCTTTCATCGCAGCTATGTGCAGTCCGTCTTCGATTCTTACCTGCGCGAAGAAGTCGTGCCCTTTATCTGGAGCAATTGCCAATCGCAAATCGGTATCTCCACGATGGGCATGTCCTTCGGCGCATATCACGCGGCGAACTCGCTCTTCAAGCATCCCGACGTCATCAAGCGCTGTTTCGCGATGTCCGGGGTCTACGACCTGAAAAATTTCATGGACGGCATGTACGACGACAATTTTTATTTCAACAATCCCGTCGACTACCTGGCCAACCTCAGCGATGCCGGGGTCTTCGAGCA
>Ga0137415_10005610_pt1 | contig 12431 bp, 9 predicted proteins | sample CZODoug3_1_1_16f_FD_183082 | JGI IMG/M metagenome (GOLD analysis project Ga0137415, IMG submission 183082) | Vadose zone soil fungal communities from Angelo Coast Range Reserve, California, USA - CZODoug3_1_1_16fungal (Hybrid Assembly) | ecosystem: Environmental > Terrestrial > Soil > Vadose...
GTCGAGGCCGGCGGTGGGGTTGTAGTTGTCCGGACCGGCAAGGCCAAGATCGATGTCCTTCAAGTCTGAAAAGTCGCCCTCGCGGAATTCCGGATCGTCATCCCAATGCTGAATCCTGCCTTTGCGCGTGAAGACGAAGCTGTTCTGGAACTCCGCCGGCCATATCGCCCCGTCGGGAAATGCGGACGCGAACTGGGGTGTAACCAGCGGGTGAAAAGGAAGCGTGGGATGTCCTAGGGCGTCGTTGAAGCCCTGCACGTCGAAGACCTGGCCCGTCCACGTGGGATTCCCGTTGTTGTAGGAAAAGACGTTGCCAGAGTGATTCAGGATGATGTCGAGAACGACGTAGATGCCAGTGGCGTGGGCAGTGTCCACCAGCGTGCGCAGGTCGTCGCGGGTGCCGAAGTGCGGATCCACATCAAGAAAGTTCTGGACCCCATAGCCGTGATAGGTCTGCTGGAAGGCGACCTGCTTGAAAATCGGCCCCACCCAGATAGCCGTCACGCCCATCCGCCGCAAATAGCCAAGCTTGGTCGTGAGACCCTTCAGGTTGCCTCCGACGAACACAGTGCCAGTGTTGCGCCAGTTTGCGGCATCGGTTGGGGTCTGGATCGCATTCCCGTTATCGATGCTAGGATCGAAAGGCGGCGTAGTCCCGGTGGTAACTTTGTTGCCGGCGTTGTCGCGATAGCCCTTCTCCTTGCCGTCCGAGAACCGGTCGGGCAGCAAGAAGCAAAGCACCTGGTCTTCCCAGGCCAGCGGAGAGGGATGAAATTGTCGCTGAAGGAGTGATGGCCAATTGAGATCGGAGATACGTTTCTCACTCATAGGAACCTCCTGCGGGGGGACCTGGAGTTACGGACCTTGAGGTGCGCGACTAGGGTTGCGAACAATACGAAAGTAACCCTGTCAATACATACGGGGCCGGCCGATGATGGGAAGTGGTCTCTTAGTTTCGCACTATCCTGGCATGGGATGGCTTTTTTATTTCTTCTAGTCTGGAGGCGTCATTTTGCCGCTGGTGGCGATCCTCCACTCATTCGCCGCCGCCCCGGAGACCTATTGGCTCTGGATCATCCCTATTCCTTATTCATTCCTTATTCTTTGGGCCGATGGGGGCGTATGGTCGGCTATGTCGGGCGCAATCCCGAGAGGCGCCGCTCGTCGGCTGTGAAGAAGGTCACTTCACGCGTGCCCCACCGGCCAACTCGCCGACACTAGTCTTACCTGCACTTGGCAACTATCAGGGTTATGTCGTCGGACTGCTCGTGAGGGCTGAATTTATTGACATCATCAACAATCGAAGCGACCAAGAGCGGCGAGCACTGCTCACGATGTCGTCGCAGTGATTCGACAAGCCGGTACTCTTCGAATTCTTCTCCTGCGTGATTGAACGACTCGGTTATGCCGTCGGTGTAGAGTGCAAGTGTGTCTCCCGAGGAAAGTAGGCGTTCCCCGATCGAGCAGTCCCATTCCTTGAAAAGGCCCAGCACAGTGCACGTGGAGTCAAGCCGTTCCAGAGTGCCATCGTGCCGGAGCAGAAGCGCGGAGAGATGTCCGCAATTTACATAGCGCAAACGCCGCACTCGGTCATCGTACTCGGCAAAGAACAGGGTGGCGTAGGCGCTCTCAATCGAGTTCTCGTAGAACAGGCGATTTACCAGTTGCAAGAAGCGCCGAGGTTGATCCGATACGATGGCGCACTGGCTGCGCAGGTTCGCTTGCAGATTGGCCATCAAAAGAGCAGCCGCGATTCCTTTCCCTGAAATGTCACCAACCACCAGGCCGAGCCGTTCCTGCCCTAGATCTAGGAAGTCGTAGTAATCGCCACCGACCTGGCGAGCCTGGATGCAAGTTCCTGAATAATCGAGCGTGGTAAGGGACGGAAGCGTCTGAGGAAAGAGCCTTGTCTGTACCTGTTTGGCGATTTCCAGTTCTTGAGCAGCGCGGCGCTCCCATTCCAACTTCGCCGCAGCGGCGCGGCGTTGCCCTTCGACGGCTCGGCTCTCCTCGTCGTAGCTCACCAGCGCAAAAGAGTTCCCATCGTTATCTTTGAAGTGTGTCATCACTCCGCCCCAGATCGGTGTCTTCGGTCCAGGTGGTATCGAGTGGTCAGTTGAATCCGGAGGCGATGCCTGCCGCTCGTACTTGATGCGCTTCAGGCGCGGCGCATATTGAAACCGAACTCCGCGCTTGCGCCATTCGCCATATTTGGCCACAACATTTTCGGTAACAAAGACAACCTGCGTGGGCCTGCCGATGAACTCGTACTCTCTAGAGTCGGGCTTAGGTGCGACCAGCGAGAGCACGGCGCTACCGTCCGGAGGGGCGACTGCCACCCAGCGCTCACCGGTTCCAAGGCGGATATCACCGGCCAGACTAAACCCCAGCTGGTCCAAGTAGAAGCGCAGGCTTTGATCCTGATCACGAACGAAGATGTTAATGGCGTGAATGCGGAGATGGGGCTGTTGTCCCTCGGGGCGAAGAGTCGACTGATCTGCATAAAGACGTGAAGGAGAGCTGCCCATCGGCGTGATTATAGCGTCCCAAGAGTACTCCCCGTTCCCCGTTCACTGACGTATCACCGGCCGAGCGTAGAGTCGCCGCGCTCGGGGCCTCGATTCGAGCCGGACTTGAACAACGCTGGCCCAGTCTCCTACTCACACCGCAGCGCCGTGATTGGGTCGACAGCCAAGGCCCGCAGCCCCGGGACCAGACAACTGCATCGCGGCTGCTAAGTCCAGCGTTCGATAAAGCCAATGAATCCTGGCGCTAATACCGCCGAGGACCGGATTCGTCTGTATAGCGGTGTCCGCTTCCGAACACTGGTGTGCGCGAACGGACCGGCATGCATATTCCCCCCCGCGTGATTGTTCCAGTGATACGTTGGCGCGACGGCAGATGTTCCGGTGCAGACGTAGCGGAAGAAATGAATTCAACCGCGAAACTTGTGGCAACTGTGACGATAACAAGGCTTCGCGTGGAGCGACCCCACGTGGTCCACAGACGAGCTGCTGGAAGTCCAAAAAGGTCTTTGGGGTATCGTCGGCTACTCTGAAATTGAGCCTCTTGCCGACGAATCCCAACTTCCTGTTGCCCGTCACTCGGGCAGAATCGGGAAGGTGCACGGGCAGGCCCACAGTGCCGCATCGGGTGGTAGCCTGATGTAATGGCAAAAGAAGAGGCCAGCAAGGTGCTCTCGGTCGAGGGACGTGAAGTCCAGATAACGCATCCCGACAAGCTGTATTTTTCATCGCAGGCACGAATCTCGAAACTCGATCTTGTACGCTACTATCTGTCCGTTGCGCCGGGCGCCCTCGCCGGAATTCGGGATCGTCCGATTGTTCTCAAGCGTTTCGTCAACGGCGCCGAGGCAGAGGCGTTTTATCAAAAGCGTGCGCCTTCCCAGCGGCCACCTTGGTTGCGAACAGTCACGCTGTCATTCCCTTCGGGCCGAACTGCGGAAGAAATTGTTGTGGACGACGCGCCTGGGCTCGCCTGGATCATCAATCTGGGTTGCATCGAATTGCACCCGCACCCGGTCCGCTCCGGCAACCTTGAGCTCCCCGACGAGCTGCGGATCGATCTCGATCCGGTTCCGGGTGTTAGTTGGGCGGATGTGCGCCGTGTCACTCTCGAAGTGAAGGGGCTACTCGAAGAGGTAGGGCTTCGCGGCTGGCCTAAAACCAGCGGTTCACGCGGTATGCACGTAAATGTACGTATCGAACCGCGCTGGACGTTCGCTGAAGTACGCCGCGCGGCCGTCGCGTTGTCGCGCGCAGTGGAGCGGCGTGCGCCCTCTCTGGCCAGCTCGAAATGGTGGAAAGAAGAGCGTCATGGTGTGTTCCTCGACTACAACCAGAATGCGAAGGACCGGACCACGTGCTCTGGGTATTCGGTACGCCCGGTTCCAGACGCCCGTGTCTCGGCGCCGCTTCACTGGCACGAGGTCCCTGACTGTGATCCAGCTGACTTTACGATATTCACGATACCGGAGCGCTTCGCGAAAATCGGCAATCCGCATGCGGACGTGGATGCCGAGCCTGGTTCGCTTGAAAAATTACTCGAGCTTGCGGATAAAGACCAAGCCGCCGGTCTCGGCGACGCACCGTGGCCGCCGCACTTTCGCAAGATGGAAGCCGAAGCCCCGCGAGTGGCACCATCCCGTGCCAAATCCGCTGTAAAGAAGCCGCGGGTGAAGATGCCGCTCATCATTGTTGCGAACTCTCCCGATAAAGGAGCAGCGCTCGCGGGTCTGGAAAGATGGAAGAGCAAACATGCCCAGATCGCCCGCTTCCTTGCTATGGATGACGTGCTGGTCGACTCTATGCGAGGCAGATCTTCGACCTGGACCCGCATCCGAGTCAATCTACGCCATGTACCCGAAGCACTGCGGCCGATGCAAGAGACACCCGACCCTGATGATGATCCGACGCGTGAATGGCGGAAATGGCGCAAGAAAAGAGCAGCGAAAGAGGATTGATCAGCGGCTAGCGTAGGCTTAGCGACCGGACGGGAAAATCGCTGCCAGCTCTTGCGGCGGAACGACTTCGAGCTGAGCGTAGGTGCAGTCGACAGGCTTCTTATCCATTCGCCATCTGCGAAACTGCGCTGTGTGACGGAAGCGGCTTCCTTGCATATGGTCGTAAGCGACTTCCACCACCAGCTCAGGTCGCAGTGGTTCCCACGATAAGTCCTTGCCTTGACTCCAGCGGCTCTGACCGCCCGGCATGCGTTTGACGGCTTCATCGGCCGCATTTCCCTGGTCTGCCCAATGCTTCCACGGGTGGTTGGACAGCGCCTCGGTGCGGTAAGGGCTGATGAATTCTGCGACTTCCTGGCGCTTTTCAGTGCTGAAGCTCGCACAAACCCCAACGTGTTGCAAAGCACCGGCCCCGTCAAAGAGGCCCAGCAGCAAGGAGCCGACGAGGGTGCGATCACCTTTCTTGTGCCAACGAAATCCTGCAACCACACAGTCGCAGTCGCGCTCATGTTTGACCTTGAGCATCACGCGTTTGTTTGGCTCGTAAGTTCCTAAAATGTTCTTGGCGATGACGCCGTCAAGACCTGCACCCTCAAAGCGGCGGAACCAGTCGGAGGCAACGCTGCGGTCGTCGGTTGCCGGTGTTAGGTGGATGGGTGGCGGCGCCGATGAAATAAGTAATTCCAGCTCGCGGCGCCGGGTTTGGAATGGCTCGCCCCGAAGATCCCGGTCTCCCCGGCAAAGCAGGTCGAAGAACACGAATGACGATGGAGTTTGTCGGGACAAGAGATTCACGCGCGATGCGGCTGGATGGAGGCGCAGTTGAAGCGCGTCGAAGTCGAGTCCATTGTCCTTAACGATGACAATTTCTCCGTCGAGGACGCAGCGAGGAGGTAATGCCGAACGTAACGGCTCCAGAAGCTCAGGAAAATAGCGGTTTAGCGGCTTTTCGTCGCGGCTCTGGATCAGTATCTCATCCCCATCGCGAAAGACGAGTGCGCGAAACCCGTCCCACTTAGGTTCGAAAACCCAATCCCCATCTCCTGGTAATTCACCCACTCGCTTGGCGAGCATCGGCAATAGCGGCGGGTTCACGGGAAGTTGCACGCCCCATGGTATACCGCGCACTTCACTTTGTGATGCTAGTACGCGTTTTTGGCCGATTCGGCGGAAGCCGATTGCACTGAATCATTCGTACTTAGAGCCACGGTTGGATCAACTCGCGCCACGGAGCCTAGTAAGAGAGAGACGGCGGTGAAGGTAAAGGGGTCGCGACCAGAAACGCCATAGAGCATTCCCGCAACGAGACTCGTTGCTGCATGCGCGGCTGCAAGACCTAATGCCACCCCTACCAACGGATAACAAACGCCAGACCATAGAGCCCCAGCATCGCCAGCGACAGACCGAGCACACTGAAAAGACCAAGCAGCGACGCACTCAGCGAGCCGGATAGAACGCGAACCCCAGATGTTCATTCATTGTCTGCACGTCTTACATGGTTGCGGGAGACTGCCAAGTACCCGCAAGCACGTGCAAGACGACGCAATCGTGGGTGCCAATCGTGGGTATCTACGAGGTAATTCGCCCGTGCCTGCCCACAGCGCCAAAACTCGGCTCAAGTCTTAGTTGCCTTTACTGCCGTGCCTAACACTTCTACGGTTTGTTTCAGCACGAGTGAGACTATTTAATGTCGAGTAGGACCTCAATCCTGTGCCTGGGAAGCTCGCACTGGCCTCCCCGTTACCAACTCAACGGCAAACAGTTTGAAGTAACTGGTCGGAGCATTTCGTCTGACGAACGTCTTCATTCTGTCACCTCATCCTTGTGAAAGGGGGTGACCATTTTCAGCCGGGTCTCGTATATCCTGTCCAGTACTAATCGTATTGGAATAGGAATGAGTATGAACGGCTTTGACTCCACGATTCTATCGTTCCTGAATACCTTCGTACATAGATCGTGGATTTTTGATGCTGTGCTAGTCGTTCTGGAGGGGAACAGACTCCTAAAGGGCGGTCTTATTATGGCACTCTTCTGCTGGGCTTGGATCAAACTTGGAGAAGACGGGCGCAAGAATCGCGAAATTCTTCTCTATGGAATGCTGGTTTGCGCGCCTGCGGTTCTCCTCGCCAGGGGGCTCGCCCTGATGCTGCCTTTCCGAGTCAGGCCTCTGCACAATCCAGAACTTCATTATCGGCTTGCCTATACCCTCGATCCCAACGCTCTGGAAAAATGGAGCTCTTTCCCCAGCGACCATGCCACCCTGTATTTCGCCTTGGCGATCACCCTATTGTTTGTTTCACGCCGCTGGGGCGGGATTGCGCTCCTCTACGTTTTTGTTGCTATCTGTCTTCCGCGTGTATATCTAGGATTGCATTACCCGACTGATATTATCGGCGGGGCGCTCCTGGGAATTCTCACGGCCTTCACTGTGCATTTGCTATGGCTCAGAAAACTGGTCGCGGGCACCGCAATGCGATGGATGGACGCACATCCCGCGGCGTTCTACATTTCCCTCTTTCTTCTCAGCTTCGAAAATGGGGAACTGTTCGAATCATTGCGGGCTATGGCCAAACTAGCAGTGAACTTCGCGCAAGTTCTTTTGGGTCGCACACCGCATTAAGATGTACATGAGTTAACAATATATGAACATCACGCAGCTTCTTCTTAGGTGCGAGCTCTGCGGAATATCTGACCAGGTCATGCAACCCCTGCACTTTCTGTGCACCGGAACGGAGCATACAGTTGTGTGTTTGCACGAGTGATTGTCCCTTTGTTAATCTCGCGAACTCTCGCACCGCCAATGGGCATGATCGTCTGAGGTGCTCATGGTCGATGCTTTGCCCGAAGGCTAACGTTACGACAAACCGGGAAGGTCAAATAGGTATCAGGACTACTCAGGAATCCCGTGCCCGGAACATCAAGGCCCGGCGCATCGAACAAGGCAACCGGATTGTCCGACGTAAGAAAGCCTGGGTCTCCGCCGGGAGCCAGGAGAAAAGCCCAACACATGTCGAATACGATTTCTTGTATCAACATCATCACCTGAATCATTTGGGTGAGTGACCATCCTCGATTCGTTGGTTTTAAAACGACGTTTCCGCCATTCAATCGGCCCCGAATTTCCTCGGGAGTGATTTCCCCTCCGGTGTGCTCACTCTCCTCAAGAAGTGCGATCTTTTCCAGGTTCTTGATATTTGAGGCGAACTTCTCTACCTCGCTCATGGCCGAGCCCACCACAGACGACCGGCGCGGCAAGAACGTCCAGTCGCCGCTCCCCGACCTGTTGCGATAGTCTATCTACCGTCGGCTAGCGGGATACGAAGATGTAAACGACGCCGAGCGGCTGTCGCAAGATCCGACCTTCCGGTGGATCGGTTCGGAGAAGATCTGGGAGCGAGCTGCAGCGTTGACTTCGCACCTACACTGGTTCGAGACCGGCTGCTATCACAGGACGAGAACCTGGCTGGGTTGGCCCGGATCAACCGCGACCTGATCGCCAAAGCATTTCGGCCGCGGTGGTGCGGATCGCGGATGGGGACGGCCTAGATTGAAACCCGTTTAAGCAACACGCAGAGAGGGCGAGACGGGAGTACAATGCTCTCCGTTTTCAAGGTCAAAAAGGAAGTCTCGGATAAATGCAGACCGAAGGAGCGAGGCGATGCAGCATTCACAATTAAGCGATGGAATAGATCGATTTGACCGCCGGACCTTTTGCAAGGCTGCCGGCGTTGCGACCGCTGTCGGAGTAGTGGAGGCAAGCCTAGGAAGCGTGTTGGCCCACGCAGACCTGACCAAGGAGCAGCGTGACAAGATGACGGCGGACGAAATCATCCAGCAGATGAAAGCTGGCAACGAACGCTTCCGGTCGGGCAAACCGCAGCATCGCGATCTCATGCGCGAAGCTAAGGCGACTGCGAAGGGACAGTATCCTGCCGCGATTGTCTTCAGCTGTGTTGACTCGCGAGCACCCGCCGAGTTGATTCTCGACTTTGGTATCGGCGATATCTTCAGCAGTCGTGTGGCCGGCAACGTTGCTGACGAGGACATATTGGGCAGCATGGAATTCGCTTGCAAGGTGGCAGGCTCGAAAGTCGTGCTTGTCATGGGTCACACCGCCTGCGGCGCTATCAAAGGTGCCATTGATGGGGTGCAGATTGGCAATCTCACGGCGTTGTTGGCGAAGATCCGTCCGGCCGTTGAAGCCACTCACTACACGGGGGAGCGCTCGGCCAAAAACTATGCCTTCGTAGACGCTGTGGCGCGAAAGAACGTGTCACTGACTATCGCCAACATTCGGGAAAAGAGCCCTGTGCTTCGGGACCTCGAATCCATCGGCAGCATAAAGATTGCAGGCTCGATGTACAACCTCGAAACGGGAATCGTGGAGTTCCTCGAGTAGCGGTTACGCACGCTTACTGGACCTTCGGTTCCCCCGTGCATAGATTAGGGTGAGCGGGATCGTTCTTAGTCATGCTCACCAGTCAGAGGCCGGTGGCCAACCGGGCGAAATGATCAGTCCGGGCCACGCTTTTTGGTGGCCCGTCGGCCACAGCCGTCTCAGGCGGTTGCAGTATCGTGGCTGTGGATCGTTCGCTGCCAAGCGAGAAAAATCTTCCACCGGGCGGTTCCTTTTCTGCCTTGAAAGACAGATTAGGTGAATAAAGCGCATGTAAGCGGCAGAGCAGTTCGCCGAATCGGAGTCAAGGTAGGCTCCGGACCGCGGGATGTCAACTGCGAATTTGATACATGTCGCGGCCACATAAGAAGTTCCTCTTTGAGCCAAGTAGAAAGTTCCGCTTTGATGGGGCATCGGAACGACAATGAGTGGATCGAGCCACTCAGGAGACGATCTATGTCTGTAGAGGACCTAAGGAAGACGCGGTCATAGGAGTACCCTCCCGTTCGGAAAACAGAACGGCTTTGACCATGAGATCAAGTTCTTCTTGACGAGCGATCCGTCCTGGTATCACAATCGCGCCCCTCCGTTCAAATGTCTTGTCTCAGAGTGTGGGCGCAGGAGAGGGTGTACCGTGTTCGACGATAGGTTGGATCAGCCGTCAAGCACACCAGGAGCAGCAAGCGGAGCTGATGCTGTTCCAGCGGGAAGAGCAGGCGAAGGTAGCGGAACTCAAGCACACCACCTTGGCCATCGCGCGTTTGCGTTTCCTGTTCCTGGCGGCGAAAATCTGGCGCCACGCCGGTCGCGTCGGGGTCAGCTACAGCGATCACTACGCGGAGAGAGGACTGTTTCAGCGGCTGATGGAAAGGCTGCGCAGCATCGCTCCGGGCGAGACGAACCTTCGGCCGGTGTTCGCCACCGCACTACGATCGTGAGCTGTGCATGAAAATCTATGCACGCGCAGCCGAGAATACACCACAACTTAGCGCGAAGGGACAGAACAGCTCAGAGAGAAGAGACGAACCGCACAGCAATCAAGACGCGGAACGGACAGTAACAATGCGGTCTGGACTCCAGGTCGGTCTCAGACGAGGCTGAGTTGTGCATAATTTAGGTATTGACAAACGGGCAACCATCAATCTCTCATCTTCTACCTGCTGCGAATTCTCGAACGAAATCGAAATCTCCATGACCTCAGGAACGCAAATGTATCGAAGGTAGTAAACCAGCTGGTTGCGATCGACCTCCGCTATGTGTTCGAAGTTCTGAGGGACGTTTCAGCCCGTGGGCGGTTAAGAAGTCGTCGTAGGCGTACCGGCGCTGACTGATTCGAGAATCATTAATGAAACGAGTATATATATCCAAGATTATCCAAGATAATTGGCGTACTGAGCTTACCTGCCACTCGCTTCAGAACTTTTCTATCAAGCACACCCACGCACTCAGCTATGGGAAGCATGCGCACAACTTTTCGGTCCATCAAGAAACTGTTCACGACGACTTCAATCGCCGATTTGTTCCTCTTGTTGTTGAAGGTCTTGAATCGCTGAGTAAGCGGCCGCATCAATGGTCTCTTCGTGGCCTGTTCTTCCTCGGTGGAGCGGTTGGCGCGGCGATGGTCAGCATCGTCTGGGCGTCGGGCGGATGGTCGATAATCTGTGCCACCGGCGCTGGCTTTGCCATCGCAGCGTTGGTCGTCGACGCGAGTTGAGGGGCTCAAAGTTGGCGATGCCACGTGGTACTAATGAAAAATAGAAACCGGTCGCCGATACGGATCATCCCTATCTGTTGGAGAAGAGTGTTGAGCAGAATCGCGGGAGAATCGGGTCGGGCGTGTAGCATATGAATCCCGAACTGCAGCTCGCTCTGGGAACTGATGCTGAGCGCTATGCAGCACTGTTTCGCATCTCTGAAGCGCTCTCCGCTTGCGGGGAGCCAGAACAGCTGGCACGAGTTCTCGCCGACCAATTGCGCGGACTCATCAGTTTCGACCATCTCGACGTGCTCATCCTTAAGGAAAATTCGAGCGAAATCGAATGGCATGGGTGGGGAACGGCGCCGGCCGCCTTCCCCGACCTTCCGGTCGAGGAGACATCAAGCTGGCATGTTTACAACACCCAGGAACCGTGCCACATCGCTGATTGGGATGCGGATGACAAGTTCCCGCGGTTGAAACGGATTTTGGAAAATAGCGGTACGAAGATCGGTTCTGTGATTCGGGTGCCATTAACAACTCCGCACCGGCGCTTAGGAACGCTGGGTATCGCCAGCCGTGATCGCCATGCCTACCGTCCGGAAGACGTCGGCTTCCTGCAGTTGCTTTCTCGTGGTGTTGCGTTCGCCATTGATGATGTCCTTAATCTGAGGAAATCTCGAGCTGCACGATTGGAACTGGAACGCCAAAATACTCGCCTCAAACTGCTCCTTGATCTGACGAACCAGATTACCTCCAACCTGGACCTAACCGACCTACTGTCTGCGGTCTCAGGGAGCGTTCGGCAGGTTATGGAGTGCGATCTCGTGGTGATTAGCCTACTGGATTCGGAGACTGGCAAACTTCGGATTTATACCCTTGATTTTCCGAATAGTAAGGGATTTTTACGTGAGGAACAGCTCTTTTCTCACGATGTAGCTAGTGCGAAAGCTTTTGAAACGCTCAAGCCCGTCATTGTGAACCAACTTGACTCAGCAGAGTCTAGTCCCGAGGCGTCTGACATCGTCATCGGTGAAGGACTCAAGACCCTCTGTCTCGCTCCTTTAGTCAATCGTGGACGGGCAATTGGCGTATTGGGTCTTGCGCGGAAGGAAGACAACTCTTTCAGCGAGCACGATGCGGAGTTTCTAACCGAGGTATCAGGCCAAGTCGCAATCGCCATCGAAAATGCGCTTGCCTACCGCGAGATCTCTGAACTCAAAGACAAGCTTGCACAAGAAAAGGTATATCTCGAAGAAGAGATTCGCAGCGAGCTGAACTTTGAACAGATCGTTGGAAGCAGTCCAGGGCTGAAGCACGTTCTGGAATTGGTGGAGACAGTCGCAGCAAGCGATTCTACAGTGCTACTGCTTGGCGATACGGGTACGGGAAAGGAGTTGATCGCGCGCGCTATTCACGATCACAGCCGTCGTAAAGACCGCACGTTTGTCAAACTCAATTGCGCTGCAATTCCGACCGGTCTGCTCGAAAGTGAATTGTTTGGACATGAAAAGGGGGCGTTCACCGGCGCCATCAGCCAAAAGATTGGTCGGCTGGAACTCGCCCATCAGGGCACGCTATTTCTAGATGAAGTCGGCGACATTCCGATTGAAATTCAGCCAAAGCTGTTGCGTGCCCTGCAGGAACGGGAATTCGAACGTCTGGGCAGCACCCAAACCAGGAAAGTGAGCGTGCGGCTGGTTGCCGCAACCAACCGCGACTTGGAAAAGATGATCGCCGCACGCGAATTTCGCAGCGATCTGTACTACCGGCTGAATGTGTTTCCCATTCGGATCCCTCCACTACGGGAACGGAAGGAAGATATTCCTGTGCTGGTTCGCCACTTCGTCCACAGG
>Ga0137415_10005611_pt1 | contig 12430 bp, 8 predicted proteins | sample CZODoug3_1_1_16f_FD_183082 | JGI IMG/M metagenome (GOLD analysis project Ga0137415, IMG submission 183082) | Vadose zone soil fungal communities from Angelo Coast Range Reserve, California, USA - CZODoug3_1_1_16fungal (Hybrid Assembly) | ecosystem: Environmental > Terrestrial > Soil > Vadose...
TACGGGACACCCCGCTGCGGCGCGCGTTCTTTGCAGCTTCCGCGCTTTCAGAGTCTTCGGTACCAGGCCACGCCCGCGGCATCGACGTCGCGTGCGGCGACGCCCCGCCCGATGAGGCAATTGAGGTGTGCGATGCTCTCGCCGGTCGCCATGCCCAGCATCTCCACGCCCACGCGGCGGCGAAACAGCGCGCTGAACACATCGATCGCACGCTTTGGTTGGGCAAGCTCCTCGCGCACGCGGGCGAGGCGCTCCTCGTGGCCCTCGATGAGCGCGTCGAGGCGCGCGTGCAGCCCGCGGAAGGGCTCGTTGTGCGAGGGCAGGACCAGCACGTCGTCGGGAACCTGCCGCTTGATGGAGGCGAGAGACTCGAGCCACTCGCTCAGTGGATTGGCATCCGGCTCTGTCGGGAACACCGAGACATTGGAGGTGATGCGCGGCAACACCTGATCGCCGGAAATCAACACCTTGAGCTCCGGGCAGTGCAGGCACAGGTGTTCCGGTGAATGTCCGCGGCCCACCACCGCGCGCCACGGCCGCTCGTCGATCTCAAGTTCCTCACCGTCGATGACGCGCCGGTAGCTGTCCGGCAGCGTGTACACGGCCTTGCCGAAGCTCCCGAAGCGCGCCTTGTAGTGCTCGAGCGCCTCGTCGTCCCAACCGGCGCCGCGATAGAAGCGCACGCCGTCCGAGGGCGCTTCGCGCCCGGTATCGGCCACCAGCATGCGACACGTCACGTACTCCAGTCGCGTGGTCCACAGCCGGCAGTTGTGTTGTCGCGTCAACCAGCCGGCCATGCCGATGTGATCGGGATGCATGTGGGTGCAGATGACACGCTGCACGGGCCCCCGACTCAAGGGGCCGGCGAAGGCACTGTGCCAATCGGCCGCCGTGTCGGCGGTGTGCATGCCGGTATCGACCAGCGTCCACCCGCCCTGATCCTCGAGGGCCCACAGATTGATGTGGTTCAGGCCCGCCATGGGCAGGCGCATGCGCAGCCACCGCACGCCCGGGCCGACCTCGAGCGCCTCCCCCGGCGCCGGGGATGATGCGAAGGGGAAGGTCAGTGCCGCGGAGACGGCGGTGGATTCAGTTGCGCGCTCGGGCATGTGATCAACAGACTTCGGACACGGTCTCAATTCCACAACTTCAGATTGGTCGGCACCTGAACGCCGCGAGCCGCATCGGGATCATACTGCCCGCTGACCGCAACCCCGCCAGAACCTGGCTCGCCGCCGCTGAAGACCGCCAGCGGCGGCACCGTGAGGGCTTGCGCGCCCTTACTCTTCAGTGCGTTGTTGAGCTCCGGCAACTGATTCGAGATGACCCGGGTGAAATCCCCATCGATCTCGCCGAGTTGCGCCCGCAGCGCAGCGATATTCTCGAGCTGGTATGCCGAGGGTGGCCCATCCCAGGACGTAACCGCACCGTAAAGTTGGTCGGTGTGCTCCCGCAGCCGTTCTTCCCCGGTAATCGCTCCACCTTCCTTGGTGGCGACGATTTTTTTCCGGATCGCATCCAGCTTGCCGTCAAAGTCCTCGAGCCGGCGAAGCAGGGCGTCACCCTTCGGCCGGCTCTTGCGTGCCTCCGCAACCTGCTCCCGCAGGCCGGCAATTCGGGCGAACAGCGCCGACTCATCGTTGAACAGCGCGTAAACCTTCATCGCCGCCTCATACTGAGCCTTGCGATCAGCCAGGCTCCACGTGACGCGAGTGTCGAGGCCGATGGTGGCTTGGTTTTCGTAGACCTTGTCGTTCTTGTGAAGGCGAATGGCATAGATTCCCGGCAGCACGCGCGGCCCCTGCGTGCCGGCCTGCGCAAGCTGCGCGGCGGGCGGGACATGCGGCGGGCGCCGGTGCATGGTCCACACCACGCGATTCAGCCCGCGCCGGGTGCTCGCGGGCAGCTCGTCGATCAGCTCCCCGCTTGAGTCCAGCACTTCGATCCGGAGCTTGCCGAACAGGTGGCGGCTGCGCTGGTAATAGGTCATCACGGCGCCGCCGGCCGGATTGTCGCCTACGAAGGCGGCGGCACCGTTGGCCCAACCACCATTGGCCTCGATGCGCTGCTGTGCGGGGCGCGCGGACACGAAGGCCGCGTCCTGCGCGGTCAACTGCGGCGTCAGCTGGCGCAGCGGCGTGATGTCATCGACGATCCAGATGCCGCGGCCGTGTGTCGCGAGCACGAGGTCATTGTCGCGAGGCTGAATCGCAAGATCACGCACCGCCACTGCCGGAAGGTGCCCACCCTTGAACTGCGCCCAATGCGCGCCGCCGTCGACCGAGATCCACAGTCCGAACTCGGTGCCGAGAAACAGCAGCTGCGAATCGACGGTGTCTTCCTTGATGACGTGCGCGTAGCCGCGTACGCCCTTGGAATCCTGCGAGCTGACCAGCGGCCTCCAGGACTTTCCAAAGTCGGTCGTCGCATAAACGTACGGCGCCATGTCGCCGAAAGTGTGCCGATCAAAAGCGACATAGGCGCTGCCGGGTGCGAATGCGCTCGCCTGGACCCAGCTTACCCAGGCGTTCCTGGCAACACCCGGCGCATTGCCGACGACATTGTCCCAATGCTGCCCGCCATCGCGGGTCAACTGCAGGTTGCCGTCATCGGTACCGACCCAGATGAGCCCGGCCGCCAGCGGCGACTCGCTGATCGAATAAACCGTGGTGTGCATCTCCGCCGCAGAATTGTCGACGGTGATACCTCCGGACTGTTCCTGCTTCTGCTTCTGGGGATCGTTGCTGGTCAGGTCCGGCGAGATCCGCTCCCAGCTCTGACCGTGGTCGCGCGAGCGGAACAGAAACTGCGCGCCGATGTAAACCGTGCCCGGCTCATGCGGGGACAGCGCAATTGGGGTGTTCCAGTTGAACCGCAGCTTGGTGTAGCGCTTGAGATCGGCCGCACCGAGCCTCGGCTGGATGTCCCGTGTCTCGTGGGTACGCATGTTGACGCGGCCGATGCTGCCACCCTGGTATTCGGCAAACACGTAGTCAGGATCGGAGGGATCGGCGAACATCCAGAAGCCGTCGCCGTTGAACATGTTTTCCCAGCGCGAACTGGTGATGCCGCCGGGATACGCGGAGTCACCTACCCAGGAGCTGTTGTCCTGCAGGCCGCCATAGACGTGGTAGGGGTCGGCGTTGTCGAGGCTGACGTGGTAGAACTGCGAGATCGGCAGATTATCGGTCTTCCACCACTTGTTCGCGCCATCGTAGGAAATCCACAGTCCGCCGTCGTCCCCGGCAAACACGTGTTTCGGGTTGCTCGCCTCGATGAAGACGTCGTGCACATCGCCGTGCATGCCGGCGAACCCGCCGATGTTGCTGAAGCTCTTGCCACCGTCCTCGCTCATGATGAGATAGCCGTCGGTCTTGTAGAGGCGATTGGCATCCTTCGGATCGACGATGAGTTTGGCGAAGTAGAACGGTCGCCATACCATCCATTGGCTCTTGTCACCGCGCTCCCAGGTGCTGCCACCGTCATGCGAGATCAATAGCGCCGAGTCGGTCGACTCGACGAAGGCGTATAGGGTTTTGGAATCGCTGGGCGCCAATGCGAGCGCGATGCGGCCGTAAGGCTTCGGCGGGAAGCCTTTGTTGGCTTGCGGAGTGATCTCGGTCCAGCTCTTCCCGCCATCCGCACTGCGATACAGGCCGCTAGCGGACGACGCGGTCGGCCCGTCGCCGCCGGAGCGAAAAGTCCAGCCCTTGCGCCGGAAGTCCCACAGGCTTGCGAACAGCACGTCCGGAGCGCGTGGGTCGAGCGCGATACTGCCGCAGCCGGTCGACAGACTGGAACCCTTGAGCACCAGCTGCCAGGTGGTGCCGCCGTCGGTGGTCTTGTAGAGACCGCGCTGGGGCGAGTCGCTCCACAGCTTGCCTGGCGCGCAGGCATAGACGGTATCAGCCGAGCGCGGGTCGACAATGATCTGGGAGATGCGCTCGGAGTCGGGCAGGCCCGCGTGCGTCCAGGTCTCGCCGGCGTCCGTGGACTTGTAGATGCCGTCGCCGATCGACACGCTGTTGCGTGTCCAGGCCTCGCCGGTGCCCACCCAGACGTTCTTCGGATTGGAGGGATCGAGCGCGATTGCTCCGATCGACTGCACCGGTTGCTCATCGAAGACCGGTTTGAAAGTCGTGCCACCGTCGGTCGACTTCCAGACTCCTCCGCTCGCCGCGCCGACGAACAGCGTGACCTTGCCGGATGGATCGGTGTACCCGGCGAGGGCGGAAATCCGGCCGCTCATGGTGGCCGAGCCGATGTTGCGCGCGCCGAGGCCGGAAATCGTGCCGGAATCGATCACGGTCGCTCCAGCCCCCGCCGCGACATCGGCGGCGAAGGCGTAGCTCAGACCCGAGACGAACACGCACGTCAATGCCGCAAGCTCAATTCGCATCAGCTTTCTCCTTGAACTACCTGGCCGGGGCGGCGCCGGCGGGCGCGGCGGGAAAGTGGAACAGGGCATCGTCGGCGGCGACGTTCGCTTCGGCTTTGTCGAACTGCACCTTGCGGCGCTCGGTGGAGCCCTTGGGGCCCGATTCCCGTGCAAACGGGAAGTAGACCCCATCCACCTTTTCGTAATCGCCGTAGTCGATGACCGTCTCGTGGGGCACGCCGTGCTCGATGCGCCGGTTGACCGTGCGGACCTCGAGGAAGTAATCCGGATCGAGATAGACGTAGGTCACGTCGCCGTTCGGCCGCGTCACGCGCAGCTTGTGCGCCTCGGTGCCGTCGACGTCCTCGGTACCCAGATAGTCGAGTGTGTAGCCCCTGGCTTTGTAGTCCACCAGGGTGCCGGCGAAGTCCGCCGCATCCTCGCCCATCCCCTTGGCGTCGTCGGCGGACAGTTTTTCCGGATCCTTGCGGCCCTGGAACGGATTGATCTGCCACGCCTGTGCACCGTCATACGCCTGCACCAGGGTCAAGCCTTGCAGCGCGGCCTGGTAGCGCACCGATTGTGGGCGCTTCAGCAGGGTGACGTACCCGAGCTCGATCGTGCCGCCGTTGATCAGTATCTTGCCGGAGAAGCGCAGCGACTGGATCGCGTGCAGCTTGTCGATGCCACCGCGGGCTTCGACGTTCTTGGCGGCGAGCTCCTCGGCGGTATGACCCAGCGCGACGGGTGCGGCGAGCACCAACAGTATGGCTGCGACGGGATGCATGGGGTTCTCCAACGATTTCTTGATTCGGCTCAGTCCTTGCAGCGCATATTTCACTGCGAATTGCCCGCTACTGCAATTTCCGGCAGCAGGCATAATGGTGGGCGGTCCTGGGGTCGGGCCGATGGCCTCTGTCGTGTGAATAAAGGTGGTGGTATGAGAGCGCGGTTGGCTCTTCCAATGGTCCTCCTTGTCAGCGCCGTGCTCGAACCCGTCGGTCGCACCGCATCTGTCGAGCGCGCGCGGGACATCGGCGTGCCGTTCGAGGGCGCGCCCGGCCCGCTGAATGCGATTACCGACGTACCTGGCGTTGAGGTCGGACAAGTCTCGCTCATCAGCGGGCAGGGACCGCTCAAAGTCGGAGTCGGGCCGGTCAGGACGGGAGTCACCATCATCTTCCCGCGCGGTCGCGCAAATTCGCAGCCCGTGTATGGCGGCTTCTTCGACCTGAACGGCAACGGCGAGATGACCGGCCAGTCTTATTTGCACGATTTTGGCGTCATTCAGGGTCCGATCGGAATCACCAACACCAATGCCATCGGACAGGTCTACGCCGGCATCCAGTCATGGACGCAACAGCGCTTTGGCGAAGCGGCAGATCCCGTCGTCGCCGAGACCTGGGACGGGGAACTGAACGACATCCGCGGCTTCCACGTCCGGCCGGAGACCGCCATCGCGGCCATCGAAGCGGCGAAGTCAGGAGCCATCGCCGAGGGCAGCGTCGGTGGGGGCACCGGCATGGAATGCTTCGGCTTCAAGGGCGGGATCGGGACGGCCTCTCGCAAGATCGCGCTCGGTGCTCACGCGTATATGGTCGGGGCGCTCGTTCAGTGCAACACGGGCGATCGCAAGGTGCTGCGCATCGCCGGCGCCCCGGTTGGACAAGCGCTGTCGGCACGCTGGCTGCCGTGTTACGACTCCCACCTCTCGCCCCCGGGGAAGCGGCCGAAATGTGCCGGCAGCGCGAGCGCCGGGACACCCCCACCGGATGCGGGCTCGATCATCATCGTGGTCGGCACCAACGCGCCGTTGATTCCGACCCAGCTTGATCGATTGGCTAAAAGGGCTGCGATGGGACTCGCGCGGCTCGGCTCCTACTCCGGCAGCAGTTCAGGCGATCTGATCGTTGCTTTCTCGACCGCCGCGTCGCTCGTCAACCACCCCGATCAGACCGCGCCGTCGCCGCTTGCACCGGTAGCGAGCCACGACATCGATCCGCTGTTCGAAGGTGTGGTCGAGTCGACCGAGGAGGCGATCGTCAACGCGATGATTGCCGCACCCACCATGACTGGTGCCGATGGCTTTCGCCTGTTTGGCCTGCCCCATGAGGAACTGCGCGCAATCCTAAAGCGCTACGGTCGGCTCGGCGAGGCGATCGATGACCCGCGCATTCGCGACGCAAAGTGACGGACTTCTCTAGCTGGACGGTCAGCCCACGCACCCTAAGCGGGGGGAGAGTATGCCGCGGCAGGTCAATTGTGAAGACGCATCCTGAACCGGGTACGTCGCGGACGCTCAAAAAAATACCTCCGCGGCAGCGCCGCAACCAACACAATGGAGAACTTGGATTATATGCGCGCATACTGCCCACGGTGGCCGGTTCGACGACCGGATTTTATGAGTACCGTCAGCTCGCACAATCCTACTTACAAGGGAGCAAGCACATATGCACAAAATATTTCTCGCACTCGCGATGGCGGTGTTGGCATCTGGCCCGGTTGCAGCCTCTGAAAAGACAGATGTCATGGCGGTCATGCATCAATGGGTAGACGGCTTCAACAACGGCGACATGAAATCGTGGGTGGCAACTTGTGCCGACCAAACATCCATCATCGACGACATTCCGCCTCACGAGTGGCACGGCGCGGGTGGTTGCTCCAAGTGGTGGGATGACTTCAACGCTTTCACCAAGGCGAATGAAATCACCAATGGGAAGGTTACCCTCGGCAAGCCCCGGCACATCGATATCACAGCGGACCGCGCCTATATCGTTGTTCCCGCCAATTTTACCTACAACATGAAAGGCAAGCCGATGAAGCAGAGCGGTTCAATCGTGACGGTTGCCATGCAAAAAGTTGCATCCGGTTGGCGTATGACTGGATGGGCATGGGGTGCAGCCATTGACGTAGCGGTCAAAACGGGATCCGGACATTGAAACGCAGTCACGACCGCTGGCGCTCGCACTCGAGCCCAAAGAACGGGGTTCGAATCGTCGCCGCAGAGCCGTGCTAGTTCCGGTGCGCGTTTGGAATTCAGCGAAGGGCTGCGGATTGCGGCCGGAGGGCAGACGGGCACAGAATCGTGACTGCCGGAACGCAGGTTTCGGCCCAGACTCGAACACAAACGAATTGAATCCTCCGCCGGGGCTCGATCTATGATGAATCTCAATGCATCGCGCGCTCACGGGCGGTTGCTGCTCGGCGCGCTGACCCTCCTGTCCCTCACCGCAGCGGCGCTCGCGCATCCATTCCGCGTCGAGGACATGCAGAACCTCGCGCGCGTGGGCGAGTGCGCATCTCGCCCGACGGGCTGTGGGCGGTGTTCACGGTTACGCGCAGCGATCTCGCCAAGAACCGCTTGGTCACCAATCTCTGGAGAGTGCCGACGGCAGGCGCTGAGCCCCAGCAGCTCACTTTTGTCGAGCACGGATCGAACGATACGCCCCGCTGGTCCGCCGACGGCCGCTATCTGTACTTCCTCAGCTCGCGCGTCGACGACAAGTCGCAGGTCTTCCGCCTGGCCGTCGCCGGTGGCGAGGCCAAGCAGATCACGAGCTTCGCCACCGGCGTCTCCAACTTCGTCCTGTCTCCCGACGGGAACACGCTCGCGATCACCGCCAGTGTCTTCCCCTCGTGCACCGACATGGCTTGCAACGAAAAGCGCCTCAAGGAGCACGCCGACGATCCCGTGAAAACGCGCGTGATCACGGACATGCCTTTCCGACGGTGGGACAGCTGGGTCGACGGACAGCGCAATCACATCTTCATCATGCCTTCCGAGGGCGGCAGCGCGACAGATCTGACGCCAGGCGATGTCGACTCGCCGATCTGGCCGGGCGAGCAGGGGGGCGAGGAGGTGGCCTTCTCTCCCGATGGCCTCGAGCTGTGCTTCTCGCGCTACGTCGAAAACGAGGCGCTGAGCGGCAACAGCGACCTGTTCGTGGTGCCGGTGAGCGGCGGCACGCCGAAGGCCATCACGACCAACAGATCCGCCGACCGCACGCCAGTGTACTCCCCGAACGGGCGCTACATCGCCTACAGCGCCACGCTGCGCCCGATGCAGGAGACGGATCTAGTTCGGCTCTTCGTCTACGATCGGACGACCGGGGAGCATCGCAACCTGTCCGAGGCCACCGACCGCTCGATCGCCTCCTTCGAGTGGTCGCCCGACAGCTCGAGCCTCTACGTGACCTTCGAGAATCACGGTGAGGTCTCGCTGGCGCGGCTTGAGCTCGCCAGCTCGCAGCTCACGCCTCTCGTGACGAGCGGCACCAGCGGCGAGCCCGACGTGGCACGCGACGGCAGGTTCCTGATCTTCTCCAACTCGACCCTGGCGCGTCCCGCGGAGCTGTTTCGTCTCGATCTCGCCGCAGCCAAGGGCACGCCACCCACGCAGCTGACGCACTTTAACCGGGAGGTGCTCAAGGACATCGAGTTCGGCGAGGTCTCGAGCTTCACCTTCCGCGGCTGGCACGGAGAGGCGGTGCAGGCGTGGCAGGTGAAGCCGCCTGGCTTCGATCCGAGCCGCAAGTATCCCCTGTTGCTGCTCATGCACGGCGGGCCGGAGGGGGCGTGGAACAACGAGTTCCACTATCGCTGGAACGCGCAGCAGTTCGCGGCAGCCGGTTACGTGATCATCCAGCCGAACTTTCACGGTTCCACGGGCTTCGGGCTCAAGTTCATGGACGCGATCAAGGGACAGTGGGGCGGCGCGCCCTATGAGGACCAGATGAAGGCGGTGGATACCGCGCTCACCTGGCCGTATGTGGATACGACGCGTATCGCCGCCGCCGGCGCCAGTTATGGCGGGTACATGGCCAACTGGGTCGAGGGTCACACGGACCGCTTCCGCACCATCGTGTCCCACGATGGGCTGTACGATCTGCTAGCCGCAATCTATTCCTCCGATTTCGTGGGCGGCACGCTGCAGGAGTTCAAGGGCACCCCCTGGCAGAATCCACAGGCGCTCATCGAGCAGGCGCCCGTCACTTACGCGCGCAACTTCCGCACCCCGATGCTCATCATCCACGGCGGCAACGACTACCGCGTCGATCCGAGCCAGGGCCTGTCGATGTTCCAGGTGCTGCAGGCCAAGCACGTCCCGTCGAAACTTCTCTACTTCGAGGCGGAGAATCACTGGGTGCTCAAACCCGCCGACAGTGTTCTCTGGTACCACACGGTACTCGGCTGGATCGATCAATGGGTGAAGCCCGATCGCGCGGAATTCCAGCGGCGGCTCACTGCGGCGTCGACCTCCGTGACCCCCAGGATGGAAACCAGGACGAGCCGCTGAAGGCCTGGGCGGGCCGCTGCGCGGCACCACCCGGACAGGTCGCCGGGGGTCGACGATGTTCTCCGCCACAAGGGCGCCAACCGTCACTCGCCGTGCAACTAGTCTGACGGTCTGTCGCCCGAAAAGCGGATCACCGTTGCTCCCGTCACCGGGCCAATGGTCGCCTTGTCACTTACGTACAGCCGCACCTCGCGCTCGAAGCGCAGGGGTCCCTGAATGGCGGCAGCCGGTCCGATCACGATACGGGGCCTGCGGGTATCCCAGTTGAACCAGCCGGAGGACTTCTCCACAACAATGCCACCTTCGACACGCGAGCTGCCGGTGACATCAATGTCTCCGCCGACGGTCCGCAGCCCACCTGCTACGTGAGCGGCTGCCAGGACGATATGGCCGTTAACGTTCTCGACCCGTCCTCCAACGTCCGCGCCGTCCTGCAGATGCATCGCGCCGTTCACAGTCGTGACTGCCCGGGCAACGTGTGCTCCAGTGCCTAGCGTGACCTCGCCGTTGACCGTCGACAGCGAGTCGGCGGTGGCATGCGCACCCATATCGACCGCGCCGTTCACAGTGCCGGCGGTACCGACGGTCGCGTTGTCATCAATGTGTATGGACCCGTTCACCGTCCCTACGTCGCCGCTGTGTATGCCTGCGGGCACGTGGATTGAGCCGTTGACTGTGCCCGCGCCGGCCTGCGTCGCGGTCACGTCGCCGTTCACGTGGCCGTTCACGTCGCAACCGATCAGCGTTCCCGTCAGTACGACGAGCGCCGTCAGAAGGTAGTAGTGCTGCATGTCGCGATCCTCCGTGCGAGCGGGGATTATAAGAAGACAACAACCTCGGCGTCAGCGAGCAACGCGCGGGGCATCGGCTTCGCTCTGGCCAGAGCTGCCACGGCGATCGCGAGGCCCTCACTGACGGTCGGTCTCCCGAAATGCCGCTTGGGGCACGATCGAGCGTTGGGTCAGGCAATTGAGGACGTTCGTTCACGCCGGTGAAAGCCCGAGACACGGTTTAAAGGTACGGGCTTGGAAATTACGCAAGCCCGGTTGCAAGCGCTACCCCTGCGGTGCACCTGCGAGCGGAGGGCTGCAGGGGCCTCGCCTAGTACGCGCTGTGATCTTGCGAGCTCATCGCAGTTCAAACGACGCGGCCGCGCCGCCACGAGCGCGTCGAGCGAGCAGCTCCCTGGCGTTCTGGTGCAACGACTCACTAAAGCATGTACCCAATGTCTGAGGCGCCCGTCGGGTAGGCAAATGTCGTTGCCTTCACGGCCTCGGCCGTCAGTTCGTTGCGGATCGCCAGGGCGAACAGATTAATCACCTCGTCCGCGTGCGGACCGACGAGGTGGGCGCCGAGGATGCGCTCGCTCGGCTCCTCGACCAGGACCTTGAAGCCGTAGGTGGGCTCGGCCACCCGGCGCGCCGTATACCAATCCGATGCCTTCTCGCTTTGAGTGCGGAACTTAAGACCGCGCTGGTGCGCTTGTGCCTCACTCAACCCGACGGCGGCGATCGGCGGTATCGTGAAAGCGACACTCGGCACGCCAAGATAGTTTGGGCGGTGTCTGTTACCCTCCAATATGTTCGCCACGACTACCTTGGCGTCATAACTCGATACCGGAGTGAGCGGGGGACCCGCCTGAGCGGCGTCGCCTGCCGCGTATACGGCTGGGTTCGAAACGCTTTGCAGGAACTCATTGAGCCTGAGCCGCCCATTCTCCACCTCAATGCCAGCCGCTTCCAGATTGAGTGCCCGAAGCGCCGGAGCCCGGCCGGCCGCATGAATCACGAGATCTGCCTCGCATGTGCTGGGCTTGCCCTCGGTCGAGCTGCGAACAGTGAAGCCCGAGTCCGACTTCTCGATCGCCTTGACCTCAGTCCGCGTGCGCACCTCGGTACCGATCGCGCGGAACTTCTCCATGAGCCAGCCGACCAGGTCCGGATCGAAGTGATTCAGCATGCGTTCGCCTCGCTGTAGGACCGTGATCTGGGCGCCGGCGCGCGCCGCAATGTGTGAGAACTCAGCCGCGATATAGCCGCCGCCGACCAGCACGATGCGCTTTGGCAAGTTTTCGAGCTCCAGGAAGTCGGTACTCGTCGCGAGATGCTCCTCGCCCGCGATGCCGAGCGTGACCGGCTCGGCGCCCGCGGCAATTAGAAAGTGTCGGCCTTCGACTGGTGTACCATCGATGGAAACGGTGTTTTGGCCGATGAACCGCGCGCACCCGTGAAAGGCGTCGATGCCCTTCTCGGCGTAGCTGTGCTCGCGGCTTTGCGGGATGGGATTGGTAAACGTGCGCTTAAAGGCGATCAGCTCCGGCCACACTATCCTGACATCACCGGCCACTCCGTGGCCACCCATACGCGCGACACCGTCCACGGCCTCGGCACCCGCGATCAGCATCTTCTTAGGATCGCAGCCCCGGAGCGCACAAGTGCCGCCGAAGGGTCGGAAATCGATGACGGCGACGCTCCGGCCGGCGTTGCGCATGCGGATTGCGGCGGCCATCGCCGCGCTACCCGTTCCAACTACTACGAAATCGTAGGTTCTCGCCATGGCGTTTCTCCGGGGGCTTCGTCAGCGAGCACAGGGCTGACCGCCAGCCGAGGTGATGTTCGCCGCGCGGCCTCTAGGGTGTAAACCTGCCGCAGGGTATCAGGACGGGTCAGTTCGACGAAGATCGGTACCGGCCGAGTATCCACTCGGGCACGCAGAGCAGGATGGCGCTGCCGATCACGAGAGCCACTGACAGCGTC
>Ga0137415_10005612_pt1 | contig 12430 bp, 14 predicted proteins | sample CZODoug3_1_1_16f_FD_183082 | JGI IMG/M metagenome (GOLD analysis project Ga0137415, IMG submission 183082) | Vadose zone soil fungal communities from Angelo Coast Range Reserve, California, USA - CZODoug3_1_1_16fungal (Hybrid Assembly) | ecosystem: Environmental > Terrestrial > Soil > Vadose...
TCCTGGGCGGCGTCACCAGCCACGTCTTGCTGCGGCCGATGGCGGCGCGCGCCGCCGACCTGGCCCAGCACGCGCTCTACCAGTTCGCCTGGCGCGTCCAGCTGGCCATGGTTTACGTCGGATCGGCGCTGGTACTGATCACCGGCCTGCTGTTGTGGATCGGGCGCTTCAAGTTGTTTACGGGGTGGCTGCTACTCGGCGTCCTGCTCTTCGTGGCGGCCATGGGACTGGACGGAGCGTTTCTCGCGCCCAACCTGCGCCGGGCCCGCAGCGCCACCGGAGAGACGTCCGGGACTGTGGCCGGCGCCGCCATGACCGTACAGCTGGTGGCCTGGCTGTTACTGGTGGTCGTCGTCTTTCTCATGGTGGCGCGGCCCTTCTAGCTTCATTCCCCTCGATGCCCTCGCTTGGACCAATCACGTTGACCGGGAAGCACATCCGGCTCGAGCCGATGGGTCCGGTGCATTCCGCCGCGCTACTCGAGGCTGGGCGCGCCGCCGAAATCTGGGAGTGGATGCCGAGCCGTCCGCTGGACCCGCAAGCGATCGAGGGCTGGCTGAAGAAAGCCATGCAGGCGGAATCGACGGGCCGCGAGTATCCGTTCGCGGTGATCCTCGTGGCGACCGGCCGTGTGGTCGGCAGCACCCGTTACCTGGACGTCCAGGAGGATGACCGAAACGTCGAGATCGGCTGGACCTGGTACGCGCCGGACACATGGGGTGGTGTCGTCAATCCCGAGGCGAAGTATTTATTGATGCGCCACGCGTTCGAGGACTGGGGCGCCATCCGAGTGGCGCTCAAGACCGACATCCGCAACCTCCACTCACAGGCCGCCATCAAGAAGCTGGGCGCCCGATACGAAGGAATGCTGCGTAACCAACGGATCCGCCCCGACGGGAGCTACCGCGACACGGTGATTTTCTCGGTAATCGAGAGTGAGTGGCCGGCAGTGAAAGCCCGCCTCGAAGCGCGCCTGCGCATTTAGCGCTTCCCGCCGTTCAGCACGCGCAAGGAGCCGCGCTTGTCCGTCGCCACCTCGCCCGGGAGGTCCGAGTCGGGGGTCTGCTTGCGACGGGCCCGATAGCCGCTCGCGACTTTCGCCGCTGCCGCTTGGGCAGCCGCGATTACTTCTGGAGCGGCCACGTCCGCGTTGGCGAGCGATTCCACCTCGAAGGGGATCATTTCGCTGACACAGATCTGGCGCTGGGGATCGATGATGACGACCGCGACAAAGGGCTCTTGACTTGTAATGCTCGGATGGATCTGCGACCACGGAATGACATTGCCCATGACGCGAGCCTAACCCCCCGTTTTGACAGCTGTCTGTCGCAACGCAGCCGCCCGGTTAAGACCTCGAGACTTCTTCTTCGACCTGGTCGGGGCTGGAGCCATTGGCCGGGGTTCCCTCGGCGGAGGCTGGGACGAGCGATGGCCCCGGCAGCCGGATGATGGTCCAGTCGTCGTTCTTCTCGGCGCGGTCGGCGAGCGCCTCATCCTTCGAAAAGAGGATGACCTGGTGGTCGAGGCGGCCCAGCTCGTCCATGGCCGCCCGCAGCCGGCGGCGATCGGCGTGCACCAGTGCTTCGTCGAGCAGCAATGGCGGTGGCTCCGCGTTGCCGCCGATGATCCGCGCCAGGGCCAGGCGCTCGAGCAAGTAGATCAACGAGCGGGTGCCAAGACTGAGGTTATCGACATCTTTATATGCCCGCTGATCCTGGGTCTTGACCGATAGCGCGAGATCTTCCCCGATCCGCACGTCCCGGTAGCGGCCGTTCGTGATGGGGGAGAGCTGGCCTTGGAGGGCCGACTTGAGGCGGGGGATGACGGCTCGACGCACGGACTTCGACGCCGCCTCCAGCGTTTCGATGGCGAGGTCATAAGCGTGGGCCTCGGCCTCCAGCTCCTGCAGTTGTTCGCGGACGGTGGCGATCTCCTCCTCGAGAGAGGCGACATCGCCGATCTGGGATAACCGATCGTTGAGAAGCTCCTCGGCGCGGGCCCGTTCCTCCTGGGCTCGCTCCTTGACGCTGCGGTGTTGGTCGCGTTGCCGTTCGAGCTCGGCCAGGGGAAGCGCCGCGAACTCGGCCGCACGCACCGGGTCGACGTTGGCGCCCACCTCGCCCAGCTGGCGGGTGAGGTCGTCAACCAGCTGCCGCAGCGACCCCGCTTCGTCCGCGGTCACGCCACCGCGCTGGGATTCCAGCTCAGCCAGCCGAACGCTCGACGTCCGGTAGGCCTCGGCGTGACCGACGCCGGCTTCCCAGGCCACCGCCCCGGCCTCCATATCGGGATCGGCAATCCCGGACCGCGCGTAGATCGCCGCCAGTTGGCGGGCGTACTCATCAGCCTTGGCGCGTTCGGCAGTCGAGCGCTCCCCCGGAGCGCGAAGCTGCGCCAGCTGGGCGTCAAGCTGCTCGATCCGGGTGCGAACCTGCTGCGCCTGGCGCTCGGCTTCGCAACTGGCGATAAAGTCTCGGGCGGCGCCCAACGCCTCCCGCCGGTCGAACCCGAGGCGGTCGAGCAGGCTGTGAAGCTGCTGCCGCAACGATTCCCGGCGCTGGTCCATCTCGGTCTCGGCCCGCGACGCCTCCAGCGAGCGCTGGCTGGCGGCATTCCACGCCTGACTGTCCTGCGCCAGCGATTCCACGTCTCTGGCGGTCTCCTCGACCGCCTCTTCGCTGGGGGCAGGCTGGGGTAGCCCCCAGGATCCGACCAGTTCGCGCAGACTCCGACCGGCGATCTGCGCTCGCTCTTCCAACTCGGTGGCCTGGCGATCGAGCTCGAGGCGGGTGGCATCGTAGCGGACTTTCTGGAGGTGCTCGACGAGCGCCTGTTGCAGCTCGCCTGAGCTGCGGACGCCCCAGGGTTGCAGGATCTCCCGGCGCTTGACGCGAGCCTCGTCTTTGGACCGAAGGCGGCGATCGACCTCCCGGACGGCGGCGCCGCGAACCCAGATGCCAATGCCCGTCGAGAGCACGCCCATGCCGAGCAGGAAGAAGGCTACGCCGCTGAGCGGCAAGGGCATCCCGCCTTGAAGCGCGAGGAAGGCAACCAGGATCGCCATCGCGGTCAGCAGGAGGCCACCCAGCATGGCGCCAAGGAAGGTTCGCTGCCGGCTGCGGGCGCGCTCGGCCATGGCTTCCTCACGCCGCATCGCCTCTTCGGCTTGCTGACCCGACTTGATGACATCCGGAACTTCCTTGTAGCGGGCGATGTCGTGCTTGAGCTGCTCCAGCCGCGGCGGGAGCTCGGCACCGGCGCGGGTTCGCGCCTCGGTGGCGACGTTGTGGCGCTCGCGCCATTCCGAGTAGACGCGTTGGAACTCCATTTGGCGGGCGGGCCAATCGAGGTTCTGGCCGATCAAACCGGGGTGCCGCTCGGCGATCCGCCGTGCCTCTTCGGCCGCCGTCTGGGCGCGCAAATGGACCTCGGGGGCCTGGGCATCCGCGACATTGAGCGAGCTCAGCAGTTCACGGACGACGGGTTCCTGCTCGAGCGCCGCGGCGTCGATGCCCCGGGCGCGGGTTTGGTGACCTTGCGCGTCCTGCTCGAGCTTGGCACGCTCGGCCTCGAGCTGCTGCACCTGCGCGGCGTTCTCCGTGGCGCGGCGCTCGAAGTCCTCCTGCGCCTCCCGAGTCGCCCGCAGGTGGCTGCGTAGCTCCTGGACCTCGGCCTGACGGTCGAGCGGGAACATGGCAAAGCGGGTGTGATCCTCCTGTCGCGTCCGCTCATCACCAATCGCCTTCTCCAGCGTCTCGACGCGCTCGAGGCGATGACGGGCCTCGTCCAGGCGGGAGGCGAGGACGGCGGCGTCGAGCAGCTGGACGACGGCCAGCTCCGCCTCGGTCAATGCCGACACGGTCTCGCGCTTCTGCGCCAGTTCGTCGACGGCGCCCCGAGCCTGGCGGGCGGCGGCGATTTGCCGCTCCAGGTCCGAGAGCCGGCTTTCAAGGTCGTGGAGCGGACCCGTACGTCCGCGTGGCTTCCCGATGCGCTGGGCTCGTTCCTGGCGCAGCCGGTCGAGCACGCCCTGGGCGGTTCGGTCCGGATGCGCCGAGTCGGCCAGCGCCACGATGGCTTCCTTGATGCTGCCGGCGTCCTCGAGGCGCAACACCTCGCTGCGCGAGATGCAGGCCGTGTTGGTGTAGATGTCGCGGCTGATGCCGAGCAACTGCCGCCCTATCTGGAGGCCACCCCAGGGGTCGCGCTCGAACCGGTCGCTGAGCTCCGCGCCGGTTGCGAGATCGAGGACGCGGACCGAGTCGGCATCGAGGTCGCGCTCGACCCGTAGCCTCGAGCCGTCGTCCAGCTCGAATTCGAGCGCGAGGCCGAAGCCCCCGCCCTCCCACGGCCGCCAGCGATCGGTGCGCTCGGCGATGGCTGATCGCCGGTCGCCGGTCTCGAGACCATAGAGGCCGCTCACGATCGCTTCCTGCAGCGTCGACTTCCCGGCCTCGTTGGGGCCCACGACGAGGTTCATCGTGGGACCGAAGCGGAGATCCATCCCTTGAAGGGTGCCGAAGCCTTCGACCTCGATGCGGGTCAGGCGCATGAACGATTCACCACGTACAGGCTAAACGTCATTCGTCGAAGGCATCGAGCGCCAGCTGCAGCGCTCGACCAACCGTCTGTTCCTCCTGGCGTGATCCCTGCTTGTGATCGACGAGCTTGCGAACCATTTCTCCGCGGCTGGTGAACTCCTGGGTCGCCGCCTCGAGGTCGTGCGAGACGCGAGACTGGTCGAGGAACTCGAGATAGGCGAATCCGTCGCTACACTCGGTCGACAGCGCCTGCCGATCGATGCTCAACGAACGGGCCCGTTCGCCGACCAGCGTCGCCCGGATGACGGCGCCCTCCAGGTGCTTGCCCTCACGAATCGCAAAGACCGCGTCGCGCACCTGGTCGGGGCTGGTCATGCCGGTGATATCGATCGTCTCCTGGGCGAACTGGCGCTGATTGACGTCCTCCAGCAACACGTGCACCGCGCCATCATCCTCGATCGTCACGAGCGCGGTGCAATGCCGCCCGGTTTCATGCCACCCCAGCGGTTCGGGACTACCCGGATACGTCATCGGGCCGCCGGTGCGTGCCTCGTGGTAGTGACCGAGGAGGGCGTGGCGGAATCCCGCCTGCTCCACCTGGGTTGGCAGGATCGGCTTGTAGGGTGTCACACCTTCCGGGACCTGGCTCATATCCGAGGCGTGCACCAACAGGAGATGTGTGCCCTCCTCTTGCCGGACGAAATCCCGCAGCGGCGCCTCCGAGACCTCGGGGCCCGTGAAGCCGGCCGCCCAGATGTGCACGTCACCATAGCGGTATGGGCGCAACTCATCATGGGTTGCGATCGTGACGTTGTCGGGCCACCGGAGATACCGGTAGGGAGAGCTGGGCACGGCCGGATCCGCGTTGCCGGGCGCGATCAGCACCGGCAGGCCGGCGTTGCCCAGGGTCTGGACCAGGAAGGCGGCCGTATCGCGGGTGACGTGATCTTGCTCGAAGAGATCGCCGGCGCAGGTGATCAGGTCAACCTTCGCCTGGCTGGCGCGCTCGACGATCCGCTGCAGGGCGGCGCGCAGGTCGCCGCGACGGCGCTGCGCGCCAACGCCGTAGAGGCGCTCGCTCGCAAAGGACCGGTCCAGATGCAGGTCAGCGAAATGAAGCAGGCGAAGGGCCACAAATCCCCCGTTAACCACGCGAATTGTGCCTGGCGCGATGGCAGATGCGAGCGCGAAATCAGCGCCCATTATAGAACGAGGGCTGAATTTATTCCGAATCAGCCGGCGTCGCGACAGCAGCGCCTAAACTGAGCGACGAAGTGGGCTCGTTCGAGAAGGGGGACAGGGGGGCGCGCATCCTCAAAATCCAGACGCTCCTTCAGGGCAATCCGCGCGGGTTGACGACCGGCGAGATCGCCCGTCGGACCGGCGTCAACCCGCGCACGACCTACCGAGACGTCAAGGCGCTGGAGGCCATGAACGTCCCGGTCTACGAGGAGGCCGGACGGATCGCCATCGACCCCAACTACTTCATCGCGCCGGTCAAGTTCACGCTGCGCGAGGCGATGGCACTGCTAATGGGCGTGCGTCTGATGTCCCGCCACAGCGATGAAGCGGACCCTGACGTGGGCGACGCCTTCACCAAGCTGGCGGCGGTGCTGCCCGCTCCGGTCGCCGAATACGTGCATGCCACCGTGCGTCAGATGGCGGCGCGGCCGCCGAACCCTGTCTATTCGAGGGTGCTCCAGACCGTGGCCCTCGGCTGGGCGGGTCGCAAGGTGGTGCGCATCTGGTACCCAAGCGCGGATCACGCCGTCAAGCCGCGGCTGATCGAGCCCTACTTTCTCGAGCCGTCGCTGATTGGACACAGCAGCTACGTGGTGGCGCGCGATCGTGGGGTGGGCGAGATGCGGACCTTCAAGCTGGAACGCATCACGCGCGCGGAGCCGATGACCGAGACTTACACGATCCCACCCGACTTCGATATCAACCGCTACCTGTCGGGGGCCTGGGGGATCTATCACTCCGGCGATCCGGTCGAGGTCCGCCTTCGGTTTTTTCCGCCGGCGGCCGCCAGGGTCAGGGAGTCGACCTGGCATCCATCGCAAAAGCTCAGCGATGGCCCCAAGGGCTCGGTGAACATGACCGTCACCGTCACCGGGATCGTCGAGATCACGCCCTGGATCCTGGGCTGGGGCGACGCCGTCGAAGTCATCGCACCGCAAGCGTTACGCAAGAAGATCGCCGACGCCGGCGGGACCATGGCAGCACGCAACGAAGGGCAGGGTGGGGGCCGGAAATCACGAGGAGGATCACGATGAATGTCTTTCAGGCCGTCGCGACGTTGACGCCCGCGCGCATCTGGGAGGGGGTCGTGGCGCGTCCGCTGCACGCCGACCGAGTCACGATTGGCTTCGTCGACATCGACCCAGGCGTCCTGGTGCCGGAGCACCGGCATGACAACGAGCAGGTTGGGTTCGTCCAGCGTGGGTCGGTCACGATGACGATCGCCGGGCAATCGCGCGAGCTAGGGGTGGGGGAGACCTACTCCATCGCCGGCGGGGTCCCTCACTCGGCCAGGGCCGGTGCCGATGGCGCATCGGTGGTTGACGTTTTCGCACCGGTTCGTGAGGATTGGAAAACGGCGCCTACCGTCGAGCCCTTCGCCGGACGCTGGCCCTAGAACAGGCCGCCGTACTCCCCGCCGTCCACCGAGAGCGTGGTGCCGGTGATGAAACTGGCGGCGTCGCCGGCCAGGAAAACGACCGCGGCCGCGAGTTCGTCGGGCCGTCCGTGCCGGCCAAGCGGGATGTTGCGGATGCTTCGGGCGGTGAACTCGGTGGGATCAACCCCGAGCTTGAGCGCCTGGCCGCGATTCTCTTCCTTGATCCGATCGGTTTCGAAGCGGCCCGTCAGGATCGAATTGACTCGAACCTCGGGCGCTGCCTCCTTCGCGAGCGTCTTTCCCATGGCGACCACGGCGGGACGCAGCGCATTCGACAGCACGAGATTGTCGACCGGTTGGTGCGCGGCGATCGACGTGAGGTTCACGATCGCACCGCGACCGCGCCGCAACGCAGGAAGCGAGGCGCGCGTCAGGCGGACGGCGCTCATCAACACCAGGTTGATCGCCTCGACCCAGGCGGCGTCGTCCAGCTCACTGACGCTACCGAGGATCGGGCCACGCGTGTTGTTGACGAGTACCTCGAGGCCGCCCAGGGTTGCGGTCGCCCAGTCGACGAGGTCGCGACACTGGTCCGCCTGCCTGAGATCGGCGACCCGGGCGACGACGTCGTGTCCCTCCTTACGGAGCGCGTCGGCGGCGGCCTCGATCCGCTCTGCGCTGCTCGAAGAGATGACGACGCGACAACCTTCGGCGGCCAGCGCTCGGGCCGACGCCAACCCGAGGCCACGGCTAGCAGCAGTCACGAGCGCGCGCCGTCCCTGGAGACCCGTTTCCACGGGCCAAATACTAAGGGCGCACGGCTAGGCGGCGACGCGGGGTTGCTTGCCGCAGGCGGGACACGGTGTCCCGGCCTTGAGCTCCGCCCGCTTGAAGGCGTGCCCGCCGCAGTGTGGGCAAAGCGCCCCGGGACGGAGCGCCTGGGTCTGCGCGGCCTTCTGCATGCGCTCCCGCAGGTGACTGTCTTCTTCCTTTTCGATGAAGCGCGGGTCGGTGGGCGTCTGCGTGCTCATGCGGCCTTCAACGCTGCCGGCTGGAACGCGCCGGGTCGAACGTGCTCCGCCAGCTTGATACCGATGACCTCCGGATGCAGGTCGATGCCGCGCTGGAAGGGATGGACGCTCAGAATGGCCGGCACCCGGCGGTTGCCGATCTCGACATCGAGGACGCGACCGTGCAGCGTCGTCATCGACCCCCATCCGTCCCAGGTCTTCATGGTCCGCCACCACAGGTGTCGGGCTACCGGCCCACCCATGGCGACGATGGCCTGCGGCGCGATCCGCTCCAGCAAGCTCTGCAGGTGCCGATCGACGCACTGGTTGAGGGCCGCGTCGGTGACGCGGTCCGGGTTCTCGGTCGCGCAGCGAACCGCCCAGGTGTGAAAAGCGGAGTCCATGACGTCGTGTTTTTCGAGTTTCTGGCCCATCCGCTTACGGGCAGCAAGCATCACCGCCCGGACGAACTGAAAGTAGGGGAGGGGGGTATCCGCGGTCATGTGGTGCTCGAGCCGTCCCTCGTGGTCGAGCCACTCGGCGAACGCCTCGTTGCTGGCACTTGCCGCGTCGAGCGGGCTCGGGCTGATGAAGACGATGGGTGCTTCCGGGTTGCCGAATCCGACCTGGGGCCGGCGCAGTGGCTGCGCGAGTCGTTCGCACGGGCTGTCGGCGCCCCGGTCGGACTCGGCGATCGCGCACCCGTGCAACCGCTTGAGGGCGTCCGAGCCGAAGAATTGCAGGTACTGCTGGCCCTTGCTCACGCTGTTGGAAACGACGCGGGGAGATGGGCGAAGCTTGCGCCCCTGCGATGGGCGCGGGGGTCGCAACTAAGATTCACTCCATGGCAACGGTTCCGGCCATCGACGTAAAGGAGCTGCGGCGTCGACTGGATGCTGAGGGGCCAAAGCCCTACCTGCTTGATGTGCGGGAGCCCTGGGAGTACATGGCAGGGCACGTGCCCGGGGCGCAGCTGATCCCGCTCGGGGAGCTGGAGCAGCGGGTGGGCGAAGTCCCCCGCGAGGGCGAGGTGCTTGCCATTTGCCATAGCGGCCAACGCAGCCTGGCCGCGGCCGGCTATCTGCAGCAGCTCGGCTACACCGCCGTCAGCAACGTCGACGGGGGCACCGCCGCCTGGATCGAACGCGGCTATCCGACCGAAGGCTCGTCCGCGACCTGAAGCTGGGTCGCGTCGAAGCGCCTGACACCGCCGGCGCGCACCGATTGCGCGAGTTGCGTCCAGGCCTGCGGGTCGGTGATCCAGGCGCGCGCGATCACGATCGATGGTCCCTCGATCGCGAGCAGGTCGCCGATCTCGCGTATTTCGATCGGAGCCATCTGCAGGCCCTGGATCTTCTTTGGTGTCAGGTTTTCCTTCAGGACGCGCCGCTCGATCTCGATCCGGGCCATTCCCGGGGAGTCTAAGCTGCCGGCGGACCGGCGGCTGCGACAGACAGCTGTCAAAACCCCCTGCTTGACTTTGGGAGTGAGCCAAACCACCATGATGACGACCCACCGTCCTGTTCACGTCCTGAAGGAGTTGCCTTGAGCGTCCTAGAACTGGTCCTTGTGATCCTGTTGCTGGCGGTTCTGCTGGGCCTGGTTGCCGTGGTGATCCGTCGGCCCACCGCCACCGGCCCCTCCGATGCGGTCCTCGCGGCGCTGGCCGACCTGGGGGCGCTCAAGTCCCACGTCGAAACCGTCAGCAGCCAGCAGGGCGCCTTGAGCCAGTCGTTGGGCATGCTCCAGGCGGCCGTCCAGGGGGTAGAGACCAAGGTCCTGGAGAGCTCCGCCGGCGTCCGCGAAGCGATCGGCAAGGACCTTTCCGACGCCCGGATCGTCGTCGAACGACTCAAAGTCGATGGCGAGGAGCGGCGTCGCATGGAAGAAGACGTCCAGGCCTCGGCTCGCCGCATCGAGACCGTGCTGCTCGGCAGCCGCACCCGCGGCGCCGCCGGGGAAAACATCCTTCAGGATGCCTTCCGTCAATTCCCGGCAGAGATGATCGACATGAACTTCCGGGTCAATGGCAAGGTCGTCGAGTACGCGCTCATCCTGGCCAACGGCAAGCGGCTGCCGATCGACAGCAAATGGCCGTCCCCGGAACTTCTCGACCGCCTGGGCGAGGCTATGCAGGATCCGGCCAAAGAAGCCGCGCTCGTCCAGGAGATCGAGCGCATCCTGCGGCTCAAGGTCCGCGACGTCCGGCAGTATATCGACCCCGCCGCCACTATCGGCTTTGCGGTAGCCGCGGTCCCCGACCCCATTTTCAACGCCTGTCGGCGAGCGCATCTCGAGGCCTACCGGGAAGGGGTGATCTTGATGCCCTACAGCATGACCATCCCTTACGTGCTGGCGCTCTTTCGGCTGCACCTGCAGTACGCGCGGTCGATCGACCTGGAGAACCTCGAGGGTTACCTGCAGCAGATCGACGACAACGTCACGGCCCTTGACCGCCTGCTCGAGAACAGCATTGCCCGCGGCAGCACGATGATTCAGAACGCCTTCAACGACGCCAAGCGCAACGTGGGCCAGATGCGGGGCGCGCTGGCGGCGCTACGTGCCGTTCCCCAGGCGGCGGCCGTCACTCCCGAGCCGGAGGTCGAGGAGATCAACGAAGGGGAACTCAGGCTCCTGATGTCGCGGCGTTAAGCCAGGCCGGGGGTCCGTGCCAGGCGCATGACGAGGACGAGCAGGATGAGCAAGCCCCCACCGCTCAGCAAGAGCATGTTGCTGGGTGTGAATCCGGGATTATCGACCACCAGCTCGTCACTCGCCGTGGTGGTGCCGGCCTCGTTCGTGACCTCGATGGAGTAGGACCCCTGGGCGAGGTTGTCCGGCAGCTTCACGAGCATGTGGTAGGTATCGGTCGCTTGCACCGTGGTGGCGGGCCGCCCGCCGACCTGTACGGTCGAGGCCGGGGTCAGATGCTGGCCGAGGATCATGATGTTGGGCTGGGTCGTCGGGTTGATCTTGGCGGGCGTGACCTGGTAGATCTGCGGTGGCAGAAGCGTGCTCTTGACCTGGACCGGCGCCACCGGCTTGGGGGTGGGGATCGCCCGTTTGGTCGCGGCATATGCCGGCAGGCTCGTCACGGCCAGCGCGGCCATGGTTGCCAGGCCGCCGGTCGCCAGGCGCCGCAGTGATGTCATCGGATAGACCTCTACTACTGATAACGGCGGAGGTCTTGGGCGAAAGATGGCGGTGCGGCCCATTCGGGCTAAGCAGATGGACGTAGTTGTAACCCAGGCCGAAAGAAAAAGCCCCTGCCCGCCGGGGACAGGGGCTCTTCAACCCGGTTTTAGCGGTTGCCGCCTCCCGGCCAGGTCTGCTCGGGCGGGCGCTCACCGATCTTGATCCGCTCTGAGCTGCCGCCGGACGAGTCGGACTCACTACCCTGATCGCTGCCGAAGCCACCGTAGGACGGCATGCTCGGCGGCTCGGCCGGCCGTGCCACCGGACGCGACGGGCCGCTGAAGGGCGTAACCGCTGGCTTGGGGGCGCTCGGTGGGACGACCTTGGGGGCTGCCGCCGGCTTGGCCGCGGCTTTTGGGGCGGCCTTCGGGGCGGCCTTCGCCGCCGGTCTCTTCTTGGCGGCGGGACGCTTGGCGGCCGCCTTCTTGGCGGCGGGGCGCTTGGCCGTCGACTTCTTGGCGCTGGCCCGCTTGGCCGTCGACTTCTTGGCGGCTGAGCGCTTAGCTGTCGACTTCTTAGCGGTAGACCGCTTCGGAGTCGATTTCTTAGCTTTTGCTTTCTTCTTCGCTGGCATTTCTCCTCCCTCGGGATGCGCGATGATGGCTCGCGCGTTGGTTCAGGCGGATGAGGACCGCTGCTGTTACCTGCGATTTATAGCATCGGCTCCCCCCAAAGACAAGCACTCCCTCGCGCCCGCGGGCCCTCAGTGCGCGTTCAGCCAGTTCAGCACGGTCGCAAACAGAAGGTCGTGCTCGAGGTCGACTGTGATCGCGTGGCCCGACCGCTCGAACCAGATCAACTGCTTGTCCGTCGACCCGAGCCGCTCGAGGATGTGCGGCGCATTACCAACGTCGACCGTGCGGTCGCCGCGGCCGTGCATGATCAATGCCGGGACCCGCACCTGTGGCAGTTCTCGATCGAGGACGCGCAGCAGGCGCATCAGGCTCTCGATACAGACGGTCGGCCGGCGCGCATAGCTGTGCAGTAGCCGAACGGCCGCTGGATCGCCGAGGTCGGGCTGGTCGCCTGGAACGTGCCAGGGCACCACGTATTTGAGCCCTCGA
>Ga0137415_10005614_pt1 | contig 12429 bp, 11 predicted proteins | sample CZODoug3_1_1_16f_FD_183082 | JGI IMG/M metagenome (GOLD analysis project Ga0137415, IMG submission 183082) | Vadose zone soil fungal communities from Angelo Coast Range Reserve, California, USA - CZODoug3_1_1_16fungal (Hybrid Assembly) | ecosystem: Environmental > Terrestrial > Soil > Vadose...
AGATTCATCACCACCCATAGCCTCGAGGGGCATTGCATTCAGAATCGGTACAAAGCGTCGCATGCTTTCATCTTTTGAATAATGATCCGCTACCGCCCGCCGACGATGACAAAGCTGGGGAGTACTTGTCAACTAGGTCACAGTGATGCAAGCAAAAGCTGCACTTACAGCTCGATGGCGAGCTTCACGGGCCTTCGCTCTTCGCAGCCGCAACCTTTCAAGTTCGATCTCCCCGTCGCTCTCATCTCTCTCATCTCTCTCATCTCCCACCTGCTTCTTATGTCGTGTTTGTAGCTGCTTCAAGTGCGCCATGAAAGCATCCTTGACAAGATCTACATCGTTGCAGCATGTCCCAGGCTCGGCGACAAACCACTCAGCAAATATCTGACTGGCACGTTTGTCAGTGGACGCCGGGGTAGAAGTCGATACTTTCAAAGTTCGTATGTCGCATATTTGAACGAGGGATGACAGGCATCATAAAGCTCGAGAGCTCACTGTAGATGCACATAATGTCGAGACCGCGCTCTGACGGCATGGGATTGAAACCACAGGAACCATACGAAGGGCTGGGAGGGAACATTAGACTTCGAATGAAAGTAAAGAGAGAGCCGGCAGAGTACCGGTTTTTTTGCGAGTGGCGTCCGGTTGCCGCCGGCGTCCTTGCACTGTCCCGGCGCCGGCGTATCCCCCTGCGTGCCCGGCCCGCCGATTGGTTGGCACGTGCCTGAGGCGCACTGGGCATTGCTCGAGCAGAACGCGCGGTCGCCATGCTTCGGCGCGTCGATTGCGGCGACCACGAATCCTTTGGCTGCCAGCTCGTCCGCGCCGAGAAGCATCTGTGCGCGACCACCGTTCAGGCCGTGATGGAAGATGACGAGCGGCGCGCACCTGAGCGCGCCATTGGGCGCAGGGCAGGCGGGAGGCAATGTCGCGGTGACTCTCGGCACGACGATCAGCGCCGGAATCACGTCGATCGGCGGGATCGCCCCGGGAACGAGAAGCGTCGGATCGAAGGCGCCTGTCGCGGTGCTGAGCAGGTTCGGTGTCGGAAGATTGGCTTCGATCACCTCGAGGATGTTGCTGAATGCGACGGAGGTCGCCTCGACACCGTACTTGGTGAAGGCCGCCGCGGGCGTGAGCGGCGGCGCCGCCGAGAGGAAGTTCACCGCGGCGTTCGTTTTCGGATCGTAAGGCGCTGCTGCAAGTTGGACCGCCGGTGCGGTGATCGTCTGCGTGCGGAACGTGTACGCCACCGCGATCTCGGATTTGGTAAACGGCGGAGTCGTCAGCTTGCTCAGGAGGGTCCTGATCTGGACCCGCATGCGCTCGAGCGCCTTCGCCTGTCCGTCCGAGATGCCCGCGAGCTGCGACTTGCCGCCTGCCCAGAGCGGGTTGTCGAACAGCAGGATGCTCCCAACGGTGGGACGCCCCAGCCCCTTCGGGCTCGCGGGGGTCGAGTCGGCGCCTAGGATGCGGTTCGTGACCACGAAGGCGTATTCGGTCGCCTCCTTGAGAGGCTTGCTGGTATTCACGCCGCTTGCATTCAGCTTGCTCGCGGCAGCCGGCTGCACGCCGACCAGCACACCGGCGTAGTCCAACGTCGATTGAACTGGCTGCCGGAGCTGGGCGGGAAGGAGATCGTCATAGGTAGCGGGATCGACCAGGCTGGGGCTGTTCGGGTCGGTCAGGTCGTATAGGAAGACATTGCCCGTGAACTTCGACGCAGGTCCCGGATCGCTGGCGACAATGATCGGCGCGCTGACCGGCACGAGCAGCATGGCGGTGGTGCTGAATCCATCGAGGGTGGCGATGCCGGGCGCGAGCGGGCCGAACGACGACGGAAGATTCTGCACCCGCGCGTTGGTCGCAGGGGCCAACGGATCGTCGGGCAGCGTGCTGCCATCGAGCAGCGCGCTGAACGGTAGCGGGACGGTCCCCGAGCCGGAATCGATCACCACGTGCGCGGCCGAAGCCGTGTTCGGCTGCGGTGCGATGCGGAACGTGGTGATGGCCGCGATATCCGTCTTGGGGAACGCCGCAGACGCGACCTGGAATGGACTCGGGGCCGGCGGAGCCGGGTTGGGAAGCGAATAGAAGTTCTGGAGTTGGGTGAGCTGCGCCGCGTTCTTCTTCTTCTCGTCGGCCGTATTCCCGGGGATGAGGCCCTGGTTTTCGGTCTGGCTCAGGTCCTTGCCTTGCTCGATGATGAAGAGCGTCGGCTGCGGATAGATGGGCTGGCCGCCGTTGACGGTGATCCCGTTGGGCCCGCCGCGCAGCACGGCAACGTACCGGGTGCCGGGATCCCAGGTCCGCGTCGTCAGGCCAGTCGCCGTGGCGCGCGGGGCGCGGCGGATGTTGAGGGTCCCGTGGTCACCGGTCGTGACGTAGTCCGCCGCCGTCGGCGCGGCGATGTCGGTCGCGAAGACCCCGGGCAAAGTGTACTTCAGCACTGCGAGGTTGCAGTTCGGATTGGATCCGTTGCAGATGCGGATGCTGGAAAGGTCCAGATCGGGCTTGCTGCGCAGCTGGGCCCCGTTTGAATCGACCACGATCTGCACCAGGTCGATCGAGATCGGCACTTCCTGGTCATTGGGAAACCCGCCCTGGTTGAAGAACATCCGCAGCAGCTCCCCTTGCGCGCCGGGCACCGACCCCGCCTGCGCGAGAGCCAGGTCGTTCGGGATCGGGATCTGCGGAGGCGACGCGGCGGGATCGAAGACCGCGTAATTGGTCTGCTGCGGGTTGCGGCTCGGATCGTATCCGACGCCGGGCTCGCACGCGCAGATTGCGGCGGTGGCGAGCGCGACGGGGGCGACGCGTCGAAGCAGCATTGGCTGCCTCCTCAACGGGGTGATGGAGCGCGGGGTGAAATGAGCGCGCATTTCGTCTAGGTTCGCTCCTCGTGTCAAGGCGGCGAGATCCTCCGTTTGACGGAGATCGCCGGACGTGCGCACGGATCTGGCCGGGCGCGGCGGCGCTGGAGGAGCATTGGCGAGAACGCTCAAGCCCGCGGATCCCGCGCTGTTCTACCGAGGGTCCCCCGACGATCCGCGCCTCGGCGACCGCATCGTCCGCGCCGCCGGCGTGGCGCAGCTGTCGGGGGCATTGGTCGCCTTCCTCGGCCACGCCGACGACCGCGCCGTGGTCAACGGCCGCGGCAGGCCAGGAGCGGCGCAGGGCCCCGCGGAGCTGCGCCGCTTCCTCTCGCGCCTCACCCCAGGCGACCACGGCGAATTGGATCGGCTCGCCCTGGCCGACCTGGGCGACGCGACGGCCGAGCTGGGCGAGATCGAGCAGGTGCACGCCGCGGTCGAGGAAACCGCGCTGGCAGCCCTCTCCTCCGGCGCTTGCGTGGTGCTCCTCGGCGGCGGTCACGACGGCGCGTACGCCAGTCATTCGGCGTTGCTGCGGGCCACGCAGGGGCCGGTCGCCGCGATCAACGTCGACGCCCACCTCGATGTCCGGCCGCTGCGCGACGGGCTCATCACCAGCGGCACTCCCTTCCGAAGGCTCGCCGAGCGCTGGGGAGAGCGGTACGCGCTGACCGAGATCGGCGTGCAACCGCAGCACAACGCGCGGGCGCACCGCGAGTGGGCCGCTTCCCGCGGATTCGCGGTGCTGGCGCTCGACGAGGTACGCGGCCGGGTGGCCCAGGCCTTCGCCGAGGCGCTGCGCATGCCGGCCGGGGCCGTGGCGGTCAGCCTCGACCTCGACGGCGTGCAGGCGTCGAGCGCACCCGGCGTATCGGCACCCTGCCCCGACGGCCTCACGGCAGCCGACCTCTGCGCCTGCGCGCGGCTCGCCGGCCAGGACCCGCGCGTGCGCCTCCTCGACGTGATGGAGCTGGCTCCGCCGCTGGACGTGGACGGCCGCACCGCACGGCTCGGCGCCGCGGCCATCTGGCATTTCCTCGCCGGGGTCGCGGCGCGCTGAGCCGTCAGAACAGCTCGAGCTGGCGCTGGCGCTCGCGGATCGACTGCGCGCGCACCCCCCGCTCGCGGAGCGCGTGCGCGAGATCCTCGGCGTAGCCGTCCACGGTGAGCACCCGCGAGGCGCGGGAGCGGATCGCGTACTCCACCAGGTCGGAGAACCCCGCGTGGTCGGAGAGAGGGAGCGCGAGGTCGACGCCGATGTGCGCCGCATACCCCTGCTCCACGGCGCGACCCGAGAGCAGGCACGCCCGGAAGGGCCCGATCTCCGGCAGGTAGCGCCGGCTGCGCGGGTGGGCGGGCAGGACGACCACCTGGCCGGGCTGGACCGCCCCGAGCGGCAACACGGCGGGAAGCGCGACTCCTTGGGCGCGGTAGACCTCCGCGAACCGGAGCGGCGCCGGATGGAGGCGAAGCTCATGCGAGGCGAGGTGGTGGACGACCTCCTGGGCGCCTCCGAGCGGCGCCGCCAGCAGGACGGGCGTGCGGCGCTCGGCCAGCGTCGCCGCGATGAAGCGGGACAAGTCCTCCAGCACCTCTGCCCGGGTCGGAAAAGTGTAGCGCGGATGGCCGTACGTCGCGCGCAGCAGCAACGCGTCGCACGGCACCTGCTCCTGGCGCTCCGCGGTCGCGGGGGCCCGCGCGCCCGACCCGCCCAGGTCGCCGGCATAGAGGATGGTGCGGCCGTCCAACTCGCAGTGTAGCTGTGCGCTACCGAGCACGTGCCCGGCGGGATGCACGGTGAGCGTGAGCGAGCCCAGCGCGAACGGCTTGCGCCACCCCGCCGGGAGCGCAGCCGCCTTGCGCAGCGCCCGCGGCTGGGCCGCCTCGAGCAGCGCGACCGTCGCCGCGGTGGCTACCGTCCGCTCGGGCAGGGTCGCCCGCGCACCCCGGGCGTGCGCCAGGAAACCCAGCTGCGGCCGCCCGACCGGGTCGAGGTACAGCTGGGTCCCGCGCAGCCGCAATCCGTGCGCGGCGCGCTCCACCTGCAGGTCGGGCGCGGGTTCCTCCGGCGCGGCGGCCATGGGCAGGGGGGTTTGTAACAGCGAGTCCGACCCGTTTCTACAAATCCGGCGCTTCGCAATCGATCCGGCCGACTACCCCGCCGGCCGGCGATGCCGGGCGAGGAGGGCGGTGCCCGTCTCGCCCACCGCCACGCCCAGGACGATCAGCGCCCCGCCCCAGAGCTCCGGCCGGCTGAGCCGCTCACCGATCAGCACCGCCGCCCACACCGCCGCGAACGCCGGCTCGAGCGCGGAGAGCAGCGCGATCCGGACGGGCGGGAGCCGCCGCTGGGCCCAGGTCTGCACGCCGAAGGTGAGCAGCGTCGCGAACAGGGACAGATACGCGAGCGCGGCGAATGCGCGCGGTTCGGAGGCGAAATGCTGCCGCTCCACCAGCGGCCCGGCGAGGGCGGCCATGGCTCCGCAGCCGGCCAGTTGCAAGAGGAGCAGCGGCAGCACCGGGTGGCGGCCCGCGACACGGCCCAGCGCGACGATGTGGCCCGCGAACACCACCGCGCAACCGACGGTGAGCAGGTCGCCCAGGAGCTGCGTCTGGCCCGCGGCGCCGCCGCTCGAAAGGAGGGCCATCCCGGCGAACGCGAGGGCGATCCCGAATGCCGCCGGAAGGGAGGGCCGCTTGCGGAAGAGCAGCCAATCCAGGAGCGGGACGAACACCACCAGGAGCCCGGTCAGGAAGCCGCTCCGGGAAGCGGTGGTGCGGTGCTGGCCCTCGATCTGCAGCAAGAAGCCCCCGCCGAGGAGCGCCGCGCAGATCAGGCCGTCGCGCCAGAGCGCCCGGCTGAAGCGCAGCTCGCCGCGCGCGGCCATCCAGGCGAACAGCAGCGCCGTCGCGAGCGCCATGCGCACCGCGACGAGCAGGAGCGGCGACACGGGCGCCTCGCTGCCTCCGACCAGCACCCGGACGACCGCGAAGGTGCTTCCCCAGATGGCCATGATGCCGGCGAGCGCGAGGTCGGCCACACTTACCCCACGAACCAGAAGCCGAGGCCGAGCACCGCGTACACCGCGAGCAGGAAGGCGCCTTCCAGCCAGTGCGTCTCTCCGTCCAGCGCGATCAGCGCCGTGGAGAGCACCGCCACGCCGACGGCGACCGTCTCCAGCGGACGGAAGGCCAGATCCATCGGCGCACCGAGCAGCATCCCGGTGAAGACCAGCACGGGAGCCACGAACAGGGCGATCTGCTTGGACGACTCCCAGGCGATCCCCAGGGCGACGTCCATGTTGCCGCGCCTGCCGAACAGCACCGCGGTGGAGTGCTCGGCTGCATTCCCCACCACCGCGACGATCACCACGCCGACGAACGCCTCCGGCAAGTGCACGGCCTCGAGCGTGCCTTCCAGCGCCCCGACCAACAGCTCGCTGGCGACGGCGGTGGCGCCGGCCGAGACGGTCAGCGCGACGACCGACGCCCACAGTGGCCGGTGCACCGTCTCCGGCGGCCGGCGCTGCGCGGCGGCGGCTTCCGCGGGCGTGGCGAGCAGGGGCGTGCGCGCGTTCTCGGGAGCGTCGAGCAACCCGGCGTGCGTCCTGAGCTGGAAGAGCAGCGACAGGGCGTACATGACGACGAGGACCGCCGAGATCTCCTCGGAGAGCAGCTTGGCGCGCCCCGGGACCTGCCCGGCGGTAGCCAGCATCGCGGGGACCGCCAGCGCGACGACCGCCAGGAAGAGCGTGGAGACGTGCGCGCCCGCGGAGGTGCGGTTGAACCGGAGCGTGGGGAAGCGGATTCCGCCGGCGACGATGGCCGCTCCGCCGACGAGCAGCAGGTTCGCGACGATGCTCCCGGTGAGGCTTCCCTTGACCAGATCCACGTGCCCGCGCATGAGCGCCGAGATGCCGAGGATCAGCTCGGCCGCGTTCCCGAAGGTGACGTTGAGCAGGCTCCCGAGCGTCGGCCCCACCCGCTCCGCCAGCTCCTCGGTCGCGTCGCCGATGCTCTTCGCCAGCGGCATCAGGGACAGCGCCGACAACACGAACACCACCGTCGGCCTGTGCGGCCACACGAAATGCGCCGCGACGGCCAGCGGCAGGAGCAGCAGCGACCCGCGCCAGAGCCAGCGCGTCATGCCGAGGCGCCGTCTCCGGGCAAGAGGAGTCCGCCTTGGAGCATCTCGCGGACGAATTCCGCCGCGTCGTGCTCGGCGGTGGCGAGGTCCACCTCGAACTCCTCGACCACCCGCGCCGCGATCTCCCGCACCGTGCGGCGGCCGTCGCACAGCTCCCAGATCCGGCTCGCAACCTCGTTCAGCTCGTGGGAGCCGGACGTCTCGCCGGGCCGGACGAGCGTGGCCTCGCCCCCGATCTCGCGCCACTCGACCGCCGGGTTGCGCAGCGGGCGCAGGTGGAGCACCTCGTCCACGCCGCGCACCCTATCCCACCTGCCGCAGGAAGACGATGCGCCCGGACCGCTCCTCGCGGCGCACGCGCCGTTGCTCCTCCAGCACTTCCAGGTTGCCCATCACCTCGGAGAGAATGAGGTAGAGTTGGGAGGCCTTCGCGTGGGGAAACACGCGGGGAGCGAGCTGCGCCGGCGTCTGCGGGCCCTCCGCGAGCAGGTCGAGGATGCGGGCCTGGCGCTTGTCGTAGAAGGCGAGAAGCCGATCGATCAGCTCGACGTGGCCGGCGAACGGCTCGCCGTGCCCCGGGGCGATCAGGCGGGCGGGGAGCTCTTTCGCGCGCCGCGCGGACCGGACGTACTCGACCAGCGCGCGATGGCTGGGCTCCGCCTGGCCTTCGAGGTCGAGCAGCGGATTGGGGCTGACGCGCTCCAGCAGGTGATCGTCGGAGAAAAGGACGCCCTGGTCGGGCGCCCACAGGCAGACGAGTCCGGGCGTATGCCCGGGAAGGTGCAGCACCTCGGCCGAGAACTTGCCGAAGCGCAGCCGGGTGCCCGCGGCGAGCGGCTCGACGTGCTCCACGGGTCGGGCCATGCGGCCGATGTCCTGCCAGTGCACGCGCACGTGGCCGAGCAGCTCGCGCGGAGCGCCCAGCCGGTCGAGGTATGCGGCGTAGAGGTCCAGCCGCTGCGCCGTGCGATCGCGGCCCGTCAGCTTGTCGTGGTCGCGCGGGTGCGCATACACCGGCGCGCCCGACTGCTCCTGGGCGGCGCGGGCATAGCCGTAGTGATCGATGTGACCGTGGGAGACGAAGATGCGCCGCACCTCGCCCAAGCTGCGGCCCAGCGCGCGGAATCCGGACAGCAACGCCTCGCGTCCCTCGCGGGTGCCGATGCCGGCGTCGAACAGGGCCAGGCCGCCGCCGTCCTCCTCGATCACGTACACGTTCGCCGGTCCGCCCGCCTCGGCGAACGGCACCGGGATGGGAAGGCGATGGACTCCGAGTGCGGCGAGGCCGCTCACTGCAGCTTCTTCACCGCCTCGGCCATCTCCGGAAGCGCCTTGAACAGGTCGGCCACCAGGCCGTAGTCGGCGACCTGGAAGATCGGAGCCTCCGCGTCCTTGTTGATGGCCACGATGGTCTTGGAGCCCTTCATTCCGGCGAGGTGCTGGATGGCGCCCGAGATACCCGCGGCGACATAGAGCTGCGGCGCGACCACCTTGCCCGTCTGCCCGACCTGCAGGTCGTTGGGCTGCCAGCCGGCGTCGACCACCGCCCGCGACGCGCCCACCGCCGCGTTCAGCACGTCGGCGAGCTGCTCGATGGGCTTGAAGTCTCCCTTGGTACCCCGGCCACCGGACACGACCACCCGTGCCTCGGTGAGCTCCGGACGGGCGCTCTTCACCTCGTTGAACTCGACGAACTTCGTCTTCGGCTGCGGCGCCGCCACCTGCGCGGGCGTCACCGTCCCCGCGACCTGCGCCTTCTGCGGGGCGGCGAACTCGGTGGCGCGCACGGTGACGACCTTGACGGGCGTGGTCACCTCCACCGTGGCGATCGCGTTCCCGGCCCACATGGCGCGCTGGAACTGGTTCGCTCCGGCGATCGCCAGCACGTCGGAGGCGAGCCCGGCGCCCAGCTTGGCCGCGATGCGCGGGCCGATGTCCTTGCCGTACGCCGTGGCGGCGATCACCACCTCGCCGGCGCCCGCCTTCTTCGCCACCTCGGCGGCCGCGGCCGAATGCGTCTCCGCCAGCGCGTGCTCGAACGCCGCGCCTTCCACTACGTGCACGGGAATGCCGTAGGCCGCCAGCTCCTGCGCGGACTGCCCCGCCCCCGCGCCGACGACCACGCCGGCGATCTGTCCCCCGGTCTTCTGCGCGATCTGCTGCGCGGCCGCGAGCGCCGAGAGCGTCGCCTTCTTCAGATGTCCGTTGGCCTGCTCCCCCACCACCAGGATCGTCGCCATCTCAGATCACCTTCGCTTCCGAGTGGAGCTTCTGCACCAGCGTCTGGACGTCGGGCACCTTCACGCCGGCCGTGCGCTGCGGCGGCGGTTCCACCTTGACCACTTTCACCTTCGGCGCCACGTCGACGCCCAGCTGCTGCGGGGTCATCTCGGCGATGGGCTTCTTCTTCGCCTTCATGATGTTCGGCAGCGAGGCATAGCGCGGCACGTTGAGGCGCAGATCGACAGTGACGATCGCCGGGAGCTGCACCTCCAATACTTCCAGCCCGCCGTCCACCTCGCGCGCCACCTGCGCCGTGCCGTTTCCGCCCAGCTTGATGCCGGGCTTCTTCGCCTTCTCTTCCGGGGACTCGAGCGATTCCTTCTTCGAGGCGAAGGTGGCCTGGCCCCAGCCGAGGTACTCGGCGAGCAGCTGGCCGGCGACGTTGTCGTCCACGTCCACCGCCTGCTTGCCCATCAGCACCAGGTCGGGCTTCTCCGCGTCGATGATGGCCTTGAGGACGCGCGCGACGCCGTCGGAATCGACGAACGCCTCGTGCTTCACCAGGATGCCGCGATCGGCGCCCATGGCGAGCCCGCTGCGGATCTCCGCCGCCGCCGCGGCCGGGCCGACGCTGACCACCACGACCTCGCTGGGCATGTTGGAGTCGCGCAGCCGGAGCGCCTCTTCGACGGCGATCTCGTCGAACGGATTCGCGCGGTAGTTCACGCCCTCGGTGACGATCCAGCTGTTGTCCGGCTTGACCTTGATCTTGGACTCGTAGTCCTCGACCCGCTTGATGGTGACCAGGATCTTCACTGTCTGCCTCCGGTGTCATGCGGCGCCAGGCCGCGGACGAGCCACTCCGCCACCTCGTGGCCGGTCTTCTTCAAGGACGCGCGGCGCCCCGAGAGGAGCCATCCCAGCGCCAGCTCGTCGAGGGCGCCGAAGATGGCCCGCTTGGCCGTGCCGGGCGAGACGGTGGCGGCCAGCTCGCCCTTCTCCTGCCCTTCCTTGACGACTTGCGCGATGAGGTCGAGGTATGCCGCCCCGAGCTTCTGCCGGTCGGCCGACTTGAGGAACTGCGCGCTCTGCCGCAGCTCCACCACCAGCACCGAGGCGAGATCGGGGTTCCTCTCCACCAGCGAGAAGTGGAGCTGGATGAACCGCTTGAGCCGCGAGGGCGCGTCGCGCTCCTCGGCCAGGGCGGCCTTCGCCTCGGCGAGGAGCTGGGTCATCTTCTCGTCGAACAGGCGCAGGAGCAGGTCGTCCTTGCTCTTGAAGTACAGGTAGATGGTGCCGTCGGCGACCCCCGCCGCCCTCGCGATCTCGGCGACGGTCGAGCTGAAGTAGCCGCGCTCGGCGAACACCTTCACCGCCGCGTCGAGGATGCGCGCGCGCTTGTCGTTCCGATGCTCTCGCGCCTGCACGGTGGCCGTCCCGGGCTCCCTCGGGTCCCTCCGTGCAGCCGGGACGCCCCGGCTGAATGAGGGCTCATTCAGATAGGGCCTGGGGCGCGCCGCGTCAAGCAGTGTCAGAGAGGTGACGAACCCGAACCGGCGTGGTAAGCACGCGCGCTCCACCGATGGCATCCAACCCCCGCAGACAGCTCGCCGAAGTGCAGAAGCGCAAGACCGCCCCGGGCGCGGATCCCGCGGAGTACGCCCGCGGCGTCCTGCGCGCGGAAGCGGCGGCCATCGAGCAGCTCTGCGCGCGGATCGACGGCGACTTCTCCGAGGCGGTCGAGCGGATCCTCGCGTGCTCCGGCAGGGTGGTGGTCACCGGCATGGGCAAGCCCGGGTTCATCGCGCAGAAGATCAGCGCGACGTTCGCGTCGACCGGGACGCCGTCCTTGTTCCTCCACCCCGCCGAGGCGTTGCACGGCGACCTGGGGCGGCTGGTCCCCGGCGACCTGGTGGTTGCGCTCTCGAACAGCGGGGAAACAGAAGAGATTTTGCGCCTGTTGCCCGCGCTCAAGCGGCTGGGCGCGCCCATCATCGCGGTCACCGGCGGCCAGAAGAGCTCGCTCGCCGCGGCCGCCGACGTGGTGCTGGAGATCGGGCCGGTGCCGGAAGCGTGCCCGCTGGGGCTCGCGCCCACCACCAGCACGGTCGCGCTGCTCGCGCTCGGCGACGCGCTGGCGATGACCGTGCTGCACCGGCGCGGCTTCTCGCCCGAGCAGTTCGCGGAGCTGCATCCGGCGGGCGCGCTCGGGAAGCGGCTCTTGCGCGTGCGCGAGGTGATGCGCACCGGGGCGGCGAACCCGACGGTGAGCAAGGACGCCAGCCTGCGGGAAACCGCCGCGGTGATGAGCAGCGTCGGGCGCCCCGGCGCGGCGAGCGTGGTCGACGAATCGGGAAAGCTCGTCGGCATCTTCACCGACGGCGACCTGCGCCGCCTGGTCCAGCAGGACGACGTCGACTTCACCCGCCCTGTCGCGGGGGTGATGGGACGGAACCCGCGCACCGTCTCCCCGGACGACCTGGCGGTCACCGCCGCCGAGATCCTCCGCGAAGGCCAGATCGACCAGCTTCCCGTGGTCGACTCCGAGGGCCGCCCCGTCGGCCTGCTCGACGTCCAGGACATCCTCTCCGCCCGCCTCCTCGGCTAGCCCGCGGCAGGGGCCCAGAAGCGTTGCACGCGAAGCGCGGAAGGTGGCGAAGCGCGGAAGTTCAGACGGTTTGATTCGCTCCTCGCCGCAGATGCCATCGGTAACCCCACATTCTTCCGCGCTTCCGTTCCTTCCGCGCTTCGCGTGAACCGTTTCTAGCCCGATATCGCGGCTTGCTAGGCGAAGCGCAGCGCGATAGAGGCGGCGCATGGCGGGCGAGCGGTTCAGCTTCGTGAAAGGTGGGGCGGGGAAGTTGCGGGTTTCGGACGGTGGGGAGGGGGGCATGCCCGTCGTCCTGGTACACGGGCTCGCCTCGGAATTGGAGACGTGGCGGCCGGTGCTCGATCGGCTGCGCAAGACGAGGCGGGTCGTCGCCTATGACCAGCGCGGCCACGGGCAGAGCGACCCGGCCGGCGAGTACAGCATCGCGGCGCTCGCCGGCGATCTGGATCGCGTGGTCGACGAGTTGAATCTCCCGCGCTTCTGGCTGGCCGGGCACAGCTTCTCGGGAACCGTGGTGAGCGCCTACGCGGCCGGCCATCCCGAGAAGGTCGCCGGGGTGATCTACGTGGACGCGG
>Ga0137415_10005615_pt1 | contig 12429 bp, 8 predicted proteins | sample CZODoug3_1_1_16f_FD_183082 | JGI IMG/M metagenome (GOLD analysis project Ga0137415, IMG submission 183082) | Vadose zone soil fungal communities from Angelo Coast Range Reserve, California, USA - CZODoug3_1_1_16fungal (Hybrid Assembly) | ecosystem: Environmental > Terrestrial > Soil > Vadose...
AAGACCTCTTGGAAGGCCCCGACCACCGCCTGACCCACTGCTTCAAGCTCGAGCGCCGCGCCCGTTGCGAGCACGACCGACGTCATGCCCACTCCGGCCAACCCGCAGGGGACGATCGCCGCAAACGGCGACAGATCGTTCACGACGTTGAGCGCGAACCCGTGCCGCGTCACTCCCTGTGAGATGCGGACCCCCACCGCCGCGATCTTGCGATCTCCCACCCACACCCCTGGCATCCCCGAGCGCCGCCCGGCGGGCACTCCGAGCGTATACAACGCCCGGATGAGTGCCTCCTCCAGACAATTCACGTACGCTTTTGGCCCGGCACAGTAGGTCCGCAGCGAGAGTATGGGGTATCCCACCAGCTGGCCAGGCCCATGGTAGGTTGCGGAGCCACCCCGGTCCGCGCTCAGCACCGGAATCCCGTTGATCACCCCTCGCGCCCACCCCTCACCGACATGCTCCCGGCGGGTGGTGCGTCCTAGCGTGTAGACCGGAAGATGTTCCGTGAGCAGCAGTGTGTCGCCTATCGCATCTTGCACGCGCGCCTGGTGCAGAGCCACCTGGAGGTGAGAGGCTTCCCGGTAGTCGGTCAGGCCGAGATCAAGCAGGTGTCCGATCACTTGGTCACCGGTCGCTTGAGCTGGATCTTCTCCTGGGTGGACTTGCGCACCACCGACAGGGTCACAGTCGGAGACGCCGGCCCGTCTTTGAGCAGCGCGTGCCAGAGGTCCGACATATTGTAGACCTGCGTGATGTCCACGGCGGTGACGACGTCCCCTTCTCGAAGGCCGGCTTGAGCCGCGGGGCTCTCCGGCTCGACCCAGACGACCAAGACGCCCCGTTCCACATCCAGGCCGAACGAGGCCACGACGCTGCCCGTGATCGTGACCGGGACAAACCCCAAGGAAGGCCGGAGCATACTGCCTCGCACGAGCAGGGACTGGACCACGGGGATGGCCTCGTCGATGGCGACCGCATAACTGATGTTCTGGGCGGCCGGCGCCACCGCCGTGTTGATGCCGACGACCCGGCCTGACAGATCCACCAAAGGACCTCCACTGCTTCCTGGGTTGAGGGCCGCATCCGACTGGATCAGGCTGTACAACGTCTCCCCGGACGGCGGGACGATCGCCCGGTCGAGGGCGCTGACCACCCCCACCGACACCGTCGCCCCGCCTTTCATCGCCAACGGGTTACCTATGGCGACGACCGTCTCCCCGATGCGGAGGCGGGACGACCTCCCCAGTTTGGCTGGGACCAGCCCTTCGATCTCGACCTTGACCAAGGCCAAGTCGGTTAGAAAGTCGCGGCCGACGACTCGTCCAGGCACCAGCCGGCCGTCATAGAGACCCACCACCAAGCGCGTCGCTCCCGTCACGAGGTGGTTGGACGTCAGGATGTAGCCTGGTGAAATGATGATGCCCGATCCCGAGCCGGAGGGAAGCGTCTGGGAAGGGGCCAGCCGGATGGGTCCGTGGGCCATGACGCTGACGACGGAGGGCAGAGCCTCCGCCACCGCGTCCGGCACCGAGAGCGATTTGAGCGGAAGGCTGTCATCGGGGACCGCCGCCACCGAGGACAACGCGCAGCCCATCAGGAGGACACTGCCTGCCACGCTCAAGCTTGCCCGCTGGCCCCATGCCATCCGCTGCTCTCCACGACGACGGCGCTATTGTCGCATATTCGGGCGGAAGGCGGAAGGGGACCCGCCCCGGTGACGAACGGGGCGAGCGCTTACAGAAGGGGACGGAGGATCTGCTGGAACTCGGGAGCCCGCAGCTTCATCAAGGCCTTTTCCTCGATCTGGCGAATTCGTTCACGAGTGACCCCCAAGGTACGGCCGACTTCCTCCAGGGTCATCGGCTCGCCCTGCCCGATGCCGAACCGGAGACGGATCACGGCTTCCTCGCGAGGACTGAGTGAACCAAGCGCCCGCGCGACTTCCCGCGTCATCTCCTTGAGCCCGACCTGGCTGTCGGCCTGCGGGGTCTCCCGGTCAGGAATGAAGTCCCCGAGGAGGGTTTCCCCGTCCCCGATCGGGTGTTCCAGGGCGACGACATCTTGGAAGACCTGGATCGTCTGTTCGACCTTGTCGTTCGCGGTCTTGACCGCGCCGGCCACTTCTTCCAGGGAAGGCTGCCGGCCGAACCGCTGCGCCAGCCGACGAGTCGCCTTGGAGACCCGCTGATACGCTTCGGTCATGTGCACAGGCACCCGAATGGTGCGGGACTGATCCGCCAGCGCGCGGGTGATCCCCTGACGGATCCACCACGTGGCATAGGTGCTGAACTTGAAGCCGCGCCGGTGGTCGAATCGCTCCGCCGCTTTCATCAGGCCGATATTACCTTCCTGGACGAGATCCAGAAGGCTCATGCCACGTCCGTTGTAGTGCTTGGCGATGTCCACGACCAGGCGCAGATTGGACAAGACCATTTCTTCCTTGGCCTTATCCAGTTGGGCCCACCCTTCGTGGTACTGCTTCAGGAGAGCCTTCACTTGCCGAGCCTTGCGGGTCATTCGACGACTCGGCCCGCAGACCTCCTTGATGACCTGCTGGATGACGCGCTTCCCCTTTTCAAGATCTGTCGCCGAGAGTCCGCTGACACCGACCACGGCTTTCAGGTCCAACTGGCAGACCTTCAACAACTCCGTCTGGCGCAGCCCGCGCGTGATGGACAGAACCGCTCGGAGGGCGCGGCGCACCTGCCGATCGCCCTGCTCAATCCGCTTCCCCAGCACGACTTCGTCTTCGCGCGTCAGCAAGGCCTTCTTGCCGAAGGACTGGAAATACAGCCATTCCAGTTCGGCAAGATTCGCCTCAGTCGGCGCCGTCTCCTGGGAGTCGGCCGCGCTTGAGCCTTCCACAGCCTCTACCAGCAGGGCTTCCGGCATGGAAGATGGAAGAGTGTCCTGATCGGACTCCTCGATCACGGCGTCTTCCTCAGGCAGCACCTTTTCTTTCATCAGATCATCCATCACAATCTGGTCCTCATTGAGAGCTTTAACCTCTGTCATTTCTACGGACACGTGAATGCCCTCAGATGTCTAATCCCTTCGACGAAAAATCCTCTCATCGTTTAAATCATCTAACTCATTGAAAAACATGCCAAACTACTTCAACCGAGCGAACAAAAAGCAAGGCTTTTCCAAGCTTTAGTTATGGATAACCAGGGGGGAACGCAAGATCAAGGGCTATGTTGGAAGAATCTTCTGGACTTCCGGGCGGTTATTCGGACTTGGTCAGCCGCTGCAGATCTTCCTGTTTGCCCACGAGGACGAGAATGTCGCCCTTTTCGATGACATCATCAAAGGAGGGTGTGACATTGAACACCTCATCGGTGGTCATCCGTCCCTTGACCATCCGCGTCACCTTCTTTCGGATGCCGATGAGGTTGACATTGTAGGCCTCCTGAATCTTGGCCTCGCACAGGCGAAGCCCTGACATGTGGTCAGGGACGGTCAGCTCCTCGACGCTAAAGCCCGGGGCGAGCTCCAAATACTCCAGCACGTTCGGGGACACCAGTCGCCTGGCCAGCCGGATGGCGGCATCTCGCTCCGGAAAGATGACTTCCGACACGCCGAGATTTTTCAGGATCTTGCCATGTTGAGCGGTGACCCCTTTGGCGATGACCTGCTTGATGCCCATCTCCTTCAACGTCTGCACAATGAGGATGCTGGCCTCGATGTTCTCGCCAATGCTGACCACAGCCACATCCACATTCTGCACGCTGACGGCCTTGAGGGCTCTCTCGTCGGTCGCGTCGCACTGGACAGCGAACGTCGCCAGATCGCTGATGGCCTGGATTTTCTCCGGATCTGTATCGATAGCCAACACCTCGCACCCTTCCTTGACCAGCGTCTCGGCGACCCAATACCCAAAGCGTCCCAGTCCGATAACCGCCACCTGACGTTTCATACATTCACCTCCACCGGTGTGTGCTCGTCCTAGACCTATCCTATCACGACCCGTGCTTCCGGGTACCGGTACCGCAAATCCTCGTGGCTCTTGACGGCAAAGAGGCCGACGGTCAGAGGACCCAACCGCCCCAGAAACATCGTGATGATGATGATGAACTTGCCGAAATCGCTGAACAATGCCGACAGGCTCAGCACGCCGCCGTCTCCGGTGGACAGTCCCACAGTCCCGGCCGCCGACGCGACCTCGAACATAATCCCGATGAACTTCTGGCTCTCTAAGTACGACAGCCCCATGGTAAACGCGGTGACAAGCCCGAAGGCTAGAGCGGAGAGCACGAACGCTTTGTGGACGATCTCCTGGGGAATCCGCCGATGGAACATCATGACATCGGCTCGCCCCTTCAACGTCGCCCAGATCGCCGCGCAGATGATCCCGAAGGTCGTCGTCTTGATCCCGCCTCCAGTCCCGCCCGGCGAGGCCCCGACGATCATCAAGAGGATGAGGAAATAGAGCGTGGCGGTGCCGACGAGCCCGATATCGATCGTGTTAAACCCTGCCGTTCTGGCCGAGATCGAATGAAAGTAGGCCACGAGGACCTGATCGCCGAAGGGCATCGGCGCCAGCGTCTTTTCATTCTGAACCTCAAAGGCCCAAATCCCGACCGTTCCTCCGACAATCAGCAACACCGAAACCAGCACAGCCAGCTTGGTATGGGTCGAAAGACGAAACCGGTGGCCACGCAGATTCTCCAAGATATCTCGATAGACGAGAAATCCGATCCCGCCCAACACGATCAGCGTCGTGATCGTCAGGTTGATGGTCAGGTCCGTCCGGTACGCCCGCAAGGCGAAGTTCTCGGAGAACAGGGAGAACCCGGCGTTGTTGAAGGCCGAGACCGAATGGAAGATCCCGAAGTAGAGGGCGCGCAGGACGTCCATCTCGAAGGAGAATCGGGCCGCAAGGATCAGCGCCCCGACGCCTTCCGCAATGAGCGTGATCGCCACGATGACCTTCACAAACCGCACGAGGCCCTCCATGCTCAACGTGTTCAGCACTTCCATCATCATCATGCGCTCCCGCAAGCCGATCCGGCGCCCCAGCGCCAGCAGCAGAAGCGTGGCGGTCGCTGAGTAGCCGAGCCCTCCTATCTGCATGCCCAGAAGGATGACCAGCTGACCGAACAGTGTGAAATCTTTCGGGGTGTCCAGGACGATCAGCCCGGTGACGCAGATGGCCGAGGTCATAGTGAAGAGCGCGTCCACGAACCGGATGCCCGGGCCCGTCGTGGCAAAGGGGAGCATCAGGAAGAGCGTGCCGACCAGAATCAGGGCCAAAAATGCCCCGACCACAATCTGAGTGCTGGTGTACCGGGACTCGCGGGCCCAGTCCAAGGCCTTTCTGGTCACCCCGCGATAAGTCAGCGCCTGCTCCATGAACGGGATGATCAGGGCTTTTTCATGGCCTGGATGAAGGGGGACAGGATGTCGATGGGAATGGGAAAGATCGTCGTCGAGTTCTTCTCGGACGCCACCTCCACGAGCGTCTGGAGGAACCGCAGCTGCAGGGCTGTGGGGTTCCGCGAAATGATTTCGGCGGCCTCGTAGAGCTTCTGCGCAGCCTGGAACTCGCCTTCGGCATGGATCACCTTGGCGCGTCGCTCACGCTCGGCCTCGGCCTGCTTGGCAATGGCGCGGAGCATCTCCGGCGGCAGGTCCACGTTCTTGACCTCCACCACCGAGACTTTGACCCCCCACGGCTCGGTCTGCTGATCGATGATCCGCTGGAGCTCTATGTTGATCTGTTCCCTCTTGGACAGCAGTTCGTCCAACTGGCTCTGGCCCAGCACGCTGCGCAGGGTCGTCTGGGCGATCTGCGAGGTCGAATACAGGTAATCCTGCACGGCGAGGATCGCCTGCTGGGGATCCACCACGCGAAAGAAGATGACGGCAGTGACCTTGACCGACACGTTGTCGCGGGTGATCACGTCCTGCGCCGGCACCTCTATCGTGACCGTCTGGAGATTCACCCGGAGCATTTTCTGAACAAGCGGGATCACGATGATGAGACCCGGCCCCTTGACCGTTTGAAACTTTCCCAAGAAGAAGATCACCCCACGTTCGTACTCCATCAGGATTTTAATGCTGTTATAGATAATGGCGGCCACCAGAACAAGTGGGATGAGATACGGTATCATCGACAACTCCTCTCGTGGATTACTTGCGGTGTGGTCGCACGGTCAGGGTGAGGCCGGCGACGGCCTTCACTTCGGCTTCTTCGCCTTCTCGGAGCGGCTCCTCGCTGACCGCGTCCCAGATCTCCCCCTGCAGGAACACCTTCCCACGCGGGGCCAGATCGGTCTTGGCGACGGCGATGCTGCCGACCATGCCCTCGGGCCCCGTCACCGGCCGGCGTAGCTGGGACTTCACGGCCATCCCGACCACGACCATGAGCAGGGCACCAAAGGTCACCACCGTTGGGATGATGACGGACAGGGACACCTTCAGAAACGGCGCGTCGGTCTTCACCAGCAAGAGGGCTCCCAGGACCATCGAGGCTATTCCCCCCAGAGTTAGGAGACCGTAGCTCGTCACCTTGATCTCAAGGATGAACAACACGATGCCCAGGAGGATGAGCAGCACGCCCGCGTAGTTGATCGGCAGGGTCTGGAAAGAGTAGAAGGCCAGGATGAGGCTGATGGCCCCGACGATCCCAGGCAGGATGGCGCCCGGATTGTACAGCTCCGCGAGCAGCCCGATCGTGCCCAGGGTCATGAGGATGAACGCAATGTTGGGATCGCTCAGCGCTTTGAGCGCCTCGAGACGCCAGCCCATGGGGCTCTCCTTCAGCCGGGCCCCTTTCGTCCGGAGCACGACCTTGCCGGCGCCCGTCACGATCTCCCGGCCATCCACAGCCGCCAACAGAGACGGCACGTCTTCGGCGATTAGGTCGATCACCTTCAACGACAAAGCTTCCTTCTCCGTCACCGACACGCTCTTGCGCACCGCATCTTCAGCCCACTTGACGTTTCGCCCCCGCTTCTCGGCGATGGACTTGATATAGGCTGCGGCATCGTTCTCCACCTTGACCTTCATCACGGCGTCCATCTCGCCGCCTCCCATCGCCACGGGATGGGCCGCGCCCACGTTCGTGCCGGGCGCCATGGCCGCAATGTGCGCGGAATAGAGGATGAACACCCCCGCCGAAGCCGCCCTCCCGCCGCTCGGCGCGACATAGACGATCACCGGGATCGGGGAGGCCGTGATGTCCTTAATGATCAGCCGCATGGAGGTATCGAGCCCGCCCGGCGTGTCCAGGCGAAGGACGACGGCCGTGGCCCCCGCCTCCTGGGCATCCGTCAGGATCCGATTGAAGTATTCGGCGGTGACCGGATTGATCACGCCCTCATAGGTCCCCACGTACACAGTCCCTGGTGCGTTGTCTTCAGACTTTCCAAACCCGGCCGAGGCTGACAGGAGAAGACAGCCGCTGAGAAGGAGAGAAACCGTGAATCGGAGGAATGGCAGATGAGAGGCCTGTGGTCTGCTTGCCATGATCACCTCAGCCTGGAGGTATCGTAGTCCCCACCCCCTACCCTGTCAAGGAGAGGCGAAACCGACCGCTACCGCCTGACGGCGCGCAGCCGGGCAAGCAGATCGTGACCCTTTTGGGTCTCATCCGACGAGAGCGAGCCCCGCCCGAAGCGGACCTGGCAATAGAGGTCGGTCAGGGGACGCACGAAGGGGGCAGCGTCCCGCCATTCGCGCGCCACCTGTCGGGCGAATTCCAGCGGGGTTGCCCCAGGGGACTTCGGTAGCCCGCGGGTTTCCAGGATCCGCAGCATCCGGCTATAGAGCTGGATGGCAGCGACCTGCCGTGGTGTGCGGGGATCCAGCTGCTGCTGCCGGCGCCCATGTCCGCGCAAGAGCACGGCGAGGACCATGCCGATCACGAGCGTGCCAGCCGCCAGTCCTATCGTGAGGGCCCACCCGTGCGCGCGCGCCAATTCAACCAGCCAGACCCGCGCAGACGCCAGCCCGCGCGTAACAGCTGACATGAAGTCGGACACCTCCAGGCGCACCTTCTCGCTCCAATCCCGGAGCGACTTTGCCACCGCCATTTGATCGCGGAAGCTGTACTGGACCACATAGCGGTCCCACCGGAGCCGGATCGAGTCCACGATTTTGCCGATGTTCCACCATACCCAGGAAGGCACAGCGGCGGGCACAGAGGGCGTCGGGTCAAACGTCACCCAGCCGGAGAGGGGAAAATACACTTCCACCCAAGCGTGCGCATCCTGCTGTCGGATCGTGTAGTAATTGCCGAAGTCGTTCCACACCCCAGGGAGAAATCCGGTGACCAGTCGCGCGGGGATCCCCAAGGTCCGGAGCAGCACGACCATCGCCGTCGCATAATGCTCGCAGTAGCCGGTCTTCCGGGTGAACAGGAAGTCGTCCACGGGATCGGCCGACACGGTCGTTCCGACATCGAGGCTGTACTGGTAGCTCCGGCGGAGGTGCTGCTCGATCGCCCGAGCCCTCCCGTAAGGAGTGGACGCGGCGCTGGTCACCTCGCGAGCGAACGCCGCCACGCGCTGGCTGGTGTCCGGCAACTGAAGGTAATGTTCCCGGATGAAAGCAGGATAGGTGAAGGACAGCGCGGCACGATCGGCTTCCAGCAGGCGACTCGGAATTGAGCGCACGCTGTACTGGAATCGCGCGGAGGTCGGAAACGGTACGTAGAGCCCACGCATCCCGTTCATCTGCACCACCACGAAATTGCCTTTGACTGACTCCACAAACGACGCCCCGAACAACACGGTAGTATCGAGCGCCTCGATGAGGATCTCCTGACGCATCACGGCCGACTCTGGGACGGCCAGCGTCAGTTCGGAAGGCACCAGGAACCCGCCGTCAGGGGTGCGGCCCAGCAGCCGCCGGGCCGCCAACCGGTTGGCCCAGGAGCGGCCGTCATAGGTGTCGTAGGCCGCGCCCCGGAAGTACAGCCCCTCAGGAATCGGCGCTTTCTGGTCCGGTAGCTCGACTCGCATGACCACGGTGGGGTCGAGCTTGACCGCGCCGATGACCCCCAGATCCACCTTTTCGGAAAATCCCGACGTGCGGATCAGGTCCACACGGTCCTTCTGAAAGAACCCTGCCCCGATTCGCGGGATCAGGAAGAAGATGGCCATCGTCAGGCAGAAGGAGCCCACCGCGATCCCGTTCGTCGCCCAGAAGAACTGCGCCGTGACCGGGCAAGAGATCGGAGAGGGATCGTTCAATTCCTTCCCAGCCTGCACGGCCGCCCGTGCCTCTTCGGCCTCGTTTCTCAAATGATAGAGGATGAGCGTCCAGATCGCCGCGAACACGTATGCAATGAACACGCCCGCGTACCAGAGGTCCACCGTCAGCGCCGCCGCAGCCAGGAGTTCCAGGAAGCTGATCACGTAGAGCTGCAGAAAGTCCTTGCGCTGCCGCAGATGAAAGAGCTTGATGCTCATCAGCAGGATCAGGAAATGCACGGCCGCCGGCAGGATGTCCCGGGAGATCAGCAGGAGATCCGCGCCGAAGAACACGAAGACCGCGATCAGGAACACATTCCAGGTGGCGCTTGAGAGGTTGGCGATCTGGCGGGCCAGCCGCCCCCCGGCGAGCTCCATTGCCTGGGCCACGCTCACGACCAGGCTCGCCAGACCTAGCAGGATCAACCCCCCGGGAATGTCACCGGTGAGCACGAGGCCCAGGAACCCAATGGCTGCCAACAGGATCGAGCTCACTGGAAACGCGCGTTCAAGAATCATGGCAGGTCCCAGACGTGAAACACCCGGCTCACACCCCGAGCCAGTCGTTGAATCGACGGGTCGGGCCAGGGCAGGACGACGAGGGTGATCTCGCCACGCATCGTCCGCTCCCCCAGCATCCCGAAGCCCTCGGGGGCGCCCGACGCACTCCCCTCGGCCGACGGCGGCGCGCAGAGCGCCAAGACATGCAGCATGTGGTAGAGATGCTCCTCCCCTACGTCGTACAGGATCTCCTGCTCGCCGACCAGCAGGCTTATCGCAAATCCTTGTTCCTGGAAATAGGCCGCCAGGGACGCCGTCAAGCTAACGGCCTGTTCGAAGAAGCGCTGGCCGTCTGCCGGGATTGCCGTGGGCAACGCCAGGGTCACCTGTCGCAGATCCTCCGTCTCGGTCTCCCGCACCATCAACCGCCCCTGGCGCGCCGAGGTCTTCCAATGAATCATGCGCGAATCATCGCCCGGGAGGTATTCCCGGAGGTTGTACAGGCCGACCCCCTGTCCCCGCCGGGAAACGGCCTGGTCGTGTCCCAGCACGGCGAGGTCATGGAGGAAACCCTCCGGCAGCGGCCGCAGTTCAGGGTACACCACCAGGTCGGAGCTCAGGGGGATGTGGGCCGCCTTGATGAAGAGGCCGAAGGGAAAGCGCGTCTGGACTTTGAGCCCCTCGATCCGGTGCCGCCCCCGTCGTGGGAACAGGATCGGATAGGACTGGATCACCGAGGCGCCGGCCGGCAGGTGCAGGACATGGACGCCCCGGTCCACGCTCTTGCCTTCGACGACGTCCAGGACGCGGAGCGAGAAGCTGGGCAACCGTGACTTGCGGTTCGTGAGGGACAGCGCGATCAGCGCCGGGCTGTTGGCGAAGACATGCTCAGGAATCCGGCGGCGAATGACAAGGTGACGCAGGCATTGCTCGGAGAGGATGCCGGACATGACGATGAGGCTGAGCATCATCGCCAGCAGCAGGTAGAGCAGGTTGTTCCCGGTGTTGAGTGCAGCGACCCCGACCGCCAGGGTCAACAGCAGGAACCGCACACCCTCCGGCGCCAAGCGCAGGGACCGGTAGCGGTAGAACCAGCGGAAGAACTCACGGATGCGTTCGAACCGCATGAGGCTTACAGCGGGACAGGGACCGACTCCACGACTTCCTGGATGACCCGCTCGGCCTCTTCCGAGCGATGTCCGCGCGTGCCCTGGCCCGTCTTCAGCATCACGCGGTGCGCGAGGACCAGCGGCGTTAACTCCTTGATGTCGTCGGGCAGGCAGTAGTCCCGCTGGCGGACGAGGGCGAGGGCCTTGGCCGTTTTATGGAGCGCCATCGCCCCGCGCGGGCTGACCCCCAGCATCAAGAGAGCACTGCGGCGGGTCGCCGCGATGATGGCCAGGAGGTACTCCATCAGGCTGTCGTCGAGCCGGACCTTTTCGACCCGCTCCTGCAGATCCAAGACCTCCTGGGTCGTCAGCACAGGCTCGAGTTCGTCGGCCGGGTGCAGCAATTGTGGGCGGTCCAGCACTTTCTTCTCGTCGGCCCTGTCTGGGTAGCCGATCCGGATCCGCATCATGAAGCGATCGAGCTGCGACTCCGGCAGCGGGAACGTCCCGTGGTATTCCCACGGGTTCTGCGTGGCGATCACCATGAACGGCCTGGGAAGCGGGTAGGTCTGGCTGTCCACGGACACCTGGGCGTCGTTCATCGCTTCCAGGAGGCTGCTCTGCGTCTTGGGCGTGGTGCGGTTGATCTCGTCTGCAAGCACGATGTGGGCGAAGATCGGCCCCGGCTTGAACTCGAACGTCTGCTTCTGTTGATGGAAGACCGAGACCCCCAGGATGTCGGCCGGGAGCAGGTCGCTCGTGAACTGGATTCGCCGAAAGGAGCAACCCAGGGAACGGGCAAGGCTGTGGGCCAGCGTGGTCTTCCCCACTCCGGGCACATCCTCGATGAGAAGATGCCCGCGCGCCAGCAGGGCCACCACCGCCATCTCGACCACCGCGGACTTGCCCTTGATGACCCGTTCGATGTTGCTTCTCAAAGCGTGGATCTTGTGGCCTGCATCCATAGTTTGGCGAGTCTAACAGAGCCTTCGGAGAGGGTCAATTTTCTGGCAAAATCGGATTGACTTCGTCAAAACTGACACCTATCATGCAACCCATCCGACCCTGAGACCCGTCGTGACGCTCCAGGAACTCCACGATTCTATCAAGGACTGTCAACGCTGCCGCCTAGCGTCCGGGCGGACCCAGGTCGTCTTCGGGACTGGGAACCCCCATGCGAAAATCATGTTTGTCGGCGAAGCCCCCGGCTTCTACGAAGACAAGCAAGGCATCCCCTTCGTCGGCGCGGCCGGGAAGCTGTTGAACGAGCTGCTGGAAGGTGCCGGCCTCTCCCGCGACGACGTCTACATCGCCAACGTGATCAAGTGCCGCCCGCCGGACAACCGCGACCCGATGACGGACGAGGTCGAGACCTGCAAACCATTCCTGCTTCAGCAGATCGAGCTGATCAAGCCGAAGGTCGTCTGTACGCTCGGCAACTTCGCCATGCAGACGCTGCTGGGTAAGAAGGTCGGCATCATGAAAGTGCGCGGGCAATCGTTCCAGGTCAAGGACTTCTTTGTGTTCCCGATGCTCCACCCCGCCGCCGCGCTGCATCAGGGCAACCTGAACGAGCCGCTCCGGGAAGACTTCCGCAAGCTCAAGGCCTTCCTGGACCG
>Ga0137415_10005617_pt1 | contig 12428 bp, 11 predicted proteins | sample CZODoug3_1_1_16f_FD_183082 | JGI IMG/M metagenome (GOLD analysis project Ga0137415, IMG submission 183082) | Vadose zone soil fungal communities from Angelo Coast Range Reserve, California, USA - CZODoug3_1_1_16fungal (Hybrid Assembly) | ecosystem: Environmental > Terrestrial > Soil > Vadose...
CGCTGTCCTCTCAAACCTCTCAGGTTCCTCCACCGCCATCGGCTTCACCGCAACAGGTCAGACGGGTACAACCGCATTCGCAAACGTTACAATTCCAGTCTCAGCCGTGCCCGACATCAGCGTGTTGCAAGTCTTCGTCGACGGGACCGCAGTGCCGGCCATAATCGCAAGCGATTCCACCAACTACTTCGTCTACTTCACCTTCACATTCCATAGCACGCTTCTGCTCACCGTTCAGCTCACAGCCTAAGCAAACAGCACAACTGGAGCATCACTACACTCAATCCAATATCCTCCCAGAAAATCCAGAGAGTTCTGGGCAGACCAGGTTCACCAGAGCCTCCCGTAATGGGAGCGTATGTCTAGGAAGAAGAAGGGCTTCGAGAATCATGGCTAGGCGGATCACTCCAGTCCCTATTCGACCCATGATATGGCTGAGGAGACCGGGCGCGCATCAGAGTCCTAAGGATTCGTTACCTCTTTCATTACTTGCTATCTTTCTTTTTTCTACTAACTATTTCTCGACCCCCCCCGGGGGCATGTCAAAACAAGAAACTCCTTCACACCTTATCGAAATCTCGCCCAGGAAAAATCGCCCGGAACAAGCCCTGATCCCGAATCGCGGCGGCCGACTTGAGATCACTGGATCTTCACGCTGATCTCCACGCTTAATCTGCGATTAGAGAACCGGTCGAAGGTGCTATTCTACCCCCTGAACAACAAGACTCGCCCATTTCATTTTCAACTGGCAGGACCCCCTCTCCGAAAAATCTCAAAAGCAGTTGCTCCCCGCGACACAACCCAGCTCTTTGGAGAGGTTATCTTTGGAGCGAAGAAAACTCTTCACTTGTTCGCGAGGTCTAGCCTCATTTCCCATGTGCGTTTGAAGCCTAGCTTACTGTAGACCTTTCGGCCCATCTCGCTCGCGTGCAGCATCAGCCGCTCATACTTGTTCTTCCGACACCATTCGATAGCCTCCCTCACAACCATCGACGCGACACCCCGACGACGAAAGTCCGGCTCAGTATACATAGACAAGAGATACGGCTGCACCATCGACGCCCGGTGAGGCCTCGGCTGCACCGGCTGAAGCCACACACAGCCCCCACCCGCAACCCTACCATCAGAGCTCTTCACAACCCACGCCATGAGCTCATGACTCTTGAGACGCGCACGAGCCCACCGCTCGTAGACCCGGTCTCCTTTTTCGTGCTGCTCATTGTTTCTGATTCCGAGCGCCTTCCACATAGCCCTACGCTGATGGACTAACGCGTCGAGATCTCGCAATCCGGCCTTATGGACCGACAGTTTTGGTCTTGCAGTTCGATGAGGTCTAGCTGGCATCTGTCTCGAGATGTCAAGAAATGCTGGTCGTCGAGGGCTTCGAGATTTCTAGCTCAGCTTCTTCGGGTCGAACTTGTTCCCGTACTTGTCGATGAAAGCCAACTCTACGAGCGGCATACGGTTCTTCTTCCCGATAATCTTCTTCACAGGATAGCCGAACCCAACAACCGCGAGGGGTTTGAGACCACTCGGAATCGCAAAGTCTCTGCTCATCTTCTCCTCGTTAACCCCGGTGTAGATTCCAGAGATTACACCATGCTCCCACGCGGCCAGCTCCATGTTCTGGACCGCCCGGCCAGCGTCAATAAGGTGAAAACTAGGAGTCGGAGCCGCAGCAACAATCACTGCGAAGTTAGCACTCACAACCCAGCCCCCAGATGTGCTATCCTCTGCCAACTTCTTCACCATCTCCTTCTCTTGGACGAGAATGAACCTCCACTCTTGCCGATTATTTCCGGTCCCCGAGGCGCGAGCAGCCTCAAGCACCTTCAACTTCACCTCTGCTGGGACTTTCTTCGAATCGAACTGGCGAACATCCAGCTTGGTCAGAATGGTCTTGTAGGTATCCATGCTCTTCTCTCTGGGTTCTATGTTGGAATCAGTACCAATCTTAAAGAATTCCCTCGACTCGCACGGGTTTGCTATTAAGGAAACGTGGAGATTTGGATCAGCTAACAGTCAATCAGGTTATTGTTCAAGAGTCAAAACTGAAGGAGTTTTGCAACAGAGTCTGGACCAAACTCGGAGTCCCAGACAAAGATGCTCAAGTTACAACCGACGTTCTTGTACTCGCGGACCTTCGAGGAGTCGAATCTCACGGAGTCGCGAGACTCCCTCGATACTACACCGATTTGAAGAATGGTTGGACAAAACCGACTGACCAGAGCAATATTATTCGAGAGACGAAAGCAACCGCGCTCATCGACGGAGGCCAGAGTCTAGGCCAAGTCGTCGGACGCAGAGGAATGGAGCTGGCGATAAAAAAGGCGAAGGAGACCGCGATAGGAATCGTCTCTGTAAAAAACTCCCACCATTACGGAATCGCCGGATACTACAGCCTCATGGCGCTAGAACATGACCTAATCGGCGTAAGCATGACTAACGCCGCCCCACTCGTCGTCCCAACATTCGGCCGAACAGCCGTTCTCGGAACAAACCCGATCAGCCTCACAGCCCCCGCCTCCAAAGAGAAGCCGTTCGTCCTAGACATGGCTACCTCAGTTGTTCCCAGAGGGAAACTAGAAGTCTATGATCGACTGAAGAAGAAAATGCCTCTCGGCTGGGCAGTAGACGCGACCGGAAGAGGAACATCAGATCCCCACGCCGTATTGGACGCACTTTCGAAGAGGCTTGGTGGTGGAATCCTTCCACTGGGGGGCGAGGGTGAAGAGCACTCAGGCCACAAGGGCTACGGACTCGCCCTAATGGTTGATGTGCTCTGCGGCGTTCTGAGCGGCTCAGCAACCGGTCTCGGAGTGGACGTCGACAAGGCAAAGCCCAATGTTGGCCACTTCTTCATGGCTTTAGACCCAGCCGCCTTCCGTCCATTGGAGGATTTCAGGAGAGACATGGATCGATTATCTCAAGAGCTGAAGAATTCGCCTAAAGCGCAGGGACAGAACAGGATCTACGTTCACGGTGAGAAGAGTTATGCTAGAATGGAGCAGTATCGTAGAGAAGGCATTCCACTCGGAACTGCGGTCGTTGAATCGATGAAACAAGTCGGCACCGAGTTAGGAGTTCCACCGTCATTCTAGCATCCACCTGAAAAATCAGACACACCATAATCGCCCGCGCCCCAGAAAGAACCAGACCCTCAGTACGAAATTCCGATATAGCAACCTAGTCTCGTGTGAGAAGAGTCGACCAGCATGGAACCTTGGGATGTTGTAATCATAGGCGGCGGAATCCTCGGAACATCCGTCTCCTACTGGATCGGAAACCAGTACGAGGGACGAGTTGCGGTCTTGGAGAAGGAACAAGACGTAGCGGTTCACACATCGAGACGGAACACAGGCGTCGTTCATCGTCCCTTCTACCTTGACCCAGTCAAGCGGCGAATCTTTGCACGATGTTCACAGGCCGCTTATGGTATGTGGAAATCCTACGCTCGCGAACACGGCCTACCGTGGGAGCCAGTTACGACTTTGGAGGTGGCAACGCGGCCCGAGGATGTGAAAAGGGTCGAAAAATACTATCATTGGGGGATTCAAAATGGGATGCGCGAGGATGAACTTGAGGTTCTTACTGCTGAACAGGTTCGAAAGCTCGAACCGCATGTTCGTGGGCACGGTGCCATCTGGTCAAAGACGGATACGTCTGTAGACTATCATGCGTTCACCAAATCCCTCCGGGCAGACGCGGAAAGCGAAGGTATCAAGTTCCTAACAGGGATCGAAGTCGGATCCATCAACCTCGCTGGAGACCTATTGGAGATTCTCCCCACAAGAAGTCCCCGCAGTGAACCTATTCGAACTCGATTTGTCATAAACTGCGCGGGCGGTAGCTCACTCCGCATTGCTCACATGCTGGGGATGGGAACCGAATTCTGTGATCTAAACTTCAGGGGAGAATACTGGGAAATAGGTAATGAATGGTCGTACTTGGCGAAGAGAAACGTCTACACGGTGGCGCAGCATCCCGAGCTTCCGTTCCTAGATCCACATTGGATTGTTCGAGCTGACGGCAGGAGAGAGATCGGACCGAACGCGGTGCCGGTCGCGGGCCCGTACACATATCGAGGATTCTTCAGAAACCCGGCCGAGGCGATAAAGAAGATATTCGAACAGCCAATCGCCAACAAGATAGCTCTACTCTACAACCGCGACTTTCTCGAATTAGCAGGTCAAGAGTGGCTCTCTTCCATATCAAAGGGCGAGATGGCGCGAAGAGCCCGAGAGTTCATTCCGGAGCTGAAAGTTGAATATCTCAAAAGGCCAGGAATCGCCGGTGTGAGAGCTCAAGTAATAGATCGTAAAGGGAATTTCATCAAAGAAGCGATCGAGCTCCAAGGACCACGCTCGTACCATATCACCAATTACAACTCTCCAGGAGCTACTGGGTCTCCGGCATTCGCAGCTTGGGTAGTCAATAAGCTGAGCCAGAATGGTCATCTTGATCACTTAGCCCGTAGAGCAGAAAGGAAGGGATTATGGGGTTTCAGAGCGATAAGCGAACAGATCGACACGCCAGCGCGATAGGTCGCCTCTCTTCAATTCAGGGCAATATCGTTTAAGAGTGAAGGGGTGGTTGGCCACGCGGAGCCTCTCGGGTCTCCTTTTTGGAACGCAGGAGATTGGTATCTGTCATAGAGGGATGGGAGATCTCAGGAAGGGATGATTCACTTGTCGGAGAGGGTGCGGTTTTAACGAATGATTGTGAAGGAGAACTGGTTATTCCTCTGGGTGATCAGCGTTATTGTATAGCTGTTTCCGGATTGGAAGGTAAAGGGGTTTCCAGTGTGTGTGCAGCTGCTGCATGCTGTGTTGATTGGAAGGAAGACGCCGGTTCCGTTGACTATGCTTGCTGGGGTGGTGGGGGGTACCGTCCAAGTGGTTCTTGCGTACTGGTTTCCATTCTGGTCTTGGATGTAGTAGCTGCCTAGGGTGGTGGGTGTGGAGCCTGTGTTTCTCAGATATAGGGTTAGTTTCATGTTGCTGGTGTCGAAGCCCTGGTTTTCGATGGTCAATATCTCTCTGCCGGTGGGTGGTGCGGGGAGGATTGCTCCGAAGACTCCTTGGGACCAGGAGTAGACTATGACTGTCATGACTACGACTATGACTACGAGTAGGAGGGTGGCGAGTATGGAGTCTAGTCCCTTCCGGTTTAAGTGTCTGAGCCGCATGACCGTCTACCCGTCTCTTGTTCGTGCTCGTCTATCGGGTCTGTCTCTCAAGCCTGTATCGTCACCCTTTCAGAACTAGACGAGTAACATCAACAGACCAGACGCATGCGCAAAGACAAACATTCCTCGTGGCACGATGCGTCTTGTTGTCTGACTTCTTCTTCCGATTCAACTCTTCAAAAGACGTGTTTTGTTTCGCGAGGAGTAACTACTTTTGAGATTTCATGGTTGGTAACGGGTCTGGTAACCGTGAATGGTAACAGAAGAACTGGCGTAAAACTGAAGGGCGATCGATTGTTCAACTCTCATTGAGGGTCTTATTTATTGACGTTTAGCTTGCCGTTCTGCATGAAGTTATGAATCGAGCAGCCTATGTTACATTGCACAAGGAAGCTTCCTGCCAGGTTCGCCGTGAACTTGACATCATAGCACTTCCCCGGTGCGAGCCCTCCTAGGATTCCTGTGTCGAAGTAGTGAATTACTTGGAATCCGTGGGCTTCTACGGTGTCGTTGTTGACGACATGAAAGATAACATTCTGGCCGAGGGTCACATTCATGACCGGCCACGGAGTCGGATGATATTTGCTTCCGTTGAACCCTACGTTCACGCCTGCGTTCGCCATCACAATGGTAAAAATCGCCGTACTGGGCGAGCCGATAGGCCGAGTAGAGCAACTTGGGGCTTGCGATCCAAAGAGATGGAAGGCGTAAGCGGCAAAGAGAGAACCGGCCGCAACAATGAGGAGAGTGGCCGCGGCCAAAGGAGCTCTTCGGGATTTTAGACGCCAACGCTTGAGGGTCGCCATGCTGAAGGGTCCCTGAGCGTAGAGTTTAGCTGGAGACTTTCTCAAGGCAGAACATCAAGATAAGAGAGGATGATGATATTGAAGCATGGTAAAGACTCGCTCTCCTGTTAAGGTCCTTAATTTCAGATTGGGTCGTGCTCACGAGTGAAAGAGGGCTGCGATGTAAATCGCCGTAATTCCGAGAATCCAGGATAGAGCGACCTTCATTGCTTCTCTGGTTGTCGCGACTCCGCCGGGGATGAACAGTGGTCCAGCAAGCCTGAACCCTGCGTAGATAGCAGAACCGGTTCCGAGAGCAAAGACGTATGTGGTGTCATAGGCAACAAGGTAGCCTGTCGCAGCTCCGAGAAGAGATGGAATTACGAAGACGAGGCCTAGCAAGAATATGCTCCTAAGCCATGAGCGGACGGTTTCGCCTTCTCGCTCGAAGTACACAGAGTAACAGGCACCTATCATCATAGGTTCCAGACCCTTGTGCAGTACATAGGCCACGCCCGCGTTCAGACCTCCAAACGCATCTACAAGAGAGGTGCTCGACGTGGAAAAGGCAGTCGCGCCGAAAGCGGCTCCCTCGCCGAGACCATGTATCCCCACGGCGATAGCCACAAGCACAGGTATAGTCAAACCGTACTTCCCTATGGCAGATTGCGGCGACAAGATGTCGCGTTTGCGATCGACCCAGAAGAAGAAGATCACGCCCATGACAAAGAGAGCAAACACGCCTACCTGAGCTACGCCTCCTCCAAATCCGCTGTTAACATCAAGCACCGCCGAGCCACTTATTGTGTCAACAAAAAACCAGAACAAGATGCCGAATGCGAAGGCGACCACGAATCTCGAAGAAATCTTCTTGCCCACCCAAGTAATGAGTAGCAAACCTGCGATAGCAGGGAGGAGGGTCGACGCCAGCCAAATAAGGAAGCTTGTTGCGAACCCAATCATGGCTGTTTGTTCTGAAACTGAAAGTTTTGAGGATTATGGCTCAACCCGCCAACAGAGAAATGGCGTTTGTGAACAATCGCTAGGCGTAATCCAAGAGCGTGGCCTTTCGCTTCTGTCTCACGCCTCTGCTCTTGACTGTCGCTAGGTAACGGTGCATTCGTTCTTCTTTCCTAATGCTGGTCCAGTAATATGCCTCATCGATAGTCCCTTCGGTCATCAACACCGTCGTCTTGCCCGCCCTAGTTCGTCCGGTTCTTCCGCGCCGTTGAATCATCCGAATCTCAGACGGGACGGCCTCGTAGAATATCACATGATCAACATCTGGGACATGCAAACCCTCCTCTCCAATGCTCGTGGTCACCAGAACGTTGTGTTTGCCCTCTCGAAAGTCTTCGAGAATCTGCATTTGCTCGCTCTGGCTTAGGCCCAGATCCTCAGTGTTTCTACTGGCTTGTCCCACGAATCGGACAGGCCGGACACCATCGATGAGACTAAGATCTTCTACGATTGTCTCGACACTGTCTCTGAACTGAGTGAAGACGATAAGTTTTGAGTCAGGATTTGATTGAAGATCTACTGAGATTAACTCTCGTAGTCGTTTCTGTTTTGGGTGCGGGATCTTAGCGAGAGAAGCCGACAGTTTCTGGGCTTCAATCACTCGAGGATCACGGGCGAGTCCGCGTGATGATCGCGTACTTGCTCTCTCGAGCTTGGAGAGAAATCGATCCGCATTCTGCGACCCCTGTGTCTCAAGAAGATCAATAGCATGGTTCAGCGACATTGCCTGAGCCTGGAGTTGGACCGCGCCGAATAATGCGCCACCTCCACCTCTTCTCAAGCTATTGTGGAGCTTCTCGCCCAAGTCTAGGAGGATGCGTTTGCTGATCTTCACGTTTGATGGGAGCTGATGCATCGCTCGTAGTTTGTTTAGCCTCTCGTCCAGGCTCGCTCGCAGGATCTTGCTAACCTCCTTGTATTTCTCAGGAAGCCCTAGTCGTTCGTAGTTCAGAGCGACTTCTTTGACGTATGGCGTGACGTCCTCGTCAGCTTCTGTGCGGGTCTCAACGTTGGTTATTGCTAGTTTTTCGCAGATTTCGTCGACCCTGGTCTTCTTCGCACTTGGGGAGGCCGTCAGCCCTAGAATCAACGGATTGTTTGCTTGTGACTTGTATGCCTGAGCTACCTCGGAGTACGCATAGCTTCTGACACATCTATGAGCTTCATCGAACACTACGAGAGAGACATTTCCGAGACTGTACCGATTGGCTGAAACGTCGTTTCTGATGACCTCGGGCGTAGCAAAGACCAGCGTCGATTGGTCAAACGCCTCTTCTCTCTGTGGGGCAGGGGTCTCGCCGGTGAGAGTAATTGACCTTGTCTCTCGATCTGGGAAATGTTCTTTGAAGAATTCGGCGTGCTGCAGCACCAGCGGCCTAGTAGGGGCCAAGATCAAGATCTTGCTTTGCGGAAACGCGGCGAGTCGTTCTGCCGCCACAAGCAATGCCACAATAGTCTTCCCAAGCCCTGTCGGCAGGACTACGAGGGTGTTCGCAGCGAGGGCAGACTTCGCAATGGTTCTCTGATACTCTCTTGCTTCAATACCCTCTGGTTGCAACGTCCGCAATGTGGGAGCTCGGTACTAGCTTCTAACGATTCGGGGGTGGGTAGTTGAGGGGAGAGTTCCGGAGGAGGAAGAAGTGTCTACGCCCATACTTGGTTACAAGGAGAGCGCTTGAGAGCCACGCTCCCAGAGCGGTTATCTCGACAACCATTCGGACGGGCCGATCGAAGAAGAGAAACCCCGTTAATCCTAGCAACAACGCGATCAGAGCTAAGAATTGGTACCTGTCGACAAAGTGGAAATCCGATAAGCCTGCCCTCCAAGACTTTAGAGCCGTGGCCAAATAGAGAAGAAGTCCTCCACCCGCGAAAATACCCACAGATATTGGGCTCCAATATGGTGATCTCAGGACCAACAATCCGATCTCATCAGCGATAAGTCCCAACCCGATACCCGCAACGAGAGCGCTGTCCCATCTTGCCCTAGCGTCAGAGGCGCAAATCATTACGCCCAATGAGACCAGGAGAAGGAGAGCGCCATAGTACATGTGGTGAAATCTGAAACCCTGGACTCTGAGGACGGGACAGTTCTGAGTGCAGACTGATTCGAGGGTGACGAAGAGGCGTGCGATTCCTACTGAGACTGTGTAGCCTATTGAAACGAAGAATAGACCTACAGGTCCGAGGAAGGAGCCGGCCCGCTTCATTATAGTAACTTCATGGCTTTTCCATTCTCTTTAACCTATCCGGTCACATTATTGATTCTGGTATACGAGAAGAAAACCCTCATTTAGAGGCTAAGCAAAAACAAAGTTCTAAGAAAAGGCGAGACCAGTCATTCCTCTCTACTGTCTTCAGTGAAACGCCGGTGACGATTGGGGTCTTGCGATGAAGTGGAAGGAACTTAGGCACAATGGTGTAGCGTTTCCGCCCGCTTACGAGCCCAGAGGGCTCCAGATCAAAATTAGAGGAGAGACTGTCCGGCTCTCTCTCGATGCTGAAGAGATGGCTTATGCCTGGGGAAAGAAGAGAACAACACCCTACGTTCAAGACCCGGTCTTCCAGACTAACTTTCTTTCCGACTTCGTGAAAGTACTCCCGGCCAAGTTTGCCGATGTGAAGTACTCTGAGATCAGCTTCACACCGGTCTACGAGTATCTATCAAAGGAAGAGCTTCTCAAGTCAGACAAGGAACTGAAGAAGAAGGTAGCGGCTCAGCGAAAGGAGCTTCGCCTTCAGCTGAAGGAGAAGTATGGCTACGCTGTTATCGATAGCACGAAGACTGAGTTTGCAAACTACATGGTGGAGCCTCCGAGCATATTCATGGGGCGCGGCAGCCACCCCATGCGGGGTCGATGGAAGCCCAGAATCTTTCCCGAGGACGTAGTTCTGAATCTGTCGGAGGACGCTCCGGTCCCGCCTGGAAATTGGAAAGAGATTGCTCATGATCACGAGTCCATCTGGCTCGCCCACTGGGTCGACAAGCTGAGCCAGGTCAGGAAGTATGTCTGGCCCTCGGATATCTCGGACCTGCGCCAAGAACGGGACAAGATGAAGTACGATAAGGCGAAGAAGCTGAGAAGAAAACTCTCAGACGTCCGAGAGTTTATCGAGAAGAATCTTCACTCGCCGGACGTCAAGGTTCGGAAGCTGGCGACCGTCTCATACCTAATCGACAACTTGGCTATGAGGGTCGGTGATGAGAAGGAGGAGGACGAGGCTGACACAGTCGGTGCCTCAACTCTTCGGGTCGAGCACGTCAAGTTCCTTCCGGCAGGGGTCGAGTTTGATTTTCTCGGAAAAGACAGCGTGCGATGGCAGAAGACCCTCAAACTAGATGGTGGTGAAAGTCCAATCCGACGGAACCTCCAGGAGTTTGTGGCAAACAAGAAGCCTAAGGATCTCGTCTTCGACGGCATTACCTCCGCTCACGTTAACAAGTTTCTCGGCAAGTCGGCGAGGGGTCTTACGGCCAAGGTCTTCAGAACACATCATGCTACCGAAACGGTGCAGAGCTATCTGGGCAGACATAGCGGATTCAGACCTAACGACGCCGGGTTCGTCAAGTTGTATCATGCCCGGGTCGCGAACCTGGAGGCGGCAATCAGATGCAACCACAAGCGGACCCCCCCGAAGACCTGGGAGGGCACTCTGGACAAGAAGCAGCAACAGCTTACTGATCTGAAGAGACGTACGACGAAAACCGATAAGCAGGCTCAGCGGCTCGCTGAGAGGATGAAGAAGCTGAAACTGAACATTGACTTACAGAAACGGACCCGGGACTACAATCTGAATACTTCTCTCCGCAACTATATTGATCCAAGAGTCTACAAGAACTGGGCGAACAAGGCAGAGTTCGACTGGACCTCGATATACCCGAAAACGTTGCAGAGAAAATTTCTCTGGGCGACGAAGAGCAGAGCTCAATAGAGTCGCGAAATATTCTGAATGACCCATTTCTAGATGGGTCTCGTCGAGTCTTCTAGAAGATGGAACGTGTCATTTCCATGATCTTTCCGAAATCGTTCAAGAGTCCAGCGTAGTTCTCATCGGCTCCTGCCCAGACTTGGCGTTTGCTAGTGATTGTGTTCTTTGCGTCGGCCACTGACATCCCCGACTGCATTAGATAGGCAGCGGCGAGAGTTGGGCTTCTTCCTCTACCCTTTAGGCAGTGGAGAACAACTTTCTTCCCGGAGTCGACATTATCACCGATGACCGCCGCCGAGATTTTGAGCCTGCTTATGGGAATCGGCTGTCCTGATTCAGGCACCACTGGAGTTCTCTCATCGTAGTTGATGCCTAGTTCACGACACCAAGCTTTCTCTTCGGAACTTCCTGTCACGTCCATTATCACAAGCTCGCTCCCAAATTTCCGTTTGAGTTCAACCAGGTCGTTCTTGCTAGGAGCAGCACCGATCCAGAGCCTCTCCGGAACGATTTCTGTAAAGTCCAATTTGAATACCCTCTCGGGACTTACGTGTTATTAGGATGACGGTTTCCCAGAATGCCCCAGGCTATGACAGGAACGAACCACAACCTTGTGATCACGACCGATGTCGTCGACGACAGAAGCGTCAGGACCCTGTCAACATATTCCAAGGTCTACAAGCTCGCGAATCTGGCAGAGGATCGGCTCGACGAGATTCTTTCATCGATAGATTGTCTCTTGGTTTTCTCTTGGCCTACCCAACTTACAGCTGAAAGGCTCAAGAGAATGACTAATCTTCGTTTCATTCAGAGTATCCTCGCAGGCGTCAACCACATCCCGTTCGAGAGTCTAGACAGGAATGTCATCGTAAGCAGTAACGCGGGCGCTTACTCGGACGAGGTTGCTGAGTATGCGTGGGCGTTGCTCCTATCGGCCGCCAAGAGAGTAGTAGAACTCCACGTGTCACTGCGAGAACAGAGATGGACCCTCCGACGTACTCTCGACGAAGGGAGTGAGATCACCGTGCTGGGGGAGAAAGTCCTGGGCGTGCTCGGATTTGGCGGAATCGGGAGTGTTGTTGGGCGAATCGCCAAGGGGTTTGGCATGCAAGTGTACGCATTTTCCAGGAAAAAGTCCGCAGTAAAGGAGGTCAAGTTCTTCACGGGAACGAGCGGACTGACCAACCTTCTGAAAAGATCCGACGCAATAGTCCTCGCTCTTCCCTTGACAGGTCAAACGGCAAGGATCATCAACTCGGAGCGGTTGTCTGAGATGAAGAAAGAAGCGATTCTCGTCAACATCGCTCGAGGAGAACTCGTTGACGAGAAGGCGATGTACGAACACCTTGTGGCCAATCCGAATTTCCGATACGCTACAGACGTATGGTGGTACAGGGAATCACGAGAATCCCTCAAGACAGACTATCCCTTCCTTTCGTTGCCGAATTTTATAGGGACGCCGCATGTCTCGGGTCCGTCAGGTCTCGCTACGGGACGACCTGTTC
>Ga0137415_10005619_pt1 | contig 12427 bp, 6 predicted proteins | sample CZODoug3_1_1_16f_FD_183082 | JGI IMG/M metagenome (GOLD analysis project Ga0137415, IMG submission 183082) | Vadose zone soil fungal communities from Angelo Coast Range Reserve, California, USA - CZODoug3_1_1_16fungal (Hybrid Assembly) | ecosystem: Environmental > Terrestrial > Soil > Vadose...
ATTGCATTCTTCAGCCACGGCATGGCCTACACCACTCTCAGCCCCGTGCCAGACACAGCCGTGCTGCTCTTTACCCTGGCAGTCTCTCTCGTCACTGGAGTATGTTTCGGTCTCGTTCCTGCCCTCAGTAGCGCGCGAACTGGGGCTTCTGCCGTCCTCACCGCCACGGCTCGCACTTCTGCCAGCAGCGGAGGCAGTGGCAGCCGTTTCTTTCCCAAAGCCCTCGTCACTGCGCAGGTCATGCTCTCACTCCTGCTTCTGGTCGGCGCTGGACTCTTCCTCCGCACGCTTCAGAATCTCCAGAACCAGGACTACGGCTTCGAGCGTACCCACCTTCTCCTTGCTCAGTTCAGTCCCAAGCTCGCGGGCTACCGGCCAAGCCAAACCGTCGCGCTTCACCAGCAGCTATTGGAGCGCCTTGCTGCCTTGCCCGGCGTCCGTTCAGTTGCGCTATCGGAAACTCCACCCGTCGGTTTCGGCTCGTGGAGCAGTACGCTCACGATTCCCGGTTACACGTCGCAGCCCAGGGAGCGCATGAATTCCTCTCTCAACCGCGTCAGCGCTGGATACTTTGAAACAGCCGGCATTTCCCTCGTCGCAGGCCGCCCCATCGCTGCCGAGGACTCTGCCAGCAGTCCAAAAGTAGCCGTCATCAATCAGTCTGTAGCCAACCGCTTCTTTCCCAAAGGGGATGCCATCGGGCGCTCATTCAAGCTGAACATCGACTCAGTCGAAGGCCCCTGGCAGATTGTGGGCATCGCGCGAGACACCAAATCCGGTAATCCTCGCAGCGCTGAGCCTATACGCATGATCTACATCCCTCTAGCCCAGATTGAGCCTTTCACGCAAGGTCCCGACGGTCGTATAGAGAACCAGGACCGCTTCGCCAGTGTGATCCTTCTCCGCACCACCGGGGACCCTGCCAAAACCATCGCCGATCTCCGCCACGCCGTCACCGCCATCGACCCCAACCTGCCTCTGCTCGATGTCCGAACCATTCAGGAGCAGGTCTCAAGCCTCATGACACATGAAGAGCTCATCTCCCGCCTCACCGCGATCTTCTCTCTGCTGGCGCTCACGCTGGCATCTATCGGTCTCTACGGAGTCATGAGCTACAACGTAGTGCGCCGGACGAATGAGATTGGGATTCGCGTCGCTCTCGGTGCCCAAAGCCGCACCGTTCTCTGGATGATTCTCCGCGAATCGCTCTTACTCCTCGTCATCGGCGTAGCTCTTGGCCTCCCGCTTACCCTCGCCGCTACCAAAGTCATCCGGCAACAACTCTTCGGTATGAGCGCCGTCGACCCTCTTACCTTCACCGTAGCCATCGCCGTAGTCACCGGCATGACGTTATTCGCCGCCTGGTTCCCAGCCCGCCGTGCCACCAGAGTCGACCCCATGACCGCTCTACGCTGTGATTAGGACAGGCTTATTCCAATTGCATTCGATCGACGATTTGGCGTTTGCAAAATAGCAGGTGTTTTCTGTGGCATGGCATAAGACCGCATCCATGCAGGCCATGTCCTATATCATCCACATGTTATGTACTTCGTGGACGCACAGCTTACAGCTGGCCAGGTATTGCGCATGTTTCGGCGCGACGAGTTAAGTATGTTCCTGGGTTCCGCGTTCACGACCATTGGTCTGGTATCGGTGGCATTTGTTTTTCTTCGCCGTAAGGTCGATGCTCTGCTGACTTGGTTTGCGCTTTTTGCCCTTTTGTACGGGCTACGATTGTGGCTCAGACTCGGAATGGTAGCACTCATCGCGCCACCGTCTGTCTTTTTTCATAGTTTGCGAGATGGCATTAACTATCTCGTCCCCATCCCCGCCTTCTTTTATTTTCAAGCAACGGGCCTTTTGGATCGTCGGACTAAAAAGATCGTCTATGTCGCAGCCTTTGGTTTTCTTTGCCTCTTCTTTGTAACGATTGCAGTCGGCCCTAAACCAATCTTCGACTTGGTAAACAGCATTATCGTCATCGTTTCGCTCATTGCTTTGGTTGCTCTGTCTTTGAAGAAACAGTCAACAGATCGGGACTTTGTCATTCTGCGGCGCGGCATTTTGGTTTTTGTGGTTTTTGCCCTGGTTACGAATGTCGCAAATATTCTTGGCTACTTCCCGCAAGTGGAAGCCTTGGGCTTTGCATTTTTACTGGGAACACTTGGCTACGTCGCCGCCCGGCGGACTCTGCATCGGGATCAGGAACTTGCTCAGATTCAAAAAGAGCTCGACGTCGCCCGCCGTATCCAGATGGAGAATCTTCCATCCGCCTATCCAAACTCCACAAAATTTCATGTCGCCGCCCGGCACGTTCCCATGACGTCAGTTGCCGGAGATTTATACGACTTCATCGTCGCGGATACGCACAAGGCAGGTCTGCTGATAGCAGATGTCTCGGGGCACGGTGTTCCTGCTGCGCTCATCGCTTCCATGGTCAAACTCGCAGCGTCCTTGCAGCGTGCCAACGCAGCCAATCCAGCGGCGCTACTTGCAGGAATGAACGCCGCGCTTTGTGGCAACACGCAGGAGCAATTTGTCACGGCAGCCTACGTCCACCTCGATGCTGAATCCGAAAAATTGCACTACTCCGCGGCTGCGCATCCACCTCTCTTACTGCTGCGCGAAGGCAAAGTGACCGAAATTACAGAAAACGGCCTCATGTTGGCCGCCTTTCCCTTTGCCACCTTCACTACTGCAGTTCATACGCTTCAACCCGGTGATCGAATCGTCCTCTATACAGATGGCATCTTCGAAGCGACAGACGACAAGATGGAAGAATTTGGCCAGTCTCGCTTACAGGCATTGCTCCGTGAAAGCTCGCATCTTTCACCGCAGGAGATGGCCGACCGAATCATCTCCGCAGTCCAGACCTGGTCAAAGTCCCAGGACGACGACCTCACCGTGCTCGTATGTGCATATATGGGCGCTCAGGGCTAATCGGGAAACAATAATCCAGGCTATCGTTCTGACAGACTGACAGACCCAGTTAAAATTAAGTCCTTTGATATGAACCAATTACAGTGAGCGCCCTTTAGAATCGAACAGTTACAGACCAGCAAATCACTATCTCGTTTGAAATCGAACACTTACAGCGGGCATGGGGTAGGGTGTCCTAGTTACTCACCGAAGGCAGCTCCAACTGTTCTGACTCATGCTCATCCACATCCGGACGGAAACAGCCGCGGCAGCGAGCCTCGTATAACCCTGCAGCTCCCACCAGTACGAGCGACTGACTGCTCCCCAGCCGCTGCGTATGGATAGCTGTAGCGCCGCACTGCATGCAGACGGCGGAGAGCTTTACGATCTCGTCCGAGAGAGCCAGCAGCTCCGGAACTGGCGGAAAAGGTACGCCGCTGAAAGTTGTATCCAGCCCGGCAAGGACAACCCGCTTGCCCAGGTGAACCAGCTCCATCACAAGCTTCACCAGCTCAGCATCAAAGAACTGCACCTCGTCGATACCAATGACTTCGACAGCGTCGAGCACTGCAAAGACTGCTTCCCGAAGCCGCTCGACATTCGGCACCGTGACCGCTTCGAGTGTCTGCAGGCTATGCGAGGCGATGGCGCTCCTGTGATAGCGGATATCCAGTTCAGGCTTGAAGCAGACAATGCGTTGCTTGGCGATCTGCGCGCGCTTGAGGCGTCGAATCAGTTCTTCAGACTTGCCGGAAAACATAGGACCGGTAATCACTTCAAGCCGGCCAGGATGCGTAGATACCATGTATCGCCTTTCGTGTTTACTTCTAGGAAAGCTAAAGTTATGCCCTGTATCAGGGCACGGCTTCAGCCGTGCCGTAAAAGCTTGAAAATTCCGAGGGCTTTAGCCCCTGAGAGCACTCTTGTTCTATGAAATGAATGCAACCAGGGTACCTCTAGCAGTCTATTGCGAACCATTGAGGAATTCTCGTCCCGGCTACAATCATCCAAGTGTCTCTTGAATTCCAGATCCATACCGTAAGCGGCGATGCCCGCCGTGCGACCATGACCTTGCCGCACGCCGCGGTGGAAACGCCAGTCTTCATGCCCGTCGGAACAGCGGGCTCCGTCAAAGCAGTGCCGCAGCATCTGTTAGAAGAACTCGACGCCCGCATCATTCTCGGCAACACATATCACCTGTACTTGCGGCCCGGACACGAAGTCGTCCGTCGCATGGGAGGCCTGCACCGCTTCATCAGTTGGGATCGCGCCATCCTCACTGATTCCGGGGGCTTCCAGGTCTTCAGCCTGAACGAGCTGCGCAAAGTGACCGAAGACGGAGTGCAGTTCCGCTCGCACCTCGACGGATCGAGCCACTTCTTCTCACCCGAACATTCGATGGATGTCCAGATCGCCCTCGGATCAGACATCGCCATGGCCTTCGACGAATGCACCGAGTATCCGGCCGATTATGCCCGGGCTCGCCGCTCGCTCGATCTGACGTTGCGCTGGGCCAAACGCAGCAAAGATCACTTCGAGGCGCACAAGCACGAGCGTCCCTGGAGCAAGGATTTCGAAGGCAAGACGCCGAACCTCTTTGGAATCGTGCAAGGCGGCATGTACCATGACCTCCGTCGCGAGTCCGCCGAGCGTCTCGTCGAGATGGATTTCACCGGCTACGCCATCGGAGGACTAAGCGTAGGTGAACCCCGTGAGCTGACCCGCGAAGTCATCGCCGAGACGCTGCCGTTGCTGCCCAAAGACAAGCCGCGTTACGTGATGGGAGTCGGCTATCCCGACGAGATCGTGGAGTACGCATCGATGGGCGTCGATATGATGGACTGCGTCCTGCCTACACGCGCCGCGCGCCACGGTTTACTCTTCACCTCCGAAGGCCGCCTCAATATCAAGAACCGACGCTTCGCCGAAGACCAAGGGCCAGCCGATCCAAACTGCAATTGCATGGTCTGCCGCCGTTACAGCCGCGCCTATCTGCGGCACCTGATGGCCGCGCAGGAGCCTCTGTCAGCCGTGCTGAACACGCTGCACAATCTCGCGTTCTATCTCGGAACGATGAAGAAAGTAAGAGAGCGAATCGAAGCCGGGCTCCCAGCCAACGATCTCAAGATCACTGCACAATCACCCTTCTGAAAATCTATCGTGGTGCCTCACCAAACTGAGGACTATCCATAGTTAATAAGAGGTATGTATCTGTTGATCCTCTAATAGTTTGCATTGATTCTGATTAATAATTATCAGTTTTTCTGCGCGGTTATTTCTTCAGGACCAAGAATGGGAATGTTACCCAAGCAGCGCCATCCCAAGTAGTCAATCAAGTGTGTGCTCGATTTCGACTCTAGTTAACCAGTAAGTCAGCAAATATGTGGTTAATCGCACGCCATCATATTCACTAAAAAATTATTGCTGTGTATGAAATGTTTTTGTTTTTTTTTCACTACCTAAGTCAGATATGCCACTGGGAAGCGCGCATGTGATTCTAATTGCGCCTTCCAGAGGATAAATACTGGCTTTTTACTCTAAAGAAAGGAGGAATAAGCTAATGCATTTTGACGTTGAATCTCCCGACGTTGTGGGAACTTGGTGGATCATTTTCTAATTGGTGAATCCTTTCTAAAGTTAACAACCCTTCAGAGGTTGGGGTTTTGTATGTCTCCAACCTCTGGAGCAAACACAACAATGCCGTATTGCAACATTAAGGATGATCTCCAATGGATCAATGTCTGAATAGCCAGTTGTATCCGAGAATCAAACCAATCTATCCCGTTTATAAACTGCATGATGGGCTTTTTCGTATAGGTGCGCAACTAGGCCTGACAAAGCAGTACAGAGACCCGGAGAATCAGTTATGGGAGCTCACTCAACTAATGGACGGCTTGCACTCGATTGAGCAGATAGTCAGCGAAATGTGCATGAAATATCACAGTCTCACACAAGAAGATATTCACAACGGAATACGCGTTCTTGACCGGGATGGTTTTGTGGAACAGGCTCAGCATTGCAAATATGATGACAGCGAATCTTCACTATATCGATATTCTGCCAATGTTAATTATTTTAGCCACTATGCGCGCTTAGATAGCTCGCGTGAGATGCTGCAAGATAAGTTATTGAACTCCAAGGTAGTATTGCTGGGTCTCGGAGGTGGAGGATCAGCAATTTTTCAACTCTTGATTGGTCTTGGTATCAACAACATAATTGCCGTTGATTATGACTTGGTTGAACGAAGTAATCTTAATCGTCAATTCCTTTATCGAAATCGTGATATCGGGAAGTTAAAGACAACAGTAGCAATGGAGTTTGCAAGGGAGATTAATCCTGATGGTAACTATCAGTTTGTAAATAAGAAAATTAATAGTTTTACAGACCTAATACCGATCATAGAAGGAAAAGATCTTGTAATTAGCACAATTGATGAGCCACAGTTCTTAGCATTCAGGCGTGTAAATAAAGCATGCATCGTTGCTGGTGTCCCGTGTGTTTTTGGGGGAGTGCAGACAACGAAAGGACGATTGTTTTCTATTTGCCCTGGGCACTCTGGATGCTTTGACTGCCTGCATGTCTACTATGAGAAGCGCGATCCTCTCTATTCAGAGCAACTTAGAGGATTTCATGATTCGGGTTTTAAGCCGCCATCCATAGCATTTGGTCCCAATATTTTTGCAATTTGCTCCAAGATAGCGGAAGAGGCGGTAAGAGTGCTAACCGGGTATCTGCCTCCTATCAGTTTTGCTCACCAATATGAGATCGATTTTGAAACGGGATCTTGGTCCGATTTCAATTCATGGCCTAAATATCCTGATTGCCCAACTTGTGGGACAGGGGAGACGGCCAATTGGCCGAGCCTCAGCTACTACCGCGGAGAGTTATGAGATAACCTGAACAGCCGGTGATGTGACAGTAGAATCACAAACCACAAGATCGAGTCCTTGCGCCTGTGTATTGGATGTTTATCGTGTCCATGATTGGCCTTGAACTATAGGAAGATCAAAACATCTTTATCTTTTATTCTTTGATGCATCCGTCGGATCTGTAGAAAAGCTATTCAACTCAGTATTTGGTCTCGATCGAGACAGACTCTGTCTACTGGTTGTGCATTGTTAAAAAATGCCTGTAAATACCCAATACCGCTCCTGTGAGATACGATGAGTCGGCCCGCGACACCATAGTGGGCAAAGCCTGAAAATCGTTTCGCAATAGGAGAAGTATGAATACAAGCAGTTCTGCGCAGGTTACGCCTGAGCGCATTATGCAGTTTGCGTGGGGTTATGCTCCGCCGTTGATCCTGGAAGCTGCCATCCGTCACCGCGTCTTCGATGTCTTGGATAGTGGTCCCAAAACACTCAAGGAAGTACAGGCGGCAACCGGAGCTTCAGAGCGCGGCCTGGCTGCAATCATGAATGCCCTCTGTGGATTGAACTTTCTCGAGAAAGACGAGCAGGCCCGATACGCGCTGACAGCAGAGAGCGCTGCATTTCTCGTCACCACGAAACCATCCTTCCAGGGTGGGATTTTGCTGCACATCAGCGAGCAGTTGATTCCACGGTGGCTGCATCTGAAAGAAATCGTTGGCACCGGCAAACCAGTCTCGTCGGCCAATCTGGAAGAAAGTGGCAGTGAGTTCTTCCAGAACTTCGTCATGGATATCTATCCCATGAGTTATCCGGCGGCCAATGCACTAGCGAAGGCGCTGGCTGTCGACAAAGCAAATGGACCGGTAAGCGTGCTGGATCTTGCTGCTGGTTCTGCCGTGTGGAGCATTGCTTTGGCTCAGATGTCTCCGCAGGTGAGCGTTACTGCGGTGGATTGGCCTGGAGTGCTGGAAGTTACCAGGAAAAGCACAGCGCGGTTTAGTTTAGCGGACAGGTTCCAATTTGTCGAAGGTGATTTACTCAGTGCCGATTTTGGGGAAAACCATACAATCGCCACACTCGGACATATTTTGCACTCCGAGGGAGAAGAAAGAAGCAAGGCTCTATTGGCCAAGACCTTTGACTCGCTGGCTTCCGGTGGAACCATCGCCGTTGCCGAGTTCCTGGTAAACCAGGAGCGCACCGGCCCTCCGACTGGGCTTATCTTTGCCGTGAATATGCTGGTAAATAGCGACAATGGAGACACATTCTCGTTTGAGGAGATCAGCAGCTGGCTTAAGGAAGCCGGATTCGTAAATCCTCGCACGCTGGATGCTCCTGGGCCTTCGCCATTGATTCTGGCTACGAAGCCTTAGTTAAGATTCAGGCAAAAATAGCGGGCTCCTCATGAAGAAGGAGCCCGCTATGAGTTAATGCCGACGAAAGATAAAGACTTCAGAAAGTAATGCGTCCAGACAGTTGCACGACACGTGCAGAATACTGGTCTCCATTGCTGTCAGCGCCTGAAACGGTAATTTTGCCGAAGTTCGGATCATTGAAATCTGTAACCGGATTACCACGCCCCGCACGGTTGAATACGTTCACCGCATCGGCACGAAGCTGGAAGCTTCTCCCTTCCCCGAAACCGAAGTTCTTTTGCAGGCTTGCATTTTCCGAAGCGCGTTTTGGACCTAAAACTGTACCCAGCGCAGACGGCACATTGCCGGTAGTAAGAGCAACCGTGTTCCGGGAAGAAGTAGGCACATGGGTAAACGCAGCTGGATTCAGATACTGCGGACCAGAGTTATTGACCAGGTCGGCTTTTCCGCTTTGATTCAACTCAATATTCGCTCCCGTGTAATTCGGGCGCGTCGCCGCAAAGATACCGTTACTTACGTAGCTATCGGTAATTTGCAACGTATCGCCCGACTCATAAATGGCATTGCCGCTCAGGGTCCATCCTCCAGCAATCCAGTCTGCCGGTCCGTGAAGAGCAAACAGTCTCCCCGAGCCGAAAGGCAGATCGTAAAACGCCGTCAACTTGAACTGATGCGGTACATGGATGCCCAATGCAACCGCTTTTTCCAGCTTCAGGTTATGAACATCCTGCACAGGAGAGCATTGCCCGCTGTTGCAATTGCTGTTCGTATTCGTCATGGTCTTCGACCATGTATACGCGGCCAGCACATTAAAACCTTTGGCTACTTTTCGGGTAATCGTAGCCTGCAATGAGTCATAGCGTGACCATCCAAGATGAGAGTCATATTGGCTCACACCATGCTCGATTGCATCTGCGCCAAGATACTGCGGAAACGGAGCCAATGCCTGTTGCACCGTGTTATCCGTGCTGAAACCGGTATACGGCGTTGGCACTTCAGGATGTGCTGACAGCGGATCGAGCAAAGCATCTCCATACAGAGATAGATCGCTAATCGGCAATTGATTCATTTGATCGGTTCCATAGGCGTAAAGACGTTTGCCTATATTCCCGACATAGTTCATTTCCGCTATGGTTTGATGCCCCAGATCATATTGGAAACCCATGTTGTAATTTTCAACATACATTACCCGTGAACCATCCGGACGAATATAGGCCGGCGGAGACTGACCATTTGCCTGAGTCGCGTCATAGTTGGGCAGAACACCCTTAAACTGCGGATACGGTGCGCTGAGCGTAGCAACTGTCTCATCGGCAAGTTTTGCGACGGGGTACGTGTGGCTGATCGGATTGCTTGCGCTATACCCCAAGGAAGAAGGCGGTCCATTGAACTGAAATTCCGGGCCAGCTTCCGGAGATTGCGTATTGACGCCAAATCCAACCCGCCATACCAATCTGGGATTGATCGAATACGTAATTCCCAGGCGTGGAAGGATGATGCCCCAGTCTGTGTTTTCAAAGCCCTTCTTTTTTAACTGGCTGGCAAACTGCAAGGCTCCAGGCAAGTTTCCAGCGCCGGAATTAGGGCGCAGGGGATCAAATGTGGTCATGTGCCCGTTGGCTTCAGTAATTCCACCCATGACCTCCCAGCGAAGGCCAAGATTCAACGAGAGATTCGGTGTGACTTTCCAGTCATCCTGGATATACGTCCCGACTTCGCGGCGATTGAACTCAAAATTTCCAATATATGTAGATTGCTTAGCGCCATCGACTTGTCCGAGAAGAAAACTGGCTACCGCGTTGCCTGCAAATTTTGATGTTATCTGTCCATCGTCAGTCTGCGCATTGTTGAACTGGAACGAAGGGGGGCCAGTAATGTGGATGTCGTTTTCTCGATAGAAACGCCATTCTGTTCCTATCTGTATCTGGTGCGCGCCGTGGCTGATAAATACCTGATCGATGCCAATAACGTTCTGAGCGATGTCTCCACTCCCGTTTGAGCTATCTCCGAGCTGGTTATTGCTATCGCCTAACGATTGTTGGCCTCCAGCAAAGGTGATGGTAGGAAATGCAGTAGCAGCAGTATTTTGAATACCTAACGTGGAGCCCCAATTCTGGCTGGAAAACGATGTGGTGAAGAGATTGGTGAAGCGTTGATACCCTACGCCAAGATGATTCATGATGCTTGGTGTAATCGTCCAATAATGGTTTGCGCGGATAATTTTTCCTGGGTTGTTCTGGAAGTGCCATGTATCCAGCGGGCTGTCTCCGGGAACGGCCCATCCTCCATTTCCGGTATTGCTTCTTTGTCTCGATATCGTCGTGAAGAAGAATGACACTCTCTGCTGCGCTGTCAGTACCTGATCCAACTTGATAGCAAAAACATTCTGGTCGAAAGTCGGCTGAGTCTTGAACTTCGGAATGTTTCCAACGACAAGATTATTCGCATAGTTCGTGGGAAACTTCAGCTTCAGATAAGCAGCAGCTACAGGATCGAACTGTCCAGCCGGAATTTGATTATTTGCGAACGGCTCGCGTACCAGTCCTGCGCTTGCCGCCTGCTTTCCAGTTACCGGGTCTGTTTCTCCTGCTTGCAGGAGCCGCGTCGTAGCAGGATCGTAGATTTGCCCAAAGATAACCGGACGGCCAAGCGCATCAACGCCAGCCACCTGGCCTGATTTCGGATTCAATGTCGACGCGGGATTCAGGAAAGCAGAAAAGTCGCCGCCAAGCATTGCCTGAGTCGGCATCGTGGCTGTTCCGGAGATCGCAAAATTTCTTATGCTGGTTTTTTCATCCGAAATGAAGAAGAAGGATTTGTTTCTTCCGTCATAAATCTTAGGAATGAAGATTGGACCGCCGACAGTTCCTCCATAGTTATGCTGGCGCTGCTTAGGTCTCGACAAGCCGAACTGTTTGTTGTCGGAAGCGTTGGCGTTCAGGTCTTCGTTCTGGAAGAACTCATACAGGGTTCCATGCAGTTGATTCGTGCCCGACTTCACTCCATAGTTTGAAACTGCTGTTCCACCGCCGTTGTATTGCGCTCCCATCGCGCCTACCTGCATGTTGAAGTCGCCAATCGCATCGATACTCGGCGCGCCTTCAGCAGTATCGAAGGTTCCCATGGAAACACCATCGAGATAAATCTCATTCGAGAAATACTGCCCACCATTGATAGAACCTACAAATGTATTGCCGCTGGTTCCCGGAAGGCTGGTAAAGATAAAGGCCTGAAGCTGGCGTTCGCCGTCATGGTCAGCCACAATCGGCCACGTGCTCAGCTCTTTTGCCGTGATGTAGTGGCTGATCTGCGCCGTGCTGGTTTCGAGCAGTTGTGCATCGCCGGACACATGCACGGTCTCAGCGCCAGTTCCGACTTCTAGTTTCAAGTCAACGGTGAGCAATTGAGCTACGTGAAGCGTGACATTCTGAATCACCGCGGGGCGAAACCCGCTTTGTGAAGCCGAGATGTTGTAGGTACCGGGTGGCAGTGCGGGAAATGTATATACTCCAGCGCTTGTCGTTACAGACCTGGAAGACACATTGGTAGAAATCTCGGTTGCGACTACTGTGGTGTTCGGGATGACCGCCCCAGATGCATCCCTAACACTGCCATTGAGTGCCGCTGAAGATCCTTGCTGTGCCAGCACAGATGAAACCGCTAACAATACGACCGACATAAAGAAACAAAGACTCTTGAGCATTGCGCCTCTCCAAAAATGTACGTTTGTGTCTGTCGGCGCCTCGGTACGGGCTTCCGTAGTTCGACCGACATGATCTTCCGATTGGTTGTTAGTTCCCTGCGATCTCGTCTTTATTTGAGGTAAAGCGAAATCAAAAGATTATTAAAGGAACAAAATCATATAGTCAACAGGAAATTTTCTTAGGTATGTGTGTTTTTGCCAGAATTAAGCCGGGAATCTGGAGAGTAGACTGCTTTAGACGAATGAGTAAAAGGGGGCAGTAGCGGTGTGAATCAGGCTATATAAAATAAATCATAATGTAATTTTATTTCTTTTGTTTTCATTTTATTACAGATGCGAAACTGATTTCTTCGAGAAACAGCATATCTAGATCGCATCGACGTATAGCAGTCGCACAAACTCGCTATGTGGCGGCTCAGCCGAGGTACCGCTGCCTTTGATGCCCCCTATCCCCTGCCCCATCCATTGAATCTTGCAAGCATTTGAATCTTCATGGCTTATCGTCTATCTATCAATTTGATAACAAATAACTACTTTGTTTTCAAACATCTTCGTCG
>Ga0137415_10005620_pt1 | contig 12426 bp, 11 predicted proteins | sample CZODoug3_1_1_16f_FD_183082 | JGI IMG/M metagenome (GOLD analysis project Ga0137415, IMG submission 183082) | Vadose zone soil fungal communities from Angelo Coast Range Reserve, California, USA - CZODoug3_1_1_16fungal (Hybrid Assembly) | ecosystem: Environmental > Terrestrial > Soil > Vadose...
TGAACCTATAATCGCGCCATTCCAGTGATTTCGACCCGATATTCCTGGCGCATCATGGCTCTGGCGGCTATCAGCCTGATAGGAAATGTCTATCTGGGCTACTACATGCTGTTTGGGCTGGCATCCGATGGACTGGGCCTCGGCCAGCAATCCGGGGGCGTTGTGGTGACGGATGTTGGCGAACAGACGGCCGCGGCGCGCGCCGGCTTTCAAACAGGCGATCAAATCTTAAGCGTAAACGGGCAGCAAATCGGGACGGTGGTGGACTGGTTCGCGCAACGGATGAATTTTGAGGCTGACTGGCCGACGAGGATTCGGGTGGGGCGCGGGGCGGACACCCTTGACTTGAGGATGGTGATTCACGGAAGAATCTGGGACGAATGGAATAACACGGTTCGCGCTTCCAACATTATTTTCCTGGCCTATAAATTCATCACGCTGGCGATCGGACTGTTCGTGGTGTTCAACCGGCCGCGTGATTTTGTGTCGAGGCTGGGCGGCTGGGTGCTGGTGGTGATGGCGACGGTGTTTGAAGCGTTCCAGTGGGGGCTGTCGGCGGCGACGCGGAATTTGCCATTGCTGGTGGCGGTGCCGGTGATGCTGGTGTACGTGAGCGCGGCGTTTCGCACGCCGCTGCTGGCGGCGTTTTTCTGTTTGTATCCGAAGCGGCTGTTTGTGAACCGATGGTTGTGGGCGGGATTCTGCGTGGGGCCGATCGTGGCGACGGTCTACGCGCTTTATCTTTTTGGCAGGACGGTGTACGACCCGTGGCATTTGACGGCACTGACGCCGTCGTGGGTGCTGGTTGTGTTTGGTGTGCAGAGCCTGGTGTACCTGGGAGTGGTGCTGGTGGCGCTGCCAGTGAGCTACTGGAAACTGGAAACAGTGACGGATCGGCGGCGCTTCCGGGTGCTGGTGTTTGGAGCGCTGGCGGCGATGGTGTTTTATCTGCCGCGAGTGATCGGCACCTCGCTGATCAATTTGAGTCCGTGGTTCTATCGATTCTTCGATTCGCCGTACGTGTATATGGCGTGCACGGTGGGAATGTTGATTTTTCCGATGTCGTTTGCTTACGCAATTATGAAGCAGCGATTGTTTGATGTGCGGGTAATCATCCGGCGAGGCGTGCAGTATGCGCTGGCGAGGAGAGTGTTGCTGGCGATTCCGGTGGCGGCGATAGGGCTGCTGGTGGTGACGGTGGTTGCCCAGGGAAGCCAGCCGCTGTTTTCCGTGCTGAAGACGCATGCGGGGAGTTACGTGGCGATCGCCGCGCTTGCGGCATTGGCATCGACGCAGAGGCAGAAATGGCTGTCGGCGCTGGACCGGAGATTTTTCAGGGACAAGTATGACGCGCAGCAACTGTTCCGCGAAATCGTGGAAGAGATCCGGCGGGCGGAGAGCTTGGAAGAAGTGGCGCCACGAGTGGTGGGACGGGTGGCGGAGGCGTTGCACACACAAGGATGCGGATTGCTGGTGCGCAAGCCGGGAGAGAGCGCTTATCGCATCGTGGCAGCGGCGCCACCGGGGTCGCTCTCGACGGACTTGCCCGCGACGAACAGATTGATCCCGCTGGTGCGGATGCTGGAGTGCCCCGTGCCGATTACGCAGGCGGGAACCGGATGGCTGGGGCAGCAACTGCCGCAGGTGGATAAGGAATTCTTGCAGAAAGCGCGAATCGAAATGCTGGTGCCGGTGGCGCTGAAGGAAGGAAGCACGGAGGCGTTGCTGGTGCTGGGAGCGAAGCTATCGGAGGAACCGTACAGCGCAGAAGACACGGCGCTGCTGGAAAATGTGGCGGGGGCGCTGGCGCTGTTGCTGATGCGAGGGAGCGGGATGCAGGCGGGGCGGTCGTTTGAGGAGTGTCCGTCATGCGGAACGTGTTACGACACGGGAACGACGCGATGCAGCAGAGAAAGCACGGCGCTGGTGTTGGTGGCGACTCCGCGGATGCTGGCGGGACGCTACCGGCTGGAGAAGAGGTTAGGGCAAGGCGGGATGGGAAAGGTGTACCGGGCGACGGACGTGTCGCTGAACCGCGAAGCGGCGGTGAAGATGATCCGGGATGAATTTTTCGCGGACCGAAAGGCGATTGAGAAATTCCGGCAGGAATCGCAACTGACGGGAAGCCTTGCACATCCCAACGTGGTGACCGTGTATGACTTTGGGGTGGAAGCGGGGCAGCGAGTGTTTCTGGTGATGGAATTGTTGGAGGGGATCACGCTGCGGGACGAACTGCGAACGAAGAGACGCCTGGATGCGGCGAGGACGCTGGAGCTGTTTGAAGGAATTTGCGCCGGAGTGGGAGCGGCCCATGCGCGCGGGCTGATCCACCGGGATCTGAAGCCGGAGAATATTTTTCTGTCGCAGAAGGATGTGAGCGAGGTGGTGAAGATTACCGACTTCGGAATTGCGAAGACGCTGCCGCAAACCGCGAATGAGACGAGAGACACGATTACGGGAGTGGTGGTGGGGACGATGAAGTATATGTCGCCGGAGCAGTTGCGCGGGCGCTCGGCTTCGCCGCGGTGGGATCTGTGGGCGCTGGCGGTGATTGCGTATGAAGCGCTCTGCGGACGCGCTCCGTTTACGGGGGAAGATTCGGTGATACTGCAAGGCGCAATCATGGGAATGAATTTCCCGCCGGTGACGGAAGTGTTGCCGGAGGCGCCGCCGCGATGGCAGGAATTTTTCGAAGGGGCGTTTGCGCATGTCGAAGAGCGACGGGCGGAATCGGTAGCGGTGTTTTGGCAACGGTTGCGGGAGTGTTTGGAGGGCGGGGGTGGAAGTTGAAGTCTGAAGGGGAAAGGGCGGCCTGAACAAACCCCCGAAGAAGGAGGAGCAAAGCTATGTCACTAAAGGGAAAGCATGCCTTGATCACAGGTGGCTCGCGTGGCATTGGGAGAGGCATCGGTCTGAAGTTGGCCGAATGCGGCGTCAAAATTGGGATTCATTATTACAAGAACGCTGAGGCGGCGAACGACACGCTCGCGAGAGTTCGGGAGCGGGGCTCGAGCGGATTCATCGTCCATGCGGACGTCAACGAGCCCGAAGAAATTCGTCAGATGATGGATCGAGTAAAACGCGAGTTTGGAACTCTCGATTTCTTCGTGAGTAACGCGCGACCTGAAATTCCTGGATTCTACAAGCCGCCGCTGGAGATTAGCGTCGAGCAGTGGCAGTTGGCCATCAATTCCCAGGCAACGGCTTTCCTGGTCGGGGTGCAAGGGGCGATCCCCCTCATGGGAAACGGCGGAAGGATCATCGCTATCACGCACGCGCCGGGGGCGCGGACAGGGAGCTGGCAGCCCTGGGTCGGGATGGGATCGGCGAAAGCGGCCATGGAGTCACTGGTGCGCTACTTTGCTGTTGCGCTTGCCCGGCGCGGCATCACCGTGAACTCAGTCAGCCCGGGAGTCATCTTCGGGGCACCGAATAACGTGGACGGAGGCGTGCTCGTCGGCCTTCCTGCTGAGGTTCAGCGCGCGATCAAGTCCTGGCATGAGAGCGGATGGTGCCCGGCGCGGCGAGTGGGAACACCACAGGACGTCGCCAACGCCGTAATGCTGATCTGTATGGAAGAATCGAGCTGGATGACAGGACAGATCTTTTATGTGGACGGGGGCGCGTCGATCATGGACGTCGTCTTCCCTCTTGAGATTCAGGGCGCCGCGTGACTCTTGCAATTCGAATGTCCGGGAATGCGACAGCATAGGTGCGCCTTAAGTGGACTTCCTGAATTGCGGTATCCCGCAGTCGGTAAGTGGCTTGGATGCCTTCTAATCGGGGTAATCGCTGGGCGGCGCTAGCCCTTCCAGACGTACTTGCCGCAAGGGCAAGGAACCGTTTCCGAAGGATGCTTCTTTTGTAAGGGATTCCTGCAGACCGGACAATTTTTCTGCCACATAGCTACACCTGGCTGCTCTTTCCGGGCGGGCTCAAACTAAGGAGAAATTGGCGCGGGCTACCGGCGGAGGTGCTGTCAAATGTCAGGTCTCACATGGCGTTAGAGGCCGTGGGGATTGAGGCGTCCGACCAAGTAGCCCGCACAGGAGGTATGTGCAGATTTGGTGCCAACCGGGGAGGTGAGATTTGAGGGCCGGGCGAGGCGCTAAGTCAAACGAAGGAAAGAGCATCCGGCTGCGCGAGCCGAAGCCGTGAGACGGGGTGGCGAAATTTTAGTCAGCCTTGTGGAAGGCACTTTCCTAGAGTGCGCAGGAAATTCGCACGTGTTGTAGACCCATGTCCGGCACCATTCACTGAGATGACCTATCTAGTGCGTCAGGGGAATGGGACGATGGCAGAGAACTGGGATTGGTATTCGGTTTGGGCGAGTTGGTCGCGCAGGTTGGCGGCTTCGGCGCGATATTTTTGGGCCTGCTGCCGGTATTGAACGGCGCTGATGGTGCCGATGGCGTTGAAGATTTTGCCGAGGGCGTCGTTTTTCTTGCCGGAGTGTTCGAGTTGGTCGGCGAGGTTGTCCTGTTGAGCGGCGTCGGCATCGAGTTCGTTGATGCGGCGGTTGAGATCCTGGATGCGCTCGCGGCGTTGGGCCTGGGCGATGGCGGCGTCGTTGGCGGATCGGTTGGCGAAATCCCAGGCGGAGTCGCCCTGGTCCTGCAAAATGTCGGTGAGGGCCTGGAGATTGTCGATGCCATTTTTGTTGCCCTGGTCGGCGGCGAGGCGATACCAGGAAAGGGCTTTGCCGAAATCGGGCTGCATCCCTTGGCCGAACTGATACATCCAGCCGAGCTGATTTTCGGCGTTGCTGTTTCCCTGCCCCGCGGCTTTATAGAACCAGGACATGGCTTTGCGGTAGTCGATCTGCACGCCGGTGCCGTGCTGGAACATGTAGCCGATGTTTTCCTGGGCGTCGTCGTTGCCGTGGTCGGCGGCTTTGTAAAACCAGGAGAGGGCTTCGACGTAATCCTGGGGCTGGCCCCAGCCTTCTTCGGCCATGTAGCCGAGCTGGTTTTCGGCGTTGGAGTTGCCGTGGGAGGAGGCGCGGCGATACCAGGCGATGGCTTGGGCGTAGTCGCGGCTGCCGACGAAGCCGCACTGGTAGAAGTAGCCGACTTCCTGTTCGGCGTCGGGATAATTTTGATCGGCGGCTTTGCGATACCAATCGAAGGATTGGCGGTAATCGCGGCGGACGCCTCGGCCGTGCTCGAGGAGAGAGGCGAGATTGTATTGGGCGAGGGCGTAACCCTGGTCGGCGGCGGGGCGGTAGTAGGTTGCGGCGCGAGCGGGATCGACCTGGACGCCGTAGCCGTGTTCGTACATGGCGCCGAGTTGGTTTTGGGCGGGAGCGAAGCCTTGGTCGGCGGAGCGGCGATACCAGATGAGGGCTTGCGTGTAGTCCTGCGCGACACTGCGGCCGCGGAAATAGAGATTGGCGAGTGCGAATTGAGCTTGGGCATCGCCGGCGGCGGCTTGCTGTTGAAGGGAGTAAAAATCGTTGGCCTGCGGTGGTGCGGCTGGGGTGGGTTCCTGGGCTTGCGAGCGCGGCGCGGAGGCCAGCGCGAGGGCAAAAAAAGCTGACAGCGTGGCCCTAGTCAGAAAGTTCATGGACGTTTCCCCCGTCTTATCGCGATTACCTAACTTTGTTTAAGAGGGTGGCAGACGGAAGCGCACTGAACGATGGCCCGGTAGTACCAAAAGCAAGAAATGTGCCCAATTTTCTACGTACCGCGGCGGTATATGCGGAGGAAGGCGATTTGGCTGGAGTTGGCCGCGTCATCCGACGCTACTTCCCGGCCACGGGCTGGCCAATGGGGATGAATTGCCGGCTGAGGCCAATGGCTGGTGCGCGGCATCCAAAATTATACGGGAGGTGGGCCAATGGGAATGCACCTGGCGGCACTGCTTGTGCTGGGCCTGATGTGCGGAAGCGAACTGAATGTGGCGCTGTTCAGCCATCCTTTGCTGAAACGACAACCGCTGGAGACACACATATTAGTTCGCGCATCGCTTGCGGGGTTGTTCGGGAAGGTGATGCCGTTGTGGATGCCGGGCTCAATGCTTCTGAATCTTTTACTGCTACTGCCTTTCGAGAACCTGAACAGGTCCGCTTGGCGCTTTGCGGCTATCGCTTTCGGAATTCAAGTTCTAGCCGTCTTGTTTTCCCTCGTGGGCCCGGTACCCATCAATAACAGGATTGCGAAATGGACGCCGAACTCCCTTCCGGAAAACTGGAGTACGGAGGAGCATCGTTGGGATACCTATCATTTCGTCAGAACGTGTGGACTTGTTGTAGCCTTCGCGTTTCTTGCCCTGAGTATTGCCGCGCGGGCAAATGTTCGGTGACCCAAGTTGTTCCCAGGCAAATGGAATGCGTTGCGAGTTGCCCGTTATTCATCCGCCGTCTTATTCTGGGTTCTCGTTTCCCATTTTGCCACGAAGATACACCTCGATTTCTGTTCTGCCTGCGCGTCTTGCCCAATCGGCGGGTGTTGCCCGCCAGAGAATGTCCTGCAAGTCCAAGCGTGCACCGCGTTGGACGAGGAGCCGGACTACTTCATCATGGCCGCGTCCGGCAGCTTGGTGCAGCGGCGTGGTGTGGGAATGGCCTCCCACCGGGTTGTATCGATTTGGATCTTCGCCCGCGTCAAGCAACAATCGGACGATCTCGACATGACCAGAATCCGCCGCCAAAGTAAGTGCCAAATGGCGGTCTTCACTGGTGGCGCCTGCAAGCAACCGACTGGCATCCTCGATGCGTCCGAGGGACGCCGCCACCGGCAAATCGATTCGAGCACCGCGCTTGAGCAAGGCGTTCACTGCCTGGAGTTCACCGTGCAAGGCTGCCGCTTGTATTGCGCTGTTGGGATCCGCTCCGTAATCGCAGAGGAGATCGATTAAAGGAAGCTGCGCGCGACATTCACGCGGCACACTTCCAGTCGAGACGAGCATGAGCGTCTGGTTCTTTGCGGATTGGCTGGGGCCGGCATCGAGAATGACCTTGGTAACCTCAACGATGTTCGCGGGTAGAGTGCCATGGCGAACCGGATTCTCAGCGACGAATTCCAACAGCGTTGGATTTCGAAAGTAGTTCCCGCCCTCGAAAACGACGTGCTGATGAACAAGATCTGGATGCTGATTCAAGTGGGCTTGCAAACCAGCTACGTCACCTTTGTCGATGAGTTCGACGGCACTACGAAATGTTGCATTTTCGATCCGCTGCTGGTGCGGCAAGTCCAAGCGATCGGAGAGCGTTGGTTTTTCAATGTGGCGTTTCAGCCTCGCCCAGCTCGGAAATCCATATTCGCGGGCAATTGTGAGCTGCGCGTCACTGAGGCTAAGGTGGGCGTCGAAGATTTCAGCGTCCGCAGCGCGACGGAAACGCGGATGAAATTCCCTGATTCGCTGGGCTGCCCCCGGACTATGGGCGGCACGCTCTTTTAGCAAGTCTTTAGCTTGATACTTGAGATGATCGAGGTTCGGATTCGGCGGGAGGCGTCGTACCGGCATGACGAACTTCCTTTCGTATGCCCGAGGTCCGCAGGTTATGGGCAGAAAGTCAGTTCGTGAAAACGAATTGTTGCGATCAGGTGGACTTCTGTCCTTTCCGCGGACCGGATGCGCCCTTCGCGCTTAGCGAGCTTACCACGAAGCTAGAAGCGGGCACTACGGTAGGCATCAGCCGGGCCAGGGACGTCGCGGAGCCTTGAAAATGCTTGCCCTTGTAATCGGCGGGAACGTTTCCGTCCCCACTGGAGCCAAGCAGGAACAGCAATAAGGCGAGTTGCGGGCAGAGTGCTTTCATGTGCGCCTTTCGAAATTCTGCTCGATTCTTTGCTGACTGCCGTCTGGGTGAACAAAATTGTACCGGCTTTTGACCCTGGGACATCCAAGCGCCTACTCGTATCGTGTCAACTGAATATCAGAACAGAGATCCGAACAAGTAGCAGTTGGCTGAGTGAGTTGAGCGGTGCAGCAATGCATTGCCTGAAACGGAGGAGACTTATGTCCAAGTTGACCAAGAAAGTGGCACTCGTCACCGGCGGCTCGCGTGGTATTGGAGCCGCAATCGCAAAACGCCTGGCAGCGGATGGAGCACAGGTGGCCATCACCTATGCGAAAGACGCAGAGGCTGCTTCGTCGGTCGTGAAAGCGATCGAACAAAGCGGCGGAAAGGCCATCGCGATTCAAGCAAACGCCGGCGACGCCAAAGCGGTTAAGAACGCAGTTGAGAAGACCGTCAGCACATTCGGCGGGCTCGACGTGCTGGTGAACAATGCCGGCACGGCTATTCCGAAGAGTTTCGAGGAGACCACGCTGGAAGAGCTGGACCGCGTGATTGACACCAATATCCGCGGGGTATTCGTTGCGACGCAGGCTGCGCTGAAGCACATGAAGAGCGGCGGCCGCATCATTATGATCGGCTCGTGCGTGGGCGAGCGCATGATGACGCCGGGCCTGGTGCCGTACTCGGCCACAAAGGGAGCCGTGAAGATGTTCACTCAGGGGTTGTCGAGAGAGGTGGGGAGCCGGGGCATCACGGTCAACAACGTGCAGCCGGGGCCGATCGACACGGATTTGAATCCCGCCGCGGGCGATTGGGCTGCACCCCAGAAGGCCGCTACAGCGCTCGGCCGCTACGGATCTGTTGACGAGGTTGCCGCGTTGGTTGCGTTTGTGGCTGGTCCGGAGTCGTCGTACATCACGGGCGCGAACCTTACCGTGGATGGCGGCACCAACGCTTAGCCGAAAAAGTTCCCTGTGGCAGAACGAAAATGGCATGTAGCTGGCGGGATCGAATTGTCTGGGAAGACGACTACTTGGGCATTGACTCCGCTTCGCGTAGGGACAGGGAGAGATTTGCCAGCGAGAAACCAGCGTGTCAGTTTAGTTGAACGCCACACCTTGCGTTCATCTGTGGCTTGCACCCCTGTGGAGCCCGTGCCTGGAGGATTGCCAGCAGAACGTGGGGCATTTCCTTGCTCACCTCAAATATGGCCACTTGCGGTGCTTTGTTCTCGTCGTGGTAAGAGATACGGAAGAAATGTTTGCGCTGACGGTGCTTGACTAGCCCGACCGCAATCGCGGGCAGAACGCCCAAATGCCGCGCCACTTGGCGGGAGTACCCGAAGGAATCGATCATTTCAAACGGAATGATGAGTTTGCCTCCCGAATAATCAAAGCTCAGCACTTTTGGTGAGGTAGCGTCCAGCTTGCCTGAAACGCCTTCCTTCAAAGCCACGGCTGTGCCACCGACGTACATGACTTGACCATCATCAACTGCGGGAGTCGCCAGAGGCGTGAGGGAGAGCAAGAACAGCGCCACGATTTTCTTCATGTTGAACCTCTCGAGGAATCGATTTGTGCAATCCTACGAGAAATTCTATATGGCACTTGGAGTGCCGGGAGTTCGGGGCAATAAGTCTTGCATTTTGTGAGTGTCGGGTAGGAAGGGGATTTTTGGAGTGCATTGGCTGGGCGACACTTCAAGCCTGACAATGACTGCGGCGAGGAGTTCGGAGGAAGAAAGAGTTCAACACAGAGGCCGCAGAGAATCCACAGAGGACACAGAGAAGAGATGGGAATGCGGCGATGCTGGACGGAAATGGGCGTGGCCGATACACTGATTGTTTATGCTTCGGTTCTATACGGCGGGTGAGTCGCATGGGCAGGCGCTGCTGACGTTTTTGTCGGGGCTGCCGGCGGGATTGCCGGTGGATACGGAATTTATCAACCACGAATTGCACCGGCGGCAGTTGGGGTATGGACGCGGCGGGCGGCAGAAGATTGAGAAGGATGCGGCGGACATTTTTGCGGGCGTGCGGCTGGGGCAGACGATTGGGGCGCCGATTGCGCTGAGGATTGAGAACCGCGACTGGCAAAATTGGGAGAAGATTTTGCCGGTGGGGGCTTCGGACGCGCCGGAAACGCAATCGCGGAAGCTGACGGCGCCGCGGCCGGGTCATGCGGACCTGGCGGGTTCGCAGAAATTCAATTTTCATGATGCGCGGTATGTGCTGGAGCGGGCTTCGGCGCGGGAAACGGCGGCGCGGGTGGCGGCGGGAGCGTTTGCGAAACTGCTGCTGAAGGAGTTTGGGACGGAGATCGCGAGCCACGTGATTCAGGTGGGGCATGTGCGGCTGGAGCGCGCGGCGAAATGGGAAGAGATACGCGCGGTGTGCGGGGATCTGGATTCGCCGCTGCGGTGCGTGGACGCCGCGGTGCAGGAAAAGATGAAGGCGGAAGTGGATGCAGCGCTGAAGGCCGGAGATACGGTGGGCGGGGTGTTTGAGATTGTGGCACACAAGGTGCCGGTGGGGCTGGGGTCGCACGCGCAGTGGGATGAGAAGCTGGATGGGCGGCTGGCGCAGGCTTTGATGAGCGTGCAGGCGGTGAAGGGCGTGGAGATTGGAGCGGGGATTCTGGCGGCGGGGTCGTATGGCAGCGAAGTGCAGGACGAGATTTCGTACGACAAGGCGGCGCGGAGATTCCGGCGGTCGAGCAATCGGGCTGGTGGTTTGGAAGGCGGAATCACGAACGGCGAGGACGTGGTGATTCGCGGATACTTGAAGCCGATTTCGACGCTGCGGAAGGCGCTGGGAACCGCGGACATGGTGACGAAGGAGCCGGTGCAGGCGGCCTATGAGCGTTCGGACTGGTGCGTGGTGCCGGCCGGTGGAGTGGCGGGCGAGGCGATGGTGGCACTTGTGTTAGCGGATGCTTTTCTGCAAAAATTTGGGGGAGATTCGCTGGCGGAGATGCGGCGGAATTTCGAGAGCTATGGCCAACAAATCGACGAGTTCTAAGGGATCGACAGTGACCGCCGAGACGCCAATGGTGGTGGCGTCTAAGGGGAAGATTTATCCGATCGTGAAGTACGGCGATCCGGTGCTGGAGAAGCCTGCCGCGACGATCACAAAATTTGACGCGGAGCTGGAGCAACTGGTTGAGGATATGTTTGCTTCGATGTACGCGGCGAATGGGGTGGGCCTGGCGGCGCCGCAGATTGGGAAGAGCATCCGGCTGGCAGTGGTGGATGTGACGCTGGGGAAAAATCCGGAAGCGAAGATTGTGCTGGTGAATCCGGAGATTATTCATGCGGAAGGCGAAGTGCGCGAGGAAGAAGGGTGCCTTTCGGTTCCGGGATTTCGCGGATATGTGGTGCGGCCGCAGTTCGTGACGGTGCGGGCGCAGAATGCGAAAGGCGAGACGTTCGAGATTCGCGGGGAGAATTTGCTGGCCCGGGCGTTCTGCCACGAGATCGATCACCTGCACGGGATTTTATTTTTGACGCACCTGAGCATGCTGAAGCGTGATTTGATCAAACGGAAGATCAAGAAACTCCGGAAAGAGGGCGAGTGGTAGCGCCGCCGCGCCAACGGGTGAGCCGCCCGTGAACCGGATGCGGATCGTATTTTGTGGCACCCCGCAGTTTGCAGTTCCCTCCTTGAAGCATCTTCTGACCCAAAAGGATTTTGAGATTGTGAGCGTTTATACGCAGCCGGACCGTCCGCGGGGGCGCGGGCAGGAGATTTCGTTTTCGCCGGTGAAGGAAGTGGCGATGGCGGCAGGGCTGGATGTGCAGCAGCCGGCGAAGGTGCGGGCGCCGGAGGTGGAAGAGCACCTGCGGAAATTAGCGCCGGATGCGATTGTGATTATTGCGTACGGGCAGATTATTCCGGCGCGGCTGCTGCCTATTCCGAGATTAGGTTGGATTAATTTGCACGCTTCCCTGCTGCCGAAGTATCGCGGGGCGGCGCCGATTCAGTGGGCGATTGCGAGCGGAGAGACGGTTACGGGAAATACGACGATGCGGATTGATGCGGGGATGGATACGGGGGAGATGCTGCTGCAGGAGGAGTTGCGGATTGGGACGGAGGAGACGGCGCCGGAGTTGGCGGGGCGGCTGAGCGAGATGGGAGCGCCGTTGATGGTGGAGACGCTGCGGGGACTGGCGAAGGGAGAGTTGGCGGGGCGGGCGCAGGATCATGCCGCGGCTACGTTGGCGCCGATGTTGAAGCGGGAGGATGGACGGATTGAGTGGGGGCGGGCAGCGACGGAGATTTACAACCGGATGAGGGGGTTTGCGCCGTGGCCGGGAGCTTATACGGAATTTCGGGGGCAGACGTGGCATTTGCGGGGGAGGCCCGTGGGCGGCGCGGCGGCTGGGGAGCCGGGGACGATTTTGGTGGAGAAGGATTTGGTGAAAGTGGTTTGTGGCGAGAGTAGTCAGTTGGAGATTACGAGCGTCAAGCAGGAGGGGCGGAAGGAGATTTCGGCGGGGGAGTTTTTGCGGGGAGCGCGGGTGAAGAGTGGGGAGAGGTTTGGGAAGTGAGGGGAGTGGGAGGAATTTATTGCTGACGAAGCGGCACGAGTGAACTAGCAGAAAAGTGCACAGCCAGGAGTGGCTGTGCCACATGTGTTGGTAGTTGGGTTGAAACCGTAAAAGCGGTGGCAGAGCCACCGCAC
>Ga0137415_10005621_pt1 | contig 12425 bp, 13 predicted proteins | sample CZODoug3_1_1_16f_FD_183082 | JGI IMG/M metagenome (GOLD analysis project Ga0137415, IMG submission 183082) | Vadose zone soil fungal communities from Angelo Coast Range Reserve, California, USA - CZODoug3_1_1_16fungal (Hybrid Assembly) | ecosystem: Environmental > Terrestrial > Soil > Vadose...
GCAGGGCCGGCTGCCGCTTGAGAAGTTCGTCACCGAGCGCATCGGCCTTGACGGTATCGAGGATGCCTTCCACAAGATGCACGCCGGTGAGGTACTGCGGTCCGTGGTGATCCTGTGATGAGCGCTCGCGCGAAGAACGGAGAGCAGTAGTGGCGACCAACATCCAACGCGTCGTCACCAGCGGCACCTTCGAACTCGACGGCGGCAGTTGGGATGTCGACAACAACATCTGGATCGTCGGCGACCACACCAACGTCGTGGTGTTCGACGCCGCGCACACCGCGCAGCCGATCATCGATGCCGTCGCGGGTCGCAACGTGGTCGCGGTGGTCTGCACGCACGGACACAACGACCACGTCACCGTCGCACCCGAACTCGGCGAGGCACTCGACGCGCCGGTCCTGCTCCACCCCGCCGACGAAGTGCTGTGGCGAATGACCCATCCGGACAAGGACTTCCGCAGCATCGACGACGGCCTAGTGCTCTCCGCCGGCGACGTCGAGATCCGCGCGCTGCACACCCCCGGCCACTCGCCGGGGTCGGTGTGCTGGTACGCGCCGGACCTCGGCGCAGTGGTCAGCGGCGACACCTTGTTCAACGGTGGCCCCGGAGCCACTGGACGGTCCTTCTCCGACTTCCCCACCATCCTGGCGTCCATCTCGGAGAAGCTGGGCAAACTGCCCGCGGACACCGTGGTCTACACCGGGCACGGCGACAGCACCGTCATCGGCGACGAGATCGTGCACTACGACGAGTGGGTCGCCCGCGGTCACTAGCGACCGTCGAGTACCCGTTTCTTCTCGGCCTCGTACTCCACTTCGGTGAGTGCGCCCGAATCACGCAGCTGGGCAAGCGTATTGAGCTGCTGGATGCGGATGCCCTGATCGGTGGGCACGTACGGGTCGGCGGGTTGCGTGAACGTGGCCGGTGGCGGTGAGTACATCGGCGACGGATACGCCGGTGGCGGCGGATAGGCCGGCATCAACTCGCTTCGCTTGACCTTGCTCGCCCAGACGCGCGCGATGATCAGGTCGACGATGGCAAGACCGAAGATTGCCGCGAAGATCCACGGCAGGTGGCCGTAGCTGCTGCCGTGGCCGAACGCCAGCCGCGGGTCAAGGAACGCGCTGACGTTGCCGTCTGCGGTGATGTCGTAGGTGCCCTCGGCTGGGACGTGCAGATAACCGATGCGGACACGCGCGTCGTTGTTGACCGTCGTCGTGCTGCCGTAGTCCTCGGTCAGCACCGGCTCGTCGACACCGACGGGGGCAACGATGCGGTACTTCAAGGGCGGGACGGGCAGGCCGCTGCCGCTGGCGCCGATGAGCACCGTGTGGAACGTGACCGTGACGTCTCCCGCGGGCAGGTGCAGGCTGCTCGAGCCCGGAATGGGCACCTCGCCGTAGGCGTCGTACTCGTCGAATACGAAGGCGTTCAGGATCAGCGTGGCGACGAAGCCGACGACCGACACCACCATGGTCACCACGGCGACGATGGTGAGGGCTCTCGGCACGGTCCGGCGACTCATGCAGCGCAGTCTGTCATGGCGAAGTCTCGGCTGCCGCGCCAATCGACCAGGTCGTCCGCCCAGTTCTGAGCTACCGTTTCACTCATGCCCGAATCGAGCATCGTGGTGCGGCCGGAGCCGATCGACAGCGGCTCCTATACCGCAGGATCGCGGCTGCAGGCCGCCGGATTGCGGCGGGCGATAACGCTTTTCGAGCAGGCCGCCGACGTGGTGCCCATCCCCCGGTCGCCGCGCCCCATCGTGATCGCCGACTACGGCGCGGCGAACGGGCACAACGCGCTGCTGCCGATCGGCGCCGCGATCGGCAGGTTCCGTGCGCGAACCCGGCCCGAACACTCGGTGCTGGTCACGCACACCGACGTGCCCCAGAACGACTTCACCGATCTCTTCCGCACGTTGACCGACGACCCGGACACCTACCTCAAGAAGGACCATGCGTCGTTCGCGTCTGCGGTGGGGCGCTCGTTCTACACCCAGATACTGCCGTCCAACAGCGTGAACCTGGCCTGGTCGGCGTGGTCGATCCTGTGGCTGGGGCGGGTGCCGACCCCCATTCCCGATCACGTCGTGGTGTCGTCCAGCCGCAACGAGAACGCCCGCACCGCCTACGCCAAACAGGCCGCACACGACTGGCACGAGTTCGTCGCGTTCCGCGGGCGCGAACTGTCCCCTGGCGGGCGACTGCTGGTGATGACTCTGGCGATCGGCGAGGACGGTGACATCGGCTATGGGCCACTGCTGGACGCGGTGATGGAGACGCTCGTCGACATGTCGGCCCGGAATCTGCTCACCGAGGACGAGGTACTCCGGATGGCCATCCCCATCGTCGGGCGCCGCGAACGCGACTTCCTGTCCCCGTTCGCGCCGTCGGGCACCTTCGAGAGACTGACGATCCAGCACCTCGAGGTGTTCGAAGCCGAGGACCGATTCTGGGCGCAGTACCAGATCGACAAGGACGCCACGACTCTCGGCGCACAATGGGCGGCATTCCTGCGCGCGGCGATGTTCCCCGCCCTGATCTCAGCGCTGCACCAACGCGACGCGGGTCATCACACCCTGTTCCTCAACGAGCTCGAAGGTGGGGTCGCGGCGCGGTGCGCAGCCGCGCCGGAGCAGATGCGGATACCGCTTGCATTGGTGGTCATCGAGAAGAAGGAACGCAGCCACCACTGACGTCAGCCTGCGATGCGCTCGCGAAAGGTGTTGCGGTAGGTCTGCGGTGAGACGCCTGCGAGCCGGCGGAACTGCTCGCGGAAGTTGGCGGGCGACGCGAACCCGACTTCACGGCCGATCCGCTCCACGCCGTGCGAGGTGGTCTCCAGCAGCTGCTGCGTGAACGCTCCCGTGCAGATCGACGCGATCCGGACGCCGCGGGCGAAGGCATCGCGCAGCGCGACCAGCACCGCGGGCGGCGTCGGGTCGGTGACGTCGTAGCGGCGGACCGACGGTGGCGATCGCCGTCGAGAAGCTATTCGAATACGAGCGACGAGGAACGGAATCCGGTGGCGCGCTAGCTGGTTCGGCGACACTCAAGGATGACACCGTTCCCCTGTACGAGCTCGCCGTTACCGGAGCCCGGGTTACGTGGCAGCAGTCGGTGACCAAGCCGATGCGGTTGAATCTCGGGTTCGACGTGGTGATCGACGGGGACCGGTTGTCCGGGCACTCCAAAGCAGGGCGTTTGCCACGTTCGGCGCTGACCGGCGTGCGCCGAAGGTGACGACGAGTGAGGATCGCAGCGAGGAACGAGCGAGGACCGGAGCGAGGAGGAGTCGAGGCATGAACTCCGTTAGGGCCGCATCTCGTAGGCACCGTCGTACGCCTTGACGCGCTCCCACACCCGATCGAACCGCTCGGCGTCGGCCACCGGCTTGCGGATCGCGCGGAGGGCCCACTCCTGCTGAGCTTGGGTTGAGGTCGGCTTACCTTGCAGTGCAACGGCATACGTGTTGAAGTCGTTGATCTGGAAGGCGAAGATCTGATCGACGATGTCGTCGTCGAGCCCCGTCAGCGCGGCCTGTTCCAGGATCAGCTGCCCGTAGACGATGAGCGAGAACAGGTGCCCGACGTTGAGCAGGAAGTCGAGGTCCTTCTGCTGGTCGGCGTCGGGAGCGGCGGTCAGGAGAAGCTCCTTGAAGGACAGTGCCTGCTCGTAGAACTGCGCGACGTTCGGGACACGAGAGTGCTCGGCATACACCGGCGTCCAATTGGCGAACTGGATCCGACCGGCGCCACGGGTGGGTCCCTGCTTCCAGAAGAAGACGTCGTCAGTCGGGTCGTCGCGGGTCGGGATCGCCGGGTACTCAAGCGGGTTGAGCATGTAGTTCGGCATGAACTTGAGCACCAGGCCCACGTTGACGTGCACCGTGCCCTCCAGTCGGGGTAGGCAGCCCATCAACTGCGCAACCTCGCGGAACATGGTGTTCTTCTCATACCCCTTGGCGGCCACCACGTCGTGCAGCAGCCGCATGACGGTCTCGCCCTCCATCGTGACCTTGGCCTTGGTCATCGGGTTGAACAGCAGGTAGCGCCGGTCCTCGAGGCTGGCGCTGCGGAAGTAGTCGACCGCGCGCCTGCTGAACAGCTTCATCGCGATCAGTCGCGCGTAGGAGTCGACGAAGTTGGCCCGCACGTGGGTGAAGTCGGTGACCGGGTTGCCGTACAGGATGCGGTTCTGCGCGTGGGTGATCGCCTCGTAAAAGGCGTGCTCGGCCATGCCGATCGACGCCGAACACAGGTTGAACTTGCCGACGTTGACCGTATTCAGTGCGGCGGCAAAGGCTTCCACGCCGGTGTGCAAGATGTCCTCGGCGCGGACCGGGTAGTTCTCCAACCGGAACGTGCTCACGTAGATCTGCATGTGCACGACGTTGCCGACCAGGTGGTAGTTCTCGTGCTGGCTATCGGCGGCGAAGAAGACGTACGCGTCATTACCTTCGGCGTCATCACGCCGTGCGAACACCGACACCATGCTCGCGACGTTGCCGTTGCCGATGTAGTACTTCTCGCCCGTCGCCCGGTAGAGGATGCCGTTGGCGCGGTCCTCCTCGCTGGCCGGCGTGAGGACCATGTCGGTGTTGTAGACGTCGGCGCCGTGTTCGCGCTCGGACAGCCCGAACGCCATCACGTGCCCCGCCTCGAGGTCGTCAGCGGCCTTGAGCTTCGCGTCCTTGTTCTCGCTCTGCCAGATCGGACCGAGACCGAGGATCGTGACCTGCTCGGTGTACCAGTAGGTCAGGCCGTAGAAGCCGAAGATCTCGGCGAGCGCGGCGTTGCGCGCGGCGTCCCAGCGCTTGTCCGGATTGCCGTCGGCGAACTCGGACGGCGTGAGGAACGTCGCGAACAGCTTCTCGCGCTTCACGAAGTCGACGAAGTCGGCAGGCCACTGCGCGGTGAGGTCGTCGTCGAGGATGCGTTTCTTGCCCTGGCTCTCGAACCAGTCGATCGTCGCCCTCAGCAACCTGCGGGTTTCCGCATCGAACTGCTGCGGGTCGTAGGTGTTCGGATCGAATTGAGGCTGCTGTGCAGTTCGTCAGCTACGTGCGATTCACAGCTCTAATGGACACTGCTGAACAGGGCTGACCACATTCAGATCGCGCGTACATAACGACGGCAAGAAAGCAAAATGCATCAGTGCCGATATTTCTCCGAATGACACGAAAGAAGAGGGGCATCCACACTCCGTATGATGGAATCGCGAGTGCCCGATTTTCGCAGGAGTCGAGGTGGCGAGCATGCTATTGAGTGAGGCGACCCGCCGGTATGACCTAGATGGAATCAGTATTCGACAAGGAATTCAGCCTGCAGGACAGTCTCCTAGCTGGGTTCCATGCGCGAACTCTCTGGTGCTGCACACAGCCCGCCCCGTCACTTTGCAGTGCTCGGCAAATGGCAAATCTTACATGCGCCGAGTCATACCCGGAGACATACATATCCTGCCGCGGGAGACGCAGGTTCGCTTCGAATTCTCGGGGCCAAGCGAACTCGTGGTGCTCGCTTTCGATCATGCGAGTCTCGAAGCCGTCTGCCATGATCTGGGCCAAAATGGCAGTTTGCGTCTGACATTTCAGTTCAGCTTGCGGGACGGACAAATCTCCAGCTTGATCCACGCACTACAAGAAGAATTGCGCGCTGGTTGTGTCACCGGAGAATTCTACATTCGGCAACTCGCGGCCACCCTCATTCGTTACATCGCGAGCCGGTATTCGAACCAATCGGCGGCCGGAGCAACTTTTTCACCGGGAGGCCTTCCGCCCAATCGCCTGCGGTTCGTGATCGAGCATATTCACCAACACCTCAGTACCCGGCTGCTCTCAAAAGACCTAGCCAGCCTGGTCCAGATGAGCCCCCAGCATTTTGCCAATCTGTTCCGCAAAAGCACCGGACGGGCCCCGCACGAATATGTTGTCTACGAACGAATTGAGGAAGCCAAGCGCCTGCTCGCCGAAAGTACCATGCCTCTCATGGATGTGAGCTTCGAAGCAGGATTTGCCAATCAAAGCCATTTCGGCGACTCTTTCCGCCATGCAACCGGCACGACTCCGAAGAAATATCGGCAATGCTTCGAATGTTTCCAGCCGCCCGACAAAACCAATCGCAAGGCATCTTGATCAAGCTATCACCGTGAACCGGGATGAGCCTGGGCCCAATCTTCGCGTTCAGCTCGCACTGCACGGTTTCGATCAGATCGTCAGGGTCGGAATGCTGTAAACGCCTCTGGTTCAGAAAGAAAGCCGGCGTTGAGCGTGGCCGCAGCAATCAGCAGCACGCGTTTCCGTCCCTCGTCCACAAGGATACGGCAGCATATTCGCGTTTTGTTCGCTTATGATCGAGCTATCGAGATCATCGGACCACGACCGCCAATCTGCTAATAATGCCTAATATATTAGGTTAATCTCTTTACAAATGCACGTATGACTATTATATTAGGCAAAATACATGCTCAATCTACCCTCAATTGGCTCCCAGATCGCGTCTCGGCGGAAGGCTCTTGGGTTGAGCCAACTGGCCTTGGCTCAGAAAGCCAACGTCAGTCGCGCGACGCTTGATGCCTTGGAAAATGGTCGTTCCGGTGAATTAGGTTTCTCCAAACTTACCAATATTCTGTCGGCGCTGGGCCTTGAGCTGAAACTTCAAGAGGCAAACTTCGAAAGGCCCACTCTGGACGAACTTCTAGAAGAGGATCGTGATGATCAAGGTTTGGACAGACGTCGCTGAGGCCGGCCTTTTGGACAGGCTACAGGGCCGTGGCAGCGCATTCGCCTACTTGCCCGGTGCGCCCGCGCGGCGCGCTGTCTCTGTCTCGATGCCCGTGCGACTCCCATCTTGGGATACACCGTTCGGCCTGGCTCCTATCTTCGAGATGAATCTCCCCGAAGGCGCATTGCGGGAACGATTGCGGCTCGCCTTTGCCAAAGCAACCGGGACCTTTGATGATTTCAATTTGCTGACCATCGTGGGTCGATCTCAAGTGGGCCGCATCCGTTACACTGACGAAAAGGATCAGCTCGACGAAAATGTTCCCTTTCAGTCGGTCGACGAGATTCTGGCGAGCCGACGCGATGGCGATTTGTTTCGTTATCTCCTCGACAAGTTCGCGGCTTTTTCTGGCATCAGTGGTGTTCAGCCCAAAGTTCTTGTGCGCGACGAGAAGGACTTTGCCCCCTTGCCAGATGCCCCGGCTAAGCTTTCCCCTAGCTACCGAGGTGCGACTCATATCGTGAAGTTTTGGGAGCCCAACGAATTTCCCCAACTGGCGGCGAACGAATATTTCTGCTTGAAAGTTGCGGAACGTTGTGGCCTCGACGTACCTCGCTATCGCCTGGCAGAGGACGGAATGGCGCTGGTGGTGGATCGCTTCGATCTCCGCCCAGATGGCACCTACCGTGGCTTTGAAGACTTTTGCGTCCTGAACGCGAGACGAACGGATGAGAAGTATCGTGGCAGCTACGAAGGCTCTGTCATGAAGCGCTTTCAGCAGTTTGCAAATTCGCCGGACCTACTCGCGGATCTCGAAAAGCTCTTTACCTTGATTGCGCTGAATTGCGCTTTACGCAATGGCGACGCCCACTTGAAGAATTTTGGCATCGTCTATGACGACGTGCTCGGTCAAGCTCGCCTGGCACCTGTCTACGACCTTGTGACCACTGCCATCTACCTGCCCAAGGATAGTCTGGCGCTCACGCTCAATGGGACAACCCAGTGGCCCAGTAACGAAGCTCTCCGCAGGCTCGGGGAAACACGCATGAGCGCCACTCCCGCAAGGGTCCGCCAGATCTTGGAGCGAATCTCAGATGCCCTTTCACAAACCGAAGTCGATCTTCGCTCATATATCAAAGAGCATGCGGAATTCAAGGATGTAGCGGCGCGCATGCTGCAGGAATGGGAAAAGGGACGCCACTCTCTGCAGGCAACTTAGCGGGTCATCAGCGCTCCAGTCCGGAAGCATTACTCCCTCTTAACGACGCCACGGCTTTTTCGACGGTTCGCCGGGCGTAATCCTCAGGATTGAACTTGTCCGCACGCTCGATCGTCAACTCCTCGATCAACGCTTCTGGGGATGCACCTTCCCGGAGCTCCCTCCTTACGCGGGCCCAATCTCTCTCTGATTGCGTGATCTTGCCGGCTGGGAGACGGGGTCGCTCGCTCTCAATTGCCTTCGTTTCTCTGGCGTCGGATTCCGATCGTAATCTTGGAAAGTGCTCTGGTCCGCTGATTTGGTTGGAGCGGCTCTCTACAACCACCATATGCGGTCGCGAGTATTTGTGATTGTAGAATCCTGGTAAACGCAGCACGCGGGCAATGTCAACCACAGCCGGATCGGCCCCAGTATCAGCTACTAACCCTCGCTCGATCTCCTCGGCTTCTCTTTTGCCGCAGCCTGCAATCTTCCAAATCACCTGCCATTTGCCAGGTGAGCTGCTAATCAAGTAATTCGGTTCCGGCAGGTCTGTACGTTGCAGAAGCGCCTGTACGGCAGCCGCACCATTCTCGTCAAAGTCCAGATAAACATGTCGGATTTGATCCACATCGTCTTTTGTCCGCCGATGGGTTCCCTCCTTCAGTGCGTTCATGGAGATATAAACTTCGTACTTTTGCGCGTTCATGTGGCGCAGCCAGGCCTGATACTCCGGCGCGACAACTCTCTCCATAGGAGCGACTCGTTGCAGCACGGCCCCGCTTCGCTTGTTTAGCAACACCACTGCAATGCGGTCCTCAATCTTGAAGTTATCGCGGAGATAACTAACTGAAATCTCGCTCATCGGGATCTTGCGCTCTGTGATCGTGTGATCGATATCATGTGTTGCGCGAGTCGTAAACCGATTCAAAGTCATACTTGTCCTGACCCGCGTCGTAACGTATAAGGCGAAGAAGCTGGGCGACATAGCGACGCCCGCTGCGGCGCTCAATGTGGAGCAAGAGTTGGACGGCATCGCCGATGTTGCTTCGAATTGCCCGGTATGGCAGCTCGATCCCAGATTGCAGGACGCAGCTGATAAATCGAGTTACTGCCTGTTCTGCTGAGTTGGCATGAATGGTTGAAAGCGTGCCGGAATGACCAGTGTTAAGCGCCTGCAGGAAATCGAAGGCTTCGCCTCCGCGCACCTCGCCCAAGATAATGCGATCTGGTCGGTGCCGGAGTGTGGCCCGAAGGAGATCACGAATAGTGACCGCGCGTTGGTCGGGCCGCTCTCTTCGTGCCTCAAACTCCACCAGGTTCTCCAGCGAGATCTGAATCTCGGACGTGTCTTCGATCAGCACTACCCTTTCTTCCGGATCGATGAAAGAGGCCAGTGCATTCAGCATCGTGGTTTTGCCGCTTCCGGTTCCGCCCGAAATGAGTAGGTTTTGACGCTGCCCGACCGCCTCTCTGAGATGGTCCATGACCGGTTGCGGAACCGTGCCAATGCGTACCAGTTCTTCCGGCGTAAAACGTCGCGATTGAAACTTACGAATGGTCAGCGTCGTCCCTCGGCGTGAGCATGGCGGGATGGCGGCAGCAACGCGAGAACCGTCCGGCAGGCGTGCATCGAGTAGTGGCATGTCGTCATTGACCTCGTCCCCCAGTGTGCGGGCGATATTTCGCACTGCAACCTGCAATGACTTCTCTGGGATTGCGGCATCGGGGATCGCCAGCAGTTCGCCGTGTCTCTCAATAAAGATTCGCCCCGACCCGTTCACCATGATTTCCGAAATCTCGCCGTCCCGGATCAGGTGCTCGATCGGTCGCAAGAAGGGCAAGATGACCTCAAAGCTCATAAATGACCCTCCGCCAACTGTTCGAAATAAGTGGTGTCAGGATCGAGATAATAGGGTTTCAAATAGCAATAGCAGGGCGGCCGCGGATTCAGTCCGTCGTAGGCTAAAACGATGCTCTGCGCATTTTTGAGTTCGGCGAAAACCTTCGGCTCAAACACCCAGTCCCGCTGTACGCTATAGCTCTTTGACGTTGAGATCGCTGCCCGATGTGCTGTGGCTCGCCCGGTCAATATGCTGACTCTGGCATCCTGGCCGTTTTCGCTGATCGAGTAATTCAATTTCAACTGCTCTTCTTTCCCACATAGCTCACTGGCCGTCCTGGCGCTGAAATCATCACTCAGTGTGAGGAAGATCTTGGTGCGAAATGTCTGCAGCAGTGTTCGCCACGTCTCTCCAGCCAGAGTCGAGCGCAATGAGCTGATGCTCTGCGTGGCCACGATCGGAATACAGCGTGCCTGGCGAGAGAGTGCAAAGAACTTCTCATCGCCGGTGGGGTCACTCTCCCCGGTTGTGGCAAAGGAGTGATACTCATCGCAGAGAAACAGTACCGACCGCCAATGTCTTTCGGGATCCGACTCGATCTGGGGAATGCGTCCGATCATAGTCCGCTGAAAATCTTGCTTCAACATGGTCCCGACCGCCCTTGCCAAGCCCGGATTGGCACCGATGGGGAAGTTCAAGGCGCATACCTTCCCTTGCTCAATGAGAGAACTAAACTGGGGCAAAGGTGTTCCGTAACGACCATCGCGATTTCGAACCGGATCGTAGCATTCCTTGGGTGGGCAAAATGTCCGCTTCACCGCAGGGTTGTCGTCGAACAAAGACAGGAAGACCGAGATGCCTTCGACGATGCTGGTTCTCAGTTTGGGCTCGATCCGTCTCCAGTCCTCGTTAAACCAGCGCTTAACCGCTTCGAAGCGTTGCCGGCGTTCCTCGTGAGGTTCATCTTGGGCAAGACTCCCAGGGCCGCTCTCGCTTTGGATGTCGCACGGAATTCTCTTTCCATCCAGAATTCGTTTCAGCTCGTCAGTAGCCGGGGCCTTCATCCAGCTCGTTCCCTCGATCCGCTCCCAAGCGAAACGACTCAACTCGCGATGCGCCACATAGACTGCATCGTCAATCGAAATGTAGTCGGCGGTCGAGAACAGCTCTTCTCCTTCGGCTATTTTTGCCTCTAATTTGTGGGGATTGATCGCACACTCGTAGACATCGAACAGGGTTACATAGTCATAAAGAACCTTGTGCAGCAGGATGATGAATTTCACCAGGTTGGTGTAAGCCTGCTGCCAGAATGGCTCCTTGCCCCGTCCGAACAAGTTATTCAGCAAGGAAGCGATCCCGTATGCGAGGGCGTAGGCCTCGAGCTCATTGTGCAGCGGATTGTAGCGATAGGGTGAGGCCAGAGAAATTTCGACGTAATCCTCCCGGCGGCCATACTTCTCCAGGATTTCGCGGACTTTCTGGCAGAAGTCACCTTTGACCTCAAGCACCAGAGCCGCAGCCCGGCGTTCAGCATTTTCAGCCTGATAGGCGAGCACCTGCTCGGCGAAGGGATACATGCATCCACTGCTCTTGCCGCTTCCCACGGCTCCGAAGATCGCGATCCCGGTAAAAAGACCACGCTCAGGCACGATGAGCCACTGAGGAGTTGCCGCCGGCTGGGCGCGCTTGGGATGATGGAGCTCGCCGATCACCAAATAAAGGTCGTTGCGACTTGCCGGCGGAACGTATGGTGCGAGTCGCCTGGCCTCAACCTGCTCTTCCCGCCGCACCGCAAAGATGTATGCAAATGAGAACAAAATCGAGAATGCGATGTAGGGCGTTGTAAACAACATGGCAATAAAGGCGTACTTAATTCCGTAGAAGAGGTGCGGTTTGCTAAGCAGCACCATTTGCAGAAGATTATTTTCAACCGGAAACGGCAAGGCCCGAAAAAGATAAAGACCCAGCACAGCACTCACGACGAAGCTCACCATATCTCGGCTTTCGACCACTCGCCTCACGGCTCGATCCTCTATTTGCTACGCTGATTCCCTTTCCATTTCGCCCACAGCTTCTCCACGAGAATGTTCCCCTTTGCCTCATGCTGGCGTCCAGACATTGATGCTGTACCAGCGGATTCAGTGCGGGTGACTATGCGTGCGTGGTGTTTGCCGCCACCGTCTGCCACATTCCCTGTTTCTTTCATGCCGATATCTTCCTGTCTAGCTCGCCGAACAGCTCGTAGTCGTGATCCAATCGATAGGTGGCAAAGCCTCCTGAGCCCTCGCCCGGACTGTGTGGACTGCCCGCGAGAACGCAATCGCCCTGCTCCCGCCACCGGCGATACAAGGCTTCATACTGCGGCCCTCCGAACTCGTTGAGCTCTTCTCGCAACCGGTCCAAACGGACCTTACCAAACGAACTTGTCTCGCGTCGCTCGAACAGATCACGAGCCCAAAAGTGCTCGCGCAACCGCTCGATATCTGGATGCTTCGCAACGCTCACCGCCTCAACTCCATTCCCCCATGAACGTTTGAAAATCCGCTCCGCCTTTGCAAACATCCGCTCATCCGCAGCCACATAAATGACCGCAAAACGGTCGAGCCGACTGAACAGCTCCCTGTACTGCAGTAGATAGGTATCGAACCCCGAGGGC
>Ga0137415_10005623_pt1 | contig 12417 bp, 11 predicted proteins | sample CZODoug3_1_1_16f_FD_183082 | JGI IMG/M metagenome (GOLD analysis project Ga0137415, IMG submission 183082) | Vadose zone soil fungal communities from Angelo Coast Range Reserve, California, USA - CZODoug3_1_1_16fungal (Hybrid Assembly) | ecosystem: Environmental > Terrestrial > Soil > Vadose...
GAATGGAGCGGATGGGATTCGAACCCACGACCCCCTGGTTGCAAACCAGGTGCTCTCCCAGCTGAGCTACCGCCCCGACATGGCTACCTAAGATAGCAAAGGGGAGCCGCTCAGTGACTCTCGGAAAAGAGGCGCTTCACCTCGCTCAGCCGCTGGCGGGCGTCCTCCACCTGGCGCGCGTACGCCGCCGGGGCCAGCGCAATGAATTGCGTGTAGTACGCGATGGCGAGCGAGTCCTTCCCCTGCCCTTCGCGCAAGTAGGCCAACGGGAAATAGGGCTTCACGAAATACGGGTCCGCGTCGACCGCCTGCTGAAACTGCTCCACAGCCTCCTCGAAACGTTGGCGCGTCAGCAACAGCACACCGTACACGTATCGGATGTCGGCCCGGTTGGGCGCGAGCTGCGCCGCCAGATCGTATTCCTTCAGGGCGGTGGCCGAGTCGCCCGTGGCTAGCGCCAGGCGCGCGAGCGCCGTGTGCCCGGGATAGAAGGCGAGGTTCTCCACCAGCGCCCGGCCGTACGCATCCCGCGCGCTCTGATCGTTGCCCTGAGTCTCGCGCACCCGGCCGATGCTGTACTCGAGCATCTCCTTGCTGTTGTATATCCGGACCAGCGTCGACTCACCGCTCTGCTCCAGCGCGCGCTCCGCTTCGAACTCGGCCGCCGCGCTGTCGTACTGCAGCAGCGGGATGAACGCCCGCGCCCGCGCGGCATGCAGCCCCTTGGCCTTCGGCTTCCTGTTGATCGCGATCGCGTATTGCTTGACGGACTCGCCGAACCGGCCGCTGCCATATGCGAGCCAGGCCTTCGTCGCCGGATCGGGTACCATGGCGAGGTCCATCTCGCTTACTTCGCCATCCGTGGCCAAACTGACCGCCGAAAAGAAGTCCCGCACGAGCACCGCGTCGAGCTTCGTGTAGATCAGCGGCTCGCGCAGCAGCGCTTCGTAACGCAGTGAGTCGATGCTCGTGACTTCCTTCGAATACCGGGAATCGTCGTTCATCAGCGCGAACATGTCCCGGCGCTGCATCGCGAGCAGCAGCGCGCACCAACGGCCGTACCACGGCTCCGCAATGGACGGGTCGAGACGCGCCGCCCAATAGAACGCGTCCGCGGCCATCTGCGGACGCTTCGCGAGATGCAACATCCCGTGCTGGTGATAGGCGCCGGCGCTGTTGCTGTCCCGGCCGGCATCGAGCTTCGGTCGCTTGGGCTCCCGCTTCTTCGAGTCCTGCCCCTGGAGCGTCAACGCAGCCCCGAGCACCAGCCCGAACGCAAGCAGGGCGCTGCGACAGAGGTCATAGGCGCGAGCCGAGGCCATGGGAAAATGATGCTACGCGGGAGTCGGGTGCACTAGAGCGTTTTGGCGGCACTGGTGGAAGGATTTGCGGCGACATGGAGACCGCTGCTACTGTTGGTGATGCGCCTGCGCCACGCCCTTCCGTTCCTGATGGGCCTCGTCGCCGCTTGCCGCTCCGGCCCCGCCCCACTCCGCCTGGGCACCACGTACACCGTGCAGCAGTCCGGAGCGCTCGCCGTGCTCGAGTCGCTCTGGACCGGTCCCCCTCCCTTTACGACCGTGGTCGCTCCCTCGGGGCAGATCCTGCGGGCCGCCGCCAGCGGCGACCTGGATGTCGTAATCACCCACGCGCCGGCCCTCGAGCAACGGCTGCTGGTCGCGCCCGGGCATGCCCTGCTGCGCTGTCCGCTCGCCGCCAGCCGGTTCGCCGTGGTGGGACCGGCGGCCGATCCCGCGCGGGTAGCGACTGCCGCTACGGCGGCGGAAGCCTTCCGCCGCATCGCCGCTCTTGGCGGGCCGTTTGTCTCCCGCGGTGATTCGTCCGGCACGCACGTGAAGGAGCTCGCGCTGTGGCACGCCGCGGGGGTGACGCCCGCGCCGCGCTGGTACCTCGAGTCGGGTGCCGACCAGGCGGCGACGCTCCACCTGGCCGACGAGCGCCGGGCCTACGCCCTGGCCGACCTCCCGACGTACGCGAAGCTCCAGGGGCTGGCGTCGCGCGTCCTGTTCGCCGCCGACACCGCGCTCACGAACCCGTACACGCTGTACCTGGTGCGCCGTCCCCAAGCGCATCCCGCGGCCCGAGACTTCGCGACCTGGGCGACCCACGCCGGGCGCGACGCCGTGCTCGCGCTCCGGCTCCCCGACGGCACGGCGGCCTTCGTGCTGCAGCCGGGCGAGTGCGAAGCTACGGGGAGACCGTGAGGGAGTAGCCGGTGAGCGAGCGCAGCTGGAAATCCGGCGCCGCCACACTTTGAACCGTCGCGATGTACTGGCCCGCGCTCCGCGTATCCGCGACGCCGATCGTCACGAGGGCGCCGTTGGTCAGCGTTCCGGTGACGGCAAGGCGCGTCGACAAGGACAGCCGCGGGGCGAACACCCGGAGCCCGGGCCCGGCCGCGACGCTGGTGAGCGCCTGCGGGCCCGATACCTGGAACAGTATCGCGCCGTCCGTGCCGGGGTTGGGAGTCGCCAGCGAGACGGTGAGCACGCCCTCCACGGGTCCGGTGCCGTCGCTACAGCTGCCGGCGGCGCCGCCGAGGGCCAGCACGACCACCAGCCATCCCCTGATGCGCGTCATCGAGACGCTCCTCTCCGCTGGGCCGCGCTCACGAGCGCTCGCTGCTCGGCGGTGAGCGGCGCGCCCGTCGCCTGCACCCAGGCGAGAAAATCCCCCAGATCGAATGCGCCGTTGTTGTTGCCCAGCTGATCGAGATCTCCGAGCTGCGCGACGGTGAGCGTGCTCGATCCGGTGAGCAGTTGGGCCACCACCTGGGCGGTGCTGAAGGTCTCGAGGAACACCGCGCGCACCGAGTACGGCCGACCCATCGGAAGCGTGACGCTCAGGTTCTTCGTGACGGTATCGCCCGCCCAACCCTGGAATGACCGCACGGCGCTGGTGTCGGTAGCGGTGAGGGTCACGCCCGTGCCTTCGCTCACGAACGTGTCGCTCGGCACCGAGCCCGAGATGGTACCGCCGCTCGTGGCGGTGTAGTGAACCTGGTGCGACCGTGCCAGCGTCACGGTCAGGGTTTCCGGCGCGGCGCTCACCGTGTAGCTGAAGGTGCGCGGCTGCCCCCCGGACCAGGACCCGAAGACCTGACGCGTGCGGCCGCCGGCGGTGAACTGGGTATCCGCCACGCCCACGCTATGAACGGAGTTCGGCGTGAGGATCTCCCGGAAGACGTGGAACGTCGTGTGAAACGTCGCCGTATCGAACTGGATCACGGCGGCCGTATCGGTTGCGCGCACCACCCAGACGGGATAGGTCAAGCGGAACTGCATCGTCCCGTTCGGCACGAGCTGCGTGATCTGATCGAGCACCAGCCCGGCGGCCAGCCCGTCCGAGTTCCGTACCGCGGCCGGGACGCTGGTCGGCGTGAACGTCACGTTGCCCGTGGTTCCGGGGTAGTGATCGCCGGCGTCGCCACGATCGGAGCACGTCGGCCCTGCACCGGAGCAGGCCGTGTTTGGATTGGCATCGAGGTTGCTTCGACCGTCCGCCTGCTCGACTTCGAGACCGTGAATCGGGGCCGTGTTGACGCGGTTATCCTGGTCAAAGCCGTGCTGTGCGATCTGTTGCGAGTCGACGTGGTAGATAAGAAGACCGCCACCGCAAGGAGGCACTGGCGCACTACTTATCTGCACACAGTGGAAGCGAAGCATCGCGCTGTCGGATTGCACCGGCTCGCGGTTCTCGAGCAGGAAGTATTCCCCGCGCGGGTTCGCTCCGCCGACGGGCAGGTAGAACGTCGTGTCGGACGTTGGAGCCGCGCCGAAACTGAACGTGCCGTTGCTCTGGAGCGGCACGACCGTCACCCATCCCAGTTGGCTCAACGACCACGCATCCATGCGCGACGGGCTGAAGGGCGACGTGTAGTTGCCGCTGCCCATGAGGCTGAACTCCCCGACGCCTTCGCTCGTGTTGTCGGTGTCGTACAGGTCAGGCAACCCGAACCCGTGCCCCGTTTCGTGTGCAACGGTTCCCACCGGCATAATCTGGTTGCTGTCGCATCCGCTCAGACCGCCCACTCCGCTCTCGAGGATATAGTCGGACACCTTGATGGGGACGCCTTGCGCATTCATGGAATGCGTTGTGTACGGGACGCCTGTGAGGAAGAAGCGATGCGACCAGAGGTGGTTGTTCGTCGAGCCGCCGCAGGCGCCGTCGAGCGGTGGATGAATGAAGGTCACGAGATCGACGTACCCGTCGCCGTCGGAGTCGTATTGCGTCCAGTCGACCTGGTTATCGAGCTTGCGCAGCGCTTCGCGCAAACCTCCCTGCATCCGATTCTGCGCCGCCAGGCTGAACAGTCCGTTGCAGTTCGTGTTGCCGTAGGGGTTGCCGCTGCACGTGCCCGCGACGCCGGTGTAGGTCACCTCGTTCGAGTCGAGCGCGGCGTATCCGTACGCTTGACCCTGGACGCTCAGTAGGCCGTTCGACATCTGCTCGTAGAAGGTGCGGTACGTGTACGGACGCCCCGCGGAGGCGCCGGTTGGGGCGGCCGCGAACAGCACCTGGTCGTACTGCGCGGCCGTGCGCAGCTGCACTGCGGGCGTGTCCTTGAACTTGAAAAGAATCGCCGGGACCCGGAGCACCCCCGACACTGCGGGGGCGGACCCGACGGGCGCAGCGGCGCCAGCCATCGGGGCGTTCAGGGCGCCGAAGTTGCGGCGCGACAGGAGTCGCGCCCGCTGAGCGCGCACCGCCCGCGCCTGGCGGCGCCACACACCGTCCTTGCGGAAGTCGAATCCCGGAATCTCGCGCCGCACGCGAGGCGGAGATGCCTGCTGGGGACTGGTCACGGCGGGGACGGTCAGCGTGGAGACCACGACTACCAAGGCCAGCGAACGGGGCGTCACGGGAACCCTCGAATCGTGAGCGGAACGGGCGGTTACGGCTCTAGCTTACGCCGGCGACGCCGGGGAGACTGTGTCATGTCTCACACGCCGGCCCGCCAGTAGTACCCCCACCAGCATGAAACCGATCACACCGCCGACGACCTTCGCTTCGTAGAGCCACGGCCGCGCTTCCTCGGCCGGCGGGACGAAGCCGAGCACGATGGAGAAAAGGACGGCGGCGGACCCGACCAGCCCCGCCAGAGCCGTCGGAACAGTGCGCTGGCGCCGCAGACGCAGGTACGCCAGAAACAGATACACATAGGGGATGAAAAACAGGATCAGGGTGGTCTGCGTGAGGACCAGATAGGCGTTCTTCACCGTCGTCCCGACGAGACTCGCGACCACGAAGACCGTCGCGATCACGCCCTGGACCAGCAATCCCACATACGGGGTCTGCCACCGCGGATGGATCCGCCCGAACGCCGCCGGCAACGCACCATCCACGCCCGCGACGTAGGGCAGCCGCGCGGACCCGGCGAGCCACGCGCCGACACCCCCCAGGTTCCCCAGCACCAACAGCACGGCGACGATGCCCGCCACCGGCGCCAGCCAGCCCGCGCCCAGCCGCTCGACCAGGGCGGCCGTCGCCTGCGGCATCCCATTCGTGATGCTCACGGTCTGCTGCGGCAGCGCCACGAGCATCGCCGCCGTGCCGAGGACGTACATCCCCACGATCGCGAGCCCCGAGACCGCGATGCCGCGGCGCAGGGTGCGTGCGGGGTCGTGGATCTCGTCGCCCAGCGTGGGCGCCAGCTCGAGCCCGGCGAAAGCGAAGGTCATCGTCGCGAACAAATTGATGGATTGCAGGTCGAGGCTCGCGGGCAGCAGCCCGCGTGCGGTCAGGGGCGTCGCGCTGCCGTGCGTCGCGAGCGACCAGATCGCGAGCGCCACGAAAATCAGCCCCGGGAGCCAGGTGCCGTGGCCGCCCAGATTCTGCAGCCGCTTGCCCACCCGCAGGCCTACGACGTTCATGCCCACCGCGAGCCACAGCCCCGCGAGCGCCACCAGCGCGATGAACGCGTTGTTGTCGCCCAGGCGCACAAAGCGCGGCCCAGCGGCATACGCTGCGATCGCCGCCGTGGTGACGAGCAGCGAGGGAAAGTAGAACAGGTTGTTGACCCAGTACCCCCACCCCGCCACGAAGCCGTGCAGCGGCCCGAAGGCGCGTCGCACCCAGCGATAAATCCCGCCCGACCCCGGGTCGATGTCCGCCAGCTCGCGCACCGCGATCGCCGACGGCAGGAAGAAGACGACCATCGCGAGCAGCCACAGTCCCAGGCTCGCGAGCCCGAACTGGCTCGCGGCGGTGGTCAGCCAGCGGAGCCCGACGATGGCGCTGATGTTGAACAGCACCACATCGCGCAGCCGCATGACGCGGGGCAGCTGCTGGCTCATATGCCCTCGGTGCGTTCAGGGAGCGGTCGGGTGCACGCGTGCCACGAGCCATCCGAGGCCGCCGCCGATGGCGGCTCCCCCCACGACGTCGGTAGGAAAATGTTGGCCGGCGGCGACGCGCAGCGCGGCGACCGCGGTCGCGCCAGCGAACAGCAGCACCGCGTTGCGCCCTCGGTGGGGCAGATGCTCACGCTGCGCCATCTCGAGGTACGCGGTCGCCACCGAGAACGCGGCCGCCGCGTGGCCGGACGGGAACGAACGACGGTTGTCGCGTTCCGAGGCGGCCGCCGGAGCCGCCGAAGTGTACAGCACTGGCCGGCTGCGGTGCACGAGCACCTTGATCCACTGGGTCGTTGCCTCGGTCCATGCCAGCGCGTTGGCGAACACCACGGCATGGCCGCGGACCGCGGCCGCGTTGGCGCCGTCGGCGGAGGCGAGTCCGGCGAACCCGGCCACCGCGACGAGCAGCACGTGGCTCGCGGTGCCGGCGGGTCGGGAAAACGTGTGCAACGCCGCGCGATCGATGCCCGGCAGCGAGGCGGGATCGCACGGCGCACAGGGCGGCGCGCCTTGCGGCAGCCCCGCGACTAGGGGAATCACTGCGATCGCGCCGCCGGCCGCGACGCTGGCCGCATCCCACCAGGTCACGCGGTAGGGAGCCTGTGCGACGGCGGCTCGCACGGGGACGACACACAACGCCAGCGCCACGGTCCAGCGGGGCATGCGGTCTCGATGGAGAGGGACGGCGTGTAACTTACGCGCCAACCGTGGCGCTCGCTCAACCGCGCGCATCTCTCGTGGCCTTGCGGTTTTAGGCCCTCGCCGTTACCCTTGGGGCTGAATTTTCCCTTCCATCGCCCTGGGGGCCCGTGAACACCGAGACCCTGCAGAACATCGCCCTGTTCGAGAAGTGCAGGAACTTCCTCCCCAAGGCGCGCGAGGTGCAGGCGTCCGGGCTTCACGCCTGGTACAAGCCGATCTCCCGGTCCGAAGACACCGTGGTCGTGATTGAGGGGAAAGAGCGGATCATGATGGGCTCCAACAACTACCTGGGGCTCACGCATCATCCGGAGGTGCTCGGCGCCGCCAAGGCGGCGCTGGACCGCTACGGCTCGGGCTGCACGGGCAGCCGGCTCTTGAACGGCACGCTAGATCTCCACCAGCAGCTGGAAGCGGAGCTGGCGCAGTTCTTCGGCAAGGAAGCCTGTCTCGTGTTTTCGACCGGTTACCAGGCGAACCTGGGAGTCGTGTCGGGATTGGTGGGCCGCGGCGACTTCGTCTTCCTGGACAAGCTGGATCACGCCTCGATCGTGGACGGCGCCAAGATGTCCTACGGTCAGACCGTGCGCTTCAACCACGGCGACCTCGGCAACCTCGAGCACAAGCTGCAGCAGGTGCCACCGGGCACCGGCGTGATGATCATCGTCGACGGCGTCTACTCGATGGAGGGAGACATCGCCGACGTGCCCAACCTGCTCAAGATCGCGCAGAAGCACGGCGCCGCCCTGGCCGTCGACGACGCCCACGCCGTCGGTGTGCTGGGCCCTCGGGGCGACGGCACCGCCGCGCACTTCGGGCTGAGCGATGACGTGGACTTGATCGTCGGCACCTTCTCGAAGTCGCTCGCATCCATCGGTGGGTTCGTGGCGGCTCCCGAGGGCGTGATCGAGTTCCTCCGCTACAACGCACGGCCCCTGATGTTCACCGCCGCCCTGCCGCCCTCGAACACCGCCGGCGTGCTAGCGGCGCTCCACGTGATGCAGCGCGAGCCGGAGCGCCGGGAGTGCCTCTGGGTCAACGCCCGCCGGCTCCAGGAAGGGCTCCGGTCGATGGGGTTCGACATCGGCACGACCGAGACGCCCATCGTTCCGTTCCTGATCGGCGAGTTCGACAAAACGCTGCTCTTCTGGCGCAAGCTGTTCGACGCCGGCGTGTTCACCAACCCGGTCGTCCCCCCGGCGCTGCCGCCGTCGCGCTGCCGGCTGCGGACCAGTGTGATGGCGACGCACACCGCCGATCAGATCGATTACGCCCTGGAGACCTTCGGCAGGCTCGGAAAAGAGCTGGGGGTCATCTGAGCGTTCCGCAGATCGTGCCCGTGACCAACGGGCGCGGTCTGGAGCGGTTCATTGGCTTTCCGTACGACCTGCACCGCGGAGACGCGCTCTGGGTGCCGCAGCTGCGGATGGACGTCCGCACCCTCCTCACGCCGGGCAAGAATCCCTTCTTCGAGCACGCCGAAGCGCAGTATTTCATCGCCGAACGAGACGGCCGCATTGTCGGCCGCATCGCCGCCATCAAGAACGACGCGCACACCCGCGAGCACGGGGACCGCGTGGGGTTCTACGGCTTCTTCGAGAGCGTGAACGAGCAGCCGGTCGCGAACGCCCTGTTCGACGTCGCCGCCGGTTGGCTGTCGGGCAAGGACTTCCGGGTGATGCGCGGGCCGATGAACCCTTCGGTCAACGACGATTGTGGGCTGCTGGTCGAGGGGTTCGACACCCCTCCTACCATCATGATGCCGCACAACCCCCCCTACTACGTGGCCCTGCATCAGGGCTACGGCTTCACCAAAGCCAAAGATCTGATCGCGTTCGCGAGCCCGGACGGCCCCCCCCCCGAGCGCATCACACGGGCCGTGAACGTCATCGCAGAGCGCAAGGGAATCACCCTCCGCCCCCTCGACATGAAGCGCTTCAAAGAAGAAGTCGAGCTGGTGAAAGCGCTGTACAACCAGGCGTGGGAACGGAACTGGGGGTTCGTTCCGCTGACCAACGCCGAAATCGACCACCTGGCGAAGCAGCTCAAGCCGATCGTGGTCCCGGACCTGGTTTGCTTCGCGGAACGGAAGGGCCAGGTGATCGGATTCGCAGTCGCCCTGCCCGACTTCAACGTTGCCCTGAAGCACAATCCCTCCGGCCGGATCTGGGGCATCCCCAAGATTCTGTGGTACTCCCGGCACATTCATCGTTGCCGGATACCATTGCTGGGCACGTTGAAGGAATACCGGGGGGCCGGCGTGGATGCGATGATGTACCACTGGATCTGGACCAAGGGTGCGGTCCACGGCTACATCTGGGGCGAGGGCGGGTGGATCCTCGAAGACAACGCCCCGATGGTCAACGGCGCTCTGCAGCTCGGCTTCCGCCCCTACAAAACCTACCGAGTCTACGACAAGCCCTTGTGAAGGCGTTCGTCACCGGCGGCACGGGATTCGTCGGTGCGCACCTGGTGCAGGCCCTGCGCGCTCGCGGCGACACCGTGACGTGCCTGGTGCGGAACGCCGCGAAGGCACAAGCGCTCGGCTGGACCGACGTGCGCCTGGTGCGGGGCGATCTGGACGACGCCGCCGCCCTGCGGGATGGGTGTGGCGGCGCCGAGGTGATCTACCACGTGGCGGGGCGCATCAGCGCCCGCAATCAGGACGAGTTCATGCGGGCCAACCGCGACGGAACGGCGAACCTGCTCGAGGCCGCGTCACAGGAAGGCGCGTCGCCGCGGCGCTTCGTGCTCGTCTCGTCGCTGGCCGCCGCCGGGCCCACGGTGCCGGGCCAGCCAATCGATGAGACCCGTCCGCCGACCCCCGTCACTCCGTACGGCGAGAGCAAGCTCGCCGCCGAGCTGCTCGTCCGCGCGAAAGCGCGCTCGTGGACCATCGTGCGCCCCCCGACCGTGTACGGCGAGTGGGATCGCGAGGTCCTCAAGGCCTTCAAGCTCGCCCGCACGGGGCTGGCGCCCGTGTTCGGTGACGGAAGCCAGGAACTGTCGGTCATCTACGCGGGGGATCTCGCAGCCGCGTTGGTGGCGGCGGCCACTGCGCCCACCGCAGCCAACCGGGTGTACTATGCCGCCCATCCCGTCGTGACCACCAGCCGCGAGCTGGTCCGGGCCATCGGGCGGGCCGTGGGACGGGAGCCGCGCGTCGTCCCGCTACCGGCACCGCTCGCCCGCGCCCTCCTTTGGACCATCGGTTCGATTGCGCACCTCGCGGGTCGAGCGACACTCTTGTCGGGTGACAAGGCGGCGGAATTCCTGGCCCCGGCCTGGACGTGTCGCCCCGATGCGTTGGCGCGCGATGCGGGATGGCACGCGGCGACCGACCTGGAGACGGGACTGCGGCGGACGGCAGCCTGGTATCGGAGGGAGGGGTGGCTGTGAGGATGGGGTTAGACGACGCTACGACGGTACGTCTTAAGTCGTCGCTTTCAACGTGGCGCCTGAGCGTCTTACAACGCTTGACGGCCGTTGATGTCGTCACGCTCCTCTACGTCGCCGTCGCGACCGCCGCAGTCCTGGCATTCTCAGGCTACGACCACGCCAGTTGGGACCTGCTGCTCACGGCACACGTGCTGCTCGTGACGTTGGTGCTCCTCGCGCCCCTCGCCCGGCAGGCCGGCCCCTTCGGTCGCTTCCTGGGCGATTGGTACCCGATGCTGCTGCTCGGCGCGCTGTACGCGGAAGTCGGCGTCCTGAACGTCGATCTGGGATACCAGCACGACCACGTCATCCAGCGGCTCGAGTTGTGGGTGTTCGGCTCGCAGCTTTCCTACCGCTGGATCCGCGAGATGCCGAATCCGCCGCTCTCCTGGCTCCTGCACACCTGCTACCTGGCGTACTACGCCATCCTGTACGCGTCGCCGCTGGGCCTGTGGTTCAGCGGACGGCGGGACGCGGCGCGGCGCACGATCTTCGCCGTGATGGTGACGTTCTATATCTGCTACGTCGTCTTCCTCTTCTTCCCGGTCGCCGGCCCGCGCTACACGTTCGACCTCGCCCACAATGCCGCCACGTCCGTGTGGCCGGCGCGCGCCACCCAGTGGCTCCTCGACCTCGGGGATTCCTGGGGCGCGGCCTTTCCGTCGTCGCACGTGGCCGCTGCCGTGGTCGCCGCCCTGTGCGCGCTACGCTACTGGCGGCCCCTCGGCCTGCTGCTCACGCCGTTGACGGTCGGCCTGGTGCTGTCGGTGGTGTACGGCCAGTTCCATTATGCGGTGGACGCCGTGGCGGGTTTGATGGTCGCGTGCGCTGTGCTGGCGTCGCAATACATCTACGCGTCGCAGCCGGGCGCCGTCGCAACGCCACTCCCGGGGCGCGAGCTCGAGACCGGGCCCGCCTAGGGAGCGAGCGCGGCCGCGCGCGAGGCCACGGTATCCAGGTCTCCCCCCAAGGCGTCCATCTTGACCTGGAAGCGGCAGTCGAGGATGAGCAGGCCGATCACGTAAGCCGTGAGATTCACCAGGAAGATCACGCTGAAGATCACCGGATACGGGAGCCACATCCCGAAGTAGAGCGCGAACCGCTTGACGCCGGGGTCGAGCTTCGAGCGGTCGGCGATGCTCGTCATCAACAGGATCGCCGCCAACCCGATCAGCACCAACTTCCACGGTACGAAGCCGCCCCAGGCGAACCCCGCGAAGATCACCGCCTCGGACAGGCGATCCACCACCGTGTCGAGCCGCCGCCCCGCCTCGGACGCGAGACCATACTCGCGAGCGATGCCGCCATCGATCCCGTCCAGCACCTGGCCGAGCGCCATCAACCCAAGCCCTCCCACCCAGCCCGGTCGGCCCGCCGCGATCGCGATGCCGGCAGCCACGCTCGCGGCGAACGCGGCCCAGGTCACCTGGGCCGGTGACAGGCCCAGCGTCACGTGGCACAGCCGCAACACGGGCCGGATCACGCGGTCCAGTGAGCGCCCGATCGCCGGAGCGAAATCAAACACGATGCTGCAGCCAATAGAGGCCGAGGTTGCCCACGAGCAGCAACGCGAAGAAGATCCCCTCTTTCACCTTGTCGGGAATGCCCGTCAGCCACCCGCGCGTGACCCAAGGGGAGTATGGATAGAACGGCATCTTCTCGAAGCGGACACTATAGTCCATGGCCACGTGAATCGCGAAGAAGAGGATCGGCAGCAGCGTCCCGAGAAACCCGCACAACGGCACGATCCAGAGCAGCGCCACGGGCTCCTGCAGCGACGATCGCCAGTAATAACCCCGCTTGTCTCGGAGACCGACGGCTCTCAAGTAAAACGGCAATTTGACCGCGTGGTCGATGTCGACGCCCATGCCGAACGCGTACGCCAACACCTTGTCCCGCCCCT
>Ga0137415_10005624_pt1 | contig 12414 bp, 11 predicted proteins | sample CZODoug3_1_1_16f_FD_183082 | JGI IMG/M metagenome (GOLD analysis project Ga0137415, IMG submission 183082) | Vadose zone soil fungal communities from Angelo Coast Range Reserve, California, USA - CZODoug3_1_1_16fungal (Hybrid Assembly) | ecosystem: Environmental > Terrestrial > Soil > Vadose...
TCGGCGGCGCGGCCGATCCACCTCCGACGCGATTCGTTTCACGCGAGAAACTGTGGGGTCAGCCGCGCGGGTTTTGCTGAACCGGAGTCGTTGACTACGGGCGACACACCCGCCACTACAGCAAGAGCGACAGTCACGATTATGGTGAACCCGTTGGCGCGGGCGATGGCGCCGGCGTGCCGAAATTGAAATTCACGGCCGGCGCTCTTTCCGCGCCCGGTTGCGCGGCGAAGAATGGCCGCGGCGCAAAACCAAACATGCCGGCGATAAAATTCGTCGGAAAGCTGCGCACGGTCGTGTTGTAATTTTGCACCGCAGCGTTGAAGTTGCCACGCTCGACCGAAATCCGGTTCTCCGTGCCTTCGAGCTGTGCTTGCAGGCCGAGAAAGCTTTGGTTCGCCTTTAGCTCCGGATAACGCTCGACCACCACGAGCAAGCGCGAGAGGGCGTTTGAAAGCTGTCCTTGCGCTGCTTGGAATTGCTCCAGCTGTGCCGCATCGGTGGGCGCTTTGTTCGGATCAAGCTGCACCCGTCCAACACTGGCGCGCGCATTGGTCACGGCGATGAGTGTCGATTTTTCGAAATTCGCCGCGCCCGAAACCGTGTTCACCAGATTTGGAATCAAATCTGCGCGTCGTTGGTAAACATTTTGCACCTGCGCCCAGCTTTGATCGACACTCTGCTGCAATTTGACCAGCCGATTGTAACTGCCCATCAATCCGAGTGCAGCCACCACTGCAAAGAAGGCGATGATGACCAACATGCCGACGCAACCAATCGCAAATTTGTTCATGTCTCAAAAGGTTGTGTGCATCGTTCAGGAAATGCGCGTTCAAGTCAAATCCGCTATCGCGATTGTCCGAGAACCAGCCGCAGGAAATCCGCGTCGGAAAATTTCGCACCCCATCCTTGCCGCACGATCAGCGCGTTCATCGAGGGAATGATGAAGAGGCGTTGATAACCGGAGCCGAGCGCGACCCACATGTCCGCGGGCGCATCTTTGCAAATGCAGATATTCATCCACTCGGCGCGCTGCCACGGCAGATCGAGCATGTTTTCGATGTCGATCTCGCGGCCAATTGGCGATTGTCGATTCAACCAAAACGTCAATCCGTAGGATGGATTCGCGGGTGAGCCGACGAAAGCCTGTCGCAAGGTAACTTCGGGAACAATTTGCCGGCCACGATAAACTCCGCGTCCGAGGACGAGCGTACCCAATCGCGCCCATTCGCGCGCGGTCAGTTTAAAGCCGGTGGCGAGCAGCGGATTGCCGCGCCGATCTTTTTTGTATTCGAGATGATCGAGACCGAGTGGATCGAGAACATGACTTGCGAGATAAGCGAACGTGCTGTGGCCGTTTAGTTTTCGGCGCAGGAGTTCCGAAAAAATCTGGAGATGACTTGGTCCATAAGTAAAAGCTGAACCCGGCTCAGCCAGGATCGACAATCGAATCGCCATGGCGTTGCGGTCGCGAATCGATTCGCGATGCAGATGCGGCGCGGGCTCGATGCCGTCGGTGAAGTTTAACAGTTCACGAATCGTGATTTGCGATCTGAGCGGATCGCTTCGCCATTCCGTGATCGTGTCAGACACGTGGTCGTCGAGTTCGAACAATCCATCATGAACGGCGACGAGCGCGGCGATACCCCAAAAGCTTTTTGTGCCGCTGAAGATCGGCCATTTGCCGTCAGCCGATCCGCCGTTCGCGTAATGCTCGAAGATGGTTCGGCCATTTTGAATGACGAGCATGGAGATGCCACGCTTGCTTTCCGAATATTTTGCCGCGCGCCCGCAATCGGCGGCGCGCAGTTCCGCCAGGGCAGTGGTCGATGTTGCGATGAGAAGAAAGCCCGCAAAGAACGCCAGTGATTTCATGATTCGTTCCGTAATCCGCAGGTACTCTTTACCGAGCGCGACGCTTGGAAATTACCAGACTCAATCGCCGCGCGCCTCTGTGGAAAGCGATTCGAGAGGATTCAGGTTGGCGAGGTTGGCGCGGTTTGCTCAGTCGCAACCGGTGGCTGCGAGCGCGGGCTCACCGGCAGATAGCGCTTCCGCAATTCTGCGACATTGGGCAATTCATCCAAATTGCGCAGACCGAAGTGATCGAGAAAAAATTGCGTGGTCTCGTACAGGAGCGGCCGTCCCGGAATTTCCGCGCGACCGCCAATTTTGACGAGACCGCGTTCCATCAATGTTTGCAGAACCCCATCGATGGCGACGCCGCGGACGGCCTCGACATCCGGGCGCGTGATCGGCTGGCGATAGGCGATGATGGCGAGCGTTTCGAGTGCGGGTGCGGTCAAGCGCGCCGGTTTCGGCACGGGAAAAAGTTGGCGCACCCAATTGGCATACGCGGGATCGGTCGCGAGCTGCCAGCCTTCGGCTTTTTCGACCAGTTGAAAAGCGCGCTCTTGTTGCCCGTATTCGATTTTCAATTCTTCGAGTGCAGCGGCCACTTCGGACTCGCGGACCTTGGCGAATTCGTTAGGCGAAAGCTCATCGACTTGGCCGGCGCGCTTGATAACATCGACCATCTCTTTTGCGGAGAGCGGTTTTTGCGCGCTGAAGAGTAAAGATTCAACTACTCGCGCGAGCGTCATGAAACTTTCCGTTTACGCGTTTTTGCATCCCGTTTCAGTTGGCGCCAATCGCGTTTTGAATTGCGTTGGCGATGCGGTCTGCTTGCTTGTCGATCTTGTCGAATTCGCGACCTTCGATTAACAAGCGAATTTGTGGTTCCGTGCCGGAATAACGCAGGAGGACGCGGCCTTGGCCGGCAAGTTCGCGCTCGACTTCATCTCGCAGCTTCACGACTTCGCGCAGTTCTTCGATGGGCGGCTTGGCTTTCACGACCAAATTGCGCTGGGCCTGCGGATATTTTTTGAGACAGGTTTTCAATTTGCTCAACGGCTGGCCGGTCTTGTGCATGATGCGCAAAATCTGGAGCGCGCTGATGATGCCGTCGCCGGTGGTAGTGAAATCGCGGAAAATGATGTGACCGCTTTGCTCGCCGCCGAGATTTAATTTTCGAGAAATCATTTCTTCGATGACGTAACGATCGCCCACTTTTGTTCGCACCACTTTGCCGCCATGCGCGGCGAGCGTTTCATCGAGACCGAAATTGCTCATCACAGTGGCAACGAGCGTGTTTTGCTCCAGTCGGCCGGCGCGCAAAAGATCGACGGAGGCGATGGCAAGAATTTCGTCACCATCGACAATCTCGCCGTTTTCGTCGCAAAGCAGGACGCGATCAGCGTCGCCGTCATGCGTGATGCCGACATCCGCGCCGTTCTCCTTGACGAGGCGCTGGATTTCCTGCGGATGCGTGCTGCCGCATTGCGCGTTGATGTTCATGCCGTTCGGTTCGTTGTGCGCAATGATGACTTCCGCGCCGAGCTCGCGCAAAACGCACGGCGTCGATTTGTAAGCAGCGCCGTTGGCCACATCGACCGCGACACGCATTTCCTCGAGCGACATCCCGCGCGAAAAGCTCGCCTTGGCAAATTCGACATAGCGGCCGAGGGCGTCATCGATGCGCGCGGCGCGTCCGATTTTTCCGGCGGTTGGGCGAATCGAATCAACTTCGCCGGCGAAAACGAGCTGCTCGATTTTTTGTTCGACCTGATCGTCGAGCTTGTAGCCGTCGTGCCGGAAAAATTTGATGCCGTTGTCTTCGTAGGAATTATGGGAAGCGGAAAGGACGATGCCGGCATCGGCGCGGAGCGCGCGGGTGATGTAAGCCACACCCGGCGTCGGCAGCGGCCCAATGATGAGAACATCGACGCCGAGGGAAGTGATGCCGGCGACGAGCGCGTTCTCGAGCATATAACCGGAGAGGCGCGTGTCTTTGCCGAGCACGATTTTTGGGCGCGTGCCCTCGGGGATGGTGCGGGGATTGAGTTGCGTGAAAACGTGCGCCGCGGCCCGGCCCAGTTTGAGCGCAGTCTCAGCGGTGACTGGCTCCACGTTGGCAACGCCGCGCACGCCGTCAGTCCCGAAAATCTTCTTGGCCGGGGTCACGTGGTAATTGAAATGCCGGAAGAGCGATTCGTAAATCGGAAACTGTGGCGAATTATGCCGCGCCGGGTCGTTCGCCGATTTTGCGCGCCGGGACGCCGCCCCAGATTTCGAAGGTCGCGACGTCGCTCGTGACCACGGCACCAGCGGCAATAATCGCGCCGCGGGCGATGCGCGCGCCTTTCAAGACGATGACGTTCGCGCCGAGCCAAACGTCTTCCTCGAGAACGATGGGTGCATCCACGGCGTGGGGTTGCATCGACATCGGAACCTCGCGCTGGGCCGAACCGTGATCGTGATCGATAAAACGGCAGCCGGAAGCGATGAGGGAGTGAGCGCCGATGACGATCTTGCGGCGGAAATTAAATTCGCAACCGGCGCCGATGAAAACGTTGTCGCCGATGAGGAGGCGAGGACCGGGCTCGTAGATGCCATCGAACTTGAAATAAATTCCGGGTTCCAGCTGGCAGTGCGCGCCTAACGACACCTGGTGCGGCCAGGTGACGTAAATTTTCGGCAGCCATGTTTCGTGGCCGACCTTCATTCCAAGAAGCCGCCACCAGGCGGTGCGCAACTGGGCGACGAGCGTTGAGATCATCGCACGCAAACGAAAAATCGCGCGCGGCAGGAATGAGCTCACGAGATTAGACCGCACACTTTTTCGCGACAGACAGCGCGGTCATCGCGCGGGCGCGTGTTCTCGATCGTGGTCGCTCAGAAAGATGCAGTCGTTTTCCAATCCGAGCAGAGTTCCCCATCTCAGCGGAAATTTTTCCAGATTCATGTTCCGCAAAATGATGGGAGCCCAATCTTTATATTCTCCCTTCAAAATGTCGGCGAGCTTGTCCTGGCTGCCACTGATCGGCGTCAGGTAAAGGCCATTCACTGGCCCGCCGAGAACGTTGTAATCACTGAGATCGGTGAATGTCTTGATTGTGTCCGGCACCCAGAGGGCGCGCCGATCCGCGTACCAAGCGATCGCCCACGGCATGTCCGAGGCGGTGATTTCGTTAGGCTGCATCCAATTGTGAAGCGTCGCGATGTAGGGCGGGGCGTAAGGTGGCCAGCGGATCGCCCCCTTGGGCGGCGCGAACCACGGCACTGTGAAAATCGCCGGCAGCGCGCAGAGGAGGTAGAGCAAAGTGAGAAAGGCGCCGCGCGCGATGCTAAGCTGGATCCCGAGCCGGTTCCATTGCACGAGCAGGTAAGCCAGGCCGTAGCAGGTCATGAGTGGAACGAAAATCAAATGCAATTGATTCGCGGCCAGGCCCCCTTCCTCGTTGATTCCAAAAGTGGCCATGCCCGCCACTGCGCCGATCCACATCGCCAGAATCATCCAGCGAAGTACTGCGGTTTCGGTTCGTTTGAAAGGGTGGAGCAGCCCGGCAAAAAACATTATCGCCACCACGCTTGAGCCGAAGTATTCAAAAATGTGGCCCCACTGGCTGAAGAAATTTGTCGTGATTTTGTCGCGGAAGTTGCTGGGGCCGATGCCTTCCACGTCGAGATTGATGCGGCGCATCCAGCCCGCTTCGCTATGACGGATGCCATCGAGTACGGAATAAATCGCCACGCCGCCCGGGTGACCGCAGACAATATAATTGCGGATCAGCCATGGCGCGTAGATGGCCGTGAAGGCCGCGAGCAGAATCAACACCGTCCATCCGCGCGGACGAAAGAAGAAAACGCAGAAAACCAGCGCGCCGGCAAATATCCATATCGTCAATGCATGCGATAACGCCAGCAATCCAAAGCCGACGCCGACGGCAGCAAGCCAGCGGTCGACGCGGCGGCCGTCATATTGGGCCTCGACCGCTCGGACGAGCGCATAAATGGTCGCGTTAAACAGGAGCAGCAAAAGCATCTGCGGCAGACCGGAGAGTGAATACTGCCAGAGCATGTCGCAGAGCACGACCAGCCCACAAGCGAGGAGCGCGAGACGTCGATCGAACAAACGGCGCGCCGTGAAAAAAAGCACGAGAACGGAAAGCAGAAACAGAAAGATCGACATCGCGGCGATCACTTTGTCGCCGGAATAAACGAGGTTGCTCGTAGTCATCTGCCAATGCGATTTTATCGGCCAAAGCGCGATGGCATCGACAAGGGGCGGGAGCGGCGCGTTGTACGTGTCGGACCAAATTTTCTGCGCGACATTTTTTCCGTTCGCCTGCAATTGTCCGATGGCGCGGGGCCGCGCGAAATTTGTCCGCCAGCCATGACCGCTCGCGATGGCGCGGCCGATTTGCGCCTGATCCATTGCCTGCGACGTGGCGAGGCCGCGAAAGTCGTAGAAATAGTAAATAGCCAGAGCGATGACGGCTAGCGCGACAAGGCTGCGCCGTACCCACACGGCGAGGGCGCCGGCTTCGAGCGCGTGCACTGCGCGTTGAATAAATTCTGCGCTACCCGGCATTTTGTGATCGCCCGATTGTGCTCGCGGCGTTCGCTTGCGACTTGGCGGCGTTCATTTCGTTAATCTTTCGATGCAGCGTTCGGCGGCTGATGCCGAGCTTTTTCGCCGCGCCCGTCACGTTTCCATTAGTTGCGGCGAGCGCTTGCATGATCAATTTTTTCTCCGTCTCGCGAATATCGAGCGGACTGGATTTTTCGCCGAACGCTTTCGCTGCTGAAATTCCGCGGGGCAACACAGCGCTGGCTGCTTGTCGCAGCGCCGTCGGGAGATCGCGCACTGTGATCTTCGGGCCGGTGCCCATGACGACGCCGTGCTCGATCGCGGTGCGCAGTTCGCGCACGTTCCCGGGCCAGTTGTAAGTAAGGAGTGCGTCCATGGCGTCGGCCGTTAGATCGACAAGAGGTTTTTCGTTCGCCTTGCAGAAATGGCGCAAAAATCCGCGGATGAGAAGCGGAATATCTTCCTTGCGCTCGCGCAACGGCGGCATCGTGATGCGCACGACGTTCAGGCGAAAGAAAAGATCGTCGCGGAATTTCCCTTCGCGCACGAGCGTTTCGAGATTCTTGTTGGTGGCGGCGATGATCCGCACATCCGCGCGCAGGGTTTGATTGCCGCCCACGCGCTCGAACGCGCGCTCCTCGCTCATCACGCGCAGCAATTTAACCTGCGTGCTCGGGTCGATCTCGGCCACTTCGTCCAGGAAAATCGTGCCGCCGTTCGCCTGTTCGAACCGGCCGATCCGGCGCTCGTGCGCGCCGGTGAATGCGCCTTTCTCGTGACCGAACAATTCGCTCTCGAGCAATTGGGGCGAGAGCGCGGCGCAATGCACCGCCACGAATTTCGCCTTGTTTCGTCGGCTCAGATTATGAATAGCGTGCGCGGCCAACTCTTTGCCCGTGCCGCTCTCGCCTTCGATCAGCACGTTTGCCGAAGAGGGAGCAACCTGCCGGATGGTGTCGAGCACTTCACGCAGTGCAGCCGATTCGCCAATGATGTTTTCCAGGCCGTAACGCTCATCCACTTGCTGCCGAAGCGTCCGATTTTCCTGCTCCAGCTTCCGGGCGCCGAGCGCGCGCGCGATCAACATCTCGACCTTGTCGAGATTAAGCGGCTTAGTCACAAAATCATAGGCGCCGCGCTTCATCGCTTCGACCGCGATATCAACCGAGCCATACGCCGTCATCATGATGCAGATCGGCGGGTGCGGCATTTTCAGCGCGCGATCGATCAACGTCATCCCATCTTCGTTGCCGAGGCGCAGATCGGTGAGGAGAATGTCGATCTGTTCGCGTTCGAGGACATCGATCGCGCCGGCAATGTCGGCCGCGACATACACGTCATACTCATTTTCGAGCAAACGCCGCAAGCCATCGCGGGTATGCTTCTCATCATCGACGATGAGGATGGTGGGCTGGAGATCCATTTAGAAATTTAACGATTCAATGATCTAACGAACTATCCTGTCACGCGGGCGACTAACAAGATGCTAGCACCAGCCGGAAAACGGCAGCGGGGCAGAATGCTTCGCTCGCTGGCAAAGATCCGGTAGAGAATGTCGTTTTGCCACTCGGGCAGCGGTTCCACGTCGGATTTGTACATGTCGCGCGGACGCAGCAGGCGTTTGTAAAGAACGGCAGCGGTGACCAGAGGAAGCAGTAGCGTGTTGAAGTAATTGCACCATTCGATGACGAACCCAGCCTCCTCGATTCGTTTTTCCAGCAGTGGTTTGTTGTATCGGCGGAAATGATTGGAAATGTAGTCCTCTCCGCTCCAAAGAAAATCGTAGGCCGGCACAGCTGCAATCAACCAACCACCGGGACGCAACGTCACTTTCAATTTTCGCAACAAGCCGACGTCATCTTCGACATGCTCCATAACGTCGCAGGCCAGGACGCAATCGGCGCTTGCGGGTGCGGGCCAGTCGCCACTGAGGTCGATCGTCTTAAGTCCGCGTTCGCGACAAGCCGCAAGCGCGGGCGGGGAGATATCGGCAGCGAAAACTTTGAATCCAAGATCGACAAGATGTCTGGCAATGACGCCCGAGCCGGAACCGAAGTCGATGATATCGCTGCCGGGCGAAAGATATCGCTGCACCGTGTCGGCGATGATTTCTTTCCGAGCCCGGTACCACCAATATGTTTCCTCCAGATCGACCGGTGCAGCTTCAGTCGATTGAATCAAGCTCTCCGGACTCACTGGACACCAACTGGTACGCCGGTTTTTCTCAGTACGTAAACCTTGTCCCTGCCGCCTGGGATTTTGAACGAGCGCTTCGATTCCGGCCCGTAATCGGCAAACAATTGGTCGAGTGTTTCCTCACTGAAACGCACGGCCTCGCTTCCTTGTGCCGCGCCACCCAATCTCTTGGCCAGCTTAGAAACTCCCGGAACTGCGCTGCTGGAAAGATTGCGAATTGCTTCGGCAATAATGACTTCTCTGTTCGCGGCGGTAAGCATCCGATCGATAAGCGCTGATGGGTCCGGCAGGAAAAAATAGAGCGCGCCCTGGATGATGACGTAGTCAGCGCGCGGCAACGCTGTATTCGATCGCAAGTCCCACACGATGCCATGACCACCGGCCTTGTTGAGCGCGGCGATAAAACTGGGACTGACATCCAGACCGGTGTAGCGAACATCTTTACCTCGCAGAAACCGATGATAGAGGGTGGCCGGACCGCAGCAAAGATCGACAACGCTCGCGCGCGGCGGGATCAAATCGGCAATCACTCGATAACGTGTGCGGTGGTGGCGACCGTACAACAACCGATTAGTGATTTTGTAAAGCGCAGAACTCTTGTAGATCAACTGCATGGCTGGAATTTTTCCATCGCGTCCACGACACGGGTCAGCTCGCCCTTCGTTAGGGTGTTGTAAAATGGCAGCCGCAGCAAACGTTCGCTGACGCTCTCTGTCACCGGGCAATCACCCTCCTTGCCTCCGAATGACTGTCCCATCTTCGAAAGATGGAGCGGCAGATAATGAAACACGCTTTGCATTCCGGCCTGACGCAAATGCGCCATTAACCGGTCGCGGTCTTCGCCGGTTTTCATCAGCACATAAAACATATGATACGTCTGGTCGGTATGATCCGGCACCACTGGCAACCGCGCCCCGCAGCGCTCCGCCCATTCACGCAAATGTTCGGAATAAAAATTCCAGATGTCTTCGCGCAGCTTCTGGATCTTCTCCCGCATTTCCAATTGTGCCAGCAAATAGGCCGCCAGGATGTCCGACGGCGCGTAGCTCGATCCCAAATCGACCCAGGTGTATTTGTCCACTTCGCCGCGAAAAAAGCGCGCCCGGTTAGTCCCTTTCTCGCGAATAATTTCCGCCCGCTCGATGAATCGGTCGTCGTTGATCAAAAGAGCGCCGCCTTCGCCGCAACTGAGATTTTTCGTTTCGTGAAAACTTTGCGTGGCCAGGCAACCAAAGGTTCCCAAGTTGCGACCTTTGTATTTTCCGAATAATCCGAGCGCGTTGTCCTCGATCAATGCGATGGAACGATCACGGGCAAGATCGACAATTGCGTCCAGCTCGCATCCCACACCTCCATAATGCACTGCCACGATGGCTTTGGTACGCTTGCTAAGGCGCCGTTCGATTTGTTTCTCGTCAACGTTCAGCGTGTCTGGCCGAATATCGACAAAAACCGGCTTTGCTCCGCGCAAGGCAAATGCGTTGGCGGTGGAAGTAAAGGTGAATGAAGGCAGAATAATTTCGTCGCCCGGTTGCGTGTCGATCAACAGCGCCGCCATTTCCAAAGCTGCCGTGCAAGACGTGGTCAGCAGCGCTTTCTTTACCCCTAGCTCGCTTTCGAGAAGCGCCTGACACTTGGCGGCGAATTCACCCGCGCCGCCAATGCCCGCGGTTTCCACGGCCATCGTAATGTACTCAAGTTCACGACCCATCGCGGCGGGCCAATTAAATGGAATGGTCATGGCGATTTGGCTTCGTAGATTTTTCTGATCACAGTGTAAGGCCGATTTTTCGTTTCGATGAAAATGACGGCTAGATAGGCGGCGATGATTCCCTGGCAAAAAAGAATCAGGCCGCTGAACAAAGAGATCGAAACGATCAGCGAAGTCCAGCCGGTGGTCGAGATACCGAAGACGAAGTATGCGATCACCAGAACGATCGCGTAGATTGTCGAGAGCGCCGTCACCAGCAAACCGAGATAGGCAATCAGTCGCAACGGCTTGCTGCTGAAAGCGGTAATTGCATAAATCGCCGCGGCCAGTCTTCGGTGAAACGTGTAGGTGGTTGTCCCCTTGAACGGACTTTTTCGGACTCCCACGGCCACTTGTTTGAACCCGGTCAATTCCCACAGGCCGATCATGTTTGAGAGATGTTCTTTGTGCTGCACGAGTTGATCGACATATCGTCGCGTCATGAGTCGCGCAGTAAGCGAATGCGGCGGAATCCGATAATCGGAAAGAAGTTCGAAGACCCAATAGAACAAATTTGCCAGCGTGCGTGTAAGCCATGGGCCGTGCCGGGGCGATTGCACGCCGTAAGCGGCGTCGGCGTTCTCCTTGTTGAGCGACTCGAAAAATGCGCCGACGATTTCCGGTGGCTCCTCTAAATCGACATCGATGAGGAAGACCAGATCGCCTTGCGCGTGCTCCAGGCCGGTCATCATCGCTTTGTGATGGCCAAAATTGCGCGACAAATCCACCACCAGGATGCGTCCATCCTGTTTTTGCAAATCCAGGGCAACATCCAGCGAGGAGTCGGTCGAGCCGTCGTTAACGAAAACAAATTCCAGATCCGACGCAATCTTCTCCGCTTCTGTCCGCACCCGGCGGTAGAATTCATCGATGTAGGGAGCGGATTGGAATAACGTCGTGACGACTGAAAGCTGCATGGCAGAGAGGTATTCCTTAGGGGTTTTTGATCAACGTAAATCGTGCTGACGTCAGCCTGAATTCAGCCGTCGCATGCTCTCGCTTTTTGCGACAGAAAAGAAGCAGCATTTGGTAAAATGCTTCTGTGAACTTTCGCTTTTACTCGATTCGCAAATTCATTGCCTAGCAGCACAACATAATCTTCTTCGCGGCGAAACCAACATTCCTTATCGAGCCATTCGAGCAACGCGGCGACCGGTCGCGGTCGTGCCATTGGCAAGAGCAGGCCCAACCACTTACCACGCGACCTTCGCAGAAGAAACCCTTCCTGCGAGATCTTATTCGTTGGTGTTCAATTCTGAACCCACTCATTGTGCATCGCGATCGCTCCGGCCATAGGAAGTGCGCGCTCCGCTCTCAAATCCACTGCCCACGCCCGAAGAATGAGATCCCCCATCGGAATGTTTTCGGAGTCGATTGATGCAGCGAAGCCATTCGGTGGAAGACGCTTGAGGTCAAAGCGTCTTTTGAGGCTTTCCTGGTTATACGTCGCTTTGAAGACCGTAAACGGTGTGAGCCCATCTTCTGAATTGACATACCCAACTACAACGCAATCCGCTCGCGCATTGCGATACGGAAGCCAAGCCATACCGGTGAGCAACAGGCGGTGATCATCGCCAAAGCGAGCCGTGGTCAGCCGCCCCGCAGGCGAATCTGCATGAGGAGGAATTTGGCGGACCATGGAAACAAGCGATGGCGAGACGAAACGCGGACGTAGAGCGTCGTGCTTCGAAAGAGCGCTCGCCTTTTCAGCAATCACTTTGGGCGGCACTTTTGAGAGCGCTAGATCCGGGTTATCTGGAATTGCCGGAATCCATCGCACCGCCAAAGCGAGAGCCTTCCGTTCTTCGCGGACAAGCTTTGCGCGAATCAAGTGATTGCTGAATCCGCTCAACCACACGCCAGCAAAAATGCCGATAACCAGTCCTGTCGCGAAAATTTCACGAGAACTGAGTGCATGCGAATCGGCCATCCAGTAATCGCACAGGCTAACTGCAAGACCAGCCAATCCGATGTAAAAGAAGACGCTCACGACCGAATACCTGGGGGCAAGGGCCGCACCCAGTCCAAAACCCAG
>Ga0137415_10005625_pt1 | contig 12413 bp, 12 predicted proteins | sample CZODoug3_1_1_16f_FD_183082 | JGI IMG/M metagenome (GOLD analysis project Ga0137415, IMG submission 183082) | Vadose zone soil fungal communities from Angelo Coast Range Reserve, California, USA - CZODoug3_1_1_16fungal (Hybrid Assembly) | ecosystem: Environmental > Terrestrial > Soil > Vadose...
TTTGCACCGCAAGGCGCCGGCATGATCCCGGAGACCGAGTTGCTACTTTTTGAAGCGAGCCGCAGCCAGCTTGTGCGCGAAACGATCAAACCGGCGCTGGAGCGCGGCCTTTGCGTGATCGCCGACCGTTTTTTGGATTCAACCACTGTTTACCAGGGTGCCGCGCGAAAACTAGATCGACAAATCGTCGAGCAGTTAAACGCTTTTGCCGTCGGCGATTGCGTTCCCGACATTACCTTTGTGCTCGATCTCGATGTGACGACGGCGCGATCGCGAATGAAATCGCCGCGCAGACCCGACCGCATGGAACAGGAGTCAACTGAGTTTTATGAAAAGATTGGCGAGGCGTACCGTCAGCTGGCCAAGCGTGAACCAAATCGCGTCGTTTTGATCGACGGTTCCCAACCCGTGGATAAGATCGACAATCAAATTTGGGAAATACTCACGGACCGTTTTCCTGCGTTTGTGGCGAAATCGAAAACCGGCAATCGAAAATCGAAAATGTAAAGATGGCGTTTTCGCGCACAGCAGCGCTGCGATATTTGCGACGGGCCTACAAACAGAATCGGCTCGCGCACGCTTATTTGATTTCTGGATCGCCCGGCAGCGGGAAACGGCTGCTCGCCGCCGAGTTGGCCAGTCTCGTGAACGGAACAGAGCCCGGCGACGTCTTCTCTGCCAGGGCGCGGGAAATTTTCGTCGCCGAGCCCGAATCGAAATCTCGACGCATTGTGATTGAGCAAGTGCGCGCTCTTGAGCATGCGCTGCAAATGCGTGCTTCGGCCGGCCGTTGCAAAGTGGCGATTATTGCCGAGGCCGATCGGCTGCAACCGCAGGCGGCGAATGCGTTCCTCAAAACTCTCGAGGAACCGCCCAAAGATTCGCTCCTGCTGCTTCTGAGCGCGCTGCCCGAAGTCTTGCCGGATACGATTGTCTCGCGTTGTATCGCCATTCCACTTGCGTCGAGCGACGAGGAACCGATGCCGCAAGAACCCGAGCTCGTGGAATTACTCCGCAGCACTGCGAACGAGAAGAGGTGGGGCATCGCGCACGCCTACCGGCTCACGCAAGGCGTGCAGCGTCTCCTCGGCGCGATTCGCGAGGAGATCAAAGCGCACAATGCCGATGCGCTGAAGCGTGAAGAAGCGCGCTACCGAAATTCCACCGACGGCGCCTGGCTCGATGAACGCGAGGAATATTACAAAGCTTTGACCGAGAGTCTTTATCTCCGGCGCCGTGCCGCCCTCATCGAAATTTTGTTCGAGTGGTGGTCGGATGTTTTGCGAGCACGTACAAATGTAGATCGCCGAGATCTGCCGGCGGCCAAACAGGAAACTGCCGCGCTGGCAAAGCGCTTCACCACCGCCGAAGTTCTGCACCGCATTCGGCGCTTGGAGAAATTGCGCGACCATCTCGGCCGCAATATCCAGGAGGCGCTCGCCATCGAAGTTGCATTCCTGGGAATTTTCGCGTCCTGAATTTAAATCCTGCTCATGGTTACCAGACGCACCCTCGCCGTCGGTTTGATCGGCTACAATTTCATGGGCAAAGCGCACTCGAATGCCTGGAGACAAGCGCCGAGATTTTTCAACCTGCCGGCGAACGTTCGTTTGAAAACAATCTGCGGACGCAACCGCGCCGCTGTGAAAAAAGCGGCCACGAAACTTGGCTGGGAAAATGCGCAGACCGACTGGCGTCGCGTCATTGACGATTCCAAGATCGACATCGTTGATATTTGCACGCCGAACGATACGCACTGCGAAATCGCGGTTGCAGCTGCGCAAGCCGGCAAAGCGATTCTGTGCGAGAAGCCGCTCGCGCGAAATATCGATGAAGCGGAAAAAATGGTGCGCGCGGTCAAGAAAGCGCGCGTCGTAAACATGGTTTGTCACAATTATCGCCGCATTCCCGCAATCGTTTTGGCGAAACGGATGATTGAGCGCGGCGATCTCGGCGAGCGCATTTTTCACTTTCGCGCCCGCTACGCCCAGGATTGGATTGTCGATCCAAACTTTCCGCTCGTTTGGCGTCTGCAATCAGACAAAGCTGGCTCCGGTGCACTCGGCGACATTTTCTCGCACATTGTCGATCTTGCCCGCTATCTCGTCGGCGAATTCAAAGAAGTTTGCGCAACGATGGAAACCTTCGTGAAGGAACGCCCGGTAGGGCGCGATCGCCGATCGCGCCGTCGAACCAAGGCCACTGCGCGTGTTGATGTCGATGATGCGGTCACAATGATCGGCCGATTCAAAAACAGTGCGCTCGCCAGCCTCGAAGCGACGCGATTCGCGCCGGGCCGCAAAAATTCCATCACGCTCGAAATCAACGGCAGCGCGGGCTCATTGTTCTTCGATCTCGAAGAAATGAACCAGTTGCGATTTTACAATGCCGCCGACCCACAAGATCGACAAGGCTTCCGCGACATTCTAGTGACCGAACCATCACATCCGTACATTGCCAACTGGTGGCCGCCCGGCCACGTCATCGGTTACGAGCATACGTTCGTTCACACCATTGCCGATTTCGTTAACGCGATGGTCGATGACTTGGAGGGACGGGCTCCGCCCCGTCCCAAGAAAACTCGGACGCCACAGAGGGCGTCCCTCCATCCGACCTTCGAGGACGGGCTGCAAACTCAACGCGTGCTGGACGCGGTCGGGCGCAGCGCAAAGTCCAGGCGTTGGACCAACCTGTAGCGCGTGTTACTAATCGCCGCTCGGTCTGAGCGTGAGGTCAAGACCGACAGAAACTGCAGGATTGATTCGATCTGCTGCGTGCTGAAAAGTGGCGGGAATCTTCTTTTCTGTCCCGGGCGACTTGCCGCAGCGCCTGAAAAACGGCTTTTCGAAGGCGGGCGTAGCTCCGCCCTTCAACGCCTGACTTGATCAAGTGCCACTCTGATCGCGCTGCGCAGGGCACGATCCTAGCTATGTTCCTCGCTTCGGACGGAACTTGGATGGATAAACAAATCATCGATGCGCTCCTCGGCGCCATGATTCAAAGCCGTGAAGGCGTTTCCGATTTGCTTTTTACAGTCGGTCGGCCGCCGCTTGTCGAGACGCATGGTTGGCTGGAAGAATTTCCCGTCGAAACGCCAGAGCCTGTTTTCGGGCGCAAAGAAGTCGATCAACTTGCCGATCACATTATCAACGGCGATGAGCGGCTCATGCGCGATCTGGCCACCTGGGGTTCGTGCGATTGCAGTTATGCGCTCAATGATGTTGCACGATTTCGCGTCAACATTTTCAAACAAAACGGCAAGCAGGCCATCGTCATGCGAAAGCTGGAAGCGGAGATTCCGACGCTCGACGCGCTCGGCTTGCCACCGATCTTTCGGGAAATCGTTAAGGAAGAAAGTGGGATTATCTTCGTCACGGGCCCTACAGGCAGCGGCAAAACAACGACGCTCGCAGCGATGCTCAATGAGTTAAATCAAACGCAGCAGATTCATATCGTCACACTTGAGGACCCGATCGAATTCCTGCATCCGCATCGGCGAGCGGTCTTCCATCATCGCGAACTTGGCAAGGATTTTCCCGATTTTGCGCGTGGCTTGCGCGCGGCTCTTCGTCAAGCCCCCAAGGTCATTCTGGTTGGCGAAATTCGCGATCGCGAAACCATGGAGATCGCGATGACAGCGTCCGAGACCGGCCATGTCGTTTTTACCACGCTTCACACCATCAACGCGGGTCAGACCATAAATCGCATCCTTGGAATGTTCGGCAAGGATGAAGAACAGTTTTTGCGTCAGCGCCTCACGGATACTGTGCGTTACATCATTAGCCAGCGTCTCGTGAGCAAAATTGGCGGCGGACGTCTGCTTCTGACCGAGATCATGGGGAGCAGTCTGCGCACACGCGAAACGCTTCTCTACGGCGAGAGCGAGAACCGCACTTTTCAGGAAATTATCGAGGCAGGCAGCACACTGGGCTGGCACAGCTTCGATCAATCGTTACTCAAAGCCTACGAAGCCGATCTTATTAGTGAAGACACCGCGCTCATCTTCTGCGCGCACAAACACAAAATGGGCAAAGACATCGACCTTTTGAAAAAGCTCAGAGGGACAAGCCTCGAGATGCCGTCTGGACTCCGGATGGAAACGGGGCCTGATATGCACGCCGCTCCAATTTCGTAAGAACCAACACAAAATGGACGCGAACTCACAATCCAACATCAGAGAAGACAATGAAGCCAAGTCCGAACAATCGACCCGGCTTGAGGAAGAGCTTGCTCATTGTCGCGGAGAGTTGCGTCTGAAAATTCTCGAGTACGATAAGTTTTTGATGCACTTGAACCAGAAGTTGCGCACGCCGCTCAATGCCATCACGGGATTTGGCGAGCTTCTCGAAAGGCAATGCGCCAACACGAGCATGGCCGACAACGTCAACCAGATTCTAAAAGGCGCGCGCGACCTGTTCGACGTCATCAATCAAGAACTCGCCGAGCCTAAATATGGCCACGGCCAATCCAACGTCGCTGCGGCCTTGCCCTGCGACGTCCTTTACATCGAAGACGATCCGGCAAATTTCGCGCTCGTGGAGCGCATTTTGGAAGAGCGACCAGATGTCAAATTGGTTCAAGCCGCCCGTGGCGAAATCGGCTTGGCCCTTGCTGAAACCCAGGGTCCCAAATTAATTCTGCTCGATCTCAATTTGCCCGACATCCACGGCTCCGAAGTGCTTCGGCGCGTCCAGCAGAACGCGGCTACGACGCACATACCGGTGGTCGTGATCAGCGCCGATGCGACCTCGAGTCAAATCGAACGGCTCCTTTCCGCCGGCGCGCGAAATTACCTCACGAAACCTTTCAACATTCAACCATTCCTCGCTGTAGTTGACGAAATTCTGGAAGAAACTGATCGCACGAATCAGCAATCTTTCGAATAGGCGACCGGTCGGCCTCGTGAACTGAAAGCCTTCAGTGTGAAGGATTTTTTGAGGAAACCTTAGGGGACAGGCAAGTTGCTCGAGACGCTACGCGACACTCTGGAAGAGAAAACCGGACGCGCTAACCTGAATTACGCTGATTCCTGCGCTTCCCCGAATTGTCCAGCGGTTCTCATTCGTTGACAGTTTTCCGCGAAGGCGCAGGATTGCGCCTGACCGATGAGATTTGAGAATCAAACTGCGATTGTGACCGGCGCGGGGCGGGGGATTGGCCACGCGATCGCGATGCGGCTGGCGAGCGAAGGCGCGCGCGTGGCGTGCGTCAGCCGGACGGAGGCGAATGCAAAGAGAACCGCGGCTGAAATCAACGCGGCGCGCGCGGATGCAGCGAGAGCGTACGCGGTCGATGTGGCGGACCACGCCGCCGTGCAGAAAGTCGGCGCGCAGATTCTGGAAGACTTCGGCAAGATCGACATTTTAGTGAACAACGCGGGCGTCATCCGCGATGGGCTCGCCATGCGCATGTCTATTGAAGACTGGGACACAGTTATCAACACCAATTTGCGTGGCGCATTTAATTTCACGCAGGCGATCATGCGTCCGATGATCAAGCAGCGCAGCGGCCGCATCATTAACATCAGTTCCGTGATCGGATTGATCGGCAATGCGGGACAAACCAATTACGCCGCCAGCAAGGCTGGTCTGATTGGTTTGACCAAATCGCTCGCGCGTGAACTGGCCAGCCGCCACATCACGGTAAACGCGGTTGCGCCGGGATTCATCGCAACGGACATGACCCGTGCGGTGCCGGAGGAAGTGCGCGCGATGATCAAAGGGAAGATTCCGCTCGGCAAAGCTGGCCAACCCGAAGATGTCGCAAGCGCGGTTGCATTCCTTGCTTCCACGGAAGCCAGTTACATTACCGGGCAAGTTCTTTGCGTCGATGGCGGAATCGTGATGTAAGAATAATGACGAATGACGAAATCCGAATGACGAAGCAAAGCAGGCATTTGCTTTTTCGTCATTAGCGATCTCGAAGTTCACTCGTCATCGGCATTGGTGCTTCGCCGCGTATAAGCCATGTAAAACGTGGACAGCGAGTCCATGTTTACGCGGCTCGTCATTCCAGCATCGAACTTGCTCTGTAAGATCAACAATCATTTGTGAAATCATTCGGCATTTTTCTTGCCATCGCTCTGGCGTCAGTCGCCTATTGGTATTTCCATCGGCCGATCACTTATCCACCGGGCGTCCTGATTGCCTCAGAGCCGGAACAGATCGACGTCGTCGGTAGCGCGAAGCCGATCGATTATCGCGCGTTTCATTTGCAGCCGCTCGCGCATTTCACGATTGATGCGCGCGTGTTGCATCGAAAAATCTATCGCTACGATCGGCCGGCAGCGCTGGTTCCTGTCGATCTCGCCCTGGGCTGGGGCCCGATGTCCGATCAACACGTTTTGGATCAACTAAAGATCAGCCAAAGCATGCGGTTCTATTGGTACGAATATCAGCGCCAGCCGCCGATTCCCAAGGATCAAATCATTTCGCACAGCACAAATATTCATGTGATTCCATCGACAACAGAGATCGCGTCGCGGTGCAAATCGCTGCGCACAGGCTTGCTCGTTCATTTGAGCGGCGAACTGGTCGAGGCAACCGGTCCCGGAATTGGAACTTGGCGCAGTTCGCTCAGTCGCACCGACACTGGGAACGGCGCATGCGAACTGATGTGGGTCGAAAAAATGTCGGTCTTGTCCGAAAGCGTTGCGCAAGATCGACATCTCGCTTTCAAGCGCTGAGAGGTGGATCGAGCGCGGAGCGGCGCGATCCACCTTGCGCGACCAGTCTTGCACGAAACAGATTCCCGTTTCATCGTACAGCATGACGACTGAGAAAGCGACGTTTGGCGCGGGATGTTTTTGGGGCGTGGAAGAAACTTTCCGGAAACTGACAGGCGTAACTTCGACCGCGGTCGGTTACGCGGGCGGAACGAAAGAGAACCCAACTTATGAAGACGTTTGCTCGGATGAAACCGGCCACGCGGAAGCTGTCCAAGTTGAATTTGCCCCATCGCAAATCAGCTACGATGACCTTCTCGATGTTTTTTGGTCGAACCACAATCCGACGACGTTGAATCGCCAAGGCCCTGACGTTGGGACGCAATATCGCTCCGTGATTTTTTATCATTCACCCGAACAAAAAGCAGCGGCGGAAAAATCGAAGATCGACATGAGCGGTCGCTTCAATCGGCCCATCGTTACGCAGATCGAGCCGGCACGAAAGTTTTGGCGCGCGGAAGAATATCACCAGCGCTATCTGGAAAAGCGCGGCCAATCGCATTGCGCGATTTGATCGCTTCCCGATTACGCAGTCTCTTCCGCCTGTCACCTTTTCTGAAGGGGAGAGGATTGAAGTGAGGGGATGCGCACCGCTCGCCGCTTGCAATGCTAGACCCTCACCCTACCCTCTCCCTTGAAAGGGAGAGGCGAATGAGTACGCTCAAAACGCGCAGCGGTACAAGAAGCGTCTTTGTCTGCTCATGAAGCGCGATCCTGAGATTTTACGGACAAAGAATTTCGTGGCCGACGCGGCAAATTTCATTGTCGGTCTTGCGCACAAAGCGCTGGCGGAGCGGAACGAGTTCCGGATCGCGCTGTCCGGCGGAAACACACCGCGCCCGGTTTATTCCGAGATCGCACGAATCGCCCGCGATCTTCCGTGGGAAAGAACTTTGATCACCTTCGGCGATGAACGGTGCGTTCCGCCGGATGAGGCGCAGAGTAATTTTCGGATGGCGAGCGAAACACTTTTTGTGCCGGCAGCCATTCCGGAAAAATCGATTATCCGGATGCGCGGCGAGATCGAGCCGCAAATTGCCGCGCAAGAATATCAAGACCACGTCGACCTTTTGGCTACGCAGCGCGGCGAACCAATTTATCGGCACGATTTGATCTTGCTCGGCTTGGGCGACGATGGACACACGGCTTCGTTATTTCCTGGAACCGCCGCCCTTCAAGAAACTCTGCGTCGCGTCGTCGCGAATTTCGTTCCGAAGCTCAACACGTGGCGATTAACGTTCACGTTTCCGCTTATCAATCACGCGCGACATGTCTGCTTTCTCGTGAACGCAAGCAAACAGAGCGAGCTGATCGAGCGTGTTTTGAGCGGCGACACGCAGTATCCCGCAGCGCGTGTGCAATGCAGCGAGATCACGTGGATCATCGGTCAATGATTCTGCGGCACGGTTCACGCTAAGATCGACATCGTGCGCACGATCATCGTCACGGGATCAGCCGGATTGATCGGGTCGGAAACGGTTAAGCGATTTGCCAAGGACGGCGCGCGTGTCGTTGGGATCGACAACGATATGCGCGCACAATTTTTTGGCGCGGAAGCTTCCACGAAGAAGACGCGCGATAACTTGATCGCGAACGTGCGCGGTTACGAACATCACAACATCGACATCCGCGACGGCCGAGCGGTCGGCGAATTGTTCAACCAACATCACGGCAAGATCGATGCGATCGTGCACACGGCTTCGCAACCATCGCACGATTGGGCGGCGCGCGATCCACAGACCGATTTCACGGTCAACGCGAATGGCACACTTAATTTGCTGGAGGCGGCAAGAAATTCTTGTCCTGAAGCGCCGTTTATTTTTACATCAACAAATAAAGTTTACGGGGATACCCCGAACCGTCTGCCACTGCGCGAACTTGAGAAACGCTGGGAAATCGAGCCGGGCCACGAGTATGAGCCGGGGATTTCCGAAACGATGAGCATCGATTACACGAAGCATTCGCTTTTTGGCGCATCGAAAGCCGCGGCCGATCTTCTCGTGCAAGAGTACGGACGTTATTTTGAAATGCCGACCGTTTGTTTTCGGGGCGGCTGCCTGACGGGCCCGGCGCACGCGGGGACCGAGCTGCACGGCTTTCTTTCTTATCTCATGATCTGCGCGGTGTCAGGCCGGCCTTATCGCGTTTTCGGGTACAAAGGCAAACAAGTACGCGACAACATTCACAGCTTTGACCTGGTGGAGGCGTTTGCTGAATTCATGCGTGCCCCGCGTTTAGGCGAAGTTTACAACATCGGCGGCAGCCGCCACTGCAATTGCTCGATGCTGGAAGCGATCGAGATGTGCGAAGAAATCAGCGGCCGAAAATTAACCTGGCACTACGAAGAGGCGAACCGTATCGGCGATCACATCTGGTGGATCAGCGATGTGCGGAAATTTCAAGCCCACTACCCGAACTGGAAATTCCGCTACGGAATGCGTGAAATTCTGGAGGAGATTCACGCCGCCGTGCGTGGGTCGTGATTCGAGAATCGTGATTCGAGAGTCGATTTAACGATTCACGAATTAACGATCAATATTGTTCGCCTTGATCGACTGACGCGGGTGGCACGCGATCCTCGATTCCCCACACGTGAATCATGACGCCGAGCCAATAAAAAACGAGGATGCCGAGCCCAAACCCGGCGGACGCAAAAGCGGCCAGGAGTGCGAAGGCAAACGCAATTGGGGTAACGAGAAACAGGAGGAGCGCGCCCACCACTTTGTGTCCTTTGTAAATGTGTCCGAGGCCGGGAACGACACTGAGCAAGACCGCCATCGCGTCGCTCGCTCTGGGTTCGGCTGTTTCCGTGGCGCGGCGCGTCCAATCGCACCGGCTGCAGCTCTCCGCATCTTTCGGCAACAGCGTGCCGCAATACGGACACGGCATCATGTCCGTGCTCACCGGGTGCGGCTGAGTTGAAGGTGCGTCGGTGTACTCCACGTTGAGTAAACTCAAGGTCACAAGATGCGCGGAACTCGTCAAGCAAACTTGCGCGTGTTCTAGCGGTTGTAGCGGCCCTCGCCGCGGCGAGCGCCGCTACAACTCGCAACGTGCATTTTTTCCTTTCCCAGTCAGAGTGTTGCAATGCCATCGCTCTCCGAAATAGTTGAATACGCCGACGAATATTTACGCATTCGCGAGATCGAGGACTGGCCCAGCGCGCTGAATGGATTGCAAATTGAAAACTCCGGCCGGGTAACGAAAATTGGCGCGGCGGTGGATGTTTCCACGCGCGTTTTGAACGAAGCCGCAAAGAACGATCTCGATTTTTTGCTCGTGCATCACGGATTGTTCTGGCCGGGATTGCAACCGATCACTCGATCGTTGCATCGACAATTAAGACTCGCATTTGAAAACGAGATCGCGCTCTACAGCGTGCATCTGCCACTCGATATTCACCCGAAGGTCGGGAACAACGCGCAACTTGCGAGGTCACTCGGCTTAAGATCGACAACGCCATTCTTTGAAGAGAAAGGGCAACTGATCGGTTTGAAGGCGCGCGCTTCCATTGCTCGCGATCAACTTGTGCGCAAACTGGAGAAGTCGTTAGGCGGGAAGGTGAAGGTGTTTAGGTCTGGTCCGAAGAAGACAAATACCATCGGCATCATCACGGGCGGCGCCGGCGCGGAAATTTACCGCGTCGCGGAAGATAACATCGACACGTTCATCACCGGCGAAGCGCCGCATTGGGCCGCCGTCACCGCCGAAGAACTCGGCGTGAATCTTCTACTCGGCGGACACTACTCGACCGAAACCTTCGGCGTCAAAGCGCTCGCGGCGCATTTGGCCGAACGGTTTAACATTTCATGGACATTCATCGATTGCCCAACCGGGATGTGATGAATGTGTCCAGCGTGCGCGGTATCGAGTCAACGATGGGAAGTTTAATTTTGAACCTCAAAATTCATGGCGGTCGTCTTCGCTATCTTTGGATTGTCTGCATTCTTCTCGCGATGGCGCCAGCCGCGGTTTCCCGCGCGGCCAAACAGGCTCAGCCGACACAGTTGCCCGGGTACGAGGCTGTACCGGTGCATTACGGGCCTTTGAACAAAATGATAGTATCCGTCAGCATCAATGGGCATCCAGCGAATCTGCTGGTCGATACCGGGGCTAATCAAATCATCCTAAACGCTGACGCAGCCGCATCATTCGACGTCAGGCCATCGCAACGCGGCTTGCGTTACATCTACTTTACAAAAATTAATGGCGAGCTATTCCCCGTTGCCTTCGCTCAAAACTTGACAGCGGGAAACATCAATTTGGGCAGCAGCCTGGTGACGCTGCTTAATGCGAGGAGTTATAGCGGTTCCTCAAATCATCTGGGAAACCAAAACCTCCCCGTTAATGGTGTGCTCGGCACCGACATTCTTCTCCGGCACAAAGCCATAATTAATTGCCGAACGAAGTTCGTTTTCTTCAAAATCGACCGGTCACGACCGCTGCAACTCGCTTCGGTCGCTTTGCCGGAGAAATTTACGCAGGTACCTTTGCGACAGGAGGGAAATGGCGCCTTTACGGTGCCTTGTTCGATTCACGGGCAAAACGGGCGGCTTCTCGTCGACACGGGCGCGTTCCTCACCACCTTTAGCGAAGCTGTGCTTAAATCGCTTGGAATCGCATTACAACCGACACGGGCCTCCGCACGTTTTACGACTGGGACGGCGCGGCAGATGAATGCCGGACGAATTGACAATCTTAGGATCGGCGATTTTATGGTGCCGCCGGCAAAGTTTGGCGCGGCAGTATTACCTAATTTCGCGCTTGAACAGGGCAACACACGAATCGACGGAATTCTGGGAATCGATCTGCTGTTCAACTGTCACGCCATAATCGATTTTGGCACCATGAGTTTGTTTTTGAAATAGCTCGCCGCCCACTTATTCGGCGCTTCAAATTGCGCCCGGAATTTTTGGATTGCTCAACCGGACTTTGAGCTGGGATTTTCAACCTGCGACTTCGGACGACGAAGCGCCGAACTTCAGCTTTTTTTCTTGGTCAATCGGGACGAAGCTGGCGCGAGATGCGCGCGGGAAGCAGCGTGGTCTGCGTCTGTCGCGCGACCCAGAAGCCGATATTCTTCTGCCAAATGTAGCCAAGGAGGCTTCGCTGTTGGCATGAGTTGCGTAGCTCGTTCAAACGCTTTGGCAGCCTCAGCGTGATTACCCTTTTTTCGATACGCCAATCCGAGATGTTCCCACACCGGTCCATAACTTGAGTTCAGGCTCGCGCCTTTGCGCAAATAATTAATCCCCGCGTCAACCTGGCCGACCGCTTCCAAGCAATATCCGAGCTGCGATTGAACGAGATAATTTCGCGGCAAGAGCCTCGCGGCGCGCTCAAGCGGCGGAATTGCTTGCGGAATCCGGCCGAGATTGATGTAGCTAAAACCGATTACGGCGAGCATTAACCCGTTGTCGGGTGAAACTTCGGCTGCCTTAAGGATGGCATTCAATGTCGCTTCGGTATGTCCGAGTGCTTTCTCTGACTTCGCGAGTTGGATCCACATATAAGCGTTGGAAGGCGCCAGGGTTGTGGCTTTCCTGGCGTAATCAACGCTCTCTTGTTTACGGCCCAGCCGTAGAGTGCAATCGCTCAACGCGTAATACACAACCGAAGCCTTAGGCTCGATCTCAATTACACGCTGGAGATGCGAAATCGCTGCGGCGTAATGTCCAGCGGCAGGGAC
>Ga0137415_10005626_pt1 | contig 12411 bp, 9 predicted proteins | sample CZODoug3_1_1_16f_FD_183082 | JGI IMG/M metagenome (GOLD analysis project Ga0137415, IMG submission 183082) | Vadose zone soil fungal communities from Angelo Coast Range Reserve, California, USA - CZODoug3_1_1_16fungal (Hybrid Assembly) | ecosystem: Environmental > Terrestrial > Soil > Vadose...
CGTGGCTGCGATCCGGGAAGCCCTGGAGAACGGCATCAACTGGATCGATACCGCTGCCGTCTATGGACTGGGCCACTCGGAGGAGATCGTCGCCCGCGCCCTCGAAGGCATGGGCAACCGTCCGTACGTCTTCACCAAGTGCAGCATGGTCTGGGACGAAGGAGGAAAGATCGGCCACAGCCTCCAGACGTTTCTCCGGCGCCACGGCGGGACGTTGCTGACCCCGCGGACCGTCGTGCTCATCATCAGTGATGGCTGGGATACCGGGGATATCGATGTGCTGACCGACGCGATGAAGGAGATCCGATCGCGCGCAGGCCGGGTGATCTGGCTCAATCCATTGCTGGGCAGTCCTGGGTATGAGCCTATCTGTCAAGGGATGCGCGCCGCCTTGCCGTACGTGGATGTATTCGCCTCCGCGCACAATCTGGAAAGCTTGAGTCATTTGGAGCGCCACCTGGCGCGGAGGATACGAAAATGACGGGCCGCTTCTCTCTGCGAGGCAGTCCGGTGCCCGTTTCGGGGCGACGCAAGGAGTGTGTCTCATGAAAGAGCTGTTGGAGATTTTGGATGCGATCGACCGCTTTCATGCCCAGGGGGAGCCGATGGCCCTGGCGACCATCGTGGGGGTCCGCGGCTCGGCGTATCGCCGGGAAGGCGCGCGGCTCCTGTTGACCCGCAGCCAGCAGATGGTCGGTAACATCAGCGGGGGATGTCTGGAAGGCGACGTCATGGTCACCGCCGACGAGGTGATGACAAAGAAGACCCCCCGACTGGTCAGCTACGATCTCACGGCCGATGACGATGTGGTCTGGGGACTGGGGCTGGGCTGTAACGGGGCCGTGGACATCTTTGTGCAGCCCCTCGATCCGACCTCCGAGGTGCTCGCCCTGTACCGAAAGGCGCTGGCCGAGGAACGCGGCCTCGCCGTGGTGACGGTGGTCGGCGGCGCAGGGGAACTGGGTCGCTGGGTCGCGATCTGGCCGGACGGCCTCCGCGTGAACTCTCTCGGCGATGCACAGCTGGACGAGCGTGCGACACGCGCCGGGACCGCCGCGTTGCACGAAGGCCACTCCCGTGTCCACACACTGCCATCTTCCGCCGGTGACGTGCAGGCGTTCGTGGAGGCACTGCGGCCTCCAGTGCGGTTAGTGGTGTGCGGGGCAGGACACGATGCGATCCCCGTCGTGCAAATCGCCTCCGAGATTGGCTGGCGGGTGGTGGTCTGCGACGCGCGCGAGCGCTTCCTCACTCGCGACCGATTTCCCGGGGCGCGGCAGCTCATCCAGGCTACGCCACCGCAGGTGCCTGCCCGCGTGCCGGTGGATGACCGCACATACGTGGTCGTGATGACCCACAACTACATGCACGACCGGGACTTGCTGCGGGGATTCTTGCGCACGGAGGCGATGTACATCGGCATGCTGGGGCCCCGGCTCCGCACGGAGAAGATGCTGGACGAACTGCCGCGCGACGGGGTGGCTATTAGCGAAGCCGATCGCGGCCGGATCTTCGGACCGATTGGTCTGGACATTGGCGGGGAAACGCCGGAGGAAATCGCTCTTTCCGTCATCGGCGAGATCCGCGCGGTGGAATCCGGACGACGGGGTGGTTTCTTACGGGAGCGCAAGGGGCCGATTCACGTCCCGGCCGCGCGGCGCGCATGACTGGGCCCGACCGTCCACCGGTCGCGGCGGTTATCCTGGCGGCCGGCGCGAGTACGCGGATGGGCGCCCCCAAACTGCTCTTGACCCATCATGGGGTCCCGCTAGTGCGCAACGCAGTAGAGAATGCTGTTGGCGGCGGATGCACCGACGTGGTCGTGGTCTTGGGCGCCAACCACGAACAGTATCGGCCTCAACTCCAAGGAACACCTGCCCGCCTGCTTCACAACCCCGAATTCTCCCTAGGGATGAGCAGTTCCATTCGCGTGGGGATCGAGGCACTGGCCGAAGACACGCGCGCTGCGATCATCATGCTGGCCGATCAGCCGTTCATTGACAGCGGCGTCATCGAGCGCCTCATCACCACCTACGTGACGTCCAAAGCGAGGATCGTGGCCTGCACCTACGGCGGCGTGCAAGGCGCCCCGGTGTTGTTTGATCGGGCCTTGTTTTTGGAGTTGCTCCTCCTTGAAGGCGATCAGGGGGCGCGACAGGTGATGACGATCTATCCGCGCAACGTCACTGCGATTGAGATCTCCCCGAACGCCGCCACAGACATCGACACCCCCGAGGACGCCCGCCGACTTCTCCCCGACGATTAGCTGGACCCCGTCTGCTCAGGGGGCGGGGGGTTCCGGCCCCGCGGGGAGTACGAGCAAGGAGGTCGCGACCGCCCGTTCCCCATTTTCGTCAGACGGCAAGTTCACCACGCGCCCGCTGACTACCATCGTGGACGAACCCCCGCCGTCGAGATTCATCGCGTCGACGGCCCCCAGACGGCGCATCTCCAACGCCAGCTCCACTAGCGTCATCCCCAAGCTGTGCGGGGGCGAGCGTCCGTCCACGACCAGTAGCAAGATCCGGCCGTCGGGAAGCACCCCCAGCGCGGTCCGGGGATGACGGCGCCCGACGAGCGTGTTTGTGAACCCTTCGTCAGAGACGAGACCGTGGGCCAGGAGGTGCGGACCACCCCCGATCGCGTGGATCACGCGATCCCACCGCGGGTCTGCCGCGCGGGAGACAAATCGCATCCGGACAAGGACCGGCGTGCCGGGGGGTAGGTTTTGCATGATCCACGACCGGGCGCGTCCGTGCCCCGACAGCACGAACCCGTCTGCGGGAATCGTACTGTTGCCCCGGAGGTCCACCTGTTCGGTCACGACCCCGCCTTTCACGATGGCCTCGGCGCCAAAGGCATTCGTGCCCGTGGTCTGGTCAAAGGACGGGCGGTAGACAATGAGCTCGTCGGCCCGGCGTTCGCGGTTCACACCATTGACCGGTGCCTCGCTGTATGGGGTGTGGACTAGTGCCTCCAGCTGCACCTGGTCAAAGACGGGCGTGCCGTCTGCAGTAAACCCCGCACATGTATGGTTCGGATCGGGTTCATTGATCACTTCCCCATTCACCATCACGCAGCCCAGTGGATCGCCGTTCGGGCCGAAGTACCCGCCGTTGACCGCAGCGAGAGCCCCCCGCGTTCGGGCGACCGCGCTGGTGCGAATCCGCTGCATGCGTTGCCCGTCTCCAAATGTCGGGAGCAGACGGACACCGCTATGCAGGTCGACGACCAGAGAGGCGGTACGAACGGGTCCAGGTAACGCGTCGAAATCTGGCAATGTCTGGACAACCCACGTCGGAAGACCTTCTGTAGCCAGCTGCTCTTTCACGAAAGTGGCTTCGAGTGCCGTGCTGAAGCTTCCGACGCGCACCTTGTAGATGCCGTCCTCCAAGTCGATGAACACGGGGAGACCGCGTTCACGCACGGAAGAAGTGAGACGTTGCGCATTCTCCTCGCTCGCAAACGCGCCGATCTGGACCCGCCACACCGGGAGCGTCCGCAAGACCCCGCGCTTTTCGATCGTGAGAGCCACGCCCACGCCGACTGGCACCGAGTACCGAAGGGTGAGTCCGCTCTCGCCGGCTTCCACAAAGGCGCCCACCAGGCTGGCCGCTTCCCCTCGCGTCATCGGCGCGAGCGGGCGAAAAGATAAGGCCAACGGCTCGCGCAAAAGCGGCGGCTCGCTAGTCAAGGCGACGGCGATCGCTCCGCGCACCGGGTTGGGGAGGACCGCCGTGTCATCATAGGGCAGCGGGTACGCGGCGAGCCCGCCGATCTCGAAGGTGTACCCCAACGCAGTGACCGTGAGCACCACCGCATCGTCGCGGAGCATGAATGATTCTGGGCGGAACGCGGATGCACGCGAAAGTACACCAAAGGCCACGGCTGTGTCGAGGTAAGGCGCGACGGGATGGGACGCCGGCACATCTGCAAAGAGAGCCCCGCGTGGTGGATTGACCGGCAGGCCGGAGGCGAGCACGAGCCACTTCACAAAGTCTGCGCGTGTAATCGGATCCGCGGGTCGGAATGTCTGATCGGCGTTCAGGTCGGCGATGTTGCGGCGGATGAGCAACTGGATGCGTTCTTCGGCCCAGTGTCCGCTGATATCGCTGGGGCCCGGTTGTGCCCACGCGGGATTCCTCGCCGACACAGCGAGGATGATCAGGAGACCGGTGACTCTCCAAACGGAGCGCATTTTCCTCCCCGGGTTCTGCGGCGTCGTCTTGCAGCCTGCTGGTGGTTAGGAGCCGACCCCAAGAATTGTATCAGGACGGGGGAGGAGAACTACCTGTGGTGGCGAACTAATGTCCGCGACGGCAAGAGCCGTCCAGTCTGCGCGGCGCCTTCGATCTCATCCTGGCACCGGTCGAGGCAAGGCGCAAGGGGGAGGGGCGCAAATGGCTAAGAAGAAGGCCAAGAAGAAGCGGTAATCACGCCAGTACGTTGAAAACAAGAGGTGGCGTTCCCTTCGCCGCCTCTTGTGCTTTATGCGGCTGTTTGCGGCGGGGTGATCACCGCCTCCACGTCGACGTTGGCATCCGACGGGTCGATACCGGCGCTGATCCACCGTGAGGTCTCCACTGCCAGGTCGAGGACTCCCGCAGGGCGTCCCTCGTGAAGGAGTTGCACCAGAGGTCGATCCACGCGCGACTCCGACGGCCGCAGCACAACCGCTAGTTCGCCGCGATCCAGCTGCACGAGGCTGCCCACCGGATAAGCGCCCATCATCCGCAGGAAGACTTTGCCGACCACGGGATCGTACACGCTTCCCAGCCCGACGGCAATCCACCGCATCGCCAGGTCGACACGCAGCGCCCGTTGGGTCCCGCGGCGCGCCGAGGTGACCGTATCGTACGCGTCCGCGATCGCGACAATCCGCGAGAACAGGTGGGGGCGCGCCTTGGCCACGATCTGCGGGTACCCGCTGCCGTCGAAGTGGACGTGGTGCTCGAGGGCACACACCGCCGCGAGCCGCCCCAGCCCTTCCAGGTCGCGCAGAATGTTTCCCCCGTGCACCGGGTGGCGGTTCAGAAGGTCTTGGTCTTCAGTACTCAGCCACGTCGCGCGGTTCAACAGTGATTGGGGAATGCGCACTTTTCCAATGTCGTGCAGGAGCGCGCCCATCCCCAGCACCATTAAGGCATCCCGCTCCAGTCCCAGGCGTGTCCCCATGAGCAGCGCCAGGATCGCCACGTTGACGGCATGGTAGGAACTGGACTCGTCATAGTTCTTGCTGGTCATCAAGGTCAGCAACGCGGTACGGTTTTCCAGCACGACTTCGATCGCCGCGCCCAGGAAGACGCGGGCCTTGTTCATGTCCAGCGGCTGGCGGCGTGTGGCCTGCGCCCGCAGGTCCTGCGCCACGGTGTGCCCGGCTTCATAGGCATTGCTCGGTTCTACCTGGATCGGCATGTCGGTCGGCGGAGCGTCACGGGGTGGACCGACGGTGATATGCTCGACCCCCTGCGATTTGAGGAACGCGTCCGCACCGCCCGCTTTTTTCAGCTCGGCGACCGAAGTGTTCAGCAGACCAACGAAGGCGTGGATCTCAGAGGGGGTGATGCCGCGCTGCAACGCAAACAACCCGACGTTGCGGTCCAGGCACCCCGTGAGCAACCCCGCGTTGCGCAGACTCTCCTCGGGCAGCATCTGGTTCTCGAGGAAGAACGTGTCGCTGTAAATCTGGAATGTCACAGAGTCCCGATCACGCACGAGCAGGTCCACGACCTGCACGAGGTCCTCCAGGGCGCGTTTCACGATGGGGTGCTCAGGAGGGTACATCGTGCGGTGTTTGCTTGCGGTCGCGAGGTAGCGCAGCAAGGTCGCCGTCACGGAGGGCTGACGCGCGCGGGTCACGATCGCACCTCGCGTCTGGCTGACCCCGCGGACGAGGTTTGCAGCAGCCGCACGGCCGTGCGCGCGTAACGGGCGACCCGTCGGTCCTGTTGCCGTAACCGAAGCGCCGAGGTCAGCTTGCGCAGCGCGGGAAGGGCGTCCGTGATCCCGGATTGCACCAGCAGGTCGATGACCCGGATGCGTACCAGAGGGTGGCGAGCTAGTTTGCGGTTCTGCAGCATATCAATCAGCAACGGCGCGGCTTTTCGCGCCGTCTCCTGTCTCACGTAGCGCAAGCACGCCTCGGACACTTCCGGATCCGCATCGGTGAGAAAGGCGAGCAGGGCAGTCTGGGCTTCGGGCCCAGGTACCGGGCCCAGGGCCACGGCCGCATCTCGACGCACACCCGCGTTCGGGTGGCGGGCGATCGACCGCAAGGCATCCAAGGAGGCAGCGCTGCGCATCTGAATCAGGGCGGGAATGATGGCCCGGGTCAGCTCGATGTTGCGGTCGCTCAGCAGAGGGATGATGGCATCGACGGCCGCGTCCCCCGCACGGGCGAGCAGGGCGACGAGGAGGTGCCGACGTGCGACGTCGCGTTCCTCAGCGAGGGCGAGCGCCAGCGCCGCGCCGACTGTGCGCCCCGCTTTGCGCAGACTCCGGACCAAGGGATGGTCGTCGGGCCACCCCACGATGTCTCTGTGCGTGGAGGCGGCCGCCACGCTGACCAGGATCCGGCGCATGGCGGTCGCGGTCACATCCGCGGTGCGCCCGCCGGCGCGGATCGCCCCATCTAGATGTTGCAGGATCGTCCCGATGACCTCATAGGTGCCGTTGGTCTGCAGCGCGGTCACGTCGGTTGAGAGGACAGTGAGCGTGGTGTCGACCTCGGCAGGGTCGTCGTCAGCGAGTGCGAGGTCCAGCAGGGCCAGCGCGTGCTCGCGTAAGACAGCGGGCTCGTCGAGCACCGCTTCAGTCCGCAGAGCCTTGACCTCGTCTTCGGAGAACACCACCGATTCTTCGGAGATGACAAAGTCGGCGAGGTCTTGCGGGATGTCATGAACCCAGGGCGGCAGCCGCAGTTCTTCCAGCGCAGGGGGAAGATCAAACGACCGTCCGGTCTGTTGTGACACCAAGGCCAACGCGTCGCGCGCTTTGGCGGGATCGAACGGGAGGCCCTGGACGACTTGGGCGACCTGGGGGGGCGGGTCACCCGCTTCCAAGCAAGGAATGACCACGCGTGCGATCTGCTCGGAGGTCATCGCCGTCAGGAGCGCGCGCGCGGACAAGTCTTGGGCGGCGTGTTGCAGGATGGCCCGATGGATCTGGCGGCGCTGCGGATCATCCATCTCCGTCACCGCAGTGGCTAAGTGCTTGAGGACGTCTTGGGACTCGCCCCCCGGCGTGTCGACAATCAGCCGGTCCAGGGCGGTGAGCGCGGTGTAGACCCGTTCGCCCAGTCCCGCACCCGTGGCGTCGGCAAAGGCCTGCTTGGTGCGTTCAACCACGATGGACAGCAGCCGCATTGCCTGGTCGGGTCCCGCGCGCAAGATGCTCACCAGGGCGGCGCGCTCCTGTGCGGACAAGGAGCCGTTCAGCATCCGGTGGTACGTCTCGAGCGTAATGTTGGTGGGGTCTTCATCGCCGGGCCGGAGCTCCACGACGCGGACGTGCGAGACGCCGTTTTTCTCCAACAGCCCTGTGAGCCCGCCCTCTTTCAAGATCGCTTCGGGCTCCATCGTCACGAGGTCCAGCAGCTTGTGCATCTCTGCGTCGGTCAGTCCTGGCAAGACGATAAGTTGCCAGACGCCGACGGAATACAATTGCAAGGCCAGGTTGTCGACCGACTCGCCGCCTTCAAAGGCGTGGCCTTCCAAGACCAAGCCGTCGCGGTGAGTTTCGAGCACGAACCCCCCATACCGCTCATGGAAGGAGGCAACCGTGGTGAGAAAGACTTCGACCGTCTGGGCACGGAGGGGGTGTCCCGCTGCGTACAGAACGCGGGACTTCACCGCCGCGTTAAGACGGCGGACGACGGTGGCGGCAGCTTGCGCTCGGCCTGAAACCCCCATACTTACGTAGATGCCCCAAATCTTCTACGGAAATTCCCCATTGCCACATCCAGGGCACTCACCCTCTGGCGAACTAGCGCGGATCGGAGGCGAGCGCGGTTACTTAGGGTACCGGAATCGAAAGTAAACCTCCCTGACCCCGTGCTCCGTCCGGTAGTGATATTCGCTGATGGGCTCCAGCCGGCGGTCGGTAACCGGCCCTGTAATCAGGCGGGGGGCGGCGGGATCACCACCCAGACGAGTCGACACAGTTACGAAGAGTTCGTCCAGCAGCCCGGCGCGTGCGAGTCCTGTCGTAACGGTTGGTCCCCCTTCGCACAGCACTCGGCGGGCGCCCGAGCCGGCGAGGTGGCGCAACACCGCCTCCAGATTCACTTCTCCGTCTCCTCCGGCGGCGAGCACTTGTACCTTGACCCCCGCCGCTTGCACGCGCTTTACGTCTACAGGCTTCGCCCGGGGCGTCGTGATGATAACGCGCTCGAAGTCCGTCCGGTGAAAGAACTTCTTGGCGAAGACCTGTGTGGAGAAACGGCAGGTAGCCGTGACGACGATCGCGGTGGGGTTAGGGGGCTGCCCGCGCTGGACGCGCCGCTGTTGCAGGGCGGGCAGCGTCGTCACAACGACGTCATCCATGCGCAGGGTGCCCGCACCATACAGCACGGCGTCGGCGTGGACGCGCAACTGACGGAAGAGGTGGTGGTCGACATCCGTGCCGATCGTCCAGGCCGATCCCCCTAGCACCGCTTGTCCATCAAAGGTCTGCACCATGTTCAGGTAGGCAAAGGGGCGTGTGGCATTTCCGGCCGGGAGCTCCAGGTCGGCATAGACTCCGTCCAGTGGAACCTGTTGCGGATACGGGTGGTGCGAGTGATACACGAGGTGCAAGTGCGACGGCAGCTCGGCCATGGTGTCGGTGTTCGATTCCGGCACGCATCCTCCTGGACGGCTCCAGGGCCGTCGGCGATTCGTTCAGGGAGACGAACGAGCAGGAGAGCTTGGGGTATCCGAAGCGGGGGACGCAATCACCGGCTGGGGGGTTGCGAGCATCTTCAGGAAGGCGGTCACGACCTTTGGATCAAAGTGGATGCCGGCTTGTTCTTGGATGTGCGCCTTCGCGCGTTCCTCTGTCCAGGCGGCCCGGTAAGGGCGATCTGACCGTAACGCGTCCCAGACATCGACCACCGAAAAGATGCGCGCCGCGAGCGGGATCTCTTCGCCCTTGAGCCCGCGGGGGTAGCCTGTCCCGTCCCATTTCTCATGGTGGCAATATGGGATGTCGAGCGCAGGACGGAGATAGCCGATCGGGGAGAGGAGCTCATGGGCGTAATCTGGATGACGGTGCATGATCTCTGCTTGCTCATCAGTGAGGGCGCTGGGTTTGAGCATAATGCTGTCTGGCACCGCGAGCTTGCCCATGTCGTGGAGGAGTGCCCCGCGGCGGATGTGAACGAGGTCTGCATCGCGCAGACCCATCGCGTGCGCCAGGCGCACGGTCAATTGGGCGACGCGATGTGTATGGCCTTCGGTTTCGTTGTCGCGGAGGTCCAAGGCGCGTGCCCATCCTTCCAGGGTGCTGTCGTAGGCGCGGGCCAGCTCAAGATTGAAGCGGTGGCGCGTGGCCGACTCGCGAGTTTCGTGGGCGAGAGTCCCAAAGAAGAGAGCGAGAACCAGGCTCCCGCCGGTAAACAGGCCGACTCGCGAGGCGATCGGTCCCAGCGATGGCAGGCCGCCTTCGCTCACGCTCCACATCCAGATGACCAAGGTGGAGACCGCCACAGAGGAGAGGATCGTGTTGCGCAGGTCAAACCTCACCGCCGCTGCGAGCATCGGGAGGTATAAGAGGAAGAGCAGGCTGCTATGGACGCCTCCGGTAAAGAACACCAGGGACGCTGCGGCGAGGATGTCGATGGTCAGGAGCAGGTCTTTCCGAGGACGAACCCGCAGCCGAGGCAGCAGAAAGACGATGGTAGCGATGTAGCTGGCGATCAGAATCGTGAGTCCGGTGAGGGCCGTCTGGCTGGATGGCGGAATGACATTCCACCACAGCAGAGGCGGGATGCAGAACAGGACCAGCAGGCGAACGACGGCGTCGCGCCGTTCCTCCACCATTGCCTCGTCGAACTGCCTTTCCGTTGGTCGGTCGCTTGTGGCGCGCATGCCTGGGCGTGGCGCCAGCCCCAAGACCCCAGTGAACTCCCGGTACGTCAGCACGCCGCTTCCTCCGGCGAAATACTCGGAGCAAGCTCCATGCCATCTACCTCTGATTAAGCCGTGCTGTCTTGGGGTTTTGAATTCCCTGGTGCCCCTCCCCCAATTAGTGCCCAAACGGAGGGATCCAGACGCCAGGCCGTGATGCCTGAGAAGTGGAGACCGGAAGGCGCCGTAGCTAGTTTTTCCGAATGCCCATTGTCGGCGGGTGGGTTTCCCCCGGGGTGGACCGACCTGTCGGGAGCTAGGAGTGAGAGGGGAGACTGTAATGGGTGATGCATCGACGTCGATTGAGGACCTCAAGCAGAGTGTGGCCCGGTTCGTCCGCGAACGGGATTGGGAGCAGTTTCACAGTCCGAAGAATATTGCCATCTCGATCGCCATCGAGGCTGCCGAGCTGATGGAACTTTATCAGTGGGGACCAGAAAACGAGAGTCTTGAGCTGTCTGAGAAAGCGGAGGTCAGGACGAAGGTCGACGAAGAGTTGGCCGACGTTCTCATCTACTGCCTGTCGCTCGCCAATCGGATAGGAATTGACGTTAGCCAAATTGTGCAGCGAAAGCTGGCGCGCAACGCGGTAAAGTATCCGGTCGAACAGTTTCGCGGCAGGTACTAGATCCCACGCGGTCACCCGCAGGTGGAGATGACCGAGTCCATATCCCTGGTTGTCATTGACCCATTGTCTGCAGGACACGTATAATGCGCAGTGCGGGAGTATTCCCTCATTCGGGGGCGTGGTGTAGCCTGGTTCAACACACCTGCCTGTCACGCAGGAGACCGCGGGTTCAAATCCCGTCGCTCCCGCCAACCCGAAACCACTTGCGTGACTCGAGATGTCTCAGGCCGCGAGTTGCCCAGGGTACATCGCGAGTGACGCTCTAGACTTGTGCCGGGGTAGCTCAGTTGGTAGAGCGGCGGCCTGAAGAGCCGCGCGTGGGGGGTTCGATTCCCTCCCCCGGCACCACGGTCATACCCGTCATACTATGCCTTCCTCCCCATCTCCAGCAGGGCAAGGAGCTCCCCTATCGTGTCCCGGAGACCCCACTGGGCGTCTTCCACATCGGGGGGGCCGAATCAGGCGACCACAGAAGCCCATCGGTTAAAAACACCAGATGCGCAAAAGTAGCTCAAGGAGATCGAACCAATTGGGTGTTTACAGGGTAGACTAGCTCTAAGGTCGCGGGCGGTCCCAAACCGCGCCGTGCGGCAAAGATCGGACCAAGGGGATCGCATGAGAAACCTCTGGGTCACCGGTGTGGTGCTCGTCATCCTGCTCACCGCGCTGCTTCTGCCGACCCACGCGCAGCCCAAGATTATCATCCGCTTCGGTCACGACGGAGGCCTGGAGTCGCTCTATCAACGGACGGCGCAAGAGTTTGCCAAACGCCTCGACAAGGAACTGGGCGCGCGAGTGGAGGTTCGCGTATTCCCCAACAGTCAGGTGGGGACGGACGAAGAATTGATCCGGACTCTGCGAGGTGGCGCGCTAGAAATGTTCTTGCCGTCCACGATCATGAGCGCGGTCGCCGACGGATTTGGCGTTTTCGAAATGCCATACATCATCGTCAACCGGGCGCAGATGAAACGCGTGGCGGACAACGCCGATGTCCAGAGGATTCTGCTGGACCCGCAGGCGCTGAAGGGATTGCGGGTGCTGGCCTTTTGGGAGAATGGCTTTCGCCACGTGACCAACAACGTCCGGCCCATCGTCAGACCCGATGACCTGCGCGGTCTCAAACTGCGCATTCCTCGCAGCGCGTGGCGTCAACGAGTCGTCCAAGTGTACGGAGCAAATCCTATCCCGATGACGTTTGGGGAGGTCTACAAGGCGCTGCGGGTCGGTGTCATCGACGGGCAGGAGAACCCTCTGGCTCAGATCTGGGGCGCGAAGTTCTACGAGGTGCAGAGCTACCTCTCCCTGACCGGGCACGTCTATACGCCTGCGTATCCAACGGCCGGGGAGCGCTGGTGGCAGGCTCTCCCCCCAGACGTCCGCACTGTCATGCGACGCGTCGCAGTCGAGGTTGGCGACTACTCCCGTGGGGAGGGGGAGCGGCTGGACAGCTCGCTCGTGCAGCAGATGACAAAAGCCAACCCTCAGCTCAAAGTGAACGACGTCGATAAGAAGGCGTTCAGGAATGCCTCAGCTACTCTCTACGAGCAGTTCGCGAAAGAAGTCTCCAGCGGAGCTGATTTGATCCGCCTCGTGCAGTCCTTGCGCCCGTAACGGAAGATCGCCGCGATCTTCTCCTCCAGTGCCAGTGATATCTTGCGAATAGCTTCCCGACCGACG
>Ga0137415_10005627_pt1 | contig 12408 bp, 9 predicted proteins | sample CZODoug3_1_1_16f_FD_183082 | JGI IMG/M metagenome (GOLD analysis project Ga0137415, IMG submission 183082) | Vadose zone soil fungal communities from Angelo Coast Range Reserve, California, USA - CZODoug3_1_1_16fungal (Hybrid Assembly) | ecosystem: Environmental > Terrestrial > Soil > Vadose...
CAACCCGAGTTCCCGGCTGAACTTCGAATACACTTCGAGGGCCTCCGCAGGTGGACGGCCGGAACGCATCCGGACGAGCGGGATCATCGCGCGGATCACATGGTGTTCCGCTCGGTTCAGATGTTGCTCGAACGTGCTTCGCGCGATTCCCAAGGACACGCTCACATCCTCGGTCGTGATGTTCCGGGGGAATTCGTAGTAGCCGGCCTCGAACGCGGCGAGGAGGGCGCGCGCCTGCTTCTCCGTCAGTTTCGGCAGGAAGAGCGGTGACGAAAGCGAGCTGCGCGCTCCCTGCCGCCCCGCGGGCCGTCGCTTGGAGACGAGTCGCGCGCCGGGAAACCGTCCGAGGAGCGCACGAGGGTCCGTCCCCTCTTCGAGGACAAGGGTGATCAAGGCCTCTCCCCGCTGCCACCGGATCGGGGAAACGACGTGTGCATTCTCGTCCGCCAAGGAGGCAATCGTCTCCTCCTCGTCCTTCCCTCCGTCCAAGAGCAGGGTGACTTCTTCGCCGGATCGAGCCTGGTACAAGATCTGGCGCCCCGAATCTCGGAGTTCCGGTGAGCTTTCGATTCCAGTTGCGTTGCCGACACACCGAAGGAGGAGGAGTCCGCCGAGCGGGTACGCGTCGATCGCGAGGCCGGGCCGGCGCAAGGTCAAGTCCTGCAGTGGACCGGGAGCGCGTGTCGCGAACGTCATCTGTGTCGTCATCGTCTCCTCTCCCTTGTTCGGCTCTGTCGCAGCTTCATGTCCCTCGAAGGCAATAGGTTTTGGCTCCATCGGTTCCATGGCTACCCTAAAAGCGCTCGCCGCGAAGGAGATTGAGCCGGCATTCGCCGGTCCTGTTCGACGGAGCCTGTCGCGCGTGGGAGCCAAGGAGCGATCCCTAAAACCCGGATGCATGTGACACCCGAGCTGTACGGAAGGATGATAGGTCTCGAAGCCGACATGAGGCGCGTCGGGTCGAGGACCGAATGGGCGCTCCAACCGTCGAAGGCGTGGAAATCCGGGCTCCGATGATCGGGCGGGACCGCACGCTCCTCACCCGCGATGCCCTCGAGTTCCTCGCAGACCTGCATCGACACTTCGATCGGACCCGGCAGGATCTCTTGCGCCGTCGTGCGGAGCGCCAAGCTCGGATCGATAACGGGGACACGTTCGACTTCCTCCCGGAGACCGCATCCGTCCGCGAGGGCTCGTGGAAGATCGGACCGCTCCCCGCGGACTTGCACGATCGACGGGTCGAGATTACCGGGCCGACCGATCGGAAGATGATGATCAACGCCCTGAACTCGGGAGCCAAGGTGTTCATGGCGGACTTCGAAGACGCGAACACGCCCGCATGGCGGAACGTCGTCGATGGCCAGTTGAACCTTCTCGACGCGGTGCGACGGACCCTAGAATTCACGAGTCCCGAAGGGAAGGAATACCGCCTGAACCGGGAGACCGCGACCCTCCTCGTTCGACCCCGCGGTTGGCACCTGCCGGAGAAGCACGTGCTGATCGATCACGCACCAATCTCCGGAAGCCTCGCGGACTTCGGATTCTATTTCTTCCACAACGCGAAGGAGCTTCGATCTCGCGGGACAGGCCCTTACTTCTATCTGCCGAAGATGGAGAGCCATCGGGAGGCCCGCCTCTGGAACGATGTGTTCCGGTTCGCGGAGGAGGCACTCGGGATCCCGATCGGGACCGTGAAGGCCACCGTGCTCATCGAGACGATTCCGGCGGCCTTCGAGATGGACGAGATCCTGTACGAGCTGAGGGACCACGCCGCGGGCCTCAACGCGGGCCGGTGGGATTACATCTTCAGCATCATCAAGAAATTCCGGGGTCGGAAGGAATTCATCCTGCCGGATCGGGCCCGGGTGACGATGACGGTCCCCTTCATGCGGGCGTACACGAATCTCCTCGTGAAGACATGCCATCGTCGGGCAGCGCATGCGATCGGCGGCATGGCCGCGTTCATTCCGAGTCGAAAAGATCCGGACGCGAACGAAATCGCCCTCGCCAAGGTGCGGGAGGACAAGGTTCGCGAGGCGAATGACGGATTTGACGGGACGTGGGTGGCCCATCCGGACCTCGTCCCGGTGGCAAAGCAGGTGTTCGACGGCGTCCTGAAGTCCAAGCCCAACCAGGTCGAGCTGCTCCGCGAGGATGTGCGCGTGTCCGCGAAAGACCTCCTGAATGTTCGGATTCCGGGAGGGACCATCACACGGGCCGGCGTCGAGGGCAACGTGAACGTGGGCCTTCAATATCTGGAATCATGGCTTCGGGGCATTGGAGCGGCGGCGATCGCGAACCTGATGGAAGACACGGCCACCGCGGAAATCGCGCGCTCTCAGGTGTGGCAGTGGGTTCACCACGATGTTCGGTTGGCCGATGGCACGATCGTGAACCGGGCTTTCGTGCAACAGCTGGTCGAGCAGGAGCTTGGGAAGATCCGGAACTCGATCGGAAAGAGCGCGTTTGATCGCGGTCAATTTGAGGACGCACGCGACCTGTTCGAACGGGTGGCACTTAGCGACCACTTCGTCGAGTTCCTGACAACGCCTGCATACGAACGAATCGACTGACGCAGAGCGCCTCGCAGTCCTTGCTGAGCATGTCCCTATTGCGCCGCCTTCAATCGCGCGAGCACGCTCATCGCCATTAGGGTAATCATCTTGCTCGGCGCGCCCACGGACTCGAGCGCGAACGGAGTCGGGCGATGCTTCGGGTGTTTCTCGTACCACTCGGCCATGTTCCCAACGACATCGGGATGGACCGCGTCGAGGTTCCAGCGTCCATCCGGTCTGCGTTTCTTCATCAGGTGCGCCGCGGCGTGATGGAGGCGCGGGTCCCCACCGTATCCAAGCGACGTCATGAAATCGAGGCCGACGAGGAGGTCGTAGTAGTAGTGCACGGGATAGTGGAAGCGATACCACGGTTCGTAGTGATCTCCTTGGCGATGCAATTCTCGCTCGAGGAAAAATTCGGCTCCGAGCGCGACGGCGCTCTTCATGTCCTCGGTCCATTTCTCCCGTGGATACACCGCGAAAGCACTCATCCCCTCCCAGGAGTCCAGGTTCCGGCCACTCCCGAAGCAGCTCCAGCCGCCTTTCTTGTCCCGGTTCTTGGCGAGCCATTCGAAGGCGCTCTCCACCTTGGGATGATCGACGTAACCGAACCGAACGAGAGCTCGCGCCGCGTTTCCGGTCGTGCAGAGGTGGCCCTTCTTCCCGCCGCCCGGGGAGAAGCCGCCGTCCTCCGTGCCGAGACGCCTCATCCACAGGTCGCACGAACTGGCGATCCGAGGGTCTTCCTTGGTCGGTCCGAGATCGGACAACACGAGAAGCATCCAGTTCGTTGACAGATACTTCGGACCGTAGGGGCTATCCTCAGCGGCCCACCATCCACCGGCATTCCGCTTCGCCAGAATCTCCGCGGCCCATCCCGCCTTCGTAATCGATTTCCTTGTGGCCCTGACCTCAGGATCATCTTCTGCCTTTCCCGCCAGCCGCGTGAGAGCGAGATATCGGACCGCGGGCTGGTCCTCTTCCAACAACCAATTCAACACTTCTTGCGCACCCAACGTGGCGTCCCCCGGCCATTCATCCATTCTGGCGATTTCATCCTTCGCATGGCCGTCCCTCAGTGCATCGAGTCCTCCCTTAGCGCGTCTGACCGGAACCGCAGGCAAGGACGTCTCGGCCAGACCAACCCCCGATGGTGGGCCGCTCAATGCGGGTGCAAACCGAGGGCGAGGTCGGCGACGGAAGCCCATCCGTGCCCGGTGAGGAGTTCCGTCACGAGCTGTGGGTCTCCGGGAAATCGGTCCGGCATCGGACAATAGAAGCTGATTGGGAGCGTGCGGACGAGGGATTCCACGGCCAACTCCACCCGGAGGGCGAGGGCCTGATACTGCGGCGAGGAAGCCAAGAGGGACGATGCGATCTTGCTCATGAACCACACCTCGGAATATCCCTGGCCCCTCGCGACTTGGATCATGCCTTGGATGGCCAAGAGGAGGACCGCGAGCACACCCGCGGTCCTGAGGACATCAATGTGCTCGTCCGCGTTGAAGAGGGACAACCGACCTTGGTCGATGTCTTCCTGGTGACCCGATTTCACGGCCTCTTCCTGGTACGCTTCCAGGTCCGCCGACGGAAGGAGCGCGACAACCTTCGCGCCTCGGGCGAGTCCACGCTTGACGAAAGCCATCGAGCGTTGGGCCTCGTCGGCCGCGTCCGAGAAGTCGACCCAGTGCCCATGGACGCCGAGTTCCTGCATCGCCACGTCCCGAGGTCGCGAGGCGATCTGGGAACTCTCCTTGCGTGCGAGTTCCTCAACCGTCCTCGCCTGGGAGGAGAACAGCTCGGTGAGTCCTTGGGCCACGCGTTCCCGCTCCGAAATCCCTTCTCCATGGATCTTCACGCGCAACGTCCCGCGGAGGGCGCGCGCGGTCAAAGTCCCGAGGACCTTCTCGAGGGCGCGCCAGTACGCCTCGTCCATGGACCGTGCCTTGATTTCGTCGATGGCCCCGCGGACATCGATCATTCGTGCACCCCATTCGGGAAGAGTTCCAGCGCCACGCCGAGATCGCCCGCGGGAATCAGATGGCTGTGATTCCGGAGCACGTCCCAGAAGGCGGCTGCATGCCGCTCCGGGTCCAGCTTGCGGGCGTCGTAGGCACACAGCAAGGACCACGGGAGCACCTCGCGGCGCTCCTGGCACAGTTGCTCGAAGGCCATCGCGCGGTCGAAGAGGCCGTTTTCGAAGAATCGGGCCACCCGATTCCCCCACCACCGAACGCTGGGGTAACGCTCCGGCACTCCGAGGAACATCGCATGGATGAATCGATTGAGCGCCGATGGTGACGTCTCTTCCCCGTCCGCAGGACCCCCGTTCAGGTCCAGTTGACGGACTAGCGCAAGAGACCCGCTTCGGATCAGTCGCTCGGCGTCGAGGCCGGCGTCTCCCAGGCGGAGTCGAATGGACGCAAGCTCTCGCGGGCTACCGACGCAGCACACCCGCTCGGCCTTCCGCACGCCTTCGACGACAAACAGGGATGCCGCCTCGATTTCTCGGTTCGGGTCCTCGTAGACGTGGAGGATGTGGGCCCCGAGAGGAGGCTCACGAACGAGGTCCTTCCAGCCTGGTAGCGCGGAGAAGTGCCCGGGGGCGTCTTGAGCGGACGGCGACGGCTCCATCCCGCCACTTCAATAATGTCGCATCCTCCTTAAATGCTGTAGATGCAAAGGTAACCTGGTAGTCAAAATGGACATCATCCCGCATCGGTGTCGGGTATCGTAGGCTAGGGTTCTAGCGACAACAACGGCGACGTCGAAAAGACCCGGTTTCTCCATAGAATCGCGGGTTTTCTTTGTGTTCACATGTCTTGCATCTGGCCCGCGATTTCGCGTCTGTGGACCCATCGCCTAAGTAGGGCGCACTCCCTCGACCGCCTGCGAGGCACACAATGGGCCATGGCGCAGGACGATCCACACTTCTCTCGCTCACGATCTCGATCGTCAGCTTGCTTCTCATCTCACCTTTAGGGTCGGCCCCCACGAGGGTCTTCGAGGTGGCCACCGACTCGGCGGTCGGGAACAACAGCCTCGGGATGCCGGGGAGCCAAGACGTGATCCGGGATCCCTTCGGGAAGTATCTCGCGGTCTACGTGGACGCACGCGGCAACCTGTCGACGGCGTTCGCGAACAACGACCCCGCCTCACCGGGTGCCTGGGGGATTCCCTTCAAGTCGCCCCCGCCGGCGGTGGCGTACCGAAGGCCCGCGACCGTGCTCACGACTCCGTTGACGATGCGAGTCCTCGCGGAAGGAGGACCTGCTGCCGGAGATCTCGTCGATCTTCCCATGCAGATCAACCGCGACCTGGTGGGAAACATCGTCTCCGTTTCCTACGGGAGTCCTGCGGTGGTCGCGACCTCCGCCCAGTTCGTGTCCGCGACGATGGCACACGACGGGAGCATCCTTGCCGTGTGGAATTCCGCGGTCCCAGGTTCCTCCACCGTGTTCGCCTCGCGATGGACGTTCGCGACCGGCTGGCGGAGCGTGTCCAATCCGCTCTCCACGGCGCCAGATGTCGTCCTCGTCGACGTGAACGATACCGAGCCGATCCACCCGAACGTGATCGAACGCCCGGACACCTTCGCGATCTACGTGATGGGGAACCGAGGCCCCCGTTCGAACCTCACGACGCTTGTATTCAACTCGGCCACCTTCAACGGGGCCAGCTGGACGTGGGGGACTCAAGATCTCGCCTATGAGACGAACGCCTCGCGGGGATCCTCCGATGCCACCGACCTCACTTGGGACCCCGTCCGATCCGTCGTGGTCGCGACGTACGACATCTCCCGGACAAGCATCTATGGCGTGATCCGGATCGATGCGTCCGGGGCTAAGGTCCACATGGACACCCCGAGCCTCAATATGACGAACAACGAATGGGGCGTTCTCCAGGTCGACCCGAAGACCGGAGACTACTATCTCTTCACAATCGACACCCCGCTCTCTCCACCGTGGGGCGCGGAGTTCGGCGCGGTGACGTACACGCGATGCTCGAACGGCGTCTGGTCCCGGAACCTGACGATTATTGACAACGAGACCAACAACATGGCAATCTCTCCCCGGCGTCCGACGATGCTCGGACTCGGAGAGGACGGCTCTCTGGAAGTGATCTACGCGAAGGGGAAAACGGCACCCGCCACGATCATCTTCGTGCGGTTGAGCCCCTGAGGCCGCGGGATGCGCCGCTCTTGACGGAACGTTATCAGGTCGCGAAATATCTCCGGCCGAACGGTGCCAATCCGACACTATTTCCACGACGCGGACATACTACCCTCTTCGATCGGAAGCGATCCGGGTGACGAAGAGGAGAGGGGCTTCGGAGATTCGTTGCTCCCGTCTAGCTCGCGGAGGTGGGAGTTCCCGGACGCGATGGCCAGTGGCTATCGTCGCCCTGATTGCGGTCCTTGCCGTGCTGGGCTCGGCCTTGGTTGCCCAATCGACGAATCCGTTTCACAGCCGGTCGGCAGCGAGTTCTCACAATCCCACTGGCATGATTCGAGAGCGTTCGCCCTCGTTCTCGACCTTGACCTCGTCGGCCATGCCGAGCTCCTCCTCCGGTCCGAGCCCGAATGGAGCGATCGGTGCGCCTCCCGGATATGGTCTCACGGATCCCTCGAAACTCGAGTCACACGCCTCCATCCACATCGACAACAACGGGAACTTTACCGCGGCGAACGGCGTCCGCCGTGGCTCAGGATCGCAGGTAGACCCATATGTGATCAGCGATTGGGCCATCGATGGGAACCAGTCCTCAACGTCCGACCCGATGGTCTGGATCGAGAAGACAGATTCTCACGTGATCGTGGAGAACGTGCACATCTTCAACCTGAGCGCCGGCCGACACAACCAGGCGGTCCAGGTCGGCGAATATCCGAACATTGTGATGACGCAACATGTGACGATTCGTCACGTGGCGATCGAGAGCCGCCACGCCTATGGCATCAAGATCGAGGAAGGGTCGCGGGACGTCCTCGTCGAGGCGAACGACGTGAGACTCGATGCGAACCGCGAATGGGTGTACGGGGCGGTCGCGATGCGCGACACGCACAACGTCACCTTCCGATGGAATCACATCGACGCATACACGAGCGAAGACTATCGGACGGTGGGCCTCCACTTGAGCGACTATTTCGTCAGCGAAGCGCGGGACGCCACGGGCCTCCTCGCGGAACAGAACACGGTGGTGAACGCGACGGCGGGCGGCATCGTGTCCGAGAGTTCGCACGGCACGAGCATACGGCGCAACCTCGTCCATGTGGAATATGTCGTCCCGAGAGTTGTCGGATTCGATTACCCGCGTGGCATCTCGACCGAGGAGAACTCCAATGAAACCACGATCGCGGAGAATGTGATCTATACTCAACATTGGGGAATCCAGGTCGGTTCAGATCACGGACTCTTCCACTCCAACACGATATACAATGTGAAAGAAGGGATCATGGTCCTCGACACGGGCGCTTGGCATGGGATCAGCTCAGTGGGCGAAACGATCTACAACACGACGTACTGGAACGCCACGACGACCGGCATTGCTCTACCGTCCAACTTCACGGGCACGGTGGTCGACCTGGGTCCCGGAATCCGGTCCACGAACCTCACGCCCGTTACACTTCGGATGAACGGGCCTGCGTCGCGTGTCGACTTGGGATGGGCCGGTCAACGACTGAACCTCTCCATGCTCATGAAGGGCTCCCTCCTCTTCGACACCGCCAATGCCGAGGAGAACCAGACCCTGCATGTGCAATGGACCGGGTCCATCGGGGGCTTCAATGTGACCAGCTTCTCGTCGGCGAACGTGTCCTTCCGACTTCAGAGCGGCGCTGCGGTCGGCTTCGACGGATCCGGCTTTCCGTCCGGACTGACATACCGGCTGCTCCGGTCGGACTCGAGCGGAACGAGTGGCGTCCTGAACGCACAGACCACCGCGGGTGGTATCCTTGCGTTCACGATTCCTGCGGCGACCCCTTCGAACTACACCTTGAAGGCGGACGTGACGCCGGCCGTGACGACGTTCCTCGTTTCCGGCACTAACGGCGACAACGGATGGTACACATCCCGGGTGCTTGTCACCCTGTCTGCGACGGATGACTTGACGGGTGTCCAAGCGATTCGCTTCCGCACCGACCGCGGACCGTGGCAGGTGTATGTCGGCCCCGTGCTGATCGACGGCGACGGGGCACATATGATCGAGTATTACGCGACGGACAGAGCGGGGAACGTCGAAGCCGCTCGGTCCTCAGAATTCAAGGTCGACACCACGCCCCCTGTCCTCGCGAGCCTCGCTCCGACTGGAACCGTCACCTCGCATGCAGTGACGTTTTCGTGGACCGCGTCGGATGCGACTTCCGGGGTAGTCGGCTACATGGTGAGCGCCGATGGGGCCGCGTCCCAGTCGGTGGGCACGAACACATCCTGGGTCGTGTCGCTGCCGGACGGCAACCACGTCCTAGAGGTCCGCGCCGTTGATGCGGCCGGGAATGGGGCGACCGCCCGCACGCCGATTCGCGTTGACACGAATGTCTTTAGTCTCTCGGGACCGGATTCGGGCCTCCCTTCGTTCGTCTTGGTCGGTCTCGGAGTCGCCGTGGCCATGTTCCTCACATGGCGTCGCAGGAGAGGAGGCGGCCTTCCACGATTCCCGCGCAGGACCATGGAATGGTTGCGGTCCCGTTTCCGTCGGATTCGTTGACCGACCCGTCCTGGTTCGAGCCCGGGTTGACTCGTTATGTAGTGCGAGCGAATATGGGGGCCGTGGCCCCTCGAGCTCAGTCAGCGGACCGAAAGGTGAGATGCGGGTGGTCCACGGCCGATCCGCTCATGATGCAGTACCATGACAGAGAATGGGGAGTCCCTGAGCACGACGATCGAAGGTTGCTCGAGTTCCTGATCCTCGAGGGCGCGCAAGCCGGGCTCTCTTGGATGACTGTCTTGAGGAAGCGTGAACATTATCGTACCGCGTTCGAAGGCTTCGACCCGCGAAAGATTGCCCGTTACGAGGGGAGGGACCTGAAGAGGCTCTTGGCCGACGGCGGAATCATTCGCAACCGCGTCAAGATTTCCGCAGCGATCCGGAACGCACATGCTTTCCTCGAAGTTCAGAAGGAATTTGGAACGTTCGACGCCTACATGTGGAAGTTCGTCGGCGATCGCCCTAAGAAAAACCATTGGCGGAGCATGGGTCAAATTCCGGCGAAGACGAAGGAGTCCGACGCGATGAGTGCGGACTTGAAAGGCCGAGGGTTCTCGTTCGTGGGATCGACGATCTGTTACGCTCACATGCAGGCGGTAGGCATGGTGAACGATCATCTCGTGCGCTGTTTCCGTTATGACGAGGTCTGAGCCCCTACACACCCGAAGGCCCGCTCCCAGCTCAGCCATCGTGCGCTGAGGCCGACTCGGATCGAACCTCATCGATCAAGGTCCCGGATTCATGGCGACGCGATGGCGACGCGACGGACCAACCCTCTTAATCGGATTCCTCAGAATCAACGGCCCGGATCGATCCGAAGAGCCCGTCCTGTTCTCCATTAGGACCGGCCGTGAAGAATAGGGTGTCCGTGGGACCGTTGTTTGCGGCCCCGTGGCCAAACTCGAGGGCCCACAGTCCATCGATCGCAATAGGTCTTTCCTCCGAGTCCCTCAGCAGACCCCGGTAGGCGAAGTGGCCGTTTGGCTTCTCCTCGTAGGCATTTATGCGGCCGTCGCCAAAGTTTCCGACTAGGAGGTCCCCCCCGAAGCGCCCGAAGTTCTCGGGCGCCATCGCGAGGCCCCATGGCGCATTGAGGGCACCGTGACGTGCGACGCGCATGAGCAGATGCCCCGCGGTGTCAAATGCATCGACGAACCCGAGGCCCTTGCCATGGAGCTCGTCCCCAGTCGGTCCCTGCTTGGCGTAGGTGACGAAGATCCGGCTGCCGATCGTCTGGATCCCAAACGGCGCATAGCCCTCGGGGATTCTCTGATCGACGAACCCTCCGTCCGTGGTCACGGGCGCCCATCCGCCGTCGAAGGTGTCGACGCGTGCGTTCGCGAAATCCGTCGCGTAGAGCATGGGTCCTGCCGTCGTGGTCGCGATTGCAAGGCCCTTGTAGATCGCGCCGGATTCGGAGGAATTCACCTTGACCTCCGCGACGGTCCCGGCCGTGGGAGTCCATCCGTTGATTGTCCCGGCTTCCGTGGAGAAGATGAACCGAGCCGGTGCATTCGACGGCCCGACGGGGAAGGCCGCGGCGCCGTTGAAGACGAGCCCCGTGGGTCCGCCCGTGACGGTGACTTCGAGCCCCAGCTTGCTTCCCGCGGCGTTGTACAAGGTCGACAGATCCGCGTGGTTGTCGGCGATCCACCATGGAGACGCCGGACCAGCGTCGAGTCCCCAGGCATTCAGGAGGTGAGGGTCGACGACCGTGTTCGGCACCCCGTTGCTCGAGACGAGTGGTGTGACCGCGTACCCGTCGTCCTCCGAGTCCCGGTGCGCGGAAGCCTGCGGCGCGAGCAAGAAAGCGACGGCCATCACGGCAATCACCAGGACCACCCTCGTACCCACCCGCGCAGACCCAGAAGCGCTCGTCATCTCTCCATCCTCCCTTGAGGCGTGCGACGGGACTGTTGCGTAAATAATCGTATGCCCGAATCCAACGCCTCTCCCGGAAAGAAAACGCGGCCGAGGGTTCCACCGGTTAGGTTAAGGTCAGAAGCTCAGCCGCCCGTGACCTTCCCGGGCAATTGAGCTTCCAAGAATCGAATCGTTCGTCGCCATGCAAGCTCGGATGCCGGCGCGTCGTACGCGTCAGGTCGGTCCTTCTCGAAAAACCAGTGAGTCGTCCCAGGATATGTGTAGAACGAGACCTCCTTTCCGGTTGTTGTGCGTAGCACGTTCTCGAGATCTCGTACGACGGCAGCGGATTCAAACTCGTCCGTCTCAGCGAAATGACCGAGGAAGGCCGACCTAACCTGCGAATAGTTCCCATCCCCCGTCCCGTAGAAAAGGACGACCGCGGCCACGTCCGCGGGGAGCTTCTGTGCCAACCAAAGGCTCCAGAATGCGCCCATGGAAAAGCCAACGACCCCGAGGCGTTTTCCGCGGACCGCAGGATGGAGTTGCAGGCCTCTCACACCGCTTAGAATTTCTCCACCCGCTGCTTCTTGATCGACTTTCGACATCAGGTTCTCGGCCTCGCTCCTGGTGGACGCGGTCGAACCGTGGTACAGGTCGGGAGCGAACGCGACGAATCCGGCCTCTGCCAGCTTTTCGCATAGATCTTTGAAAAAACCGTTCAGTCCCCACCACGCATGGAGTACGAGGACCCCAGGCCCGTAGCCAACTTTCGGGAGCGCGAGGTACCCCGCGACCTTCCCTTCGGGGTCTTTGAGCTCAATCGTCCCCATCTTTCACACCCCTTTCGAAGGGAGGACCCGAATTCAACGAGTGAACTTAAGCTTGTATGGAGGCGGCTGGGCCGGCGCTGTTTCGCGATGATCGAAACGTGGATCGGTCCGATTCGAACTGCCGACCGCCAGCGCTGTACGACCCGTCGTATCTCATCGCAGTATCCGACCGCCCGATGACGACCGTTTGGGGAACTGGCGCGAACAGTCCGAGTGGCTTAATGCAGCGCATGCATTCGCCCTGCGTGCGGTCCACGATGTCCATCCCTTCGCTCACCAGGGAGAATGTGTTGGCGTTCCGACAACGTGCGACGTACCTTCACAGGCGGTTACCGCCGGGGCGGCTCGCGGAGCCCGCGTTCGCCGGACTTCAAGACAGCAATCCCCGATCCGCCGTCTTAGCGCTGCACGCGCGCGTGAAGGATGTATCGCCGTCCGCCTGGAGGGATCCCCGG